>Ga0302321_100000851_pt1 | contig 26531 bp, 16 predicted proteins | sample Fen_T0_1_FD_202505 | JGI IMG/M metagenome (GOLD analysis project Ga0302321, IMG submission 202505) | Peat permafrost microbial communities from Stordalen Mire near Abisko, Sweden - Fen_T0_1 | ecosystem: Environmental > Terrestrial > Soil > Wetlands > Permafrost | place: Sweden: Abisko... | reverse complement strand
TTTCTCCAGATATCAATACTCCGACAACGTACGATCGCAGCGGCTGCTACAAGTCCTATATCGTCGATGTCAACGCTCCGTTCGGGAATCACACCGATACCGTCACGGCAAACGGGGATGGGTCTACTCAGGCGAGCTGTGAAGATCAGGTGATGTGGATGCAGCCCTACGCGCGGTCGGGTTCTACCTTCGTGGCTGATGGTCCGAAGCAGCGCGCACAGGGTCAATGGGTATGTGGGGGCAGCCTCTGCCTCGGCTGCATATTCCCGACTCTCCAATACGGGCACTCCGGCGGCAAAATCAGGATGGCGGCCAGCGCGCGTTCAATCGCGACGGGTGCGACCATCCCAATGACCTTTAGTTCGTACTTGAACCCGACCTGAGTTCGTACTTGAACCCGACCTGAGAGTGGTTCGTTGCACTAACTGCCCGCGCATAACTGGGCGGTTGTGCACGGAGTACCGCACCGCCATCGGTTGGTGTCTACATCATTGCCATGGATCGTCCGTGGGAGTGCGTGTGTCGGAGTGGTTTGCTCGACGGCATCTGCGGCTGTAGGCCAGCGGCGCTGGGGCTCAAGGTAGTTGGCTATTCTCAAAGGCAGTGTTAACGCGGCTCGAATCCGAGCTAGCGCTGATCATGCCTATGGAGCAGGCCAATCCACCTACGTCCCAGCGCCGGCACTGCCAGGCCGGATCCGCGGAAGCAGTACCGCCGTCTGTCGTGGGTAAGACCACCCTGGCGTCGATCGGAAGCGTTGGTCCCCGCTGCTCCATATCTCTCCATCCCAGCCCCTTCACCAATCAAGACTGGGGCGCTCGGCGCAATCGCACAGCGGCGCGCGTGTCCCGACCTCACGCCCAGCGCCGCGCACGACAATGGTTTGCGCGGGATGTGAGTGCGGAGACGACGTCTTGGGAAATGCGCTGTTACCCGCCTTCAATGTCGGAGGAAGGGAGGTTCGATCACTCTGAGGAGTGAGAGGAGATCGGGCACTCCACGTCCACGCGGAAAGAGAGGACTACTCCGTTGGCGGATGGCAACTGGGGTCGCGGCGGATTCGGGGGAACTTACGGGAAATGCGCGTGGCGCGACTCATGCTTAGTGGCTGGGCATGATGTTTACGCGACTGGGGTGCCTGGGGGTTTTGTTGGTTACGGGCTGCTTGTCGCGGCCGGTGACGGAGATTTCGCCGACGACCAGCAATGTGTTCGTCGATCAGATCGAGCAGACCGCGATCGACAAAATCGATCTCTTGTTCATGATCGACAACTCTGCGTCGATGTCCGACAAGCAAGAGATCTTGAAGGACGCGGTGCCGGTCCTGCTCTCGCGTCTGGTCACTCCGATTTGCGTCGACGACGCGGGCAAGCCGACCGGCGTGAACGCCCAGGCCAACGGTCGGTGCCCGGACAACAAGGGCCAGCCCGAGTTCAATCCGATCGGCGACATTCACATCGGTATCGTGAGCTCCAGCTTGGGCGCACATGGAGGTCAGCAATGCGCTGAAGCAATTCCTCCACTGGTCAACCCGGACGATCAGGCGCACCTGATCGGCAGCCTGCGGACGAGCGATTTCCCGCTCGCCAAGAGTTGGAACAATAGCGGCTTTTTGGCCTGGGATTCGGGGCAGGTGAACATCCCGCCGGGCATTGCCAACCCTGGGACGTTGAACTCGGTCTTCCAAGACATGATCGCGGTGGTCGGCGAATACGGCTGTGGCTACGAAGCGTCGCTCGAGTCTTGGTATCGCTTCTTGGTCGACCCGGAGCCGCCGGCCAGCGTCACGCGCGTCGGCAAGGATACCGTGCGCAGCTCCAAGCTGACCGTGAACGCGGATGGCAGCAGCGGCGCCTGCGTGGGTTGTGATGACGCCCTGCTCGCCCAACGCAAGGCATTCCTGCGGCCTGATTCGCTGGTCGCGATCGTGATGCTGTCGGACGAGAATGACTGCTCGATTCGCGATGATGGGGCAGGTTGGTTGGTCGGCGCAATGAACGGACTGATGGAATCGGGCACGTCGCAGTGCGCAGCGGCTCCGAACGATCCGTGCTGCCGCTTTTGCGGTGGGAAAGAAGCAAGCGGACCACCGCCAGGTTGCCCGGCCTTGGCCGATGACGCCGCTTGCCAGAGAGCCCGGAAACCATCGGACGATTCGCCCAATCTGCGTTGCTACGATCAGCGTCGGCGCTTTGGCTTCGATCTGTTGTACGACACCTCGCGCTACGTGGACGCGCTCACCAAGACGATCTTGCCGCTTCAATCGCGCCCCGGCACCTTCGTCAAAAATCCGCTGTTCGACGCCAGCGCTTCCGGCAAAACGCGTGGCGCGTCGCTGGTATTCTTGGCAGGTATCGTCGGTGTGCCGTGGCAAGACATCGCGGACGATGCCTCGCTCACTGGGCCTGGGCTCACTTACCTGACGGCCAAGGAACTAACCGAAAAGGGACGCTGGCAAGCGCTGATCGGCGATCCGAGTGCCAGCCCAGCGCTGCTGCCCACCGATCCGTTCATGGTCGAGACCCCCGGCACGCGCGTCGGAAAGAACCCCTTCACCGGCGTGTCCATTTCGCCCGACACGTCCACGAACCCGCACGACAACCCAATCAATGGCCACGAGCAGAACCTGAAAGACGTGGACGACCTGCAATATGCCTGCACCTTCCGGCTCAAGACGCCTAAAACGTGCAGTCCCGCCGAGGTCCGTGCCAAGAGTCCGCTGTGCGAGGGCGGCGACACGCAAACTTCGGCCAAAGCCTACCCGGGCGCGCGCGAGCTCAGGGTGCTGCAAGGCCTCGGCGAAAACGCGATCGTGGCTTCGATTTGCCCCAAGGTGATCGACGCCGCAGACCCCAACCATCCATCTGCCGATCCCAACTACGGTTACAACCCGGCGGTCAGCGCGATCCTGTCGCGCTTGAAGGTTCAGCTCATCGGCAAGTGCTTGCCCCGAACGCTCGAGACCGACGATCAAGGGCATGTGGCGTGCCGGGTGGTCGAGGCCCAAAAGCAGGGCTGCGACTGCCAGCTCGACGGTCGCGACGAGGTCAATCCGGACACCCAGCGCGCGGTTCAGGCGCAGCTGCGGCTGACGAGCAACTGTGGCAGCGCGGGACAGAAGGCGTGCAGCGACTGGTGCATGTGCGAGATCAAGCAGGTGGACTCGGCGAACCTCAAAGCCTGCCAAACCAACCGGGCAGGGGTTCCGGCTGGCTATTGCTACATCGATGAGCAAGCGAAGGTCGGCGCGGACGCCAGCGCTGCTCGAGCGGTCGACTCCCAGCTCGCCCTGTGCCCAGTCAACCAACGCCACCGGCTGCGCTTCGTCGACTCGGACCCGGCGCACAAGACGCCAGCCAAGGACGCATTCGCATTCATCGCCTGCATTGGGGCACCGATCGTGAGCGCTCCTTGACTGGGGTAGTCGGTTGTAGGTGCGCTCGTGGCTTGTCGCCCACTCGATTGGCCACGCGCCCCGTCCTGCCAACCGAGTTGCCGGATGGCAGTGTTGATTTGCCGGAATAACGCCAGCGGCGCCACGGCACGCGGCGTGCTTCAATGCTGGACGTGCGGAAGAGGCAGTTGGAAAGGTCAGACCCAGCGGGAGGTCAAGAAAGACCAGAAAGATCCGTTGCTACGGGTGTTTTCTGGTCCGCATCGCAAGGATTGACAACTTACGGTGCGAAAACCTACCCTCCGGCCGCCGCGCGCGAGGGGTCCGTGCGGCCCGATCGATCCTGTTAGCCCAGCTAGCCACCCTGCACCCCTCACGTTCCCAGGCCAAGCCAGGCCAGGGGCGGCGCCCATTCAAGGAGTTCTTTCAATGATGTTGAAGCGTTCGACCACCGAGTCCAAGCCGAGTGCCGCGGCACGGCTCGTCCGAGCAGGCCTAGCGAGTCTGGCAGCGGTAGGTGCGGTCACTGCACTCGCCACCGGCTGCCTCGATCGCCCGGTGGTCCCGGCAGAGCCCAAGACGAGCAACGTGTTCGTCGATCAGATCATACAGACCGCCGTCGATAAGATCGACCTCTTGTTCATGGTCGACGGCTCGGTGTCGATGTCTGACAAGCAGGAGATCCTGAAGGCTGCCGTGCCCGTGCTGGTGAGCCGCTTGGTTTCGCCTATCTGTGTCGATGTGAACGGTAAGCCGACTGGCGCGATCTCGTCCGGCGGTATGTGCCCGCCAGGCAAGGGCGGTGCTGAGTTCACCCCGATCGGCGACATCCACATCGGCATCGTGAGCTCCAACCTGGGTTCCCACGGCTCCACGGTCTGTGATGGCCAGGCGCACCCGGATGATAAGGCGCGCCTGATCGCCAGCATGCGCACTGGGATCCCCAGCTATAAGGACCTAGGCTTTTTGGCTTGGGATGCCTCGGGCAAGGCAAACGTGCCGCCCGGCGAGAGCAACGCCGCCGCCCTGAATACGGCGTTTCAAAACATGATTGCCTCGGTGGACGAGCACGGCTGCGGCTATGAAGCCTCGCTCGAATCTTGGTACCGCTTCCTGATCGATCCGGAGCCGCCACTCGACGTCAAGCGGGTGGACCGAGCGACGGTTCGCGGCTCGAAACTCAACGTGAACGCGAACGGTTCGTTCGGCACTTGTGACGGTTGCGACCTCACGCTGCTGGCTCAGCGCAAAGCCTTCCTGCGTCCGGATTCCTTGGTCGCCATCGTCATGCTCTCGGACGAGAACGACTGCTCGATCGTTGATGAGGGACCGGGCTGGTTCGTGGGAGCTTCGGATCGCATGCCGCTCTCGACTGCGGTATGCGCCACCAATCCCAACGATCCGTGCTGCCGTTCCTGCGCCCAAGTAGAAACCAACGGGCCGCCGGCCGGCTGCCCCGCGCTGACCGCAGACCCAACCTGCGGACCCGGTGCCGGCCCCAACAAGTACGCCACCTGGGACATGCTCCACGATAACCTCAATCTGCGCTGCTATAACCAGCACCAGCGCTTTGGTTTCAATCTCTTGTACGACACCGGGCGCTACGTGAATGCGCTCAAGAGCACGACCATTGCGCTGCAGTCGACCGGTCAGTTCGTCACGAATCCGCTGTTTGATTCCACTGGCTCGGACAAGGCGCCGCGTGACCCTTCGCTGGTATTCTTGGCCGGCATCGTCGGTGTGCCGTGGCAGGACATCGCCGATGACGCCTCGCTCGCCGACCCCAAGGCACTCACCTACCTGACCGCCAAGGAGCTGGTGGACAAGAATCGTTGGCCGGTGCTGCTGGGGGACCCTCACCCCGCAGGTGGTGGTGCCCCGGTGCCGCCGAGCGACCCGTTCATGAGGGAGACGACGGATGAGCGGTCCGGTGTCAACCCGATCTGCGCAGGAAACAAGTGCGGTGTGCCGGACGCCAAGGTGTCCATTGCGCCCTCTTCATCCACAGACCCCAAAGCCAACGTGATCAACGGTCACGAGCAAAACATTCCCGACTTCGCCGACTTGCAGTACGCATGCACCTTCCCGCTCATGGCCAAAACGTGCATGAATGGCGATCCTGCTTGCGACTGCTCGCCGGACAAGGCCGGCAAGTTGGACGCGGTGCTCTTAGCGAAAAGTCCGCTGTGCCAGGCTGCCAACGGCATGATCAGCGCCACCCAAACGTCCGCCAAAGCCTACCCTGGCGCGCGCGAGCTGCAGGTGTTGAAGGACCTGGGTGACAACGCGATCTTGGCTTCGATTTGCCCGAAGGTTACCGTGCCCACTGGCGACGCAAGTTCCGATCCAAACTACGGCTACAATCCGGCAGTCGGCGCGATCATCGAGCGCTTGAAGGAAGCTTTGAAGGGCAAGTGCCTGCCGCGCAAGATCTCGACCGCGCTGATTGATCCGAACCATCCGGAGTTGGGCAGCCAGGTCTTGTGCAAAGTAGTCGAGGCCCAAAAGGCCAACTGCAATTGCGACCCCGCAATCGGTCGCACCCCAGTCGACCCGAAGATCGTCGGTGCGGTGCAGAAGCAGCTCATTGACACCCAACAATGCGGCAACAGCGGACAGCCTTCTTGCTCGACCTGGTGCATGTGCGAAATCGTTCAGGCGCAAGGTGCGGAGCTGACCAAGTGCCAATCGGGGCAGAGCGGCGTCGCGCCGGGCTACTGCTACGTGGACAAGTCCGTGGATACGGGGGGCCAGCTCAAGAACTGCCCGGCCAACCAGCAGCAACTGCTGCGCTTCGTAGACGACGGAAAGAACCCGACACCGGCTCAAGGAGCGGTGGCCTTCATCGCTTGCCTCGGTGCTCCAATCACTGCAGATGACGCTGGTCCCTGAACTGAGCGTCCCGGACTGAGAAACGGCGGCAGCTAGCTGTAGCTCGCCGCCGTTTCCTTTTTGTGTACACTCGGCCGCACGGATGGAAGCGAAGAAGACCATCCTCGTCATCGACGACGAGCCCCACATCACCTTGGGTCTGAAGGACGCGCTGGAGTTCGAGGGCTTTCGCGTGGTCACCGCCAGCAACGGCAAAGACGGCGCGCAGCTGGCCCGGCAAGAGCATCCACACGCGATCTTGCTCGACCTGATGTTGCCCGACGTGAACGGCTACCAGGTCTGCGAAGACGTGCGCCATTTCGACGCCTTCGTGCCGATCATCATGCTCACGGCCAAGAGCCAGGAGGCGGACAAGATCCGCGGGCTGGACGCTGGCGCGGATGATTACGTGACCAAGCCGTTCAGCGTCGGCGAGCTCGTGGCGCGTATCCGCGCCATCTTTCGCCGCGCCAACCGTCCGAGCGAGAGCGCGACTTTCAACCTCGGTAAGCTAACCGTGAATGTGGCCGCACACACGCTCGAGCGCGCGGGTAAAGCGGCCGAGAGCCTCTCGTTCTACGAGGTCGAGCTGTTGCGCATGCTGTTCGAACGCGCTGGCCAACCCGTGAGCCGGGAAGAGATCTTGAACAAGATTTGGGGCGTAGACGCCAACCCCAGCAATCGCACGATCGACAACTTCATCGTCAAGCTGCGGCGCAAGATCGAGAAGCACCCGGACAAACCGGAACACATCCTGACCGTCTACGGCTTCGGTTATAAACTGGTCGTGTAAAGGATCGCCAACCCGGACCAACCCGACCTTGCTGGGCACTCACGCCGGTTCCGTGGGACTAGGGGAGTAGTTCGAGGACGTTGCGTGGGTCGCAGGCTACGGTCTTGGCGTTCTGGGTGATCTCACCGAGCGGCAATTGTCCGGCGTCGACGCCTTCACGAGCGCGGCGCACTTCCAGGTGCAGGTGCACGATGCCCGGACTATCCGAGTCACCCACATAGCCGAGCAGCGAGTCCGCTTTCAGCGTTTGTCCGTGGCTGAGGCCGGGTGCGATGCTGTCGAGATGCCCGTAGATGACTAGGTATTCGCGCAGCGCGCCCGCTTCGCGCAGCGTGTGCAGGGTGACGACCGAGTTGCCAAACAGGTGACCCGTAGCCGATACGACCGTGTCTCCGACTTGATTCTCCAGGTTCACCAGCCGCACCGGCGTGCCACGTGCTTGCGCCAAGTCGACCCCGCCGTGACCGACCGCCGAGAGTTCCGCGCCGCGCCGCTGTTCGGCGTCTGGGCGATCGAGATCGTAGCCGCTGCCCACGAAACCCGGCTTGCCGGGCGGCGGAATGGGTAAGCGATACTGGCGAAAGTCTTTCGGGCGCTCGGGGCTGCGCGGGATCTGGTCGTACACGCGCAGCCGGCCGCTGCGATCGTGGTGCTCGTTCTGTGCCTCGCCCAGCGCTTGCCGACCTGCCTCGGGGTCGGGCACTGGGACGCACACATTCCCGTCGGGCAGCGTGCCGCGTGGACAGGGCGCCTGCTGAAGGTCTGGCGGGCTCTGCTCACCGTGATTGACCGATAGCGAGCGGGCGTGCGACGTGCTGGGCGGAGCAGAGAGACTGGACGCGGGGCGCGCGCGCAGGTCCGCGGCTCGGGTGAGCAAGCCGACCAGGGTCACGGCCAAAGCACCGCGAAGCAACGGATCCATACGAGCAAGCACGCTACACCAGGAGAACGCCGCGGACCCGGCTGACCTTCCCGAAACTGTCTGATTTGCGGTTTGGATTGCGTCCGTGCCCCTAGATTGATAGCCATGACCCGCCTTGGTGTTCTCAGAAAAGCTAACTCCTGCCGATGCCGCGATCCTCGAGACCTTCGTGGTTCCACGCTACCTATCGCTGTTCGGCGACCTGATGCTGGAGATGATCCTAGTCGGGGACGCGGCGCGTATCGTGCATCTCGGGTGTCGCACGGGTTACCCCGATCTGAAGCTCTACGAGCGGATGGACGGCGTGGACATCGTGGGCATCGATTCATCGCTACCTGCCCTGGAGCTTGCCCGCAATAAAGCGGCCGTGCTGGGCGACGTCGCGGTCGAGTATCGCTTCGCCGAAGAGCTGCCGATCGAACTCGAGGGCGGCAATTTCACTCACGCCTACGCCATCCACCCCATCTCGGGCCCACAAGATCGCGCGCTGCTCTTCGGTGAGATTAGTCGTTTGCTGTGCCCCGGCGGCCAAGCGCTCGTGGCCATGCCTCTGCGTGGCTCTTTTCAGGAGATCGCCGACCTATTCCGCGAGTACGGCCTGAAGCACGACGACAGCGACTTCTCCAAGGCCATCGAAGCCGCCCTCGTCGGCCGCCCGAGTATCGAGATGCTCTCCGAAGAGCTGGAAGAAGCCGGCCTCGAAGACATCGACGTCGAAATTCGCCAAACCAGCCTCTCGTTCGACAGCGGCCGCGCGTTCATCGAGGACCCGGTGAGCCGCCTGATGATCGTCCCCGAAGTGCGCACCTGGCTGGAGATCAACGACTTGAAGAAGCCACTCGAGTACGTGCGCGATGCAATCGACAAGTACTGGTCGGAAGGAACGCTCGAACTGACACTCAACGTCGGCTGCGCGAGCGCAAGGAAACCAACCTGAACTTCAGTACCGATACAACCATAGCAAATCCGTGCCAGCGCCAATTGTGCCTAATTCGACCGTCAGAGACCAGTTTTTCCTGAATCGCCAATCGAACGTGCCACTGAGTGCGTTGCGAGCGCCGGTGAAGTCTTGTGCTTGTAGCGTCTTGTAGCTGCCCTCGAACCAGACCTCGTCGGTGATCGGGTAGGCGGCGGAGTAGGTGGCGTAGGAGTGTTGGTCGGCGGTGGTTTCGTTACCGGCCTTGAGCTCGAGGCTGGATAGCGCGGTGTTGGCGAGCAGTCGTTGGCTGAGGTAGCCCGCACCGGCGCGAAGTTGGTCGGTACCTTGATTGGCGCTGGCGGACGCGCTGCTCGAGCTGTCGCCGGGGGCGATCAAGGCGGCTAGGATTTGTGCCTGATTGGTCAGGTTGGGGTTGTCGCTCTCGAACGCGAACTTGGCATCCTTGAAGCTGCCGCTGACGGTGGCCCACACGATGAGCTGGGGTAGTTTGCACACGGCGCGCACTTTGATCCGCGGGTCCTCGGGGTCACCATCGGCGTCGAACGAGACCGTACCATTCTCGATCGTGAACGGACGCGCGACGCCCGGGAGGCTGAGTCGTCCACCTGGGCGCAGATCCACGTTGCCCTGGATTTGCAGCGACTCGCCCAGCACGATTTCGGGCGAGCCGGAGATGGGCAAAGACAGATCCGCGCGTGTGATTTTGACGTCCTGGCCGAGCTCGAAGCGCACGCGCCAAGGCAAAGCCTCCGCGTCCGAGGCCGATGAGGGTTTGGCGATCGGTTGGGCGATCAGGATGTCTTCGCTCGCGCCGAGCGCGATCAGGCTGCGTGAGGCTTCTTGAGGCAGCTTGGCCTCGAGCTTTGGGATCCTCAAGCCAACGAACATCTCGCGTGGTCGTCGCTCGAGTTCGATCTCGAGTTCCTTTTCTTTGCCGTTGGGGACGCTGGTGAGGGTGGCCAGAGGCACCCCCTCGACCAAGAAAGGCACGCCTTGTAGTCTGGCGTTGGCCCTGCCATCGCTGATTCGAGGGCCTGAAAACGATAGATAGCCAGTCGCCGAGACATTGGGCTTGTCGCTCTCGGCGGCGGCGGATAGGGATTTGATCGTGAGCCGCGTGCTGTTCGAGTGCGCCTCCGCCAGTGCGCTGATCTGCACCTGGCGCAAGCGCAGACCGAGTTGCGACAGCTGAAGGGTACCGTCGCGCACGGCCAGCATGCCGTTGACGCTGCCGGCCCAATGTTCGTCGGCCTTGGCCTCGAGATTTGGCGTCATCGTCAGCTCCAGCGCCGCATCGAGCTTGCCGCCAATCTCGGACAACACGTCGTGTACGAAGGGCGTCAGCAGCACCGCGTCCAGGTTCGCCGCTGTCAGGGTCGCCGAAATCGGTCGGGTGTCGTCGATGCTGGGCACCACGCCCTGCCAATTGACTGCGGTGAGCAGCTCCGCGTTCAATTTGCCGCCGATTTGGCTGCCGCTGACCGCGGCGGAATTGGGTTGCTCGATGTCGAGCGCGGCCGAAAGCGCTCGACCGTCGGTGTGCGCGCGCACGACCGCGGTGCCCAGGCGAGTGCGAGCGAGCACCGCATCGCGCACCTCCAGCTGTGAGCGTACTTGTGGCAGCGCCTCACGGCGATCGAACATGACCACGCCGAGTACGCGGCCGCCGAGACCAACGTCGGCGAACGCGGGTACGACGTCGAGCGGCATCCCCTCCAGTGACAAACCCGCGCTACCCGTCCAGGCAGGCTCTGCGCTGAGCGCCGGGCTGACCAACTTGTCCCACTCGGCGCGCCCGCCTGCGCTGAACTGCGCGACGCGTCCGCCCTGACAGGCGCGCGCGTCGTTCGTGCCATTCGGCAAGAAGACCTCGCCGCGGGCACCGTATTGGCCGGTGCTCTTGTCGTAGTCGAGCTGGGCGCAGACATCGATTGCCTTGTCCCGTTCGCTCCGGCCCAGGCGCAGCCGATAGAGCTCGGTTTTGTCGCTCAATATTGGATGATCGAGTGTGCCTCGCAGCGACAGCTCGGTGCGCAGCCTGCCTGCGATCCCCGGCGGAACGATCGGCGCCGGCAAGTCTTCGAGCGCGCGATCGTCGACCAGGGCTTTCGCGACCAACGGTGTGGAGCGCAGCTGTGACCAGAGCAGTTCGGGGTGCTTCAGTGCCGCGGCCAGATCGAGCCGGAGGTGCGTGGTGGCGGAGGCTAGCGGGCCGTGTTGGTCGTCGAGCTTCAAGACCAGGTCGGTATCGCCGCTCGTCCCGTTCACGTTCAACCCGGCGTGCGCATCGACGCCCTCGAACGCGAGCGGCTTTTCATGCTCGTCTTTGGCCTCGAGCCCGACGTACAGGCCGGTCGTGTTGGCCACCAGCGAGACGTTGGGCATGGCATCCGGCGTCGTGCGATCGAGCACCAGGGTGGCGCCGCCTTCGCCGCGCACTTCGTTCACGCCCGCGCTCTTGGGCAAGGCGTAGCTAAAGAGCGTGAAGGGCACGTGCTCGGCCTTGACGGTCAGAATGCCGGTGGCTCCCTCGAAGGTACGCCGGTCGGCCCAGTTACCGTTCAGAGTGGCCTTTGCCTCGCCGGAAAACGAGCCAAAATCCCGCAGTTTAGCGGTACTTTGCAGCTGGAGCTGTGAGCCGTTCAGCTGGCCTGCCAGTGACAGCGAATCAATGGCAACCCCTTGGCTCTCGCCTTTTTCGAGCAGCAGCTCGAAGCTGCCGTGCTTGGTCTCTTTGCCGGCGTCGAGATCGGCATCGATCGTTACTTTGCCACCCACTAGACCGCGCGGGAGACCCAGCGCGAGGGCGATCACGCCCAGGTCGAGCTGCTCGCCGTGGGCGACCAGCGCGACCTGGTCCGGCCCTAGCCGACCGGAACCGTCGAGCTTGCCGCCTGCACCCTCCAGGTGCAGACCGCTCACGCGCAGCTGAGCGCCGCTGACATCCACTTCAGCAACCGTGGCCATCAGTGCCGCTTGATCGCGCCGCACCTCGATGCTGAGATCATCGATGCGGGTGGCGTGACGCGGTGTGATGGTGGCTTTGGCGATGATCTGCGGTCCGTGCTGGTTGCTAATCGTGGTCGAGACCACGGGGCGGGTGACTGGGCCGTGCAGCTCGGTCTTCAGGTCGTCGAAGCCAAACGCGCCTGCGCGCAGCCGCCGCGAAGTGACCGATAGATCGACCGATAGCTTTTGCGGAGCGGCCACCGGACCTGTCACGCGGCCGGAGAACCGATTGGCAGCGATCGTCACTTGGCCATACTGAAAGGCGTTCAGATCGCCGCTCATTTGCGCCGCAAGCCGGCCCTTGTCGATGCGGCCCTTCAGCTGCAAATCGAGCGTCCCACGGCCGTCGAAATACGGCCGCAGGCGCGGCGCGCGGCTCAGATCCACGCCCTTCGCCTCGGCACTGCCATCGATCGAACCATCCGGGTGCACGTCGAACGTCGCCTTCAATGGGATGCCCGGTTCGTGCGCGGTCGCGTGTCCGGCAAAGCCCTTCGAGTCGTAGCTGCCCGTGATGTCGATGGGTGGCAGAGGTGTGCCGAGGATTTGTGTCGCTCGGGTCGTGCCATTCAGGTTGGCGACCCACTGCTCGCCCGATTGGAACACCGCCAGAGTCGCGTCCGCGTCGAGATCGGTGCTCGGCGCGTTGACGGAGAGGGCGCGCAGATCCACGCCGCGCGCGGCCAGATCGAGATCGGCGCCCGGGTGCTCGCTCAACCGGACCTCGCCGCTGCTGGTGAGCGAACCTTGCCCGACCAAGAGCTTGGCTTGCGTGTGCATGGATTGCAGCGTGCCCACGGCTTCGACGTGTGCGCCCAAATTCTCGAGTAGCGGGTAGCCCGCCCACAACGCGCGCACGCTCTTGGCTTCCGCGCGCGGCACGTCCAGCGTGACGTCCAGCTTCGGGCTGTCCACGCGCACCACCGTGCCAAATTGCAAATCCCCGAAATAGCCGTCGAAAGAGGTCCAAACCGCGCCCGGCGCGCGCACGTGCACGCTGCCGACGCCAGTCGCGTCCGCGCCGGCGAGCCCGCGTACCGTGGCAGAAAAGCGCTCCACATCGACGCTGGTAAGGGCTGCGCTGCCGACCACTGCGCCGCGCACGGATGACAGCTCGGTCTCGAGTGTCGGCACTCCGTCGAGCGCCATTCGACCGTAGAGGTGGCCGACCTCGACTTCCGGAAACCAGATCTCGAGTGTCTGAGGGGATGGAGCAGCAACGCTACCGGGCGGGCCGGGCGTGGGCGTGAACGCGTCGACGATTGTCGGCACGTTGTGCGCGCCGGGCAGCAGATAGACCTCCGCGCGGTCGATCCGCGCGTGGTCGAAGCGCAGCGTCACGGCGCCGACGCCGAGCAGCAACTTTCGCACGATGCCCGGAAGATCCATCTGCACCGTGAGTGCGTTCACGGTGAGCACCAGGTGCCCATCTGGATCGCGCACCGTGATGCCACGGGCGTGTAGCTCACTCAAGGAGATCTGCTCGATGGAGTCGATGCTGAAGCGGCCTTCGAACGTACTGCCCAACACTCGCTGGAGCGCGAAAACTACCCCGCGTCGGCCCGCAGGCAGATTCGCGTACAGCACGAACGAGAGCAGTGAACCGCCGACGAAGACCAAGATCAAGCCTGCGCCCATGCCCACGCGCGCAAGCGAGGAGAGCACGCTGCGCGGGCGCTCGGCGCGCCGCTTGGCGGGGGAGCTCAGGCTCAAAATGCCTCTCCCAAAGCAATGTTCACGGCCATCGGCAACCAGGAGATGCCGAACAAGTTACTCACGTCCCCGCCGCCATCTTCGACAGACAATTGCTTTTCGCCGATGGCTTGCATGCCCGGCACCCGGTAACCGATATCGAGCCGAAACGGTCCGACCGGCGTCAGGTAACGGATGCCAGGACCGACCGACAAGTGGGGCACGCTGAAGCGAACATGTCCAACATCGCGCGAGACGTCACTGGCATCCGCGAATGCGACCGCCCCCAGCGCGCCGGAGAGCGGAAAACGCAGCTCGAGCGACGCCTCCCAAAGCGTGAAGCCGCCCAACGGACGGATGCATGCCGAATCCTGAGGGTTGACCGAGCAGTTCACACCCGTGGGCACCAAAAAACCAACTGCCCCGTGCGGTCCGACGCCGCGCAGCGGATAGCCGCGGTTGGAGTTGGAGCCGCCCGAGTAGAACGCGCGCAGCAGCAACTTTTGCTGGTCGGAAATCACCGCCGGATCTTCCGGATTGCCGATCGACTCCTGACCTTCGGCTGTGTTCGTCTTCAGCGTGTTGCCGTAGTCCCTGGGGATCAAAAAGCCCATCGTCAGCCGCGTGGCGAGCGTGACTGACTTCTTCGTGATCGGAAAATAGCTGCGCAGTTCAGGCTGAATCTTGGTATCCGAGACACTGCCGCCGAACACTTTGTCTGCGACCTGCAACGTGTTCGTCAGATAAACACCCTTGTGCGGTTGCACCGGATCGTCGCGAAAATCGAGGCTCGTGACTAGGGCGGGGAAGGCGACGCGCACCTGCGTCAAGCCGGCGGGCACGTCCGATTGGTAAGTGAACGGGAAGTTGGCTTGCCAGTTGTATGACGTGGCAACGGTCAACACGGCTGGCCAAGTCTTCGATGAGGACACGAAGAACTGCCGCTCGAGGCCGAGCGCGGTCGAGATGGTTTGGTAACCGAGGATGCGCTCTTTGGCCGGGTCCGTCCCGTCGGGCAACGGATAGAGGACGGGCATTACGTTGTAGCTCGCGTCGATCGTGCCTGCGGTTCGGCTCTCGATGAACGACGGTTGCTTGAACCTCACCTGCAGCGAATTTTCGAGCAGCACGCGCGTCGGTTTAAGCGACGTCTTGCCATCGAAATCGAAGCGCGTCGGCCACAAATCGATGCCGGGCGTGACGCTGATCGCCAAGTGCCGCGTGCCACCCAGGAAATTGCGATGTTCCCAGCCCATCGCCAAATGCAGGTTCAAGCGTAAGACGTTGAAATCCACGCCGCCGCCGAGCCGCACCGTACGCAGCTCGGTCTCACGCACGACGACCGCGATCGGCACCCGCTTCGTCTCGGGGTGCGTGCGATCTTCGCGGATCTCCACCGTGCCGAACACTCCCAGATTGAGTAACGCTCGCTGCGCCGAGGAGAGATCGCTACGCGAGTAGGTCGTGCCTTCGCGGATCTTCAGCGTGTCGCGCACCGGCCCTTCGGGGATCGATTTGAGGCCCTCGATGGTGACCGCGCCGTAGACTGCTTCCGGCCCGGGCGCCAAGGTCACGCTCACGTCGGCGCGATGCTCGATCAAATCGACGTGCGCCTTGGCATCGACCTTGGCGAAGGGAAAACCGAGATCTTGCTGTGCCTCCAAGATCGCCGCCTTCGTCTCGTCGAAGCGGGTCTCGTCGAAGACGTCGCCGACCTTGAGCGAGCGCGCTCTGAGGACCTCCTGCGTGACCTGCGGGGGAAGGTCAGCGAGTCCGGGTATTTCGACGCTGCGCACCGTCACCGGCACGCCGGGCGCAACGCGGATCTCGAGCTTGACGTGCTTGCCGTCGAGCTCGAGCACGCGCGCTGCGGTGACCTTCGCCTCGTAGTAGCCGCGGGCGCGGTAGTAGCGCTCGATGCGCTCCAGATCTCGGCTGAGCACGGTTGGGTCGTACTCGTCGGCGGTCGCTAGTCCGTCCAGTAGCGCGTCGTCGTCGACCAGGCGCGTATCGGCCGCCTCACGAAGATCCACGGCCGACACCAACGGCCGAGTCGAACTCTGCTCGCAGGCGGCGCAGAGCAACAGCCCGAGCGCCACGAGCAAGTGGCTTTTCGAGCGCCGCAGCGCGCCTGGCAAGTATCGCCTCCTCGGCCAAGCATAGAGAATCGCGAGATCTTTCGCGACCTCGGCGATCAACCGTCAGTTACTTTTGCGGTTTGCGCTTCACGCCGGGCAAGGTCGAGACCTCGGCACCCGGTTCTGCCACCGTCATCTCTTCGTAGCTGAGCATGCCCATGAAAGGGTCGGCTTCTGCGCCGGTCGAGGACTTGCTGAACGTCGTGCCATAGTCACCTTTGATGGTGACCTTCGCGCCCTTGGAGGGCAGCGGGTTGGGGATCTTGACCTGCCAGAAGGTGTCCAAGTGCTCGGCGTCCTTCTTGCCCTTGTCGAACTCGGTGATCGCGTCGTAAATCTGCGCGAAGTTCGAGGCCCAGCCCATCACTTTGATGGTCTCGGCCTCAGGTGCGTCTTTGGTGTCACCGAGCCAGAACGCCGGGATGGGCGGCTTGCAATTCTCCGGATCGGCCTTGCCGCCCTTGTGGACGGCACACGCGGGCGCTTCCCCGAGGTTGGTTTTGACGATGTAACCTGTGATGGACAGCTTCTTGCGCGAGACTTCTTTGCTGTGCACGGGGCTGCGCAGGTAGTAGCTGGCCCCCCAGACGGTGTACGCCTCGCCGTTCTTGATCGGCTTCTTCGGCACGTTCGCAACGGGCGGCAGACTCGCCTTGGCACCGCTATTAGCGGGATGCGGCACGTACTTGACCTCGTCCGACCCGCAGCCGATACCGGCCAAACTCGCGGCGAACAGGAAAGCCAATCCACAGGAACGCGGGGACATCAGTGACATTCTTCGGGCCTCCTCGAAACTCCCGGGGACAGTAGTCTGCGTTCTGCCCATACTGCAAGGGCGCGATGCCATCCGGGCAAGGGAATTTTTATGACCCGTCGACCCGAGGTGGGCCGCGGCGATCGACCGGATCCGTGCGGCCCGACAGCCGGTCGCGGGTCGTTCGGGGTCACTCGCTTGATTCCGCGCAAAGCGCGCTACGCTGCGGCCAATGGCGCGCAGCATCTTCATCGGGGATGTCCATAGCTGCGCTGCAGAGCTCGCGGAGCTGCTGTCTGCGGTCGCCCTGGCCACAGACGACCGGGTGTTCTTCGTTGGCGATCTCCTGAGCCGCGGCCCGGATCCGCTCGGAGTACTCCGGCTCTTTCGCGTGCTGCGCGCTCGCTCGGCGATCGGCAACCACGAGCAGCGCTTGCTCGCGGGGCGGCACGCGCGGATGCGCGGTGAGCCGGGACCCAAAGCCGGCTCTTCGCATGCCGAAGTGGCCGCGCTCTTGGACGACGCGGACTGGGCGATCTTGGAGAGCATGCCACTCTGGGTCGACGTCCCCGAGAACGACGTGCGCGTGGTGCATGCGGGGATCGTGCCCGGCATCCCGTTCGCGAAACAAGATCCTTGGATGCTGACGCACATTCGCTCGATCGACGAGCGCGGCAAGCCGAGCGAGAAGTGGGGCACGCTCTGGGGCAGTTCGTATCACGACGAGCCGCACATCGTGTTTGGACACAACGCGAGGCAACGGCCGCAGCTGCACCCGCACGCCACCGGGCTCGACACCGCCTGCGTGTACGGAGGAGCGCTGACCGCGTTGGTGTTACCCGAGGGAGTTGCTCCGCCGCCCGTCGCGACGCGCCTCGACGCGATGGTATCGGTGCCCGCGCGCCGCGCGTACTCGGACTACGGCCGCCAACTGCCGGGAGCCTGAGCGACGAAAGTGGCCAAGTTGACGCGCGTGCCGCTGCCCGGGCTCGAACCCGGTGAGCGCAAACTCGACCCTAAAACCGCTCACTACTTGTGCGACGTGCTGCGCCTGCGCGCGGGCGAAAAATTCCTCGCCTTCGACCCGACGACAAAGCTCGAAGCAGACGCGCGGCTCGCTGCCAGTGAAGACGGCGCTTACTGCGGAATAGGCGTGCTGCGCGAATCCGCACGCGGCACCGATACCGGCATTGTACTCGTGCAGGCACTCGGCAAGGGCGACAAGACCGAACAAGTCGTGCGCTCGGCGACCGCGCTCGGCGTAGCCGAGTTGCACTTGGTGGAGAGCGCGCGCAGCGTCGCGCGGGTCAACGAACGCAGTGACGCAAAGCGCGTGCGCTGGCAAGCGATCGCACTCGACGCCGCACGCCAGTGCGGGCGCGCAGACGTGCCGAAGATTGTCGGGCCGCACACGCTCGCGCACGAGCTCGGAGTTTGGCGCGAACAGAACGCGATCAAGTTGTGCTTGGCACCAGGAGCCGCGCAGAGCTTGCGATCGCTGACGGCCGCGTGGACCGTGGGCTCGCCGATTGCGATCCTGATCGGACCCGAGGGCGGGCTCGCGGCCGAAGAAGTGAGCGACGCCGAGGCCGCCGGCTTCGTCGCGGCCAGTCTTGGGGAGCTCGTGCTTCGAACCGAGATTGCGGGCACCGCGGTGCTGGGCGCACTGTTGCTCCTGGCTCAGGCCTAGCGCGCATGCTCGCGACCTGTGTGCCCTGGGACACGGGTGCGGTTCGGAAGACACGCCCAAGGAAACAAAAGCGCTAGGTTCCGCAGACTTGGGCGGCGGAACGCGGCTTGCGTTAGTGGCCTTGCATCATGATTTGGATCGCCCTACTGCCCAGCCTGGTTGCTGGCTGGTTGTTCTTCGGAACCCTGAGGTTGCGCGGGGCGAAGGCCCGTTGAAACCCGAAACCGCAGCTTGAATTCAAGACGGTTCACCCGGAATGCGCTGGTCGGATCGCCGTCACTGCCCACCCGGACGAACGCCACGCCACGAGCGACCGGACGAACGCTACCGGGGCTATGCGCACGGCGGTTGGTGCACGGCCGGCTGGCGCAGCGAGTTCCCGCACCCCGCCGCGGAACGAGGCAAGTACCCCCCTCGCGGATCGAAAATGTAGTTTGAATTCCCCTCATGATTGGTCACATGTTTTCGCGCGGAGCGGCTCCCATGCGACTAGCGTGGTCCTCGTGCCACGTAAGATAGTTGTTCGTGCACGAACCAATGCCGTTCACTTAGGTGATCCCGACTAGCGTCTCTACGTGCGCTTGCTTCGCGAAGCCTGCTATTGATAGGCGGAGCGAGTTGTGACGAGCAAGACGCCCCGAAGCTCCCTGCTCGACACCTTCTTTGCATCGTGCTGCAAAATGGGAACCCGGTCGACGCCAATTCAGTCTTTGCCCAGCTGCGCAGCGGCTAGCCGCTGCCGCGAGAGCTGAATCGCTCTTTCTACACGAACTACGCCAAAGTACTGCCGCGCATGGCGTTGATTGTGCGCTCGGCAGCGTAACCGACTATTCTCAATCGTGCTCTCCCCGCCTACCGCCCAGGGTTCGATGTGATCAAGCTCGAGGCAGCGTCGCGCGCCACACCGCAGCCCATCCGGCGAGACATAAGTGCACTGCTTACCATCTCGCAGGAACACCGCGCGCGTGACCGCTGCCGGATAGCGACGGTTTCGTTTCGGGCTCGGTTTTGCCTGAAAATCGGGCTTCGGAGGATCGGGCTTCGGAGGATCGGGCTTCGGAACATCGGGCTTCGGAACATCGGGCTTCGGAACATCGGGCTTCGGAGGATCGGGCTTCGGAGGATCGGGCTTCGGAGGATCGGGCTTCGGAACATCGGGCTTCGGAACATCGGGCTTCGGAGGATCGGGCTTCGGAACATCGGGCTTTGCAACATCGGGCGCGGAGAGCACCGCAGACGCAGACGCAGACGCAACGCCACGCCGGCGCCGAGACTTGCGGCCCACTGCGAAGCGCTCTTTCTCGAGCTCGCGCTCGTAGGCTTCGAGGCCACGCTTGATCAAGGTCATCAGGTCGCCGCTGGGCAGCCGATGCCCAGCGAGCCCACGCACGCGCTCGAGCAGCTCGCGAAACTCGCCATCCGCCGTGAAATGCACGCCGTAACGATCCGTTGAGAGGGGTTCGAGCCGGCGCGGTTTTGGCGCGTCCTCCGGCTTGGTCGCGGCCGGTGGCTCGCGCGACAGAGCCTCGATGGGTGCCTTCTCCAGCACGGCCGGCGGCTCGCGCGAGGGAGCCTCCGTTGGCTCGCGCGAGGGAGCCTCCGTTGGCGACTGCTCCGCCGAACACCCGACGTTGAGAGTGAACCCCGCTTGCGCCGGCGGCACCGCTTCGGGTATCGCGAAGCGCGGCAACCGACGCACCAAATCGCGCACATCAGGCCGCGCAAAGCGTGCCGCGAGCAACTCCTCCACCTTCCGTGCACTCCGATGCGTACACAGCTCGAACAGTTCCCCGGCGTTCTCCGGTGTCAGGTGCTTTCGCAGCAAACTCAGCGCCGAAGCGTGCAGCGCGCCGCTCGCCACCATTGAGAACACCTGCGGATGATTGCGGCACACCCGAGCCGCGGCGATGTGCCGACCCGCTGTCGATTCGCACAACCCGAGCGTCACCAGGCAATATTCGAAGAGCGAAGGGAATCCGAGATCGAGAAAAAGCTGTCGCTCATCTAGCTCCGCCAGGTACGCCAGAAACTCAGCCGTGATCTGGTTACGCCGACGCACGATGCTCGCGAGTCCGGCCAAGAGCTGATCGTCCGCCAACGACTTCAAATGATATTCTTCTTGCCCCATCCCTCTTGCCTACCACGCACATTTCGGACGCCGCAAAACACCGATTGCGCTAGTTTTAGGCTAGAAATCAGTCTCGAGTCGACTCGACTCATGATCGTTCGATGCCGTCCAAACCAAGCGCCCCCACACGCAAATCTTCGTACCCCTCGCGTTCGCTGACAACCGACCCCCGAAAAATCGGTCAAGCGGAATCGTCGACCGCAGGCTCGCCACTACAAAGAAACGCGGACGAGTTGGTGGAGTCAGCAACGACTCGCTCTGCCTGAGCACTCCAACGCACGCGAGCGCGGATTCCAGGAACTCGTACGCACACGGAGCCGCCGATCACTTCGCCGGTCACCCAGACACTCCCTCGGCGACGGCCCCAGAACGACCTGCGCCGCGCGACGAACTCGAAGCTCCCACGCCGCGCCGCACGCCAACTAGCGCTTTTCTTGTCGCTCCTTCGAAATCCGTCGGTCCCAACGTCAAGAGCGTTCATGCACTCGAAAAAGAGCCCCCCTGCCGTTGGCGCCCGCAGCGCGATAGCGCGAGGACGGCCGTCGATGGCCGTCGTTCCTCGACGTCTCACGCGCGGGACACCCTTTCCATACTCTCGAGCCCCAGACTCTTAAGTGAACGGCATTGTGAAGAGGATCCCAAAATTCGGACCAGCAGCTAAGGTGGTGTAAACGGCGCCTGCTCCTCGAAGAAGGAGCAAGAAAACGATGAAAAGCACCCGCATCCGGCACAGCGCAGCGTTCAAGGCCAAGGTCGCCCTGGCGGCTATCCGCGAGCAGGAGACGATCCCCGCTCTGGCCCGGCGGCACGGCGTTCACGCCAACCAGATTTACAAGTGGAAGAAGGAATTCATGGACCGGGCAGCCTCGGTGTTCGAGCAGCCGGGTGAGCCGGCGAGCGGCTCGGAGCGCGAGAAGGAATTGCTCGAGAAAATCGGCGAGCTCACGGTCGAGCGCGATTTTTTAGCACGCGGGCTCGCGCGACCCCGCTGAAGCAGCGCCGGGCCATGATTCAGGTCCAGGAACAGATTTCGCTTCGACGCCAATGCGAGCTGCTCGCTGTCGGCCGCTCGGGGCTGTACTACGAGCCAGTGGGCACCAGCGCTGAGGAATTGGCGTTGATGCGGCGCATCGACGAGATCCATTTGGAGTGGCCGTTCTACGGGAGCCGCAAGCTGTGTGAATCGCTGCGCATCGAAGGGACTGTCGTCAACCGCAAGCACATGCAACGTCTGATGCGTCTGATGGGTCTCGAATCGGTGGCGCCGAAGCCGGACACGAGCCAGCCTCACCCCGAGCACCCCGTGTTCCCGTACTTGCTGAGAAATCTAGCCGTTTCTCAGCCGAATCAGGTGTGGGCGACCGACATCACGTACATCCCGATGGCGCACGGCTTCGCGTACTTGGTGGCCATCATCGACTGGTACAGTCGCCGCGTGCTTGCCTGGCGACTGTCCAACACGCTGGAGAGTGCCTTCTGCGTGGAGGCGCTGCAGGAGGCGCTGGAGCGGTTTCCAAAGCCGACCATCTTCAACACCGACCAGGGCTCGCAATTCACCGCAGAGGCCTTCACCAGCGTGCTGCGCGGCGCCGGAATCACGATCAGCATGGACGGACGAGGCCGCTGCATTGACAACGTCTTCGTCGAGCGCGTCTGGCGCTCGCTCAAGTACGAAGAAGTCTTCCTGCATGCCTACGAGGACCTCGATGAAGCGCGAGCCGGCATTGGCCGCTACTTTGAATTCTACAACCTCGTGCGCCCGCACCAGGCTCTCGGCTACCGAACGCCAGATGCCTTCTACCGGGGTGTGACGCTCACAGCTGCATGAGCCCTGCTAAAGCACCACAGCGTCCCTGGGCATCACGCCCACCGTGACTGACGCGCAATTCCAATTGACGACGTTGACTCAGATATGTTCTTTGATGATCTAAGAAAAACAGAAGCAGGAGCAGGCTAAAGCTTACGCCGCCTCGCTTCTGGTCCGAACGATCGGGTCCACTTCATTGCTTCGTGCACGAAGTACTTTTGCGGCGGTGAGCGGCGCCTCTGGAACGTTAGGTCGCGAGTCGGAGATGTGACGAATCTTGAGTGAATTCAAACTACATTTTCTATCCGCGAGGGGGGCTTGGGTACTTTCGTGAACTGCTGAGGTCACTTGCGACCGGGGTTTGGGTTGATTGTGTTGGTCGGCGAGGTCGGCGAGGTTGGTTGGCGAGGTTGGTTGGTTGGCGAGGTTGGTTGGTTGGCGAGGTTGGTTGGTTGGCGAGGTTGGCGAGGTTGGCGAGGTTATTGGAGAAAGGGGCGATCGCGATCCAGCAACGCACCTCGGGGGCGAGCGGTGTTCCCTGACATCGAGTCGTCATGGCGTTGCGCAGGAAGCCGTTGCGAAATGGCGTTGCGCGGGAAGCCGTCGCGATGCGCCGGGAACTTCGGCGCGAGCGAGGTGCTGCGCGGGGTCGCGATCGCCCAATCCTTTCAGGCACTCGCGCCCAGCTCGCAAAGCTTCGGTGGATGTAGGTAGGCGGGACGCGCACCTGAATGACTGCTCAGTGCTCTTGGAGGCCCCATACAAAAGCTCAAGGATTTTCTCAAGGTTTTGGCAGTCGCGATTGTTGACATGGGCCGGCCGGCCCCGTAGTTTCGCCAGCGTCAGTGGGAGATAGTGGGAACAAGTGTTTCGCTAGCCCATGAAGTGTTGAGAAATGATGTTCCGCGGGCAGTTCGTTCATTCAGTCGACGCGAAAGGGCGCATTAGCTTGCCGGCCCGTTTTCGCGACGTATTGGTGGGCAACGACAATGCCGGGTTCGTCATCACCCCGGCGCTGTTCGACCCCTGCCTGCACGTCTGGCCCATGAAGACTTGGGAAGTGTTCGAGCAAGAGGTGTCGAAGCTGCCGAGCTTGGACCCGCACGCGATCCGCTTTCGGCGCATGTATGTGTCGGCTGCGGTCGAGTGTGAGCTCGACAAGGCCGGGCGCGTGTTGGTGCCGCCGCATTTGCGCGAGCGTGCACAGCTCGACAAGAACGAAGCGCTCTGGGCGGGCATGGGCCGCAACTTGGAACTCTGGTCGCGGGCTCGTTGGGACGCAGCCCTCGACATGTCCGATATGGCGCCGAGCGATATGGACAGCTTCAGGCTGGCTGTGGAGCAGTTCAAAGTATGACCATGGCCGCAATCGATTTCGAAGCAGAGCCAGTCTTCGCTCACGTCTCGGTGATGCCGGGCGAAGTCGTGGAGGCGTTGGATCCGTCGCGCGGCGGCGTGTTCGTCGACGCCACCGCGGGCGGCGCCGGGCACTCTGCCGCCTTGCTCGCAGCGGGCGGGCCCGAGCTGCGGCTGATCGCTTGCGATCGCGACCCGCTGGCGGTGCGCACGGCGCAGTCGCGGCTGGCGCAGTACGGGCAGCGCGCGCTGTGCGTGCACGCTTCGTTCGACCAGATCCCGGAGCGTTTGGCGGCCCTGGGCATCACACAGGTCGACGGGATCTTGGCTGACTTGGGCTTGAGTTCGCAGCAGCTAGCGGACGCCGAGCGCGGCATGAGCTTTCGCTCCAGCGGTCCGCTCGACATGCGCATGGATCCGACGCGCGGCGAGACCGCGCTCGAGCTGATCGAGCGGCTCAGTCAGGACGAGCTCGCCAACGTGATTTACGAGCTCGGTGAAGAGCGTCGTTCGCGGCGCGTGGCGCGCTGTATCAAGCAGGCGCTCGAAGCGGGCGAACTGAAAGATACCTTGGAGCTTCGCCGCGCCGTGGTGCGTGCAGTGGGGCCGCGTCGGCTGGGCGGAGTCGATCCGGCGACGCGCACGTTCCAAGCGCTGCGCATCGCGGTCAACGGTGAGCTCGATCAGTTGGTCAGCCTGCTCGGCGTGGCCAAGAATTTACTTGCTCCCGGGGGCATCGCCGCCATCATCAGCTTTCACTCGCTGGAAGATCGTTTGGTGAAGCGCGCCTTCCTCGATCGCTCTTCTTGGCATCGCTTGAACAAGAAGCCGGTTTTGGCAGGTGAAACTGAGCTGGCCGAAAATCCCCGCGCGCGCAGCGCCAAGTTGCGCGCTGCGATGCGCGTCGACGCCGAAGCCCCGAGCGATCCGAGCTGGGGGGAGGAGGCCTGATGCGCAGCGAACGCGTGTTCCTCATCTTGTGGACCTTGGCCGTTTTGGCGGCCACTTCGGCGTTCATTTTGCACCTCGGGCTGCGCGTAAAGTCGGTCGAGCTGGGCTATGAGTTGGGCCGCGCGCACGCTCGGGTGGAGCGCTTGCGCGAAGTGAAGCACGTGCTCGAACTCGAGCTGGCCAGCCACAAGACGCCGGAGCGCGTCGATTTCGTGGCCCGCACCCTGCTCGGCATGAGCGAGCCGACCCCGGATCGCATTCTGGCCGCGGGTCGCAAGCCCGAGGATGAGCCGGGCAAGCCACCGATCCAGGAGGATCCGTGAACACGCGCACGAGCAAGACGCCCGCGCCGCTGTCGGCCCCGCCGAGCGACGAGAAGCGCCGGCGTTGGGTGCGTTTGCGGATGGGCATGCTGTGCGGGCTCTTGGCGCTCGGCCTGGGCTTGGTCGTCTCCTCCGGCTACGACTTGATGATTGGCGATGGCGCTGCTTGGCGGGAGCTGGCCGAGAGTCAACGCCAGCGTCGGCTGCACGTCGCGCCCAAACGCGGCGGTGTGTACGACCGCAACGGCAGCGCGCTCGCGGTCAGCGTGGAAGTGCCCAGCGTGAGTATGGACTCGGTGGAGCTCTTGCGCGGCGTACCATCCCAGCAGGTGCCGCTGGTCGCTCGTGACGCGGCCAATCGCATCGCCGCGGTGCTCGGCATCGACGCGGCCCAGGTCGAACGCCGGATTTTGGCCAAGCGTCGCTTTGCCTGGCTGAAGCGGCAAATTTCGGCCGAAGAAGCCGACAAGATCCGGGCGCTGTGCGAAGACGCGGCGGACGAAAAGCGGATCCGCGGCCTGGTCGTGGAAGGCGAGGGAAGGCGTTACTACCCGCGTCGCGAGCTCGCAGGTCCCTTGCTCGGTTTCGTGGCTCCAGACGGAGAAGGCAAAGACGGCCTCGAGTACGCGCTGAACGACGACCTGAAGGGCAGCGCCGAGCAGCTCAAGGGCCTACGCGATCGCTCGGGTCGCTTGTTGTTCTCGGACGGAATCGAGGATGACCGCGCCTTCGCGGGTCACAACATTTACCTGACGATCGACCAAGGGATTCAGTACGTTGCCGAGCACGAGCTGCAAGCAGCGGCGCGCACGTTCGAGGCGGCGGGCGGTTCGGTGGTGGTCGTGAACCCGTACACGGGTGAGATCTTGGCGCTCGCCAGCTGGCCGTTCTTCAATCCCAACGACTACACCAGCAGCCAGCCCGATCAACGCCGCGACCGCGCGATGAGCGATGTGTTCGAGCCGGGCTCGACCATGAAGATGTTCACGGTTGCGGCGGGCCTAGCCGACAGCGTGATCAGCCCAACGCAGAAGATGTATTGCGAAAAGGGCGTGATGCAGATCGATAACGTGACGATCCGCGATACGCATCCCTCGGAGTGGCTGACTATTTCGCAGATCTTGGCGGTTTCTTCCAACATTTGCGCGGCCAAGATCGGCCTGGGCATGGGCGAAGCCAAGCTCTACGACGCGCTTCGTCGCTTCGGCTTCGGTCAAGAATCGGGCTTGCCGTTCCCGGGTGAAGCGCCGGGCACCTTACGCCCGCGCTCCCGTCCCTGGGTGCAGGTCGAAACCGCGTCTGCGGCCTTCGGTCAGGGGATCGGCGTGACCAACATGCAAATGGCGATGGCCGCGGCTGCGCTGGCCAACGGCGGCGAGCTGATGGAGCCGCTCTTGGTGCGCAAGGTTACGACTTCCGCGGGTGAAGTGGTGCGCGAGGTCGCGCCGCACGTGCGTCGGCGCGTGGTCTCCAAAGACGTCGCCCGCGCGGTGGCCGAGATGCTGGTCGCGGTCACCGAAGGTGAAGGCACGGGCACCGAGGCAGCCATCGATGGCTACCGCGTGGCGGGCAAGACGGCTACGGCGCAAAAGAGCGATCCGAAAACCGGCCGCTATTCGATCGACAAGTACATTGGTTCGTTCGTGGGCTTCGTGCCCGCCGAGCACCCGGTGGTGGCGATCGCGGTCACGCTCGACGAGCCGATGCTGGAGCACGCGGGCGGCGTGGTGGCCGCGCCGATTTTCCGGCGCGTCGCGCAGATG
>Ga0302321_100000850_pt1 | contig 26540 bp, 24 predicted proteins | sample Fen_T0_1_FD_202505 | JGI IMG/M metagenome (GOLD analysis project Ga0302321, IMG submission 202505) | Peat permafrost microbial communities from Stordalen Mire near Abisko, Sweden - Fen_T0_1 | ecosystem: Environmental > Terrestrial > Soil > Wetlands > Permafrost | place: Sweden: Abisko... | reverse complement strand
AGTTGAGTTGATCATGCACGGTCGACACCGAGGAGAATCCGGTCAACCGCGCATGATCAACTTAACTGTGCATGATCACCGCGGGGTGGGGGTCAGTGGTGCAGCTGCGGGATCCAGCGCGGGCCGGTGTGCGCCCGCCGTCCGAGCACGGCGAGCACCGCCGGCAGCAGCACGCCCCGCACGATCGTCGCGTCGATGAGGACCGCGGTGGCCAGGCCGACGCCGAGCTGCTTCATCTCCAGCCCGGACAGCGTCGCGAAGACCGAGAACACCCCGATCATCACGGCCGCCGCGCTCGTCACCACACCGGCCGACCGGGCCACGCCGAGCCGGACGGCGTCGCGCGGGCCGGCGCCCGACGTCCAGGCCTCGCGCACCCGGCTGACGACGAACACGTGGTAGTCCATCGACAGGCCGAAGAGGATCACGAACATCACCAGCGGCAGCCAGGCCGCGATGGCACCGAGCGAGGTGAAGTCGAGCAGGCCCTCCGCCCAGGTGTGCTGGAAGACCAGCGTCAGGACGCCGTACGCGGCACCCACCGACAGCAGGTTCAGGCCCACGGTCGCCGCCGCCAGCCACACCGACCGGAACGACAGCAGCATCACCGCGAACGTCAGCACCAGCACGAAGCCGATCACCCAGGGCAGCCGCTGGTCCATCCAGGTGCTGAGGTCGCTCGCGGCGGCCGCGCCCCCGACGTGGACCTGCGCGCCCGGCACTCCGGCCAGCCCGCGCTGCACCGCCGGCACGACGTCCGCGTGGATGCGCTGCACGATGCCGGGCAGCCGCTCGTCGCTCTCGGTCACGGGGACCGGGAGGTCGAGGACGTGCACGGTCCCGTCCGTGGAGACCTTGACCGGCCGCTGCTCCCCCGCCACCACCCCGGTGCCGGGCGTCGCGCCCCACCCGGCCCGCAGCGCGCTCTCCACCGTCGCCGAGGCGGACGCCGGGGCGCTCACCACGAGCTGGACGGCGGTCCCCTGCTGGGGGAACGCGTGCGTCAGCCGGTCGTAGGCCTCGACCGTCGCGAAGCTCTTGGGCATGCTCTCGGCCCCGAACAGGCTGGTCCGCATGCCGAGCGCGGGCAGCGCGAGGGCGGTCAGCGCCAGCGTCGCGGCGGCGCCCCAGACGACCGGGCGGCGGGTCACCGCGCCGGCCAGCCGGCCCCACACGCTGTCGGCCGACCCGCGCCGGGCCGCCAGGCGCCGGGTGAAGGGCAGGCGCAGCGCGTCGATCTTGTCCCCGAGCAGCCGCAGGACGGCGGGCAGCACCGTCACCGAGGCGACGACCGCCACCGCCACCACGATGATCGTGCCCACCGCGATGGAGCTGAACAGGCCGCCGGCCACGAGCATCCCCGCCATCGCGACGACGACGGTGATGCCGCTGATGAGGACCGCGCGGCCCGCCGTCCTGCCGGCCGTGGCCACCGCGTCCCGAACCGACGCGCCGGCCGCCCGCTCCTCCCGCGAGCGACGGACGACGAACAGCGCATAGTCGACGCCGACCGCCAGGCCGATGAGCAGCACCATCTGCTGGGTGTTCTGGTCGACCGGGCTGATGGCCCGCGACGACCACGCCGTCAGACCGAGCGCCGTCATGACCGCCCCGAGGCCCAGCAGCACCGGGATGCCCGCGGCCAGCACGGCCCCGAACGCGACGAGCAGGATGCCCAGCGTGACCGGGAGGCTGACGAGCTCGGCGCGCCGGAAGTCCGACTCCAGGCGCTTGCCCAGCTCGTCGTCCGCCGACCCCGGGCCGACCTGGCCGACCCGCAGCTCGGGATGCGCGGCGGCCAGCCGCGCGGTGACGGCGAGCATCGGCTTGACCGCGTCGTCGATCGACCGTGCCCCGGGCCTTTCCTTGGCGTGCTTGCCGACCGCGTCGAGCCCGACGGCGAGCAGCACCGTGGACCCGTCCGCCGACGGGACCGGCCGACCCACGACGGCGACACCGTCCACCCCGCGGTAGGCCGCGGTGAGCTCGGTCGAGAGCCGGCCGACGGTGGCGGCGTCCAGGGTGCCGGAGGCGGCGCTCACCACGACGTTCTCGGTCGGGTGCTCGCCGAAGTCGGTGGCGTCCTGGAGCTTGACGGCGGCGGCGGAGTCGCCGACGAGCTGCTCGGCCGGCTTCGCGGTGACGAGCCCGCCGCCGAGCAGCACGACCGCCCCGACGAGGACGAGCAGGGTCGCCGCGAGCGTGCGCCACGGGTGGTCGCCGCACCAGCCGGCCACCCCGCGGCGGACGGCGCGGACCCGGGAGTGGGCACCCCGTGGCGGCGTACCGGCACCGTCGGCGCCGTTGGCACGGCCGGCCCGGTCGGGGGTGGACGGGGGCAGGGTACGGGTGGACGTCGCCTCGGACGTCAGCGGGGAGGGCGCTGCGGACTGGCCCATCGGACTTCTCCTCGATCTGCTCGATCGCTTCCTGCGGTCGTGGTCAACCGTCCCGTGCGGGGACCGTCGCGATCACTGGTGCGGCCCGCCCAACGGGGGTGGGGGCAGCCCCACCCCGCACTGGCCTGGGTACCGCATCCCCACGGGCACCCCGCGGTCCCTACCGTGGAACCGTGAACGCCGACCCCGCACGAACCGCCTTGCCGGCGCCGCTCCCGGCGTCGTCCCAGGCGCCGTCCCCGGCGCCGTCCCCGGAGCCGCCGACGGCGGCCGCCACGCCGCCCACCCGGACCACGGGCGCCGTCGCGACCACCAACGCGACCACCGATGCCGGCCGCACCACGCCCGGCCTCCGGCTGCTGCTGCGCAGCTGGGCCTGGGGCTGGCTGGCCATCGCCCAGCTCGTCACGAGCATGGTGCTCGCCGGCTTCTACATCGCGGTGAGCGCGCTGACGCTGAGCGCCATCTTCTCGCTGGCGGCGGTCGGCTTCGGCCTGCTCATGCTGGCCGTGACGCTGCCGCTGGCCCGCGCGTTCGGCGTCCTGGAACGGCTGCGGGTGGAGGCCTTCCTCGGCGTCCGGATCGACCCGCCGCGCGGGCCGGCCCCCGGGACGGCGTGGTGGCGCCGGATCTTCCTCGACGGGCGCTCCTGGCGCGCCACGCTGCACCTGGCGATCATCCCCTGGTGGGGTCTGATCACCGGCTCGGTGATGCTGGTGCTGGTGTGCATGTCGGCGACGATGGCGGCCCTGCCCCTGTACTGGGCGGCGCTCCCCGAGGGGGAGCTCAACTTCTGGGGCTGGCACGTCGGCGCCTCGCTGTGGCTGTGGGGGCTGGGCACCGCGATGCTGCTCATCCTGCCGCTGGTGGCCCGCGGGCTGACCGGCGTCGACCTGGCGCTGGCGCGGTCGCTGCTCGGGCAGGCCCCGCAGGAGCAGGTCGCCCAGCTCACCCAGCGCGTCGAAACGCTCACCCAGACCCGCGAGATGGCCGTCGACTCCGTCGAGCTGGAGCGTCGCCGCATCGAGCGCGACCTGCACGACGGGCCGCAGCAGCGGCTGGTCGCCATCGCGATGGACCTGGGCATGGCGCAGACCAAGCTGGAGGCCGACCCGGACGGCGCGAAGGACCTGCTCGACAAGGCGCACACCGCCGCCAAGGAGGCCATCGTGGAGATGCGGCAGGTAGCCCGCGGCATCCACCCGCCGGTGCTGACCGACCGCGGTCTGGACGCCGCCCTCTCGGCGTTGGCGGCCCGGTCGCCGGTGCCCGTCCACGTCCACGTCGACGTGCCGACCCGGCCCAACCCGACGCTGGAGGCCATCGCCTACTTCTGCGTGTCGGAGGCGCTGACGAACGTCGCCAAGCACTCCGGCGCCCGGGCCGCGAGGGTCGAGGTGGTCCGCGCGAACGGCGGCCTGCGGGTGCAGGTCTCGGACGACGGCCGCGGCGGCGTGGACCTCACCCGCGGGACCGGCCTCGTCGGCCTGCGGCAGCGGCTCGCCGCCGTCGACGGCACGCTGAGCGTCGAGTCGCCGGTCGGCCTCGGCACGCGGCTCGTCATGACCCTCCCGGAGCGCGCCGACTCCCGCAGCCAGCGCCCCGACCAGCGCCCCGACCAGCGCCCCGACCCACGTTCCGGCCCGACCGGGCCGACCGACCGGACGACCCCGAGGAGCACCCCGTGAGCACCGCCCCCCTGCACAGCAGCCCCGCCGGCGCCCCGGCGGGCGGTCCGGACGACGGCACGCCGCCCAGGCTGCGCGTCGTGCTCGCCGAGGACTCGGTGCTCCTGCGAGAGGGGCTGATCCGGCTGCTCACCGACACCGGGTTCGACGTCGTCGACGCCTGCGGGGACGCCGAGTCGTTCCTTGCCTCGGTGGCGCGCCACCTGCCCGACGTCGTCGTCGCCGACGTCCGGATGCCCCCCACGTTCACCGACGAGGGGGTCCGGGCGGCGCTGGTGATCCGGCACGAGCACCCCGACATCGCCGTCCTCGTGCTCAGCCAGTACGTCGAGGAGAACTACGCCACCGAGCTCGTCGCCTCCCGCTCGCGCGGCGTCGGCTACCTGCTCAAGGACCGGGTCGCGGACGTCGGCGACTTCGTCGAGGCGCTGCGCCGGGTGGCGGCCGGCGGGACGGCGCTCGACCCCGAGGTCGTCAGCCAGCTGCTGTCCCGGGCGCACCGGCGCGACCCGCTGGAACGGCTCACCCCGCGGGAGACCGAGGTGCTGCAGCTGATCTCCGAGGGCCGCTCGAACACCGCGATCGCGGCGTCCCTGGTCGTCACCGAGGGCGCCGTCGAGAAGCACGTGTCGAGCATCTTCAGCAAGCTCGACCTGCCCCCCACCGAGACCGATCACCGTCGCGTGCTGGCCGTGCTGCGCTGGCTCGACCGACGCGAGGAGGCCTGAGATGCCTACCGACGCACCGCATCCGGCGTACGGCACGCCCCCGGCGTACGGCACGCCCCCGCCGCCCGGGTCGTCCCCGGTGACCGCCGAGCTGCCCGGTGCACCGGCGCCGCGCCGCCCGGAGACCTTCCTCGAAGGGGCCGTGCTGACGGCGCCCGCCCCGGCCGCGCAGCTCGCCGTGCCCGCCCGCCCGGCCGGGCCGCCGGACGCCGCCCACGCCGGCGGCGTCGTCGCCGTCCGGGTCATCGGGACGCTGCTCACGCTGGGGATCGTGATCGTCGGCACGGGCGGGTTCCTGGTGAACTTCTTCTCGCAGACCACCCGGACCGTCACTCCGATCAGCGAGCCGGTCAGCCGGCTCGTCACGAGCACCCACACCGGCGACGTCCGGGTGCGGGCCGGCCGGGCCGGCGAGGGGGTCAGCGTGACGCAGATCCAGCACTGGAGCTTCGAGCGGCCCAAGCCCGCCGCGACCACGGTGGCGAACGGCGTCCTGTCCTTGACGGCGACCTGCGAGGGCTCGGGGTTCCTGGGCTTCTGCACCACCGACCTGGACGTCACGGTGCCCCCCGGGACCTTCCTGGACGTGACCACCACGACGGGCGACGTCCGGATCGACGCCGCGGAAGGCGCCGTCCGGGCCCGGTCGACCACCGGCGACCTCGTCGTCCGCGAGGCCGGCTCGGCGCAGGTCGACCTGCAGGCGACCACCGGCGACATCACCGTGCGCTCGGACGGCGCGGGGGCCCGGGTCAGCGCGCGGGCGACGACGGGCGACGTGGTCGTGTCGGCGAACGCCGTCCCGGCGGAGGTCGACGCGACCACCACGACCGGCGACGTGACCGTCACGGTGCCGCCGGGGCACGCCTACCGGGTCGACGCCCACTCGGACAACGGCGACCGGTTCGTGGCCGACGGCCTGCAGAACGACGCGGCCACCGACCACCTCACCGCGCGGGCCACCACCGGCGACGTCACGGTCCGGACGCCGTGACCGCTTCGGACGCCGTGACCGCTGCGGACGCCGTGACCGGTCAGTAGGTCCGACCGCTCGGGTCGATCTCCCGGACCCAGGCCAGGACGCCGCCCGCGACGTGGGCGGCGTCCCGGTGTCCGGCGCCGCGCAGCATGGCCAGCGCCCGGGCCGACCGGCCGCCGGACTTGCAGTGCAGGACGACGCGCCCGGTGCCGAGCCCGGCCGGCAGGGTGCCGCCGTCCACCGCGGCCTCGAGCTCGCCGAGCGGCACGTGCACCGCGCCGGGGATCACGACGATCTCCCGCTCGTAGCCCTCCCGGACGTCGACCAGGGTGAAGTCCGCGTCGCCGCGCGCGCGGGCGTCGAGCAGGTCGCGCAGGGCGTGGACGTCGATCTCGCCGGGGTCGCCCGCGGCCTGTGCACCGCCCTCGCGCGCCGGCATCCCGCAGAACGCCTCGTAGTCGACCAGTTCGGTGATCGCCGGCGCCGCCGGGTCGCGGCGCACCCGGATCTCCCGCCAGTTGGTCGACAGCGCGTCGAAGACCAGCAGCCGGCCCACGAGCGGCTCGCCCAGGCCGCAGATCAGCTTCACGGCCTCGGTCGCCATGACCGAGCCGATCGTCGCCGGGAGGACGCCGAACACCCCGCCCTCCGCGCAGGAGGGGACCGCCCCGGGCGGCGGCGGGGCCGGGAAGAGGTCCCGGTAGGTGGGGCCGTGCCCCGCCCAGAACACGCTGACCTGGCCGTCGAACCGGAAGATCGACCCCCACACCTCCGGCAGCCCGAGCAGCGCGCAGGCGTCGTTGACCAGGTACCGGGTGGGGAAGTTGTCGGTGCCGTCGAGCACCAGGTCGTAGTCGCCCAGGATCGCCAGCGCGTTGGACGCGTCGAGGTGCACCCGGTGGGTGCGGACGGTCACGTGCGGGTTGACCTGCGCGATCCGGTCGGCGGCGCTCTCGGTCTTGGGGCGGCCGAGGTCGGCCTGGCCGTGGATCACCTGCCGCTGCAGGTTCGACTCCTCGACGTCGTCCGCGTCGACGACGCCGATCGTGCCGACGCCCGCCGCGGCCAGGTACAGCAGCGCCGGACTGCCCAGGCCGCCCGCGCCGACGACGAGCACGCGCGCGTTCGCGAGCCGCCGCTGCCCCTCCACCCCGACCCCGGGGAGGATCACGTGGCGGCTGTAGCGGGCGAGCTGGTCGGGCGGCAGCGGCGGTCCGGGGGCGACGAGCGGCTCCATCCCGCCAGGCTAGCCCGGGGCCCGGCGCGCCCAGCGGCCCGGCCCGGTGCTCTCAGCGGCCCGGCGCGCTCACCGGTTCGCGGGGAAGGGCCAGGCGTTGGGCAGGCAGCCGTGCAGGCCCTTGGTCTGCTGCACCATGACCGGCGCGAGGTGCCCGGGGGTGCAGTAGGCGTGCGAGTGGCCGAGCACGTGCCCCACCTCGTGGTTGACGAGGTAGTGCCGGTACGCGGTGCGGTCGGTGCCGTAGTCCGGGATGCCGTTCAGCCACCGGAACATCGTGAGCACCGCCTTGTCGCCGCCGCCGCACGACATCGTGCCGCGGGTCAGCGCCGGGGCGCACAGGCGGGCGGACGTCTGCGGGCTCGCCAGGACCACCCGGACGTCCGCCGGGCCGTCGGTGCGCGAGAACGTCAGCGCCCCGCCGTGGCCCCAGCTGCGGTCGTCGTTCAGCGTGGCCAGGACGAACGACGCGAACGCCGGGCCGTCCGCCCCGATGCCCTCCTCGATCTCGACCCGGACGCGCATCGACGGCGCGTTCCGCGGCGCCGGCACCTGCCCCGGGACGACGAGCAGCCGGCCGGAGCCGACCTGGACCAGGTTCCGGGTGGCGATCCCGGCGTCCCGGTCGACGGGCGCGATGTCGGCGGCGACGTCGTCCGCCGCGGGCGTACCCGCCGCGGACGCGACCGCACCGGCCCCCGCACCGGTGAGCGCGCCGTCCACGCCGGGCACGCCCGCGCCGTCGGCGGTCGGGACGCCGCCGTCGTCCGCCGACGTGACGTCGTCCGCGGCAGGGCCGGACGCCGACGGGCCGGACGCCGCGTCGCTCGGGTCGGTGCCGCCGCCGTCGCTGCCCTCGCCGGGAGCGGCGGTCAGGGTGCTCGTGGTCCAGGGGGTGGCGCCGTCCTGCTGGGCGGTGTCGGCCCCGGAGGAGACCGCGGCCAGGCTGCCGTCGCCGCCGCTGTCCCTCAGCGCGTACGCACCGGCGCCGCAGATCGCGGCGACCACCGCGAGCACCCCCACCGAGACGACCCAGCGGCGCGGGCCGCCGACCCGGACGGGGTCGGGAACGGCGGCGGCAGCGGGCCGGGGATGGCGGTGGGCACCGCGAGTACGCATGGTCGGCACCCCGGAAGCGTCGCCAGCCGCCGAGGCCCATGCAAGATTCGTGACGGCGTGTCGAGGATCGATTACTTTGGGTGACGTGCACTGATCGCTCGGTTACTCGCGGGTATCCTTGGTGGACAATCGTCGACCAGGGGAGCAGCGTGACCGCGCCAGACACCCGCCCGCGCAGCCCCAGGCTGCCGCGAAACGCTCGACGCAAGCAACTTCTCGGCGCGGCACGCGAGGTCTTCGTGGCCCAGGGCTACCACGCCGCGGCCATGGACGACATCGCGGAGCGGGCCGGGGTGAGCAAGCCGGTCCTCTACCAGCACTTCCCGTCCAAGCGGGAGCTGTACCTCGCGCTCCTGCAGCTCCACACCGACGAGCTGCTCGAGGCGGTGCGGGCGGCGCTGGCCTCCACCCCCGACAACAAGCAGCGGGTGGCCGCCACGATGGCCGCCTACTTCTCCTTCATCGACTCCGGCAGCGACGCCTTCCGCCTGATCTTCGAGTCCGACCTGCGCAACGACCCCGAGGTGACCGAGCTCGTCAACGCGGTCTCGCAGGGCTGTGCCGAGGCGATCGCCGAGGTCATCCGCGACGACACCGGGCTGCCCGAGGCCGAGGCCGAGCTGCTGGGGTTCGCCCTGGCCGGGATGGCCAACGTGGTGGCGCGGTACTGGCTGGCGACCGGTCGCAAGGTCCCCCGGGACGTCGCGGACGCGCTGGTGGGCCAGCTGGCCTGGCGCGGGATCCGCGGGTTCCCCAAGGCGGAGCCGCCACGGTAGTTCGCCATCGGCGCAACGCGACCGTCGCCCGGCCCGGCATGATGCGCGCACCGTCTGGGTTAGCCTCACCGGAAGCGAGCCGAGTGGTGGATCCGAGGAGGCACGGGCGTGGATGTGAAGATCGGTGTTCGGGATGTGTCGGGCCAGGTCGTGCTGGAGTCCGAGCAGACCCCGGACGAGGTCGCCGCTGCGGTGGCCGCGGCCGTCGAGAGCGGTGGCCTGCTGAGGCTGACCGATGAGAAGGGTCGCCTGGTCATCGTGCCCGGACCCCTCATCGGCTTCGTGGAGATCGGTGCCGCGTCGGAGCGCCGGGTGGGCTTCGGCGCTCTCTGACCCGCCCCGCCCCTAGGCGGCCGGCCGGCTCAGGCCGACAGGCCGAGCAGCCCCATCCGGCGGCTGTGGGCCTCGGTGAGCCGGCCGAACATGCGCACCAGCTCCGCGAGGTCGGCCCCCGGCCGGTCCACGGATCCCACCAGCAGGGACGCCAGCGCGTCGCGGTCCGCCGCGACGCGCTGCGCCTGGCTCAGGGCCTCCCCGACGAGCCGCCGTCCCCACAGGGCCAGCCGCCCCGCCACGCGCGGGTCCGCCTCGATCGCCCCCCGGACCTCCCGGACGACGAACTCCGCCTGACCGGCGTCCGCCAGCACCTGGGCCACCAGCGCCCGGGTCGCCGGGTCCACGTAGGCGCTGATCTCGCGGTAGAAGTCGTTCGAGATGCCGTCCCCGACGTACGCCTTGACCAGGCCCTCCAGCCAGGTGGACGGCGCCGTCCGCTCGTGGAAGGCGTCGACGGCGACCACGAACGGCTCCATCGCCAGTTCCGGGTCGACGCCGAGCTCCACCAGCCGGCGCCGCAACCGCTCGAAGTGCCCGAACCGGGTCACCGCGAGGCGCGCCAGCTCGGCCTTCGCGGTGAGCGTCGGGGCGAGATCGGAGTCGGCGCCCATCCGGGAGAACCCGGTCAGCTCGCCGTAGGTCAACGCACCCAGGAGGTCGACGACGGCCCCGGCGTACTGCGGGTCGTCGATCGCCGCGGAGGTCACGGGCAGGTCGTCGTTCATGTCCGGCAGGGTATCCGGAGCCACGACCGCTACCATTGAGGTGAGAGTAGCTGCACCACGGATCGACGAAACACCCCCGAAACACCAGCACCACCGCTCCTGCACCACCCGATCACCACTTGATCACCAGATGAACCAGGGATGACCGGTCGGACGGCCGATCGGCTCCGACAGCCGCGGAGCGGCCCCACGCAGCGCACGACGACGTCCTCGCCGGATGGACATCCGGCCGGCACGACGTCGACCACCAGCGCTGCGGTGCGCGGCCCCGCCCTGACCGAAGGACCAGAAGGCCCTAGTGCCCACGACTGACACCACGATCGAGCCGGACGGACCGGCCACCCTCCCCGCCGACCCTCCGCCCACCGTGACCCCACCGGCCTTCGCGGACCTCGGCGTCCAGCCCGAGATCGTCGCGGCCCTGCAGGCGGTGGGCATCACCCACGCCTTCCCCATCCAGGCCATGACGCTCCCCGTCGCGCTGAGCGGCCACGACATCATCGGCCAGGCCAAGACGGGCACCGGCAAGACCCTCGGGTTCGGCGTCCCGCTGCTCCAGCTGGTCGCCGGTCCCGGCGAGCCGGGCTTCGCCGAGAAGCAGGCGCCGGGCAAGCCGCAGGCGCTCGTCGTCGTCCCGACGCGCGAGCTCGCCGTGCAGGTCGCCGGTGACCTCGACACCGCCGCCAAGCAGCGGGCCGCCCGCGTGCTCACCGTCTACGGCGGGCGCGCCTACGAGCCCCAGGTCGAGGCGCTGCGCACCGGCGTCGAGATCGTCGTCGGCACCCCCGGGCGCCTGCTCGACCTGGCCCAGCAGGGCCACCTGACGCTGGCGCACACCCGGATCGTCGTCCTCGACGAGGCCGACGAGATGCTGGACCTGGGCTTCCTGCCCGACGTCGAGCGCCTCCTCGGGATGACCCCGGCCGGGCGCCAGACCATGCTTTTCTCGGCGACGATGCCCTCCGCCGTCGTGGCGCTGGCCCGCCGGTACATGACCCAGCCGACGCACATCCGGGCCGCCGACCCGGACGACACCGGCGCCACCGTCAAGGCGGTGAAGCAGTTCGCCTACCGGGCGCACGCGCTGGACAAGATCGAGATGATCGCCCGGATCCTGCAGTCCCGCGGGCGCGGCCTGAGCCTGATCTTCGCCCGGACCAAGCGCACCGTCGCCAAGGTCGCCGAGGAGCTGGAGGCCCGCGGCTTCGCAGCCGCCGCCATCCACGGCGACCTCGGGCAGGGCGCCCGCGAGCAGGCCCTGCGCGCCTTCCGCAACGGCAAGGTGGACGTGCTCGTCGCGACGGACGTCGCGGCCCGCGGCATCGACGTCGACGGCGTCACGCACGTGATCAACTACCAGTGCCCCGAGGACGAGAAGACGTACCTGCACCGCATCGGGCGCACCGCCCGGGCGGGCAACACCGGGACGGCGATCACCTTCGTCGACTGGGACGAGGTGCACCGCTGGGGCATGATCAGCAACGCGCTCGACCTGGGCATGCCGGAGGCGGTGGAGACGTACTCGTCGTCCCCGCACCTGTTCACCGACCTCGACATCCCCGAGGGCATCCGGGGCACCCTCCCCCGCGCCGAGCGCACCCGCGCCGGCCTGGACGCCGAGCGCCTCGAGGACCTGGGCGAGACCGGTCGCGGCCAGCGCCGGGGCAAGGGCACGGCGACCCCGGTCCGCGCCCGGCGTCCTGGCGGCGCGGGCTCCGCGGCGGCCGACGGCGACGGCGCCACGGCGGCTGCGGACGACGCCCCGACCGGCGAGGACGGCTGGGAGGAGCGCACCGAGCGCCCGCGCCGGTCCCGGCAGCGACGCCGCACGCGCGGCGGCCGCCCGCTCGAGGCCGCCGAGCCGGCCGCCGGTGAGGCCGGCACCGAGGACGTGACCGTGGCCGACGCGGCTGCGGCGGTCGAGGCCCCGGACGTCGTGGCCGACGCCCCTGCGGTGGCGGCCGCACCGCGGCGCACCCGCCGCACCCGGCCCGCGGCGGTCGCACCGGCCGCGGGGATCGGCGCCCTGTTCCTCGAGCCCGTCGGCGACCCCTCGGCGACGGTGATCCCCGAGGCCGCGCCCGACGAGCAGGCCGGCACCGTCGACCTCGACGCCGGGGTGCACGCCGACCCGAACGTCGAGCCGGACGCCGAGTCGGAGGAGCACCCCCGCCGTCGCCGGCGGCGCACCACCCGCCCGCGGGGAACGGCCACCCCGGACGGCGACTCGGTCGAGGTCCCGGCCGGCGCCTGACCCGCAGCCCTCCGTGATCATGGACTTCAGCGGGCACCTGCCCGGTGAAGTCCATGATCACGACGGTTTTGTGGCCGTGGCCGTGGCCGTGGCGGTGCGGCGACGGCGCCCGGGCCGGATGCGCCAGGAGCGCATCAGCTCCGCGGCGACGTCCCGGTAGGCCTGCGCACCCTTCGACGTCCGGGCGGTCGACAGGATCGAGCGCCCGGCCGCCGGCGCCTCCGCAAACCGGACCGACCGCGGGATCGCCGGGCGCAGGACGGGCAGCCCGTACCGGGTCGCCACGTCCTCCAGGACGGCGCGCGAGTGGACGGACCGGCTGTCGAACATTGTCGGGAGCGCGCCCCGCAGCACGAGGGCCGGGTTGAGCAGGCGCTGCACGTCGGACACGGTGTCGAGCAGCTGCCCCACCCCGCGGTGGCTCAGCATCTCGCACTGCAGCGGCACCAGGACCTCGTCGGCCGCCGCGAGCGCGTTGAGCGTCAGGACGCCGAGCGACGGCGAGCAGTCCAGCAGGACGACGTCGTACCGCTCCCGGACTCCGGCCAGCGCGTCGCGCAGCACGAACTCGCGGGCGTCCCGAGGCAGGAGCGCCGCCTCGGCGGCGGACAGGTCGATCGAGCCCGGGAGCAGGTCCAGGGTGCCGGCGGGCGGGGCGTCGGGCACCGGGACGAGCGCGTCGGCGACCGAGACCGTGCCGACCAGGACGTCGTACGTGCCCACCTCGACGTCGTCCGGCTCGACGCCCAGCGAGAAGGTCAGGCAGGACTGCGCGTCCAGGTCGACGAGGAGGACCCGCAGGCCCTGCTCGGCGAAGGCCGCACCGAGGGAGACGACGGTGGTCGTCTTGGCGACGCCGCCCTTCTGGTTGGTGACGGCAAGGGTCCTGCTCACCTGCCCATCATCCCCCTCGCGGGGCTTCGGGCTGCGATCTGGCGCGGGACCGGGCACTGTGGGGTTCGACATGGATCCCAGCAACGAGGTAGCTGCAGACGGTGACGCCGGGCTCTTCGGGCCGGACAGCGTCACCTGGCGCGTGCACGCCGACCCGTTGATGGGCGTCGCCGGGATGCGGGCCCAGCTGCTGCAGGCGCTGCACCCGGTCGTGATCGAGGCACTCGACCAGCACTCCGCGTTCCGGGACGACCCGTGGGGGCGGGTCGCCCGGACGGCCGAGTACATCGGCGTCACGACCTTCGGGACGGCGTCGCAGGCGATGCTCGCCGGGTCCCGGGTACGCGCCGTCCATGCCCGCATCGTCGGCCTGACGACCACCGGCGTCGAGTACCGCGCCGACGACCCGCAGCTGCTCGCCTGGGTGCACTGCTGCCTGGTGGCCTCGTTCCTCGAGCTGGTGACGCGGGGCGGCCTGCGGCTGACCGGGGCCGACCAGGACCGCTACATCGCCGAGCAGGTGCGCTCGGCCATGCTCGTCGGGCTCGAGCCGGACGAGGTGCCGCACGACCGCACCGGGCTGCTGGACTACTTCCGAGTGATCCGCCCGGCGCTGGACGGCTCCACCGCGGCCCGCCGGGCGGCCCGCGTCGTCGTCGCGCCGCAGCCGGCGCTGTCCGGGGGCGCGCGGTCGGCCCACGCCGCCACCACCCCGCTCGCCGGGCTGGCCTTCGCGACGCTGCCCCCGTGGGCGCGCCGGCTCTACGCGCTGACCGAGCTGCCGGGCCCCGCCGGGCTGCCCGACGGCGACGCGACCCTGGCCCTGCGCGATCTGCGCGACTCGTACCAGGGCACCCCGTGCGTGCCCGGCGTCAAGCCCGGCGTCAGCGGAACGGGCGCACGTCCAGCTCCACGGTGACGAGCCAGTCGCCGGTGGCGACGGGCGACCCGCTGGGCAGGTGGGTGCGGAGCAGAGTCCCGGTGCGCCCGGCCCGCAGCTCCCACAGCGAGCCGTCGGCGAGGCGCACGCTGGCCAGCGGGTCGCTCGCCCCGAAGCGGGCGCCGACCGACAGCATCCACTGCAGGTCGAAGGCGTCGCCGCCGGGCAGGTCCCAGCGCAGCGGGGTCTCCCGGTCGGTGGCGACGCGGGCGCGCACGTGCCGCCGCTCGACCGCGCGGGCGAACCGGGCCGCCCCCTCGACGACGGCGCGCTGGTGGTCGACGCTGGTGCGCACCGGGCGGTGGAAGGTCTCCGCGACGATCTCGGCGACGACGGGCATCCGGCACCCGCCGCCGGACAGCACGACCGCGGCCAGCTCCCCGGCCCGCACCCCGGCGTTCGACAGCACGTGCCGGGTGGCGTCCACCGCCTTGGTGATCAGCGGGGCGACGAGCGCGGTGAGCTCCACCGCCGTCAGCTCGACCGGCACCTCGTCCGGGCCGACCAGCTCGACGGCGCTGGCATGGGTGCTGAGCTGGTGCTTCATCGCGCGGGCGTGGTCGGAGAGCGCCCGCTGGGCCCGCGCCGCCCTCGCCCGCTGGGCCGGGTCGTCGCTGGGCCGGGAGAGGTCGCTCCAGCTACGGCCCGCCCGGGTCAGCAGCTCCGACATGATCATCCGGTCGATCTCGAAGCCGCCGCACTCCGGGTGCTCCTGGTGCCCGAGCAGCTCGATCTCGCCGCCCTTGAGCACGCTGGCCAGCGTCGCGGTGAAGCTGCCGGCGCCGAAGTCGAAGACCAGCACGATGTCGCCCTGGGCCGGATGGCCGCCCACCAGCGGTGCCCCCACGGTGGCCAGCGGCTCGGACAGCAGCTCCACGCTCTCCAGCCCGGCCAGCGCCGCGGCCTCCAGCAGCATGGCCCGCCGCGCGTCGCCGGCCGAGTAGGACACCGGGACCGTCAGCACCCCGCGCGTCACCTCGGCCCCGCCGAGCTTCTGGGCCTGCAGCCGCATGCCCGCGATCAGCCAGCTCACCAGCTCGACCGGCGCGAAGGACCGCTCACCCAGCGGCACCACCCCCGGCTCGCCGAGCAGCTGCTTGAGGCGGCCGCGGTACGACCCCGGGTGCACCCGGGAGAAGTTCTCCGCCGCGCCGCCGACCCTCGGCGCCACCCCGTCGTGGGCCACCGAGGAGGGCCAGACGGCGTGGCCGAGGTCCGGGTCCTCCAGGAGCAGGTCGCGCTCGCTCGTGACGAGGATGGCGCTGGAGCCGGCGCTGCCGAGGTCCACGGCCAGGGTGGGCCGGCGCACCACGCCGTCGGCCCGGCGCAGGTTCGCCTCCGGCTTGCGCAGAGGGGCGTCCGGACGGCGGGGCAGCTCGGCGCGGCGGGCGGACGCGCCGTCCGTGCGGCGGAAGAGATCTGCCACGTCCCGCCTCCCTCCGGCCGCCCGACCCTCGTCGCAGCTACGTCGTCCCGGCGCCGGACGTACTGAACGGGTCCTGCCCGACGTCACCGGGATCGGCGCGGACCGACCGGGTGACCGACCGGGTGACGGTCAGCCGGCGACGGCCGCCCAGGACTGCTCGTCGGGCGCGGCGTCCCGACCCTCCGGGCAGTGCCGGCGGAAGTCGCACCAGGAGCAGAGCCGGGACGGCCGGGGCGGGAAGGGACCGTCCCCGGTGTCGCCGGCGGCATAGGCGGCGTCCGCACGGACGGCGTCCTGGGCGATCGACTCCGCCTCGGCCACCTTGCGGGCCAGCGACGCCGGGGTGTGGTCGTGCGCGGCGACGGTGCCGGTGGGCAGGTGGTGCAGCTCGACGCGGTAGCACTCCCGCCGCAGCGTGCGGGCGGCCGCGACGGCGTAGAGGCCCAGGGCCAGGCTGCCGCGGGCGTCGTCGGAGTCGAGCGGGCGGCGTCCGGTCTTGTAGTCGACGATGACGAGGCCGCCGTCGTCGGCCGCGTCGATCCGGTCGACGCGGCCGGAGACGGCCAGCTTGGCGGTCGGCGTGGCCACGGTCCGCTCGACGCCGACCGGCTCGGCCGCGGGATCGACCCGCAGCAGGTACTCCTCGACCCAGACGGCCGCCCGCTCCCGCACGGTGGCCGACTGCTCGGCGTCCGCGAACCCCTCGCTCAACCAGCGCCGGCGGACCAGGTCGACCCCGCGCCCGGGCAGCCGCTGCGGGAAGGGCAGCGACCACCAGTCCGCGAGCGCCGAGTGCACGGCCGCGCCCATGCTGTTGTGCGCCCAGGGCGGCCCCTTCGGCGGCGCCGGGCGGTCGAGGTAGGCGAACCGGTAGCGGCGGGGGCAGTCCAGCCAGGTGGTGAGCCGCGTGGGCGTGCAGGAGTAGAGGCGCGCCGGCATCCCCGGCAGCTCCCCCTGCCCTCGGCCGCCACCCGCAGCCCAGACCACACCCACCCCCCGACTCTTTCACGGCGGCGCCCGGCTCCTCGCACCGGCGCGCTTCGCGACGGTATGTCCGTCGCGAACCGCGCCGATCGCCCCGCTGATCGTGATCATGCACGGTTGAACGCGCGCGGTCGTCGTGACGGCGACGATGAACACGTCGTTGAACAGTTCCGGCTGCCCGCACCACCGTTGCGGTTCACCGTCGAGTTCAACGACCCTTCCGGTCGCGGTACCCGGCGCGGTTCGCGACGACCTGACCGGCTATTGCGGAACCGCTCCTGGGTCTCCCCGACGCTGGCGCGGTTGATGTGCATGCCAGGGACCGTCCGATCCACCGCGCCAACCAGGACCGGGCCGGCCGAGAACCGGGGCCGGCACTGTCGCCGAGCAGCCCGCACGCTCGACCGGATGGATCGCGCGCAGCAGGTCCCCGGGACGCGCGTCGGCGCCTCGCAGGCACGAGCCCATGTCGCGATCGGAATGCCTTCGCAACCTGCGCCAATCACCCGTAGACCGCCCCAACCGGCCGACAGCAACCAACGGCGCGATTCACGACCGCAGGACCGTCGCGAACCGCGCCGATCAGGGCTGGGCGGGCTGGGCGGGCTGGGCGGGCTGGGCCTGGGCGGCCAGGGCGTGCCAGGTGTCGGCATCCGTCAGGTTCTCGCCGAGGCGGTGGGGGCGGCCGGTGCCGTGGTAGTCGCTGGACCCGGTGACCAGCAGGCCCAGCGCGCCGGCCAGCGCACGCAGGTGGGCGCGTTCGGGGGGCAGGTGGTCGGGGTGGTCCGCCTCCACGGCGGCCAGGCCGGCGTCCGCGAGCCGGGCGATGGCGTCGTCCGACACCACCCGGCCGCGGCGCGCCGCCAGCGGGTGGGCCATCACCGGGACGCCGCCCGCGGCCCGGACCGTCCGGACGGCGTCCTCGGCCTCCGGCGCGCGGTGCCCCACGTGGTAGCGGGAGCCGGCGTGCAGGACGTGCGCGAACGCCTCGTCCCGGTCGCCGACATGGCCGCGCGCGACGAGCGCGTCGGCCAGGTGCGGGCGGCCCACGGTGGCGCCGTCCGGCACCTGCGCGAGGACGTCGTCCCAGGTCAGGGGCAGGTCGACGGCGATCAGGTCGACCATCCGGCGGGCCCGGTCCAGCCGGTCGCCCCGGGTGGCCGCCAGCTCGGCGCGCAGCCCGGGGTGGTCGGCGTCCACCAGGTACGCCAGCAGGTGCACGCTGATGCCGTCCAGCCGGCAGGAGAGCTCGACACCCGGCACGAAGCCGATCCCGACCTCGCGCGCGGCGGCCGCGGCCGGTCCCCAGCCCGCGGTCGTGTCGTGGTCGGTCAGCGCGACGACGTCGAGGCCGGCGGCCGCCGCCGCGCGCACCACGTCGGCCGGCGAGCCGGTGCCGTCCGAGGCGGTGGAGTGGGTGTGCAGGTCGATGCGCACGGGCCGGTCGCGGTGATCGGGGCGTCAGTCGAGCCGGGGCGACAGCGCCCCGTAGGGCAGGTCGGGCAACGGGTCGATGTCGCGGACGTCCCGCAGCTCGAACTGGTCGAGCAGCACCGCCAGCGCGATCCGCGGCCAGGCGATCGCCCACAGCCACACGCCCGCCGCCTCGCCGACGTACGCGGCCACGTCCTCGGTGTCGAGCGCCCACAGCGGGGTGTCGTGGCCGCCCACGGTGAGCTTGAGGTTGGGGGCGCCGCGCGCGTCGACGTCGCCCGGGTCCAGGCCGCCGAGGCCGGCCAGCCGCTCGGCCAGCCCCACCCCCGGCTGCTCGCTGACGAGCAGCAGGTCCGCCTGGTGCGGGTCGGTCGGCTCCACCACCAGCGGGTTCGGCCCCGAACAGGCGAGGACGGCGGCTACCGGACCCGAGTGGTCGTCCCCCGCGACCCGGACGCCGGACACCACCCAGCCGGCCGGCAGGGGCCACGGCAGCCACAGCGGGACCTGGGACCGCAGCCCCAGCTGGCGCAGCGCCTCGGCCGAACCGGACACCGCGGGATGAAGCGGTGCCACCGCGCCGTGGATCGGGCAGGACCAGGAGTCCGACCAGAGACCTGGTGGTCGGACGTCGTTGTCGCAGCGCGGACAGGTGAGGTGGGAACCCACCCCATGACGGTCCCGCTCCGGGGGTCGGTTGGTCAAGACGAGCGCGGTTCGGGACGGCCCGGCTGCTCGCCGCCCCGCGCCTGCAGGTAGTTCTGCTTCGGCACCATGACCTTGCGCCGGAAGATGCAGACCACCGTTCCGTCCTGCTTGTACCCCGTCGTCTCGACGTAGACCACGCCCCGGTCGTCCTTGGAGGTGGACTCCCACTTGTCGAGCACGGTCGTCTCGCCGTAGACGGTGTCGCCGTGGAACGTCGGCGCCACGTGCCGCAGGGACTCGATCTCCAGGTTGGCGATGGCCTTGCCGGAGACGTCCGGCACCGACATGCCGAGCAGCACCGAGTAGATCAGGTTCCCGACGACGACGTTGCGCTTGAACTGCGTCGACGTCTCCGCGTAGTTCGCGTCGAGGTGCAGCGGATGGTGGTTCATCGTGATGAGGCAGAAGAGGTGGTCGTCGGACTCCGTGATCGTCTTGCCGGGCCAGTGCTTGTAGACGGCACCGATCTCGAACTCCTCGTACGAGCGACCGAACTGCATCCCGGACCTCCTCGTCGCGCCACCTGCGGGCCAGCCGCCCCGTCATCGTGCCGGGTGCGCGGCACGGGTCACAGCGACCCACGCGTGGGGTAGCTCACTCCGGCGGCTCCGACCGGACCGGATCTCTGGTTCAATCGTGCCGATCACGGCGGGGGCGTCCCCGGCACCCAGCTCAGGAGGAGTCGTGACGCAGCCCGGCCCGGACGACCAGCAGCCGACCTACGGGAGCCAGCCGGGCTACGGCCCGCCCCCGGGCTACGGCCAGCCGCCCGCCTACGGTCAACCGCCCGCCTACGGTCAACCGCCCGCCTACGGTCAACCGCCCGCGTACGGCCAGGGCCAGCCGCCGGCCTACGGACAGCCCCCGGCCTACGGGCAGCCCCAGCCGTACGCCCAGCCGGGCTACGGACAGCCCGTCTACGGCGCGTACGGGCCGGCCCAGCCGACCTCGACCGCCGCCACCGTGTCGCTGATCTGCGGCATCGTCGGGTTCTTTACCTGCGGGGTGGCCAGCATCGTGGCGGTGGTCTCCGGGCACATCGGGCTCCGCGAGACCCGGTCCGGCCAGGTGGCCGGCAACGGCTCGGCGATGGCGGGGTTGATCCTCGGCTATCTCGTGCTCGTGCCCGCCGTGGCCGTGCTCGTGGCGTTCATCCTGCTGTGGGTCGGCCTCATCGCCTCGGTGCCGTTCATCGCGTCGTCCACCACGTAGCGCCGGCTCGTACCGCCGGCACGCAACGCCGGCACGCAACGCCGGCACGTGCCGTCCCTGGCGGACCGGGAGCCGCCCGACCCGCTCCGGACGGCGGCCGGAATGCCACCATGGGTCCCATGACCGACGCCAGCCCCCCGCAGGATCCCGCCGCCCGGTCCGCCGTCTCCGACCAGGACGCCGGTCACCGCCAGCGACCGTCGTCCCCCGCCTTCCGCGCGTTCATCGCCGCGGACTGGGCGCCGCGACCCGCCGGTCCCGCCGGCCCGCTGCCGTCGACGGCCTGGACGCCGGCCCGCCGGGACGCCGTCTCGGCGCGCTTCCCCGGGGAACGGCTCGTCGTGCCGGCCGGCGTGCTGCGGGTCCGCAGCAACGACACCGACCACCGCTTCCGGCCGCACTCGGCCTTCGCGCACCTCACCGGCCTGGGCACCGACCGCGAGCCGGACGCCGTCCTGGTGCTCGAGCCGCGCTCCGGGGCGGACGGCGGCCACGACGCCGTCCTCTTCTTCCGGCCGCGCGCCGAGCGGGACACCGAGGAGTTCTACGCCAGCTCCCGGTACGGCGAGCTGTGGATCGGCGCCCGGCAGAGCCTCGACGAGCTCGCCGTCGAGACCGGCATCAGCACGCGCCACCTCGACGAGGTCATCGACGCAATCACCAAGGACGTCGGCGGCGGGGTGGCCGTGCGGCTCGTCCGGGGCGCCGACCCGGCGATCGACGCCGCGATCGACGTGGCCCGCGCTGCCGTGCCGGCCGCTGCCACCACCACCGAGGCGGACGCCGCAGCCGACGCGCAGGCGGAGGGCACCGCCGACGTCGACGTGGACGCCGAGCTGCTGCGGGCGCTGTCGGAGCTGCGCCTGGTCAAGGACCCGTACGAGGTCGAGCAGTTGCGCCTGGCCGTCGAGGTGACCGCGCGCGGCTTCGCCGACATCGTCCGCGAGCTGCCGCGCGCCGTGCGGCACCCCCGCGGCGAGCGGGTCATCGAGCGCGCGTTCGAGGGCCGGGCCCGGCAGGAGGGCAACGGGGTCGGCTACGACACGATCGCCGCGGCCGGACCGCACGCGTGCACGCTGCACTGGATCCGCAACGACGGCGGCGTCCGCGACGGCGACCTCGTCCTGGTGGACGCCGGGGTCGAGGTCGACAGCCTCTACACCGCCGACGTCACCCGCACGCTGCCCGTCTCGGGGCGTTTCACCGACGCCCAGCGCGAGGTCTACGAGGCCGTCCTGGAGGCCGCCGACGCCGCCTTCGCCGTCGCCGGGCCGGGAGCGGTGTTCCGCGAGCTGCACGAGGCGGCCATGGCGGTGATCGCGCGCCGGATCGGCAGCTGGGGGCTGCTCCCCGGCACCGTCGAGGAGTCGCTGGAGCGCGAGGGCCAGTTCCACCGGCGGTGGATGATCCACGGCACCAGCCACCACCTCGGCCTGGACGTGCACGACTGCGCGCAGGCCCGCCGGGAGATGTACCTGGACGGCGAGCTGCGCCCGGGCATGGTCTTCACGATCGAGCCCGGCCTCTACTTCATGCCGGACGACCTCAAGGCGCCGGAGCGCTTCCGCGGGATCGGCGTCCGCATCGAGGACGACGTCCTCGTCACGGACGACGGCTGCGAGAACCTCTCCGCGCTGCTCCCGCGCACTGTCGACGAGATCGAGGCCTGGATGGCGTCGCTGCGCGCGTGAGCCCGGGAGCGCGCGGGAACCTGCGGGAGCCCGCGGGAGCACGGGACGAGCGCAAGGATCAGCGGGGGATCAGGTCGCTCAGCGTGTCGAAGGCCCAGCCGTCCGCGTGCCAGCGCGGCAGCAGCCCGGGCAGCGTGCTCAGCTCGGCGCGGCGCCGGGCCATCAGGTCGCCGTCGACCGGCCCGCTGAACGACGAGCGCCCGATGCCGTCGTGCAGGTCGACGACGGCCCCGGGGTGCAGCGCGCCGGCCAGGTGCCGCTCGACGCCCGGGGCGTCGCCGTCCGCCGCGTCGCCCCGGGTGACGGACCACTGCGCCAGGTCCAGCCCGGCCTCCGCGACGGCGAGGAGGGTCGCCGTCGTCACCTCGCCGCGCGGTGCCCGGAACCAGCGGGGCCGCGTGCCGGTCACCCGCTCGACGGCGTCGCTGCCGCGCAGGACGGCGTCCCGCACCTGCTCCCGGTCGTGGACGGCGGCGCTGACGTGGTCGTAGCTGTGGTTGCCGATCTCGTGGCCGGCGTCACGGGCGCGGCGCAGCAGATCCGGGTGGCGCTCGGCGAGGGCGCCGATGACGAAGAAGGTCGCCGGGACGGCGGCCTTCGCCAGCACGTCGAGGACCTGACCGGTGAACTGCTCGGTCGGCCCGTCGTCGAAGGTGAGCGCGACCCGGCGGCCCACCGCGACGTCCGCCGACCACCAGGTGCGCAGGGAACCCCGCGCCGGCACCGGGGTGATGGTCGACGCCCAGCTCGCCGGGGTGGCGCGCTGGGTGCGCAGGTTCTCCTCCTCGACGCCCAGCGCGGCGCCGGCCAGGGCCGCGGTGACCGCGAGCCCCGCCCGGGCCACGAACCGGCGCCGCTCCACGTGATCAGCGTAGGGGTACCGGCCGTGGTGACGGCGGGAGCCGTCCGCCGGTCACCCGCCGTTCGGTCCCGGGTCGGCTGGTCGGCGCGCCGCCGCCCAGCTCGGGGATTACCCTCACCCCGGACGCAGGTGGACGGAGGTGGACCGTGGACCGATCCCCGCCCCAGCCCCTTCCCGGCCGGAGCGAGCTCCTGCCCGCCGAGGTGGCCGCCGAGATGGCCGCCGAGATGGCACCGGCGCAACTGCTCGACGCCGTGGTCGACTGGGGCCTCTACCGGGACGGCGTCCGCCAGCCGCGCCTGGACTTCGACGCCGCCCGCGCCTGCGTGCAGGAGGGCGACGGCTTCCTCTGGCTCGGGGTCCACGAGCCGAGCCTGCGCCAGCTGGCCCAGCTCGGCGTCGCCTTCCGGCTGCACCCGCTGGCCGTCGAGGACGCCGGCAACGTCTCGCAGCGGCCCAAGCTGGAGCGCTACGACGACCTCCTCTTCCTCTCCCTGCGCACCCTCGGGTACGTCGAGCGGGACGACCGCAGCGAGGGCGGGGACGTCGTCCAGACCGGCTCGGTCAACGTCTTCGTCGGCGAGCACTTCGTCCTCACCGTGCGGCACGGCCGGCACGCCTCGATGGCGGGGCTGCGGCACCGGCTCGAGAACGACCCGGCGCAGCTGGCGCGCGGCCCGTCCGCCGTCCTGCACGCGGTCGCGGACAAGGTCGTCGACGACTACCTCACCGTCACCGACGCCGTCAACGAGGACATCGAGGAGATCGAGAACAACGTCTTCGCCAGCCGGACGCCGTCCGACATCGAGCGCATCTACCAGCTCAAGCGCGACGTCATCGAGATGAAGCGCACGGTCACGGCGCTGGCGGCGCCGCTGCACGACCTGGCGGAACGGCCCCGGCGGCTGGTGCACGCCGAGATCCGCGAGTACTTCCGGGACGTCGAGGACCACCTGGCCCGGGTGCGCGAGCAGGTGCAGAGCTTCGACGAGCTGCTCACCTCGATCCTGCAGGCGGGGCTGGCGCGGCTCTCCGTGTCGGAGAACGAGGACATGCGCAAGATCTCCGCCTGGGTCGCCATCGCCGCCGTCCCGACCATGATCGCCGGGATCTACGGGATGAACTTCCAGTACATGCCCGAGCTGGGACAGCGCTGGGGCTACCCCGTCGTGCTCCTCGGGATGGCCGCGATCTGCGGCGGCCTCCACCGCGGGTTCAAGCGCAACGGGTGGCTGTGAGCACCGGCGCCCGACCGGACGCCGGCGCCCGCTGGGGCCGGCTGGCCGACGTCGCGGGGGTCGCCGTCGGGCACGCGCAGTGGTCGGACGGCGGCCGGCTCACCGGCGTCACGGTGGTGCTGCCGCCCCCGGGCACGGTCGGCGCGGTCGACGTCCGCGGTGGGGGCCCCGCCACCCACGAGACGGACGCGCTGGCACCGGACACCCTCGTGCCGACCGTCGACGCGGTCTGCCTGGCGGGCGGCAGCGCGCCGGGCCTGGCCGCGGTGACCGGGGTGGTCCGGTGGTGCGAGGAGCACGGCCGAGGCTTCGCCGTCGGGCCGCCGGACGACCCGCGCGCGCTGGTCGTGCCCATCGTCCCGGGCGCGGCGATCTTCGACCTCGGGCGCGGCGGCGACCCGCGTGCCCGCCCGGACGCCGACCTCGGGTACCGGGCCGCGGCCGCCGCCCTCGACACCGACCGGGGGCCGGCGTCGGGCCGCGGGGCCGTGGGCGCCGGGACGGGCGCGATCGCCGCGTCGCGAGGGCTCGCGGGCGGGGTCGGCCAGGCATCGGTGCGTGTCCGGGCAGGTCAGGAGGGCACCGAGGTGACGGTGGGGGCGCTCGTCGTCCTCAATGCGGCGGGCTCCCCCGTCGACCTGGCGGACGGCGCCCTGCTCGGCCGGGCGTTCGTGCCGCCCGGCCGGCCGCGCCCGGCGGTCCCGCCTCCCGGCGAGGCGGACGCCGTCCGGGCGCACCTGACCGCCGCGGCGCAGCAGCCACGCACCGGACCCGGCCCGGGCACCCCGCGGACCAGCACGACCCTCGCCGTCGTCGCCACCGACGCCGCGCTCGACCCGGCGGCCGCCCACCGCACCGCGGCCTGCGGGCACGACGGCCTCGCCCGGACCCTGCTCCCGGTCCACACCCTGCAGGACGGCGACACCGTGTTCGCGCTGGCGACGGGCGCTGTGGCGCTGTCGCCCCGCGACCTGGTGGCCGTGCAGGCCGCCGCCGCGGACGCCGTCCTGCTGGCCGTGCTGGACGCCGTCCTGGCGGCGCAGCGCCGGGTCACGCCCGCGCTCGACGTCCCGGGGTACCTCGACCTGTGTCCGGGGGCCGCCCCGCGCTGGTGACCGTGCCGCGGCGATGACGGTGGATCAGTCGCGCGGGCCCTCGGGCGGTGTCGACGAGGGCGACGGGGCGGCGCCGGCGCGCTCGCGCTCGACGCGCTCCCGCTCCCGTTCGGCGCGCTCGCGGCGCTGCCGTTCGATGGCCTCGCCGTAGGTCAGGCCGGGCTCGTCGGGGACGGCCGGGGCGGGCGGCTCGGTGGTGGGCAGCGGCGCCGTCGACCCCGGGGAGCCGGGCGCACCGGGCGGCGGGCCGCCGTAGGTGCCGAACGGCGGCGGCTGGGACCCCGACGGCCCCGACGGCGGGCCGAAAGGCCCCGAGGAGCCGAGGCCCGGCGCAGTCGACGGGGACCCCCACGCGCCCTGGCCCGTGCCGCCGGGCAGCTGCTGCAGGAGCTGGCGCGCCGCGCCCGCCTGCTCGGCCAGGCACAGCACCGCGTACTCGCCTGCCACGATCTGGCTCGTCGACGTGAAGTCCCGCCGGCCACCGGTCAGCGCGTAGGAGATCACCCCGAAGAGAACGCCGAACGCCGCACCGAACAGCGGCGCCGCCAGCAGGGCGGCGTCCGTGCCGCCGAACAGCGACAGGACCAGCCCCACGAACAACCCGAACCACGCGCCCGACAGCGCGCCCGCGAGCGCCACCCGGGGGTAGGTGAGCCGGCCGGTGACGCGCTCGACCATCTGCAGGCCGGTGCCCACGATGGTCACGGACTGCACGGGGAAGTGGTTGTCCGACAGGAAGTCGACGGCGCGCTGCGCCTCCAGATACGTCTCGTACCGGGCGATCGGCTCACCGCGCGGTGGCATCGGGATGCGCGACTGCGCCTGCCCCGGCAACGGTCCGAAGTTCGACATGGGCCCATCCTCGCGCACGATCGCCGGCCCTGCCCCAGGTGCGGGACGGAAGAGTGCCGGAAGCTCCCGGTCGTCACCGACCGGTCCTTACCGGTCGACGATCAGTAGACCCAGACCGTTCCCTTGATGGGCATCAGGCCCTGGGCCCACAGCATGTCCATGGCCGGCAGGCTCACCCGCACGCAGCCGTGCGACGCCGGGCCGGGCGGCACCGAGGGGTACCCGTGCACGGCGATGCCGCCGTTGAAGTAGCGGGGCCGGTAGAGGTGGCCCAGCGGCGAGGTGTCCCAGGCGTTCACCGAGCGGAACGTGGTGAACTTCCCCGAGGGCGTCACCGCGTGGCCCACCCCGCCGCCCGGGCGGTCGTAGTACAGGCCGGACCCGGTGGAGGCGTTGAGCACCCGGGTGACGGTGCCGCCGTCCACCAGGAGCAGCAGTTGGCGCTTCTTGTCGATCTCGATCACGTGCCCGCTCGTGCTGCGGGCCGCCGGCCGCACGCCGGTGTCGAGGGCGGCGCGGGTGCGCGGCCCGAGGACGCCGTCGCGGCCGAGCCCGGCCGCCTTCTGCAGCGCGGTGACCGCCTGGGCCGTGACGTCGCCGTAGCGCCCGTCCGGCGTCCCGATCCAGTAGCCGAGCGCGACCAGGCGCTGCTGGACGGCGAGCACCGCCGGCCCGCTGGCCCCCGGCTTGAGCATGGCGCCGGCCGGCGCCCCCGGCGAGGGGCTCGTCGACGGCGACGGCGACGTCGAGGCGGACTGCGACCCGGACGGCGACGGCGACGGCTCGGTCGGCGTCCCGGTCGTCGACGGCGCCGGCGCCGAGGACGACGGCAGCGACGCCGAACCGGTGGGGGACGAGGTGTCGGTGGCCGTGACCGACGGCCCGGAGGCCGACGACGTCCCCGCGGCGCCCTGCGCGCCGGTGGAGCTGCACCCCACGAGCG
>Ga0302321_100000849_pt1 | contig 26540 bp, 25 predicted proteins | sample Fen_T0_1_FD_202505 | JGI IMG/M metagenome (GOLD analysis project Ga0302321, IMG submission 202505) | Peat permafrost microbial communities from Stordalen Mire near Abisko, Sweden - Fen_T0_1 | ecosystem: Environmental > Terrestrial > Soil > Wetlands > Permafrost | place: Sweden: Abisko... | reverse complement strand
CGACCATGCCGGGGGTTATTGAGTCGTACTCGATCTCGGGCTTCTCGTCCACCCTGGGAAAGAGCCCGATCGACGTGGCGTTGACCAGGATGTCGGTGCCGGCCGGGATCGAATATGAGCCTGGCCAAGCTGCCAGTTCGGCTTTCGTCGGAGTTTTCGAATTGAGGAGTTCCACCAGGTCCCACCCGCGCCCGGGCGAGCGATTGACGACGGCGATTCGTTCGGCGCCGGCCAGGGCGAGCTCCACGGTGATGGCGCGAGCTGCACCGCCGGCCCCGAGCACGACCACACTCTTGCCCTTCGGATCCACTTTCGCGTCCTTGGTCAGGGCCGTCATAAAGCCTTTCCCATCGGTGTTCTCGCCGACCAGGCGGTCCCCCACCCTCACAACCGTGTTCACTGCGCCCATAAGAGCGGCCGCCGGCTTGACCTCGTCCAAGTACGGCAGGACCGCGACCTTGTGCGGGATGGTGAGGTTGATGCCGCGCATGTTGAAGGCGCGCACGCCCTTCATCGCCGCCTCGAGATCCTGGGGCAAGACCTCGATCGTGAGGTAGCGCCAGTTGAGGCCCAATTCGGCGTAGGCCGCCTCGTGCATTACCACCGTCGGGTTCTCCGCGACCGGATGCCCGAAGACGCCGACCAGCTCGGCCTTGTAGTTGGGTGCGTCCGCCATGGCTGTCTCCTTCGCCCTGGTCCCGGGCCGCGGTGCCTGCGCCCGCGCCCGCGGCCGCGTCGCTCTACCAGTACTCCTCGGTGTGGAGCGTGCCGATGTCGTGGCCCTTGTCGCGGACGAAGCCGCGCTCCGCCGCCCAGCCGATGACGGTCTCGATCATGCCGGGGTTGCCGCACAGGAAGATGTCGAAGTTCTCCGGCGTCAGCGGTAGACCCGTCTCTTCTTCGATCGCGCCCGAAGCGATGACGTTCTGGAGATAGCCGCTCCGACCGCGCCACGTGATGTCGTCGTCCGGTCGAGTGATGACCGGGACATAGTGGAAGTTGCCGCAATGGCGGGCCAGGCCGGTCAGCTCGGTCCGGTAGCCCAGGTCCCACGAATATCGCGCGCCGTGGACCACGACGAACTGCCGCGGCCCGTTGCAGACCAGCTCGCTGCGCAGCATCGACATGTACGGCGCGAGGCCCGTGCCTGTGCCGATCATCAGCACGTGCTTGCCGGGCGCGACCTTGTCGAGGGTGAAGACCCCGACCGCCTTGGGGCCGACATAGCAGCGATCGCGAACCTTGAGGGTGAACACTCGCGGCGTCAGCTCGCCGCTGAGGACGAGGGTCAGGTAGAACTCGATGTATTCGTCCGCGCGGCTTTCCGAAGCGATCGAATACGCGCGGCGGATCATCCGATCGGGATCGAGTGCGGCTGCGGCGACGGCCGCGGCCTGGGCGTCGACGGCGGCCTGGCTCTCGGGTGTGCCTGCAATGGCGGTGGTCGTGGACGCGACGGCGGCCGGCCGCGGCGAGGCGGAACCTGCCCCGGCCGCCACGCCTGCCGCCACGCCTGCTACGACGCTCGGCTCCGAATCGCCTTCCGCCTCGTCCACGCGCGGCACGGAGGCCTTGACGCCCAGGACGACGTACTGGCCGGCCTTGAACTCGAACGGCAGCTTGTCCGGGACGACTCGCAAGATGATCAGGCCGGGGGCTATTTCCTCCCGACCCGACACTGTTGCGTTGTATTCAGCCGCCATGCCGCCTCCGATGTGCCGGGTCGAGAGGTGATCCTGCCGCCCGGTGGGATTGAAATCTGCATTGAAACCGTGTCCGCTCGGACTTAGCCGCCCGCGGGCTGTGAGCCGCCACGCCAAGGATACGAGGACGGGCCGGAGGTGTCAGGTCGAGGTTCGTTCGGGCCGGATCGCAGCTGGGCCGGCCGGAATCGCCGCCCGGTTCCGGCCGCGCGCGGCTCGGCCCCGATCGCGCGGGTCGTTCAGGTACTGGCCGGTGATCCGACGAGGCGGGCGGCCGGTCCCTCAGGTTTCATCACGCTTCTGAGATTCGACCATGGAATCAACACGGCCGGCATCCCGGCCGCAATCGTGCCCACCTGGTACTCGGCGAAGGTGATCTTGAGACCGGCCGTGGTGAGCGCCCAGTTTGAGAAGTTGCTGGCCACCGCGGACGTGCCGGCCTCGACGACCACCTGGTCGTAAGCACCGCCGAGCGACCGTTTCAGCTGGTCGCGGGATTGCTGCGAAAGGATCGAAACTGCCGCCTGCGGGTCGGTGAAGAGCTGGCCGAAGTCGAGTCGCTCGCCGGTGCTGAGCGCATACGTCAGGGTCTCGATGTTGGTGGCCGGATGCGCCGGGGCCGTGTCGTCGACCCATTTCAAGGTGAGGCTCACCAGGTCGAAAGCGAGCATGTTCACCGTGAACGTGCCGGTCAGGGTGTTGTTCTTGCCGGGGAGTTGCCGCACGGCCGCCGGACCGCCTTCGAAGGCCGTGATCCGAGTCCTCACTTCATCGAGGATGTCCTGGTTCACGACGCTCGCGAGGGGCGTGCTGCCGTTGCGGAATTGGGGGTAGCGCCAGACGACGAACCAGATTCGCTTGGGGTCGCGCTCGCCGTGGTAGACGGTGAGGATGACCGGCATCGAGGACGGAAGCGGGACGCTCATCAGCGGCGTTGGGCTGTCGGTCGGCAACTCCGAGGGCGATCCGATGGGAGCGATCGTGGGCGTCGCCGGCGGGCCGGAGGGTGAGGGCGTGGCGTCGGCCTGGGTGTTTCCGAGGACCGTCATGGCGGTGGTCACCGCGACGACGGCCACTACGGCGAGCGCGAGGATCGGGAAGAGACCCTTGATCCGCCTTACGAAGAAGTTCGACTCCATCGGACGAGTATGGACCGAGGGGCGCTTTGTCCGCTTGCGCGAGGCCTGTTGCCGCTCGGGGCGCGGCGCCTTCAGCTAGGCGGGCGGGTCGGCGGTCCACCGCAGGATGTCGCCCGGCTGGCAATCGAGCACCCGGCAGATCGAGTCCAGGGTGGTGAACCGGATGGCTCGGGCGCGCCCGTTCTTCAAGACGGCGACGTTCGCCGGGGTGATGCCGACGGCGTCGGCAAAGTCGCCCACACACATCTTGCGTCGGGCGAGCATGACGTCGAGGTCGACGATGACGGCCATCAGATCGTCTCGTCGAGCTCGGTGCGGTCGGCGATTGCCGACTCGAGCAAGCCTCGCATGACGACCATGAGGGCCACGAACGCCAGTCCGCCGGCGATGCAGGCGGCCAGGAAGTAGATCGTTGGTCCGCCGCCGCCGGGGACGAAGCTGAGCATGTGGATCAGGACACCCACGCTCAGAACTGTGGCAACCGCCGCGCAGGCCGTGATGACGTCGACCCAGCGCAGGGCTCGGCGGGTGAAGATGACCTCGCCTTTGACCATCGACAGCAGCTGCCAGACGGCGAGCAGCGCCACCTGGCCGCAGCCGATGAAGAGGATGGCGGCGACCGAGTAAGGAACGACGAGGTACGCAACTTCGGGGAAAGTCTTCCCTTCCTCGGACGCGAGCACGGGCATGATCACCTGAGCGAGCACGGTCCCTAGCAGGATCGCGACAAGGGCGACGCGGAGCAGGCGTGTTGCGAAGGTATTCATCTATCGATGATCGATTGGTTACACTCGATTGTCAATAGGTTTGGCGTCGTTCGTGCGCGAGGTACGCGGCTCGGCTGGGCCGTCGGCCATTTCGCGACCGTACTTGACCCAACTATACGTATATGTATACTGGCCCTAGCGACCCGGAACCTTGGGAGTTAGGATGCTAGGGTGCCGAACAAGACGATCTACGTTTCAGATGGCGATCTCCCCATCTACCAGCGAGCGCAGGAACTCGCGGGCGGAAACCTGTCTTCCGCCATCACCACAGCGCTGCGACGCTACGTCGACCTCGAAGAAGGCCGACTCGGAGGCTTCAAGGAGATCACCGTTCGCGTTGGGCCGAAGGGCGACCGTAAGCAGCGCTTCAACGGGGTATTGCTGGGCGAGTGGGGCAACTCGACGAACAGCCGAGAGGAGATGTATCGGGTTTACGGAACTCGCACCGGCAAGTTGGTCCTTCACGTCCAGAAGTCCCCGGAGTGGGCGGGTCGCGACGCTGACGGCAATCCCGCGGGCTGGCGCAGCTGGCTCGGTCTGGGCAACTACAACTGGACCTTCTCTTCCGGCGAATCAAGCCTCGAGGTATTCGAGTCGGTCGAACAGCTGCGCGAGAAGGTCCCCCCTCAGCTCTACGACATCGTGGCCGCATCGGCTCGGCAAGCGACCGTCGAAGACCTCGACATCTAACTCGCGGGCGGGCCCAGATCCCGACGCCTGAGGCTGTCGCGACGCGCTGACGCCGTCGCCGGCCGCCGTTCCATCCAAGTCCCCACTACTTCGGGCACCCCCCGCGTGGCCGCCCTCAGGCTTCGCCATGCCTCGTGCTGCCCGGCGCTGAAAGCGAGGCACCATGATCGCCAATCATTCTGGGCCCACGATCCAGGTCGACGGATTGCGCAAGTCATACGGCCGCCAGGTCGTCCTGGACGGCATCGACTTCGAGGTCGCCCAGGGAACCGTCTACTCACTTCTCGGCCCGAACGGCGCCGGGAAGACCACGACCGTCCAAATCCTCTCCACGCTCATTTCGGCCGACGAAGGCCACGTGCTGGTCGCAGGCCACGACCTGAGCCGCGAACCGGACGCCGTTCGAGCAGCCATCGGCGTGACCGGCCAGTTCTCCGCCGTGGACAAGTTCCTCACCGGCGAGGAGAACCTCGTACTGATGGCGGACCTCCGCCACATGGGCAAGCGTGAAGGACGCCGACGCGCCGCTGAGCTGCTCGATCGGTTCGACCTGGCCGAATCGAGCAGCAAGCCCGTCTCCACCTACTCCGGCGGGATGCTGCGCCGCCTGGACCTGGCAATGACCCTCGTGGGTGACCCGCGGATCATCTTCCTCGACGAGCCGACCGCCGGCCTCGATCCGCGCAGCCGGCGGACGATGTGGCAGATCGTCCGCGGCCTGGTCGGGAGCGGCGTCACGATCTTCCTCACGACCCAGTATCTGGAAGAGGCCGACCAGCTGTCCGACCGCATCGCCGTGCTCGATCACGGCAAGCTCGTCGCCCAGGGCACTGCGGCTGAGTTGAAGCGGCTCGTGCCGGGCGGTCACATCAGCCTTCAGTTCGCGGATGCGATGGTGCTCGAAAGGGCCGCCCGGGTCCTGGCGGCGACTTCGAGAGACGACGAGGCTCTCACTCTCCAGGTTCCCGGCGGCGGCGACGTCCGTTCGCTCAAGTCGATGCTCGACCGGCTGGACGACGCCGGCGTCGAGGTGTGCGGTCTGACGGTCCACACGCCCGACCTCGACGACGTATTTCTGGCCCTCACCGGGCATCCCGATACGACAGAGCCACAGGAGGCGATTGATCGATGAACGCTCTTGCTTACTTCGGCGATTCGGCGACGATGCTGCGCCGGCAGCTTCGCCATATGGTCCGCTACCCATCGCTGACGATGTTCGTGGTGGGGATGCCGGTCGTCTTCTTGCTGCTTTTCGTGTTCGTATTCGGCGGGACTCTGGGCGCGGGCCTGGGCGGTGCCGCCGTGATTCCCGGCACCGCAGGCGGCCGGGCCGCGTACCTGGAGTACGTGACGCCCGGGATCCTGGTCATGACTATCGCGGCCATCGTTCAGGGAACGGCCATCTCGGTCGCCATGGACATGACCGGCGGCATCGTGGCACGGTTTCGGACAATGTCGATATCGCGCGCGTCGGTGCTCACCGGACACGTGCTCGGCAGCATGGTCCAGGCCGCGATCGGCATCGCGGTAGTGCTTGGCGCGGCGGTCATCCTTGGTTTCCGGCCCAGCGCCGGCCCAATGGAGTGGTTCGGAGTAATCGGCCTGTTGGCAATTACCTCGTTTGCGTTGATCTGGCTGGCAGTGGCGCTCGGCATGGTCACCAACAGCGTCGAGACCGCCAGCAACCTGCCGATGCCGCTGATCCTGCTGCCGTTCCTGGGCAGCGCCTTCGTCCCCACCGATTCGATGCCCGGCCCGCTGAAGCTCTTCGCCGAGTACCAGCCCTTCACGCCAATCATCGAGACGCTGCGCGGCCTACTGACGGGCACATCCTTCGGCAACGACGGGTTGCTCGCGATGGCGTGGTGCGCGGGCATCGCGGCCGTGTCGTACGTCTGGGCGATGAGGCTGTACGAGCGGCACTCCGTGCACTGATTCGTTCATCGGCGCGGTCGCCGGGCGAGCTGCATCAGCAGTCGAACGCAAACCAGCACAATTCGTTGCGCAGCCGCTGGTCGTCGAGCACGAGCTCTCGGATCTCGTTGGGGAGTTCGGCGCGCTGCCACTGGCATTCCAGGCGGCCGGCCGCCGCGCGCTCGCCTTCAGCCGCTGCCGCACGCTCGGCCTTGATCGCATAGGCCGCGGCACCGAGCTCGTGGGCCGCCACATGCCCCACCGCCGCCGCCTGGGCGGCAGCAAACGCGGCGTGCCGAGCGGCTCCGCGCAGCTCTCTTGCTGCAGCTTGGGCATGGCCGGCCGCCGTGCGGGCTTCTCCCCACGTGATCTCACCGCGCGCCCAGGCACGTCCGAGGTCGATCGCCCGACGTGGACGGTCGTCCTTCGGCCGTGCCTGCTCGAAGTGGTGCAGCACATGCTCCGCGCAGTCAGCCGCCCACACCGCCAGAAGACGATGATCGTCGTCCTGGAGGGTCCCGCCGCGACGCACGGTGATGAACCGAGGGTCCCGGATCTTGGGGAGGATCACCGGTTAGCCGCCCGAACCCGCGAGTGCCCTAGCCGCCCGGCGTCGTCTCGGGCACCTTCGTGGGGATGCCCAGGAAGGCTTCGACCACGACCTCGGACCGCCGTCCCGGCAGCGGCGACAGGTTGCCCTCGACAGGTATGCCATCGACGACGAGCCGGGTCACCCGGGTCCCGCCGTCACCAGCGTCACCGGCGTCCGGATCCCGATGGACGGTTATGCGATAGGTCGCGCCGCGAAACCGCCGCGTCACCCGGAAGCCGGTTGACGCCACGGGCAGGCGCGGGTCGATCCGCAGGCCGTCGATCTCGGGCCTGATGCCCAGAATCCACTGTGTCGCGGCCACGTAGTTCCAGGCCGCCGTGCCGGTCAGCCACGAGTTCTTCGCCTCACCGGGGGTCGCAGAGTCGCGCCCAGCGATCATCTGGGAGTAGACGTACGGCTCGCAGCGGTGAATGTCCGAGATTGCCTCGCGGGCCGACGGATTGATGCGCATGTAATAGTCGAGGGCGCCTTCGGGATTGCCCGCCAGCACCTCGGCGATCATCAGCCACGGGTTCGTGTGGCAGAAGATGCCGGCGTTCTCCTTGTATCCGGGCGGGTAGGACGTGATCTCGCCAAGCCGCGGCTGGTACCAGGTGAAGGCGGGCTGCACGAGGAGGATCCCGTGCGGCGTCGCCAAGCGCTCGCGGACCGCCGCGAGGGCGCGCGTCGCTCGCCCGTCGTCCAGCCCGATGCCCGCCATGACGCAGATCCCCTGCGGCTCGATGAAGATCTGGCCCTCGTCGTTGGCGGCCGAGCCGATCGCTTCGCCGAAATGGTCGAATGCACGCCGGAACCAGCCACCGTCCCAGCCGTAGGCGTCGACCGCCGCGACCATGGCCTCAGCCGCCGTCCGCAGCCGCGCCGCCTCCCTGTCGTCGCCCCGCTGCTCGGCGATTGCGGTCAGCTCGCCGGTCGCGATCACGAAGAGGCCGGCGATGAACACCGACTCGGCAACCCCGCCCTCGAGGTGCTCGGCCATCTGGAACGACTCGCCCGGAGTGTCCGAGAAGCTGTTTAGGTTGAGGCAGTCGTTCCAGTCCGCATGTCCGATGAGTGGCAGCCCGTGGGGACCGAGTCTCTCGAGCGTGTAGTCGATCGCCCGTCGCAAATGGTCGACGAGCGGCCGCTCGGTTCCAGGCAGGTTGTCGTATTGGACCGGCTCGTCCAGGATGGCGAGGTCGCCGGTCTCCTTGATGTAGGCCGAGGCCGCGAGCACTAGCCAGGCGGGGTCGTCGTTGAACCCGGATCCGACGTCGTCGTTGCCGCGCTTGGTAAGGGGCTGGTACTGATGGTAGGCGCCGCCGGTCGGGAGCTGCGTCGCCGCAATGTCGAGGAGCCGCTCACGGGCGCGCTCGGGAACCATATGGACGAAGCCGAGCAGGTCCTGGTTCGAGTCGCGGAAGCCCATGCCGCGTCCGATGCCGGACTCGAACAGAGACGCGGAGCGCGACAGGTTGAACGTGACGATGCACTGGTAGGCGTTCCAGATATTGACCATCCGGTCGAGGTGCTCATTGCCGGTCTCGACCTGGAATGCCCCGAGCCGTTCCGCCCAACCCCGGGCCAGCGCGGTGACTGCGGCCTCGACTACGACGGGATCCAGGTGGCGCGCAATGACCGGTCGGACCCGCCGCTTATCGAGCTTCCCGGAGCCGGGTGGATCGAACTTGGCATCCTTGGGGTTCTCGGAGTAGCCGAGGACGAAGTTGACCTCGCGCGTCTCGCCGGGGCCAAGCTCCAGGCGGGCCTGGTGAGCGCCGATTGGCTGCCAGCCGTGAGCGATCGATCCCGAGGTTGTCCCACGCTCAACGGCGATAGGCCGGTCCCAGCCGCGGTACGGTCCGAGGAACGCGTCGCGCGACGTATCGAAGCCCGCCGACGGATCGGAGCAGGCGAAATACGCGAAGTGGTTCCGTCGCTCTCGGTACTCGGTCTTGTGGTAGATGACGCCGTCGTCGACTTCGACCTCGCCGATGGAATAGTTACGCTGGAAGTTGGTGGCGTCGTCCAGCGCATCCCAAAGGCAGAACTCGACCGTCCCGAACAGTGAGGCCCGAGCCGGTTCCGACCGCTCGTTCGTCACGCGGACCCGCCAGACCTCGAGCGTCTCCCCGAGTGGCACGAAGTACCGCGTCTCGACGCGGATCCCGGCGCGCTTCGACGCGATCGTCGTGTAGCCCATGCCGTGCCGGCACTCGAACGCCTCGAGATCACTCTGCGTCGGCTGCCAGCTGGGACTCCAGTAGTCGCCCGTGTCGTCGTCGCGCAGGTACAGGTACCGCCCTCCGAGGTCGAGCGGCGCGTTGTTGTATCGATACCGCGTCAACCGCCGCAGGCGGGCATCCAGGAGGAAGGAGTACCCGCCGGCGGTGTTCGAGATCAGCCCGAAGTAGTCCTCGCTGCCGAGGTAGTTGATCCACGGCAGCGGTGTGTCGGGACGTGTGATGACGTATTCGAGATTGGCATCGTCGAAATTTCCGTACCGCACGGATCTACTTCTCGACGCCAGTGATCACGACGGTCCGCATGAACGCGCCTTGAGCGAGGAAGAATACGACGACCGGCACGGCCATGGTCATGAGTGCGGCTGCCTGAATTAGGGTTGGTTCGGACACATAGAGCTGGTTGTAGGCCTGGATTGCAACCGGGAGTGTCTGCAGCTCCGGCTTGCTCTGAAGGTAGAGGAGCGGCAGGAAGAAGTCGTTCCATGAGAAGAAGAAATGGAAGAGGGTGACGGCGGTTATGGCCGGGACGGACATCGGCAGGATTACGGAGCGAAGAATTCGGAACGGGCTCGCGCCGTCGATCATCGCAGCCTCATCCAGATCGCGCGGAATGGATAGGAAGTACTGGCGCAGCAGGAACACGTTGAATGCGTTGGCAAACAGATGCGGGATGATCAGTGGTAACCATGTGCCGCTCCAGCCGATTCTCGTGAAGATGATGTACGTCGGGATCAGGGTCACCTGGAACGGCAGGATGATCGTCGCCAGGAGGACGACGAACATCATGTTCTTGCCGGGGAACCGGAACCGAGCGAAGCCATACGCCACGAGACAACCCGAGATGACGGCCGCGATCGTGCTCAGGATGGCGATCGCCGCGGTATTGAACAGCATCCTCGGGAAGTTGAGCTGCGACCAGACCGTGGTGAAGTTGTCGAAGTCGATGTTGAACGACCAAGCCTGGCTCAGCGTCCGCCACGAACCCTGCCACTCGACCGGCGTCTGAGACGCGTCGTTCGGGTCGACGAAGGTGCTCTGGACTCGACCCGGCTCGACGAGCATCATCTCTTTCGTAGATCCATCGGGCATCGGCACCACGTAGATCGGGTACGTGTTGCCCTGGTACGTTCCTTGGCGCGCCACGGCCGGATATACGGGGGAACCGGCGACCGTCCGCTGGTCCGGATGCTGCAACGACGTGTCGACCATATAAAGCAGCGGCAGGAGGAAGACGCCAAGGATCATCGCGGCGAAGAACGTGAGGGACGCCTTCGCGAAGTACTTCTTGTAGCTCTTCGCCACCGGGCCACGATCGGCGAACGAGAGGAGCCGCGACTCCGGCTTGGTCGTCATGACTCACCGCCGGCGTAGTAGACGCGTTTCCGGGCGAAGCCGAGCAGGGCTATGGTCAGGATCAGAACGATCACGAACATCATCCAGCCGATGGCTGCCCCATACCCCATCTTGTTATTTGTGAATGCTTCTCGGTACAGGTCGAGGTTTATGAACAGCGTGGAGTTGTTCGGATCGCCACGACCGTTGGTCAGCACGTATGCCACCACGAAGTACTGGAGCGTCGTGATCAGGCATATCACGAGGTTGTACAGCAGGATCGGCGACATCATCGGGATCGTGATGTGGCGGAACATCGCCCAGGGGCCAGCGCCGTCGATGCGCGCGGCCTCGTAGAGATGTGTCGGCACTGACTGCAGTCCGGCCAGGCTGATCAGCATGAAGTTGCCGATGCCCCAGAGGCCGATGAGCGTCAGCGCGGGGTAGACCCACACCTCACTGTTGAGCCAGTCCGGACCCGTAAGCCCGACCATCCTGAGGATCGCGTTCAACCAGCCGGTCTGGGTATTGAGGTACCCGAGCCACACCAGCGTGCTGGCCACAAGGGGGATCTGGATCGGCATGTAGAAGAGGGTGCGGAAGAGGTTTCTGCCGAACAGTCTCGGACTATTGACGAGCAAGGCGACGGCAAGGCTCCCGATCATGGTGACGGGGACTGCGATGATCGCGAACTTGGCGGTCACCAGGAGGCCCTGCAGGATCAGAGGATCCGAGATCAGGTGGGCGTAGTTGTCGAGACCGACGAATTTGACGGCTTCCGGTTTGACCAGGTTGAAGTCGGTCAGCGAGATAAAGAACGATGCGATCAGGGGACCCAGCCCGAAGAGCAGGAGCCCGACGATCCATGGACTGACGAAGACATAACCCCAAAACGTCTCGCGGTTGGTGGCGCTCATGCGCCACCGGCGCCGACCGATCGGCGTGCCCGGTGCTACTAGCGCGCTGCTTTCGGACATCTCGTTGACTCGATCCTGCTCTTTCGTGGCGACGGGCCCCCCCGAGCCCGAAGGCTCGAGGGGGCCCGCGCCGTCAGTGCTAGTGGCCTAGCCTACGACTGCGGCTCGTTGAAGATGCCCTGAAGGGTCGCCTTCAGTGCAGCGAGTTCCTTGTCGATGTCAAGCCCGGACGTGGTCCGGTACTTGTTCTGGAAGGCCTGGATGGCGGCCTTGGCCTTGGTGTAGCTAGGCATCCAGGACTGGTGGTTCGGGACGTCCGGGTACGCGAGCATCTGCTGCGGAACGGTCCAGTCCAGCTTGATGCCCGGGAAGCCCTTGTCGATGGAGGCGAACCAAGCGGCCTGCAGGTTCTTGTTAGCCGGCATGGCGCCATAGGCGGTGAGCAGATCCGGCGACGCGACCATCGCCTTGAGGGCGATCCAGGCCTTGTCGAGGTTCTTGGTGCTCTTGAGGACGGAGAAGGTGTCGGCGTGAAGCGGCGAGGTGATCTTGCCGTTCACGAGCGGGTTGATCGCGAAACCGAAGTTGAACTGCTTCTTGCCGGTCGGCGGAGCGACGCAGCAGGTGAACCAGGTGTGGCCTTCGTCCATGGCCAGGTTGCCCGAGCCGAACTCGCCACCGGCGCCGAGGAGGGCGCTGTTGACCTGAGCGGCCGTCGGGATGAAGTGATCCTTCCAGACGCCGTCGTTGAACCACTTCTCGCCCTGGGTGACGTAGTCCGGGATCTGGGCGGTCTTGCCGTCATCGGCAAGGAAGGAGCCGGCACCGAAGAACGCATCCTCGGCACGAGCGCTGTTGTCCTGGTACTGGCTATCGAAGCCCCACTGGACGATGTTGTTCGCGTCGAAACCGGCCTGCGTGGCATCCTTGCCGGCCTTGTCGACGGTGAGCTTCATAGCAACGGTGCGGAGGGCGTCGATGTCCCACGGCTTGCCCTGATACGTGTCGCCAACCTTCGTTGGCAGATCCGGCAGGCCGGCTTCCTTGAAGAGAGCCTTGTTGTAGAAGATGTACGACGGGTAGACGGCGAACGGAACGCCGACGGTCGCGCCGCCGTTGCCGAGCTTGAAGAAGTCGACGAGGGACTGATCAACGCCGTCGAACTTGTAGTTGTCCTTGGCGATGGTCGGCGCGAGGTCCTGAAGCTGATCGCGGAAGATGTTCAGGCCTTCCACGCCAACGGGGCCGATGATGTCCGGCGTGTTGCCGGCAGCGATGCGGGTCTTGAGGATGTTCGCGGCCTGGGTGTTGTCGACGATATCGAGCTGGAGGTAGACGTCCTTCTGGGACGCGTTGAACTTGGTGGCGAAAGCCTGCTCAGGGCCGATCTGGGCGGGCTGGGTGCCCGCGCCGAGGCCGATGAACCACTCGACGACGGTGCCGCCGTTGGGGCCGGGGCCCTCCGCGATCGGGGGCGGGGTGATGATGATCGGGGTCGGGGCCGCCACGCTCGGAGCAGTGGTCGGCGCCGCCGTGGCCGCCGCGGGCGAGGGGGTCGCCGATGACCCGCAGGCGGTGACGATGAGCATCGAGGCTCCGAGGAGCCCCAGGATCTTGCTAGGTCTAGATCGCTGCTTGTACATGGTTTAGGACCATCCTCCTTCGCGATGACGGACCTCGACGTACTCCATGTCGAGGTCGCCGTGGGTCGGGCGGCCACGGGTGTGGCTGCGCCGCGGTTGCCGGCCGGATCAGGGCGACGACCTCCCCGCGCTCGAGGCGCGCTCCACCACGGAGGTGGCCAGGGTCACGCTCCGCATCGCCCGACTCCGGTCATCGAGGGCCTCGACCAGCAGACGCGCGGCCTCCTGGCCCATCTCCTCGATTGGTTGGTGAACGCTGGTTAACTGCGGGCTGGTCGAGGTCGCGACGAGCGAGTCGTCGAACCCGACCACGGATACGTCGGCGGGGACGCGTCGGCCGGCCTCGGCGAGCACCGAGAGTGCCCCCGCGGCCATCAGATCCGAGGCTGCGAAGACGCCATCGATGTCCGCCCGCACTGCGAGCAGGCGGGCCATTGCCGCCGCCCCGCCTTCCTGGGTGAATTCTCCGTAGGCTTCCAGGCGCCGATCGACCGGCAGCCCGGCCTCCGCGATCGCTTCCCGGTAGCCGGTCAGCCGGTCGATCCCGACGGCCATGTCGGCGGGTCCGGCGATCGTGCAGATCACACGACGGCCGCACGCGACCAGGTGCTCCACCGCACTTCGCGCTCCCTGGCGGTTGTCGACGTCGACGTAGCTCGCCGAGATGCCCCTCGGGGGACGACCGACGAGGACCAGCGGGACGTCCGCCTTGAACAGGCGGGCCGGTAGGGGGTCCTGTCCGTGGAGGCTGGCCGTGAGGACGCCGTCCACGTGCCCTGCCGTCAGGTAGCCGCCCGTCCGCTCGGCCTCCTCGCGCGACGACGGCATCAGCAGCACCAGTTGCAGGTCGCGGGCCGAGAAGACCCCGCTGGCACCGCGCAGCAGCCGGGGGAAGAAGGGGTCGCTGAAGAGTCGGCCGGACGGCTCGGTGATCACGACGGCGACCGAGCCGGTTCGGCCGGTGACGAGGGTCCGTGCGGCGCGGTTCGGGACGTAACCGAGATCTGCAATCGCTCTCTCGACGTCCAGGCGGATCTGCGCGCTGACCCGGGGCGAGCAGTTCACGACTCGTGAGACGGTCGCGCGGGACACCCCTGCGCGCAGTGCAACCATCTCCAGCGTCACGCCGCTGCGCCTATCGCGACTGGTACCGACGATCACTCCAGAGCACCCCGTGAGAGCGATTGCACGCTAGGATCCACATCATAGGGGCCCTGTCAAGAGAGCGCTCTCACGAAATTGCGGTGCTGCTGGCCACCGGGCGCGCAGGGTCAGTCGGGGGCCTCGCCTCCCGGCGGTCTGTCCAGACGCTCAAGCGCGTCCTCATTGAAGAACACGACTTGTCCGCCGCCTCGTCGTTTCGCTTCGTACATCGCAGAGTCCGCTGCGGCGACCACCGCATCGGCGGTGTGGAGGCCGTCCGGACCAATCGCAACCCCGAGGCTGGAGGTAACGATCTTCATGTCCGTCCCGATCGAGTACGGCACTCGGAGTGCCTGGTTGAGGCGCTCGGCCACGGCTGCCACGGCCTCCATCGACCCCGCTTCGTCGAAGAGAAGGAGGAACTCATCACCGCCCACCCGGGCGGCGATGTCGCCGGCTCGAGTTGCCGAACGAAGACGCTTCGCCAGATCCTGGAGCAATTGATCCCCGGCGGCATGGCCCAGGGCGTCGTTGATGGACTTGAAGTCGTCGACGTCGAGGAACACGACGGCGAACTTGGATTTCCGTCGACGCGCGAGCGTCACACGAAGGGAAAGATGCTCCCAGAAGAGAACGCGGTTCGGCAGACCCGTCAACTGGTCGTGGAGCGCACGTTGGCTGGACTCCTTCATTGCGATCGAGAGCTCCGCCGTTCTATCGGCAACCCGCCGCTCGATCTCACTGAACGAAGCCTCGAGTTCTTCGCCCAGGAAATTCACCCCGGCGGCGACGGCGTCCACAATGTCCCCGTCCGGACCGACCGGTGCACGAGTGCGGAACCGAAGCGCGGCGAACTCCTCGATCGTGCCGACGATCTCCTCCAAACGCTTCTCGAAGTCGGCGGCCGGCCGTTCCGCGCGGGCACTCGGCTGCCCATACCGAGCGTTTGGGACGCTCGAGGGTGCGTTCTCCGCAGACTCGGACATCAACGCTAAACGTCGATCGTCTGGAGCCAGGCGAGGCCGGATGCCTCGTCGTCGAACAAGCGCACAGGGAATGACGGCTTGTTCACGCTGAGGAAGAAGTTGCCCATGATCCTGCTGAGCGGGGTGCCAACGATCAGGGCGACGGCCCGTACGACGTCCTCCCGGCGAGAGAACTCAAGGCGGGCCGGCCGGCTCCACTGGCCGCCGTCGTGCATGTCCACCAGCAGTGGGCTTCGTCTCCCACAGGTCAACTCAGTCATCGCCGAGACGGCCGCGGTTGCGTCCTCGAGATCGCTCGCGACCTGCGTGGTCCATTTCATCTGAACGATGCCGTCTGGACGCTGCCACATTCGGAACTTGGGGTGGGTGATGACGCCGGAATCTTGGTCCATGTGTCCTCGGTCGCCCGAGCGCCGCGGCCCAGGTCGTCGCTAGCCGACGAAACCCTTGAGCCACGCGAGCGCGGACCCTTCGCTGTCGAATAGACGCACCGGGAATGGCGGCCTGTTTACCTTGAGGAGCAGGTTCCCCATGACACGGCTGAGTGGCGTGTTCACGACCAGGGCGAGGGCCGACGTCAGGTCGCCCCGGCGTGTCCATTCCGCTCGTGTTGCTCGGTCTTGCGGCCCGGTGTCCATCATGTTGACCAGCATTGGGCATCGTCGCCCGGCGGTGACCTGAGCCGTCGCCTCGAGGCATGCCGTTGCGTCCTCGAGGTGGGGCGTGATTCCCGGGACCCATGCCACTACGGCGATCCCGTCTGGCCGCAGCCAGGTACGAAACTTCGGATGAGTGATGACGCCTGTGCCCTGCTCTGCCGGGCCTTCGGTTGTCGAGCGCATTGTCTCCCGACTTTCGCTGCGGCCGTGCCTCAACGAGCCCATCGTAGCACCACTATTTGCGCAATCTGGCGGCCCGGCACCGAACTAGCTCGCTTGCTCCGGCTCGTCCCGGCGGCCTGTCCTGGAGCATTCCCCGCGCTCCGCGCAGACCCCGCACCGGGGCGGCCACGAGCGGTTCGACTGAGACTAGAGTGACGTGCGGAGTAGGAGGCACACCGTGGAAGAGGTCATCTGTCCGAACTGCGGTCAGCGCGTGAAGCCGATCCCCGTCCTGTTCGGCTACCCGACAGAAATGGCGTGGGACGCTGAGGAGCGGGGCGAGCTTGTGATCGGAGGCTGCGTGCCCGATGTTGGACCATGGGGCGTGTGCCCGAACTGCCGCGGACCTCTCGACGAGCCGGCTGAGGCGGTCGATCAGAAGCCCGCTCGCTGACGGCAGGAATCTCGTGGCTGTCAGATTGGCTGTCAGGTCCGGTCGAGCGAGCGAGCGCGAGCCCGAGCGACGACCATTTCACGCTCAATACATTGGCGGAGAGGGTGAGGTTCGCCCTTAGCCCTCGAGGGCTGGCAAGCTCGCCGCCGCCACGGCCTGGCCGTGGCGCTTGTCGCGCTCAGAGACCGTGCGGAACTCGATCGGCGCCGGCACTCCACCCGGGTCGGGCGCCGCGTCCTCCGACCCCAGGACCTCGCGCGCGCACCCGAGGATCACGTCGCCACCCGGACCACTGACCACCCGCCCCAGGACCAGCACGTTGTCGAAGTCATAGAAGTCACGGTACTCGAGCAGGGCGTAGCCGAGGTGCGTGCCGATCGTCTCGTAGACCCGGGCCGCCCGCTCGTCGCCTTCGGCCATCAGGCGCTGAAGGAGGATCAGCCGGTCGGGCAGCGGCATGCGTGGATCGGCCATGATGCCGGCTGGAGCCAGCAGCCGCCCGACGGCCTGCTGCGACAGGTACTGGGCCCCGCAACCGCGGTCGCCGGACCATTCGTCGAGTGGCGCGGTCGGGGCGTAGTCGATCGGCGCGAACGCTAGCTCGTTGAGCCACGAGGTCAGGCGGCCCTCGCGGGTCACGTAGCCCGCGGCCTCGCTCGAACCCATGGCGATGCCAAGCAGCCCGCCGGTGCCGCCGGCCATCGCCCCGGCCAGGGCGGTCACCTCGCCGTCGTTCACGACCACGAACGGGATCCCGCCCCAGGCAGTTCGCATCTCCTCGAACAGACCGCGAACCCTGCTCTCGAAGAGGTCGGCGGGCACGGACCGGAACAGCGAGCCAAGGCGGATCTGGCTGTCGACGTAGATGCCCGCGGCGCTCCCGCCGATGGCGTCGACCCTGGGCAGGTGAGCCGCGGCGCGGCGGAGCGAGTCCATGATCTGGTCGTAATGCCATTGCGGGTCGGGGTGCGTGGCCGGATCCCAGGCGATCTCCTCACTGAAGACCACCTCGCCGTCCAGTACCGCGGCCGCCTTGCGATCACTGGCGCCCAGGTCGAAGCCGACGCGCGCGCCTTCGAGGTGGCGTCCGAGTTCGCCCGCACTGGAGTGGGAGACCGGGAAGCGGGAATGCGGCGCGGCCACGACTTCGAACGTCCGCCCGTATACGGCGTTGCCCATCGTCGCGGCATCGAACCGCCCGGCCGCGTCGTCGGCGTAGTGGCGGCGCAGCTCATCGACGAGTTCGGGCGGACCGTCGACCCAGACACGGGCGCCGCCGCACGACCACAACAGCGACTTCACCACTCTCTCGCACATGGCCCGGCTCGCGGCTGCGGCCGGGTGGCCGTCGGGGAACAGCGGGACTTCGGCCGAAACCACGGCGGCGCCCGGTTGCTCGACCGCCACCGCCGCGATGGTGCTCACGGCCGATGCTCGCGCGGCCGAGAGGATGGCACGTCGGGCGAGCACCGCCGGACGGAAGGCAGGGTCCAGCGGCGGCACGACCCGTGGCGCGGTGAGGAACGCGTTCGGCGTCTGAGGTTCAGTCGCGGACCCGGTCATGTAGCTGGCTCTCCCTGCGAACGGTCTTGCCTACGGAACGGTCTTGAGGCGGCCGACGTAGCGCTCCCGCAGCCGGGCGTTGTGCTCGGGGCCGCCCGCGTCCGTGTTGGCCCGGTAGACCGGCGGCTTGAGGCCGCGGGCCGCCAGGGCGAAGACGGCCTCGGAGATGATCTCGTGGAGCAAAGCGCCGGCCACGAGCGTGGACGTCGGGGTCGACCCCTGCGTGCCGCCGCCGCTGAACGGCCCCGTGCCGCCATTTGGCGCGCCGCCGTTGTCCAGGACGATGTCGCCGAGTTGCCAGAGCTTCTGGCCCGAAGAGTGGCGCGGTCCGGCAGACCGCGAAGATTCGATCGCGGTCACGACGATGACCGGCACCCCGGCCGCGCGGGCGGCCAGCGCGACCTCGATCGGCGCCGCGGTCGTTCCGGAGTTGCTGATCACGATCAGGCAGTCGCGCTCGCCGAAGGCCATCTCGCACAGCAGCGTCTCGCCGTAGCCCTCGACCAGCTCCGCGCGGCCCCAGGTCGGGTCGAAGATGACCTGCAGCGGCGCGATGCAGCCCGCCCGGCCGTTGACGTCAAGCGCCGCGAGCTGGGAGTGGCCGCTGCCGAACACGTACACGATGCCGTTGCCGGCCACGACGTCCGCGACCAGCCTGGCGGCGGCGGGCAGCGACTCGCGGTTGGCGGCCCCGGCGCGGTTCATGACGGCGCCGAAGACATCGAGATAGGGCCCGCCGCCGGCTTCGGAGAAGGCCACGCTCACCGGTCAGCTCCGGCTTGATAGACCACCCGGCCGTCGAGGACCGTGGTTTGGACTTCCCAGGCCTGATCGACGACCACGAGATCGGCCGCGCGGCCGACCTCCACGTGTCCGAGCGCGTCCTCCAGGCCGATGGCTCGGGCGGCATTGGCCGTGGCGAACCGCACCGCGGTCGCGGGCTCGACGCCCGCCTTCTCGACGACGTTGCCGAGGGCCCTGTTGAGCGGCAGCAGCGAGCCGGACAGCGTTCCGTCTGGCTGGCGGCCGCACGTCCCATCCGAGATGTACTCGCGGCCGGCGAGCATGTACCGGCCCGGCGGCATACCCAGCCCGGCCAGGGCGTCGGTGACCAGGACCAGCTCGTCGGGGGCCTTGATGCGGGCGAGCAGCCGAATCGTGTCGAAGGCGACGTGGTGGCCGTCGGCGATGAAGCCGGCCGGCACGTGGGTCGCAAGCACGAAGCCGGCGACGCCGGGGTCGCGGTGGCGCAGTGGCCGCATGGCGTTGAACAGGTGAGTGGCGTGGGTCGCGCCCGCGGCGACGGCGGCCGCGGCCTGGTCCCACGTCGCGTCGGTGTGGCCGATCGCGACTCCCACGCCGCGGCCGACCAGGAACTCGATCAGCTCGAGCGCGCCGGGCAGTTCCGGGGCGAGGGTGAGATACCGGATGTCGCCCTCGTCGAGCCAGCGGGCAGCCTCGGCGACGTCGGGCAATCTGATCGAACCCGGGTCGTGCGTGCCGCGAAAGGCGGGGCTGATGAACGGGCCCTCGACGTGGACGCCGAGGATTCGCGCCTGGCCGGGCGGGGGCGTGCGGCGCAGGTGCGAAAGTGCCGGTGCGTAGGCTTCGGCCGGAGACGTGATCACGGTCGGGACGAAGCCCGTGACCCCGAAGCGGAGCATGCCCGTGCCGATCCGATCCAGGTCGGCCGCGGGATCGCCGAAGTCGTCGCCGAACGCGCCGTTGACCTGGATGTCGAGCAACCCGGGCAGGATCCGGGCGGTCCTGCCGCCGAGGCTGCCGGCCGGGGCTTCGGCCGCCGGTTCGATGGCAACCACGACCCCGCCGTCGACCGTCACGAGCGACAGTCCCCGATCCTCGGGCGCGAGTAACCAACCGAACAGTTTCATGACGCTGACTCTGCCCCCTAACCGCGAACGGCGCCCTGCGTCAAGCCACCGACCATCCGGCGCTGGACGACCAGGAAGAAGATCAGGACCGGCAGGGTGAAGAGCGTCGAGGCGGCCATAGTCGCGCCCCAGTCCGTCCCGAAGTTGGTCTGGAACGACACCAGCCAGACCGGCAGAGTGTAGTTCGTCGGATCGGACATGAACGTGTAGGCGTACAGGTATTCGTTCCAGGCCGTGATGAAGCAGAAGATCGAGGTCGCCACCAGGCCGGGCGCCAGCAGCGGCAGGGTGACCTTCATGAACGCCTGGAAGCGACTCGCGCCATCCACCATCGCCGCCTCCTCCAGGTCGGGCGGAATGCCCGCCACGAAGCCTCGTAGCGACCAGATCGTGAACGGCAGCGTGAATATGAAGTAGATCAGGATCAGTGTCGGCACCTGGTTGTAGCCGATCGGCAGCAGGCTCAAGGGGCCCGGCAGACCGTTGCGGATCGCCAGGAAGATGGGGATCAGCAGGGCTTCGAAGGGCGCCATCTGGGCAATGGCCACGAGCAGGAGGAACCACGCCCTGCCCTTGAACTTGACCCGCGCCAGCGTCACCGCGGCCAGGAAGCCCACTATCAGAGACAGGAGCACGGTCGAGACGGAGACCATGACGCTGTTCCTGATCAGCAGGATCAGGTTCTGAGCTCCCAGGGCCCGGACGAAGTTGTCCAGGGTGGGGATCGGAATGAAGACCGGCGTGTAGGTCTGGAACTGGTCCTGGGTCTTGAAGGCCGTGTTCACCATCCAATACACGGGGAAGGCGAAGAAGATTGCGACCAGGACCCCGAGGCCGTTTATGAGGACCCGGCGCATGCGGCGGCTCACTGCTCCTCCTGCGACTTGACCATGCGGCGGATGTAGGGGACGAGGACCAGGAGGAGCAGCATCATCATGATGACCGCGGCCGCGGCCGCCACTCCGAATTGATGCTGGTTGATCCCGAGCTGCTGGCTGTATAGCGACAGGGTGATCGTCTCGTTGTCGGGGCCCCCGCCCCGGATCGCGTAGATCTGGGTGAAGACCTTGAAGTCCCAGATCACCGACAGGAAGATCAGCATCATCAACAATGGCCGTAGCGCCGGCAGCGTTATGTGGCTGAAGATCTCTCGCTCTCCCGCCCCGTCGACACGGGCCGCCTCGGGCAGTTCCTTTGGGATCGAGAGGATCCCGGCGTAGAGGCTCAGCGCCACGAACGGGATTGCCTGCCACACGATCAAGAGCGTGACGACCGCGAACGTGGACAGGCCCGTCGCGAACCATGAGTGGTTCAGGTAATCACCGAAGATCCCGGTGCTGCTGATGAACCAGTTGACCACGCCCAGCTTGCTATCGAAGAGCCACTGGAAGAGAACCGCGCCGGTCACTACCGGCATCGCCCAAGCCAGCACCATGGCCGACGTGAGGACGATCCGGACCCACTTGTCGAGCTTTGCCAGAAGAAGCGCGACCAGGGTTCCGAGCGCGATTGTCAGGACGACGTTCGCGACCATGAACACGACAGTGCGGATGAGCACCGTCATGAAATCTGGCAGACCGGCCGGGCTTTTGAACAGCAGGTCGTAGTAGTTGTCGATGCCGATGTAAGTGGTGACGTTGTTGAAGAGCTCGAACAACCCGAACTTCTGTCCGCTCGTGAGGAACAGCAGCAGGACCGGATAGCCGAGCAGCAGGACGAATGTCAGGAAGGCCGGGGCTATTGCCACGTACGGCAACAGGTCGCGGACGAGAGTCCTGCGCGTGTGGTAGCGCGAGGGAGCGACACTCACACCCAGGACGCTCACTGGAGGCGTGACCTTCGGTTGCGCCCGAGTCATGTGAGTGCGCTCCCTCGCGGATACGTTACAGAGTGACTACGTTGTGACCGGGGCTAGCCGTTGATCACACCGTTGATGGCGGCGTCGGCATCCTTAGCCGCCTGGTCGAGCGTCTTCTGCCCGGTCAGGATCGCGGTCATCATGGACTTGATCGGGTTGTTCGCCTCGACGGCGGCCCAACCTTTGGCGTTCGGGGTGAACCAGGAACCCGCGGCAGCTTCGGCGGCCTGGATCTTGAGGGTCACATTGGCCGGGGTGTCCGGGATGTTGGCCGCGAACTGCTTCAAGCTGGGGATCCAGCCGTCGCTGATCTCGGCGTTCTGGCCGGCCGGGGTGGAGAGCTCAGCGATGAAGTCTTCCGCGGCCTGGACGTTCTGGGACTTGGCCGCGACCGCGATGACGGAGCCGCCGAGGAAGACCGGGACGGTCTTGCCATCAGTGGCGCCCGGGATCGGGGCAGTGCCAACCTGGTCGGCAGTCTTGACGACGCCCTTGGCTCCGAAGCTGAGGCCGACTTCCCAACCGTTGCCGATCATCATCCCGATCTTGCCGGCGAGGAAGAGGCTGTACTGGGCAGGGTTGGCTTCGTCGTTGTCGGCAGGACCGGTGGAGCCGGCCTTGAAGTAGTCGACGTAGTCCTGGATGCCCTTCTCGGAGGCGGCGGACTCCAGGGTGCCGGCCCACTTGCCGTCAGAACCCTGAGCCGCGATGGCGCCACCCTCGTCGGCGATCATCTGGCCGAGCGCGTACCAGTTCTGGCCCGGCAGATAGAAGCCCGAGAAGTCCTTGACGGACGAGTTGGCGGCCTGCAGGGTCTTGGCGGCCGCGATCAGCTTGTCCTTGCTGGTGAGGGTCGTGATGTCGATCTTGGCTGCGGCGAAGAGGTCCTTGCGGTAGATGAGGACGCGGTCACCGGCATAGAACGGGACTGCGAACAGCTTGCCGTTGAGGACGGAGGCGGAGTTCAGCGAGGACAGCCACAGCTGGCCGGGATCGTCGCTGACATTGGAGGTACCGCCGCCCAGCATCGCGCGGGCGCTGGTCAGGTCGGCCAGGGCGCCGGCGGCCTCGAAGGTGATGGCGTCGGTGTTGCCGATTTCCATCACGTCAGGCGGGTTGTTGCTGGCGAGAGCAGTGGTCAGCTTGGTGACGATGCCGTTCCACTGCTGGACCTGGTAGTTGACCACGCAGCCCGGGTGGGCGTTCTCGAAGGTGGTGATGAGCGTGTTTGAGGTAGTGGCACTGAACGAGCCGGGCATGGCCCAGACGGTCAGCGTCTTGCACGTTGCCGGGGCCGTAGTCGCGGCCGGAGTAACGGCGGCGGGCTGGCTGGCGGCGGGGGCCGAAGTCGGGGCCTGGGTGGCCGGGACCGGCGTGGCGGCGCTCGAACAAGCCGCGACCAGGATGGCGGCGGCGGCGATGGAGACGAGCTTCGTGCCTCTCAGGAAACGCATGTAGTTCCTTCCTCCAGGTGAGACCAAAACGTACCTCTGCTGGGCACCGGTTTCTCCGGCTCAGCTGATCCTTCGTTCAGCCGGCAAGTCCTCCTCTCTCGGCGATGGCCAGGCGCGGCGGGACGCCGGCCGGAACCGTGGGCTCGGCGGCGGCCTCGTTGGCGGGCGACCCGGGCCGGGGCAACGAATGGAGCGGTCGAAGATTGAGGCCGAGCTCGCGGGTCATCAGCAGCGCCGATGCGCCCAGGACGACGATGTCGTCGATTCGGCCGAGCTCGAATGTGGTGTCGGCGGCGAGAGACGCCAGCGACCGGCTTGAAGCCGCGGCGTCGACGGCCTGGAGCCACGGATCGCCAAAGGCGGCCATGGTTCCCGACAGCACGATGCGGCGGACGTGGAGAGCTCCGATGAGGCTCGCGACGGCTTCGCCGAGACGCGTGCCGGCATCGAGGACGATGCGGCAGACCGCGGGGTCGCCGAGTTCGAAGTCGGCGATCGCCTGCTCCATCGAGACGGGCTCGCCGCGCAGAGTCGCCAGGCGCGTGAGGACGGCCCTGGCGCTGGCGAGGGTTTCAAGGCAACCGCGCCGGCCGCAGCGGCAAACGTCGCCCTTCGGGTCCATGACGGTGTGGCCGATCTCACCGGCCCCGAAGCGGTCGCCCTGGAAGAGCTGGCCGTTCAGGACCACGCCGGCGCCGATGCCCTGGCCGACCTTGATGACGATCAAGTTGGCGCCGCGGGTTTCGGTGAAGACATGCTCGGCCAGGGCTGCGGCCTGGCTATCGTTGGCGACGTAGACCGGGACGCCGAAGCGGCCGGTCACGATGGCGCCGAGCGGGAGGTTGCGCCAGTTGCGCTTGACGGCTTCTACGACGGTGCCGACGGTCGTGTCGACCAGACCCGGCGCGCCGATGCCGACGCCCAGGACCGGTTTGTCGGCCGTGGCGATGACGCGGTCCATGAGCTCGAGGGCCAGACCGAGCGCCTCGTCGCCGTCGGCGTCTTCGGACGGGACTTCGACGCGATGCAGGATCTCGCCGCGGAGGCTGACCGTGGCGGCGGTGAAGACGCGGTCGCCGAGGTCCACTCCGACGAGCAGCCGGCCGCCGTGGGGGACCTCGAGCAGGATCGGGGCCTTGCCGCCGGTGGACGGGCCGCGCCCGATCTCACGCGCCAGCCCGGTCTCGATCAAGCGGTCGACGACGTCCGAGATCGTGGTCCGGGTCAGTCCCGTCAGGCGTGCCGCTTCGGCCCGGCTGATGGGGCCCTGGTCGTAGATCGTGGCCAGGACCAGACGCTCGTTGTGCTCGCGCGTCTCCCGGAGCGTCGCCTTGGTGGTTCCCTCCAACGTGCACCGCCCAAACTTTGTCCAGTGGATTGACAAAGCCTAGGTTAGGACCTTTGTCAAGAGCCTCGACAAAGATTCCAGCGGCAGACGTTTCGACGCGCTTGCCACGGCTGAACCCACGCGTGACGCACGTGCGAGCGCCGGCCGGCCTTCGGAGTCGCCTCCGATCGAACCTTCGCTGGTCCTGTCGCTTCGAGGAAACGTTCGGGCCGCCCGCGCCGGATCGCCGACCGCCCACCCTTGACAGGGGCCCTAATGTTGCTTTGTCAACTCACTGGACAAAGTCCTGGGACATTAGTGCGCGGGCGGCACGGCCCTGACGAAGGGATGTGGTTGGATGGGCATGCGGTCGGAGATCGGGGAGGCGCCGGAGGTCGTCCGGTCGCTCGTCGAGAAGCAGTGGGGCGTGATCGACGCAGTGGCCGAGGCCGTCCGGACGCGGCCGGTGGACATGGTCCTGATCGCGGCGCGCGGCACGTCGGACCACGCCGCCATTTACGCCCAGTACATCTTCGGGGTCTACAACAAACTGCCCGTCGCCCTGGCCGCGCCCTCGATCCAATCCCTCTACGGCGCGGTCCCGCGACTTCGAAACGCCCTCGTCATCGGCGTGTCGCAATCGGGCCAGTCGCCGGACGTGGTCGGAGTGGTCGAGGAGGCTCGCTGCCAGAACGCGCCGACGATCGCGGTCACGAACGACCCCGAATCGCCGCTCGCCCGCGCGGCCGAGTTCGGCATCGGCATCCAGGCCGGCCCCGAGCGCGCCGTCGCCGCGACCAAGACCTACGTGGCCGAACTAACGGCCCTGGCGATGCTCTCGACCGCGCTCGACGACCGCGACCAGGCTCGTGAACAACTCAAGCACGTGCCCGACGCGATCGCCGCGGCGCTCGGTCTGGAGGACGCCGTCGAGGCGGCCGCCCGCGAGCAGGCGGGCATGAGGCGAGTCGTCGTCCTGGGCCGCGGCTTCAACTACTCGACCGCTCTGGAATGGTCGCTGAAGCTCAAGGAAACCGCCTACGTCATGGCCGACGCTTATTCGACCGCCGACTTCGAGCACGGCCCGATCGCGATGATCGACCCCGGCTTCGTAGTCCATGCCGTCGCCGTCGAAGGCCCGACGCTGCCCGAGATCGAGCTCGTCCTGGGGCGGCTGCGCGACTCCGGAGCCCGGCTGGTCGTGGCCTCGAACTCGGATGCCGCCCTCGCTCTCGCCGACGTGCCGCTCCGCCTGCCCGCCGGTCCGGAGTGGCTGTCGCCGCTCGCGGCGATCATCCCGGGCCAGCTCTTCGCCTATCACCTGGCCCTGGCCAAGCAGCTCGACGCGGACCGGCCGCGCAACATCCAGAAGGTGACGCGAACGCTGTGACCAGGCGCGCCGCTCCAGCACCGGTTCTTCCGCCAAATCGCAAAGCCATCATCCTCGCCGCCGGCCACGACGGCGCCGGGCCGAGGCCGCTACTGCTGGCTCGCCTCGGTGAGCGGACGGTCCTCGATCTGGTTGTCGACAACGTCCTCGAAGTCGTGGCCCCCGAGGACGTCTACATCGTCGTCGGGCGCCAGCGCGAAGCGATCCGGCGCCACCTCGGCGAGCGTTTCACGTACGTCGACCAGCCCATGCCCGCCGGCACGGGCGACGCCGTGCTGCGAGTCCGGCCGCTGCTGGCCGGATTCGAGGGCGATCTTCTGGTCGTCTACGGCGACACGCCGCTCTTCACGCCGGCCTCGATTCGCGGGCTGCTGAACCGCCACTGCCTCAAGGATGCGCAGCTGACTCTGCTGACCGCCGTCGTCGACAAGCCACTCCCCTACGGCCGGATCCGGCGCGACGCGGACGGCCGGATCCGCAACATCGTCGAGGCCGGCGACGCCACGCCCGACGAGCAGGCGATCCATGAGCTCAACGTCGGGGCTTATGTCGGGCAGGCGGCCAGCCTCTTCTCGACGCTCGAAGGCATGGCTGCCGCCGGCGAAGGCCGCCTGACCGACGCCGTCGACTGCCTCATCGACTCGGGTAAGCGGGTCGAGTCGTATCGCGTCTACGACGAGGACGAGATCCAGGGCATCAACACCGAGAC
>Ga0302321_100000848_pt1 | contig 26543 bp, 18 predicted proteins | sample Fen_T0_1_FD_202505 | JGI IMG/M metagenome (GOLD analysis project Ga0302321, IMG submission 202505) | Peat permafrost microbial communities from Stordalen Mire near Abisko, Sweden - Fen_T0_1 | ecosystem: Environmental > Terrestrial > Soil > Wetlands > Permafrost | place: Sweden: Abisko... | reverse complement strand
TCAACCCATTTTCAGCGATTTCTCGTGGAACGTCGAGCCCTTCCAGTCTTGGGTCATTACCGGCTCGAACGGCAGCGGCAAGAGCGCCATTGCCCAGGCGTTGGCAGGCGGCCTCGACGTCGCCTCGCGCGGCGCGTCAAACGAACCTGGAAATCAGCTCCCCGCGCCGGCGACAGTCGCCCTGATTTCGTTCGAACGCCAGCGGGACGTCGTGTTCGACGAGCGCTATCACGACGACGGCGAGTTCGTTGAGGGCGGCGTCGATCCCGGGACGAGTGCGCAGGACTTCATCCTCGGCCGCCGACGCGGCACGAACGCCGCTGCCGCAACGGCTATGCCACTGCCCACGCGCTTCGAAGAGCTGGTAAGTCGCCTAGCAATCGAATCCGTTCTCGGGCGCGGATTGAAGTACTTGTCGACTGGCGAAATCCGCAAGGTGCTGCTGTGTCGGGAGTTGCTGCGAGAACCGGCCTGGCTCGTCTTCGACGAGCCGTACGAGGGGCTCGACTCCACCACGCGCCTGGTTCTTGCGGCCGAGCTCGATCGGTTGGTGGGAGACTCGCTGGCCGGTAAGACCGCCACTCGGGTTTTGATCATCACCGACCGCTACGAACACCTACCCCCAGCCACCACTCACGTTCTTCACATCGAAGATCGCCGGGTGGCGTTCGTTGGGCCGCGCGCCGAATTCGAACGGCACGGCATTCCGTCGGAGCTGCGCGGCCTGGATAGTCGAGAGGCGGAAACGCTCGGTGAGGCGCTGGCCGACACGTTGGAGGAGCGAGCCGTCGTGAATGCGCCCGCCGCTCGCGACGCTTCGGAGACCACACAACTCGTGGCAATGCGCGATGTCACCGTCTCGTACGCCGAACGACGGGTGCTCGATCGACTGAATCTGAACATCGCGCGCGGGGAACACACGCTCGTGCGCGGTCCGAACGGCTGCGGCAAGACCACCCTGCTCAACCTGATCAACGGCGACAACCCACAGGTGTACGCGAACGACGTCACCATTTGCGGGATGAAGCGCGGTTCTGGGGAATCGGTTTGGGACGTCAAAAAGAAGCTCGGGCAAGTCTCCTACGCGCTGCACGTGGAATACGCTTACCGCTGCCAAGCGAACCTGATCGAGTGCGTCGTGTCGGGCTTCTACGACTCGATCGGGCTGTACCAGGAACCTGGATTCAACGAGGTCCACGCAGCCGAACGCTGGCTATCCGTCGTTGGCTTGCTCGGCAAACGGGCTCACCCTTTCGCCCAGCTATCGTACGGAGAGCAGCGGGTCGCGCTGATTCTGCGCGCCGTGATCAAGCAGCCGCCACTCCTGATCCTGGATGAGCCATGCCACGGGCTCGATCCTCGACACCGCAGTGAAGTGCTGACCATCGCCGATTACATCGGACGCCACACCGACTCGACGTTGCTGTACGTGACACACGACCCGGCAGAGCTGCTGGACTGCACCCGTCAAATATTCGAATTCGATGCACTGAGCGGCTGGTGCTTGCGCCGGGTTGAGCGCGCAAGCGCTTCCGCTGCCGGCTGAGGGTGGAGGCGGGGAGCTCGCCGTGCGCGTTCCGTCGTAAAATGATCGGCAATTCTTGTTGCCCCGGCCGCTCAAATCTCCAAGACCCCGAGATCGATGACCAACGCGCCAGCGAGACCTTCTGGCGCGCCGACGCACAGTTCGAGTTCGCTCTCCGCACTGACGTCTTCGACGATCGAGAGCGGGACGTGGACGGCCTCCTTTGCGCCGACCGGGAACAAACGCATGGTCTTCCCACCGCGGTTCAGCGCCAAGTAGACCAGCTCCGACGTGGCGTTGCCGGCGCGCAGATAGATCAGCTGAGCGCGCTTGTCGAATGGCACCGTGTACCTCCCGGCCGGCGTCAGCGGGATCTGATGCTCGAGACCCGCCCCGCGAAACGTGAATACACCTTGAATGAACTTCGGCGTTTCGTTCATGCTGAGGATCGGTGGTACGCAACATTCCGTTTCAGTCATGTTCTGTCGGGCGGTCCGGATTGAGTCCCGATCACTGGCAATGTTTCTGAACGTGTTCCAGCCGGGCACCCGAAGAAGGGTTCCAACGCGACCACGCCAACTTACTCGTTGCTGATCGGCTCTTGACGCAGCATTCTGACCAACAACCGCAGCCTCGCGCAGGCGTGGCGTGGGGGACAAGTCCAGCACCTCTTCGGCACCTTGCCACACCGTCGATCCGGGACACAGAAAGGCCTCTTCTGGGCAGGACAGCGATTCTTGGCTGCTGCCCGTCGAACACTAAATGCTAGAGGCCCGCGCCACCCGCTGGCCAGCGCTTTCCTAGTCCACGACGCAGCGCAAGAGCACTCGAGTTCGGTCTAGGATGATATCGGCCGATTCGCCAGCTGGTAGCCGTTGTCTCAGCTGGTCGCGAACTAGGCGAGCAGTCGGCGGGGCGCCCAGGTTGTACGCCCCCCTTGCAGAGCCGTTCGGGCCACCTCACGAATTACGTCCGGCGCGTCTCCTTCGATGATTGCTTGGCCGCGTGCACCGAGTGAGAACTTCCCGACGCGAACATCGTCCAAGACCCGCACGACCTCGTATTGCCCGGCGTGCACACGGACGATGCGATAAGTTACACTTCGAACCTGAACCATACCCTTGACTACCGGTTGCATTTCTCGACGTAGTAGAGCAAGCCTCAGGCCAGCGCGGAGCGCCGTGCGGGGCAAGCGAAGAATGTCACACTCGGGTGGTCTAAGTGCGCCGTCTGTCGACAGCGACGAAGTAAATCGAGATCAAAACACAGCCCCGCTGGATATTCGAGTCGTCACATCCGAATGGCAGCGACCAACGGCGCACACGGGAAGGCGGCGTGTCCCGAGCGTCGACGAGACACAAGGCTACACTCCGTGGCGGGTGTGCACGCCTCCCGCAGCGCCACCGCGCGCAAGGTGAACGCGGCGGACGGGTGACAAACCGCCACGGAGCCCACTTGATTGCTGCGGGTTCGCGAGGCGAACGCATCCCGCGCGGGGCATGCGGATTGCTTGGCGTGCTCCATGCCAAATACGATTGAGCAACTCAGCGTGAAAGCCGTAGGCACGATGAACGCGGTCAAAGCCGGCTTCAACGGTCTCCGCGGCGTATTTCTGCACCTTGCAGAAGAGCACGGCGAAGTAGGCGCGATGATGAAACCACTCGCCAAGAGCAATGATCCGCAGCTCAGGCGAGAGCATTTTCCCAAGATCCGCGCTGAGCTCCTATCGCATGAACGAGCGGAGCTCGCCGAAGTCTATCCGGCGCTCAATCAAAATCCGACAACGCACGAGCTCGTGGTCCTGCACAATCAGGAAGCCGCACAGCTGGAAGCGGCGATCGGCGCAATCGACGCACTGGATCCTGCGACAGAGGCCTGGGGGCACGCTTACGAGCGCCTGCTGGCACTCGTGCAACAGCACGTGGAAGAAGAGGAAAAGGACTTCTTTCCCAAAGCGCAAGCCGCAATCGGCGAGAACGCCGCCGACGCGATGCTGGCACGCTACGAGGTGGCCAAAACTTCCGCCCTGCAGCAGCTCCGGTGAAGCAGGCGGCACGCGCGTGGGGGTTCCACTCGCCGAGGCCGTTCGCCCCATCCGCGTGACGCGGTTACCGACCCGCCACGAAGCAGGCGTGGCTTCCTACTCTTTGCTTGGCCGTTCGTAGCAATTCAGCTTGGCACGAGGAGTGCAATGCCCATCGCCGAGCTCAGCAAGCCATGTCAAAAAGCGCAATAGCGGTCGAGCATTCTATTCACGCAGCCAGCGCAGCTACCAAACGACTACGAAAGCCGCGAGGGCGCAGCGTCGAGGCGAGCGATTCCTTGGGACTATCGCCGAACCCCGCCAATTCAGCGACATTTCCGATGAAACCAGTGTTGTTTGGAATGGGCATTGGCGCAGCGCTCGCGTTGACGGCGGTGGCGCTCGGCTCGCGACCGACGCGGTCAGCCTACTTCGGATTGCAGCCTCCCAGCGTCGCGCGGGCGCTCACCAAGACCGCCTGCGTTTACCTTGCGCGTGTCGTGGCTCGAAGAGCTTTGTCAGCAGCGGCCGATCAAGGCGCCCGTCGGCTGGCCAGGGCCTGGCCTCTGTAAATCGCCACCGTGAACCACGAGCAGCGTGTTCCGGCGCTTCACGCACGCCGCGATCTGAAAATGGCGCGCGACGCGCATGCTTACGTTCGGGGCAGCACCCGGCGCTTCTATGAGTGGCTGGCCACCACGCAAAGCAGGGGGGTTCCGCAAGGACCGACCATTTGGATCTGCGGCGACGCGCACGTAGGCAACCTCGGCCCCATCGCCCGCTGCGACCAGCGCATAGAAGTCGAACTCCGCGATCTGGATCAATCGGCGCCGGGCAATCCGGCGCACGACCTGATCCGACTAGCGCTCAGCTTGGCCATGGCAGCGCGCAGCTCGGATCTGCCCGGTGTGGTCACGGCGCGGCTGATTGAAGAGTTGATGAGCGGTTACTTGGATGCATTCGCTCATACCGAGATTACGGCTCCGGAGACGGATAGCGCCGCGGTGCGGTTCGTCGTTCGCGAAGCACTGCGTCGCAAGTGGCGACACTTGCATCGCGAGAGTATCGGCAAGAAACCCCGATTCAACTTGGGTCGCCGATTTTTGCCTCTGTCGATGGAAGAACGAACAGCCGTAGAGGGGTTCCTCGATCGCGAGCGGGTGCGCCAGCTAGTGACCCGGTTGGACTGTCGTAACGACGACGCCCAAATCCGCCTGCGAGATGCTGCGTTCTGGGTCAAGGGCTGTAGCTCCCTCGGGCTGTGGCGCTGCGCTGCGTTGATCGAAGTGGTGGGTCAGGACCAGGAGAAAGGGGGATATTCGCTCTTGGATATCAAGCAAGCGGTCGCTACCGTTGCGCCCATCAGCGACGCGAGTCAGCTCCCTCCGCACCCCGGTGAGCGTGTCGTGATGGGCGCGAAGGCGCTATCGCCCAGCCTCGGAGCTCGGATGTTATTCGGCACCGTGCTGGGCCGCTCGGTATTCGTACGTGAGTTGATGCCCCAAGATCTGAAGCTGGAACTCGCCATGCTCGACGACACCGAAGCGCGCGCCACGGCGCGCGCGCTGGCCCGGATCCTCGGGCTGGCGCACGCCCGTCAGCTGGACGACGCACAGCGTCGAAATTGGCAGCGCGAGCTGGAAAGCGCGGCAACGCGCTCGCTCGACGCGCCGACCTGGCTGTGGTCCAGCGTCGTCGACCTGATCGGTATTCACGAACGGGCGTACCTCGAGCATTGCCGGCGGTTCGCACTGGCCTCCGAGAAGTTGCGCGAGCAAGAAGCCAGTTGAATCGTACGCGAAAAAGGCCTTGTCAGCCGGCGAAATACGCTCCAGGTATGGCGGGCGATGACCTGGAACCCGTCCCTCTACCGACGCTTCGAAGACGAACGCACCCGGCCGGCCCGCGAGCTACTGGCGCGCGTCGAGCTGGAGTCAGCGGCGCTGGTCGTCGACCTCGGCTGTGGGCCAGGCAACTCCACGGAGCTCTTGGTGCAGCGCTTCGCGGGCGCCACGGTGATCGGGACCGACACGTCCGAGGCCATGTTGGAAACCGCGCGCAAGCGCTTGCCGGAGTGCCGTTTCGAGCTCAGTGACGCCAGCACCTGGCAGCCGCAAAACGCGCCCGATTTGCTGTTCGCCAACGCGGTACTGCATTGGGTTCCAGCCCACGAGCAGCTGTTCCCTCGGCTGTTCTCGGCGCTGGCGCCGGGCGGAGTGCTCGCCGTACAAATGCCAGACAATCTGAACGAGCCGACGCATCGCTTGATGAGCGAGGTGGCCAGCGTAGGTCCTTGGGCGCTGCAGCTTGGCGACGTGGCGCGTGCCCGCCCTCCAATCCCATCAGTCGAGAGCTACTATGATCTGCTCGCCGGCCAGGCACGAACGGTCGATATTTGGCGCACCACTTACCATCACCCGCTGGGCTCCCCTGCCGACATCGTCGACTGGCTGCGCGCCACCGGTCTTCGCCCCTTCACCGACCCTTTGTCTGAGACACAGCGCTCCGCATTTTTAGTCGAGTATGAGCAGCGCATCGCGGAAACATACCCGGCCCGCGCCGACGGTAAGCGTCTATTGGCCTTCCCGCGCTTGTTCATCGTGGCTCGCCGCAAGGATTGATTGAGGCGTTCGACGCGATACTGCTCGAAAAGATCGGCGCCACCTGCCGCGGCGGCTCTAAGTCTTCATTGCGTCGGCTACGTCCAGCAAGGCGCTGGTGGCTACGCTGCGGACGGTCTGCCCCGAAACGACGCGCGCGAGCGCGATGAGCGCGGTCTTCGTCAGTGTGGGGTGCATGCGGCTCAGGCCGGATCCGCTGAACGAGCGCTTGGAGCTGACGGCCAGTGCGGATCCCAGCAGTGCTGCGCCAATCCCCGCACCGATCAAAAACGGCTTCAACGGCAGCGTCGACAGCTGGTTGGCGACGCCTTTGGCTCGATCCTTCAGCGTTCCGGCAGCGCGCTTGCGCGGCCTGACATCTTCCCGACCCGCGCGCGCGTGTGGCTGAAGCTCGGCCAGTGAAGTACTTTTTGCCATGTTTTGTCCCGCCACAACTCCGATGATCGCCATTCGGCGGAGCCGACTAGCGACAAGCCGACGAGCCGCGACTTGCACTCGGTGTGCCAGTCCTTCGAATGCGTAATCCGCTTACGAATGCCGCGCCTCAGGGCGATTGCAATCGGTGAGTGGGGCGACTTCGCGTGGCTCGTGCCGATGCGAGGCCGTTCGCCTCGCCGTAAAGCCCCCTACACTGTCGAATTGAGTACGACTGCCCAATCATGGCACTGGCACGCGATGTGCTTTGGGAGGCAGCAACGGAGGCGATCCATGTTATACACGTTGGTAGTCGTTTTATTGGTGCTCTGGGCCCTGGGTTTGGCAACGTCATACACGCTCGGTGGCGTGTTGCACTTGTTGCTAGTGGTGGCTGTCGTTCTGCTGGCTGTTCAGCTGCTCACGGGTCGACGAACGGTTTGACGGCAAGCGTCGCTCGCCTAAGCTTTCGGCATGTTTCGGGCGACAGCAGCTGCGAAAATCAGTTCCGCTTTCTTGCTAATGCTTGGGCCTTGCGCGTGTAGCAAGCGCGAGGCCGGGCTCTCTCGGTCGTCGGAAGGCGCCGGGGCTGTTTCCTCGACTCCCGTGGCATCGGCCCCGCCGGGTACCATACCGGACCCGCTGGATCCGCGTCGCCCCATGCGTATCGACGAGGACAGAGGCGGCGATGCCGGCAATTGGGTGACTGCCCGTCCCGGTTTTCAGGGGTCCCGAACCCCGGCCCAGCGCGGGGGTATCGAACCGTGCGCGCCGCAAGCGATCGACACGAGCCAATTCGAGGATTGGGTGCCGCTGAGCCGCGGTAAGTTCACCGCCCCTCGAAACCTCGCCTTGGACGAGAGCGGCGGGTTCGACTTGGTGATCCATCTTCTTGGCGACGATCCAGTACGGCGTGAGCTGATTGAAAGTCAGCAGCCTTTCGCGCTCTACTCGCTCACCGTCGCGCAGAACCAAAGTTACGCCCCGCTGTTCACGGGCTCGCAGCTGCAGGCCGCCATCGTCGCGGGCGTGGAGCAGGCGTTGAGCAAGCGCCTGGGCAAGGCTGCCCACATGAGGCACTTGGCGATGAGCGCGTGGAGCGCGGGGTTCGTGGGGATTGAAGCGGCTCTTTCGCAGCCTTCGGCAAAGGACATCGACGCGGTGATTTTGGTCGATGGCTTGCACGCGCCCCGCAACAACGAGCTCGCGTTCAAGGCTCAGATGAAACCTTTTGTCGACTTCGCGGTGCGCGCGGCACAGGGCGAGCGCTCGTTCTTCGTCAGTCATTCGTCGATCGACCCGCCCGACTTCGCGTCGACCACCGAATGTGCGCACTACCTGATCGCGTCGATCGGTAGCCGACCACGACCCGTACGCCGCGCCGACCCCTTTGGCCTGGAGCTCGTAGAGTTTTTTCAGCAAGGCGGCTTTCAGGTCCGGGGCTACGCAGGCAACGATCGAGCCGACCACTGCGCTCAGCTGGCTGTGCTGCGCGACGCGTTCCTTGCGCTCGGTCAGCGATGGCAAGCTCGCAAGCTGACCGAGCCGAAAGTAAACGGACTAGGCCGCTGAAGCTTCCTTGACCTCATCCGTCACGATGTCGAACTGCACGAGGGTGGATTGGCCGAACGTCGTGGTGATCGCACAGTCTGCAGCGTCGCGGCCACGGGCGACCAAGATCCGGCCGACGCGCGGCGTGTTGTGTCGGGCGTCGAAGGTGAACCAGCGGCCTCCCAAGTAGACCTCGAACCAGGCGCTGAAATCCATGGGCGCGCGCACCGCCGGTACGCAAATATCGCCCAAGTAGCCGGTCGCATAGCGAGCGGGGATGTTCATGCAACGGCAAAGCGCGATCGCCAAGTGTGCGAAGTCACGGCACACGCCGACCCGCTCTTGGTGGCCATCCCAAGCAGTGCGCGTGGCTCGCGCGTGCTGGTAGCCGAAGGTCAAATGACGATGCACATAATCCACGATTGCCTGGACGCGAGCCCAACCTCTCGGCGTGTTACCAAATAGGGACCAGGCTATCGGTGACAAGCGATCCGTCTCGCAGTAGCGGCTGCCGAGCAAAAAGCTGACGGCTTCATCGGGCAATTGGGAGATGGGCACTTCCCCCGCGTCCGGCGCAACCTCGTCGGGGAGCCCGGAATCTTGGATCACGAAGTCCGTCGACAACTTGATCACCCCAGCAGGAGCCACGGTCCGTGTGCGCAAGTTTCCGAATTCATCGATGCTCGCGACCAACGGCGACGAGCCGCTCGACGAGATCAGCGCGGGGCTGCGCAGATCTGCCTGACGCGAAGGGTGGACACTCAAGAGCGCCATCAATGGGGTCTCGGCGACACATTCCAGGGCAATTTGGTAGCCAGCTCTAATCAACATGCCCCGCCTCTCTGCAATCTGCGAGCCAGCCGCTCCGGCACGCCAAATCCTAGAAGCCCTTGCTCGACGGTGGCAAATCAGTGGGGAAACACTGCCGAGTTGGCATTTCGCTACGGTCACGAGATCCTGCGACCCCTGTGTTGCGGAGTCTCATACTGCACCGCTGGGGCACGCTCGCACAGCTACGCTTGGTCGACCCAAACTCTCATGTCTTTTGTTTCGAGCGGACCAAACTCGGTAATCAAAGCGACGTCGGCAGCGTCGCGACCATAGGCGATCGCGATGCGTCCGCCGCGCGGCTCCTCTTGGGTCGCGTCGAATGTGTACCAGCGATCACCTACGAACGCTTCGAACCATGCGTGCAGGTCCATCGGGTCCAGGCGGTAAAGGTAGCCGACCACCATTCGCGCCGGGATACGCAGAGCTCGACACAACGAGATCCCGATGTGAGAGAAGTCTCGGCATACGCCTGCCTTGTCACGCAGAGTATCGGCTGCAGTCGTCGAGCCATTGCTCACGCCGTACCGGTACTCGATGTGCTCGCGGATCCAGGCGCGAATCGCCTCCACTTGATCGTAGCCAGGGGATCGGCCCGCCGCCACCTCATGCGCCACCGAATCGAGCGTATCGGACGGGCAGTATCGGCTCTGCAGCAGGAATTGCAGTGCCAAGTCAGGTAACTCTGCGATTTCGCATAGCGCGGCTCCGGGGTTCACTGCAATTTCGTCGGCGACCTCCACTGTCACTTCGGTCAGCAAGTGGAGGCCGCCAACTGGGGCGACCAAGCGCTGGCACAAGTTTCCGAAACAATCGACGTACTCGGTTGCTTTCACGAATGGCTCGAACTCGTACTTCTCATCGACGATCCATTGCGCCTGGCCGCTCCGGGGGCGAAGCATTGCGACCAGCGGCGCTGGGCTGGTCGCGTTCAAGGTCATTTCGCATCCGGCACGGAGACGCATCGGCTCAAGCCAGCACGTTGCGGTTGGACAGTTTGCCCATCACGAGCAGCAGCAACAGGGCCCCGACGACGCTTCCGACCATGCCCGCCGTGTTGAGGTCCGTGACACGGTTGTCCGTGACGAGGCTGACCAGGAAACCGCCCACGAACGAGCCGACGACACCCAGCACCATCGTGGCGATCAGCCCCATCTTCTGCGTACCAGGCATCACTGCACGAGCGATGAAACCCACGACCAGACCGAACACGAGAAACAATAGGATACCCATGATGAACTCCTTCGAACGTTGGCGAGCGAACAACGCGCACGCTCGTGGATATAAACGCAAGGAGCGCGCCAACGGACCTGTCGCGCGGGGCATGAGACATGCAGCACTGGCGGCATGGTGCAAACGACTTGGGAACCAGATTGGTGGACTGACGACCACTCCTCCAACTGGGAGCGCGTCAAGCACGCGGTTAGGCGTGACTGGGAGCAGACCAAGGGTGACCTGGCCGACAACGGAGTCGACCTCAATCAGGGCGCGAGCGACACGATCCGACAGGCGCTGGGCACTCAACCCATTCCGAAAGACGATCTGCCGAATCCGGGGCCGCGCCACGGCGTTGCGAGTGCTTGGCCATCGGTCGAGGCTGCCGTGCGTTACGGCTACGGTGCGCGCCTGCACTACCGGGAAGACGAGTGGAACGAACACCTCAAGTCTCGTTTGCGCGAGGAGTGGGAGGCTAGCAACCAGCCAAGCACCTGGGACGAGGTGAAACGTGGTGTCGAGCGCGGTTGGCACAGTGTGCGTCGCGCGCTGTAGCAATGCGCCTCGAAATTGTCTCGTTTGCGTAACTAGCTGATGGCGCGGCGCGCGAGACGCGCTACGCCCTGCCGATGACAAACGCCTCGGCAGCGCGCTACCTGGACGCCCTGGATGAACGGTACGCAGCGTTGCACACCGCCAAGGAAGACGCTTTCTGGATCGCCAAGATGGGCCTGGAGGCGGACGTCAACCGAGCGCAGGCCGAGCTCGACGCACGCGATCTGGCGTTGCAGCGGTTCTTGCAGGGATCGGAGCAATTGACTCGCTTGCGGGCCCTGCGACCAGAAAATGACGAGCAGCGCCTGCGCATGGAGGGTTGGCTGCGTACCTTCGGCGCACATACCATCGACAGCCCGACGGGGGCCGCTCTGGCGGAGGAGCTCGCCGCCGATGAGGGCCGACTGCAGGTGGCGCGGGGAGAAATGAAGCTCGGGTACGAGGATCCCCGGCTCGGCTTCGTACCCGCGAGCAGCATCGCGCTTTCCCACCTGGTGCAAAACGATCCGGACGAGGACCGCCGCCGGGCAGCCTTCGGCGGGCTACGGTCCATCGAATCATACGTCCTGGAACAAGGCTATTTGCAACTCGTTGCCAAGCGCAACGAACTCGGTCGCACCTTGGGCGCGGAGGACTACTACGACTGGAAGGCGAAGCGCATCGAAGGCATGAGCAAGAACGAGTTGTTCGTGCTGCTCGATGAACTGGAGGAGCGTACCAGACCAGCCGCCCGCGCATTCGTCGCAGAGGCGCGGCGAAAACAGGGCGAAAGAGCGGGCAAGCCCTGGAACCTCGGGCACCTCACCTCGGGCGAGATCACGCGTGATTTGGACCCGTATTTCTCGTTTCGTTCCGCGATCGATCGCTGGGGGCGTTCATTTGCCGGGCTGGGTGTACGCTACGCTGACGCAGAGCTCGTGCTCGATTTGCTGGATCGACCCGGGAAATACGAAAACGGCTTCATGCACGGTCCGGTCGTCGCTTGGCGCCGCGCGGGTCGGCGCATCCCTGCCCGCGTGCAATTTACGGCCAACGCGCTGCCGGCGGCGGTGGGCGCCGGGCAACAAGCGTTGCGCACTTTATTTCACGAGGGGGGTCACGCGGCGCACTTCTCCAACATCGACATGCCGAGCCCCTGCTTCGGGCAAGAATTCGCGCCCACGTCGACGGCGTTCGCCGAGACACAAAGTATGTTCCTGGACAGCCTGCCTGGCGATGCGGACTGGCAGCAGCGCTATGCGCTCGACCGAAACGGCAATGCCATGCCCCTGTCTTTGCTGGACCGCAGTATCGAAGCCCACCAGCCGAAAGCCGCTTGGGTCATGCGTTCGATGCTCTCGGTCTGCTACGCAGAAAAAGCCATTTACGAGTTGCCAAAAACAGCGTTGACGGCCGAAGGCGTACTCCGCGTGCTGCGCGAGGTGGAGCAAAGGCTGCTCTTTCTCGAAGACGGCGGCCCGCGCCCGACGCTGTCCATTTCGCACCTCATCTCGGGCGATTTCAGCTGCACCTATCACGGCTACGTGCTGGCGCAGATCGCAGTGGCCCAGGCCCGCAGCCATTTCATCGAGCGCGACGGGCACCTCGTGGATAACCCACGCATTGGCCCAGAACTCGCACGAACCTGGTGGCAGCCGGGCAACAGCATCCCGTTCGCGCACTTCGTGCGCAAACTGACGGGCAGCGATCTGAGCGCCGCGCCGCTCGCGGCCCGCCTCAATCAGACAGTCGAGCAACGTAAGTCCGAAGAACACGCGAGCGTGGCTCGAGTCGCCACCATCCCGCGCGCGTCCAATCGAGTCGATCTGGATGCCCGCATCCAGGTCGTTCATGGTCCGGAATCTGTCGCCGAATACCGCGGTGACTTCGCAAAATTCGCAGCGGAATTCGCTACCTGGATCGACCGACGCGTGGACGCTTCGACCAGCGCGAAGACTTGATCCTAGCGTCCGGGGACGCACCCAGCGCGGCAAGTTTCGTCGGCGTCGCTGCACAAGGCGGAAGTCTAACGAAGTGCGCCACACTGCTCAGCGCGTTAGGCTACGCTGGAGCGAAACCGGCCGCGTCCTCTCGGTCCGATGGCGCGGGCGTCGGCTGCCATGTCTACGGAAGCAGGAGCTATTGGCTCTCGGACCCGAACTACAGTCCCAGCTTGCGCTTGGGAGGAGCCCAGGTCGTTTGCGGTTGCCTGGGATGAGCCGCCAAACCGGCTGCAAAGTCGGCAATATTGGCCATTGGGCCTGCATTTTCGCTCAAGTTTCGCCAGATCGTGGCCGTTAGGCCTGGTGTGCAAGAGCGAGAGGGCCGCAAGACCATCGGGGTTCTGATGGGGTATTTAGCACTCTTTACGGGCACTTACGACGCTCAGATCCGGGGCGCCTTTCAAGAGAAGTGTCGTGAGCTCGACCTGAACTTGGTCACGGTCTACGCGGGCGCGCTCGGAGAGCCCAGTTTGTGGAGCGTCGACCAGAACTCGGTCTTCGACCTGATGCACCCGGAATGCGTCGATGGCTTCGTCCTGGTCTCGAGTTGTCTCTCGTCTCTATTTGGAGTCGAGACGGTGCGCCACTTGTCCGTTCTCCGGCGGTCCCTACCGCTGTGCAGCATTGGCGTAGCAATCCCAGGCGTGCCGAGTGTAGTGATCGACAACCGCGGAGGCATGGCAGCAGCGCTCGAGCACCTGATCGGTGAACACGGCTGTCGCCGCCCCGCGTTCATCGGGGGCACGTCGAGGAATCCGGAAGCCGAGGTGCGGTTCGGCGCCTACCGCGATGCGCTCCGGCGCCACGACCTAGCGTTCGACCCTGCCCTCGTCGTCGATGGGAATTTCACCAACCACGGCGGGCAAGCCGCGATGGAGCAGCTCCTAGCGAGTGGAGTCGAATTCGACGCGGTTGCAGCGGCCAGCGACAACATGGCGTTAGGCGCTATGGCCGTGCTTCGCAAGCACGGGCGCCGCGTGCCACTCGAGATGCCGGTCACGGGATTCGATGACGTGCATATGGCGCGCCTCGACAGCCCGCCCTTGACGACCGTCGCCCAGCCGTTCGCGGCCATGGCGGATGAATCGATTCGCATCGTCTTGGAGCAGCTCGCCGGGCGGGCGGTAGCCGACTGCGTCGAGCTGCCGGCACGATTCCTGATCCGACAATCCTGCGGCTGCGGACTGAGAAAGAAGCTCGCAAAGTCGGTGCTGCGGGCCAACACGACCGCATCGGCTCCGGAACACCTGCGACTGCACTCCGGCCGCCTCGCGCGGGCATTGTCGACGTTCCTCGGCGTGGCTGCCTGGGAAGGGTTACAGCCTGCTGACCGCCTGCTGACTGCGCTCGCGCCCGCGCTGAGCGGCAAGCTCGAGCCGTTCCTGCGCAGCGTGGAGCAGCTGCTGGAAAGTGGCTACGACGATCCAGGCAATTGTCGAGCGCTCGACAGCGCGATCGCGCTGCTGCGCGATGAGTTCCGCGCCTACGGGGTACCGGAGCTCGAAGAGCTGTGGCACGAAGCGCGCGATTTGCTCGCGCACCATCGTCAGCGTGGACAACTTCAGCAGCGGATCGATTCGGACAACGACTATCTGCGTATCGTCGACCTGAACCGCCACCTGTGGCGTGCGGTCGATTTGTTCTCGCTCAAGCAAGCGTTGCTGAGCATGATGCCGTCGCTCGGCATTTCGAATGCGTGCTTCTCGCGCTATGTGGAGGGCGCTAGCGCGGAGCTCGAACCCTGGGTGTGCCTGGTAGACGGGCGCCCATTCGATCCAGAATCCGTCCATTTTCCGGCTCGTCAGCTGGTTCCCGCGGGGGTTTGGCGGGATGATTGGCGCCGCACGCGCTTGGTCTTTCCGCTCTTGTGCGAGGGTGAACGCTGGGGCGTGGCGGTCTTCGAATATTCGTCCGGAGCCGGCGGCTTTCAAATGCTCCAGGACCAAGTGAACGTCGCGCTCAGTAGCATTCGACTTCACCAACAAGTGATGGAAAAGACGGTGCTACACGAGCGAAGCGTGCAGGAACGGCAGGCCACCGCCGCGCGCATGGAGGCATTGAGCGTGCTTGCAGGGGGAGTCGCGCACGACTTGAACAACGTGCTCGGCCCGATGGTCGCCTTGCCGGACGTCATTTTAGAAGATTTGGATCGCCTCGGCCCCCAAAGTTCGTCGGCGCTGACCGAGATCTGCGACGACTTGAGGAGTATCAAGAGCGCGTCGCTGCGCGCGGCCCAGACGATCAAGGATCTCCTCACCCTCGGACGCGAGCGGCGGATGGGCGCAGACCCATTGGATTTGAACGCGCTAGTGTCGGACTGCCTGACGCTCGAGACACTGGGATTCATGCCCGAGGATCTGACCCAGGTCGAGATCTGCCACTTGCTGTGCGAAGAATCCCTGATCGTGCGCGCGGCCGAGGCGCACCTAGTGCGCGCCATCACCAATTTGGTTCGAAATGCACTGGAAGCCATCGACGGCCCAGGCAAGGTCGAGGTCACGACCCGCGCCGTCGATCTGCCTGAACCCTTGTTGGGATACGAGGACATCGCCGCGGGCCGCTACGCGGTGGTCACGGTGTCCGACACTGGACGCGGCATCGACGCCGCCGGGCTGACACGCGTGTTCGAACCGTTCTTTTCTAGCAAGCGCATGAGACAGACTTCGGGCAGTGGGCTTGGCTTAGCTGTCGTGCACGGGGTCGTCAAGGAGCACGACGGCTACCTGGACGTCAAAAGTGAGCTCGGAGAAGGCACGACGTTCGCCTTGTATTTCCCTCGCCTGGACGTGACGCTCCATACCTCCAGCAGAACGTCGTCGATGCCTCGGGGACGGGCCAAGATCTTGATCGTCGACGATGAACCAACCCAGCTCCGCACCGCATCGCGAGTCTTGGGTCAACTTGGCTACGAGATCGACACCCTACGCAGCGGTGCCACCGCTCGTGAAGTATTCGATGCATACCGCGCCAAGCGTCTGCCGGCGGCCGACCGCGTGGGGCCCTATGACCTCGTCATCATCGACATGGCGCTCAACGAGGATCAGGACGGTCTAGCGGTGATCGAGTACCTGAGAACGCTATTTCCCGGGCAGCGCGCGCTGATCGCCAGCGGCAATTCCGCCCCCGCTCGCGCCGAAGCGGCCATCGCTCGCGGGCTTTGCTGGCTCGCCAAGCCGTACACGAGCGGCGCGCTGGCGCGCGCTGTCGAGGCGGCGCTGGCCGGACCTTCGCCAGGTTGATTGCACGCACGTTCGCGTTCGTTCGAGGCTCAGCCTTCGCGGTGACGCCCTGCGCTTGCACCCGCCATCATCGCCGTGCGCGCGGCTTCTCTCCAGAGCGGTGAATTGGGCGGCAAGACTCTGAGCGCATCCGCGGACAAACGCTTGGACTTCTCCACGTTGCCGACCAGGCGGTAGGCATTGGCAGCGACCGCCAGCACCTGCCCACGCTCGTGCTCAGACAGCTCGAACGCCAGCGCCAGCTCGGAGGAACCAGTGGTAGCGCCAAAGTCGCCGATCTTGAAGGCCTCCATTGCCGCGCGGAAGTACCAGCGACCGGCACCCGCCGCATCCCCCGCTCGCGCATAGTGTTGTGCCGTCACTATCGGGTTACTTCGTTCAGCAGACTCGAGCCAGCGAGCTGCCAGCCGATGACCGAGCTTCCGGTCGGATTCGGTGAGCATGTCGTACGCGGCATCGCGCATGACCGCGTGTGCAAAAACGAGCGCCGCTTTGCCGGGCTGGCCCTCTTCGCGATGCCGGATGATCTCGCGCGAAACGAGCGAGTTCAGCCAGCGTTCGACGTCGCTCTCGTCCGAGCCTTCACCCAGCAGGAATGCCACTTCGCGATGGGTGAAGGGGTCGCCCAGAACGCTGGCCGCGCGCAGCACGCGCCTCGCGTCCGGAGCGAGCGCCCGGAGACGGCTTTGAACCACGCCCAGCGCCGTCTCCGACACTTCGTCCCCGCGACCTTCGGCCTGCGCGCGAATCAGTTCATGAAGCAAGAACGCGTTTCCGCGAGCGCGCTCCAAGATTCGCGAGCGCACGGGAGCCCCGAGCCCGTTGCCCAGCCTCAACGAAACGACACGATCCGCGTCGGCCTCGAGAAGCTCACTCAAGCGAATTTCTTGCACGGCGCGCCGCTGCCACAAATCTGGGTAAAGCTCACGCACCTCGGGCCGGGCTGTCGCAACGACCAGGAACGGGCGATCGTGGAGACTCGCCAACAGATGATCGACCGCGCGCAGACTGCCGAGGTCGGCCCAGTGAATGTCTTCCAGGCGTAGGACGAGCGGTCCTTGCCGAAGCTCGGTGTCGACCAGGTCGGCGAACGCTTGGTGAACTGCATCCACGGAGCCCGCCGGCCTCAGCTCCCCTGCCGGCAGCGGATTGCCGCCGTCGGGATCGAGCAGGCGGGCCAAAGCGGTGTCCGCCGAATCCGGCGCCGCGTCCAGCAGCGCTGAGACCAAGCGCAGAGCGGAGCCGGCGCTCATTGGGTCGGCGTATGCGGACCAGACACGGGGCGCTGGGCCTGGGTGCGAAAGGCGTTCCAAAAACTCGCCCAGCAGTCGCGACTTTCCGATCCCGGCGACCCCCGTCAGAAGCACGACTCGTGCTCTCGGCGTCGCAAACGCTTCTTCGGCGAGTTCCAGCAAACTCGAGAGCTCCACGTCGCGGCCGAGGCACACCACGTCGCTTTCCCCCGTCAGCGCTTCGGCGGACGTTCCTCGGGGCTCACCGACTAACGAGACGCTCGAGCCCTCGGTTGGCTCTAGGATGAACTTGCCGGAAACGAGCGCCGCACTGGCAGCGTCGAGCACGATCTGACCTGGTCGCGCGTGCTTGACCCGACTCTCGGCCTGGGACAGCAGCTCATGCAGCTGCGGAGTCGATGCGCGGTCGATCGTCGTCCCCGCCACGACTGCGATGGCTGCGCGGGGCCATTGTGAGTGAACATCGAGCGTCAAACGAGCGGCGTGTAGCGCTTGATCGAGGGGAGTCGCGCTGCCGCGCGGCAGCGCAATCCAGGTGCCATCAGCCAGCGTCTCGAAATAACTCGAGTAACGCTTGCGCCCGTCGATCGCGCCCACGTGCGTAGACGCCTGATCTTCGGCCGAGTGTCGCACGAGAACGACGGTGGTGGGAATGCGCTCGGCCGCGGTGAGACCGCTCGGGTTCAGCAGGACTCTGGCCGAGGGCGCGAGGCCATCCAACAACGCAGGCGGCAGCGCGGCGATGGCAGCGAGCACACCCGCCGCATCCGCTGGGCGCTTCGCCGGATCGGCACTGAGCATGGTGCTCAGCAATTCATCCAGCGCGGGATGAAGGTCCGGAACGATCGAGCGTGCAGGCGCGATGGGTTCCTCGACCGTTCGAGTCATGAGGTCCATCGGACTGCCCTCGAAGATCTTGCGACCGACGACGCAGCGGTACAGCACACAGCCGAGCGCAAAGACGTCAGTCGCAGGCGAGAGCTGTTCGCCCAAGATTTGCTCGGGCGCCATGTAGCCGGGGGTGCCCGCGACCAGGTCTTTGTCAGAGTCGGAGGTCACCGAGCGAGTCAAGTGCGCGATGCCGAAGTCGAGCAGACGGATATTGGAAAGATCACCTCCCGCGAGGAACAGATTCGACGGCTTGAGGTCCAGATGCACGACTCCGCGCGAGTGGGTCGCCGCCAACACGTTCGCAGCGCGCGTGATCAACGTGATGGCTTCCTCGGTGGACAAGCAGCCACGGCCGAGCCGCACACCGAGCTCTTCGCCCTCGAGCCACTCAGTAACGATGTACGCGCCACCTTCGGCGAGCTCGCCATGCGCGATATAGCGCACGATCCCCGGGTGCTCGAGTTCCGACAGGAGCAGCGCTTCGGCGATGAAAGCGTTGCGCGACTCCGGCTGCGAATCCTTGAGCAACTTGACAGCAACCGCCGCCCCCGACTCCAGGTCCGTGCCGCAATATACCCAGCTTGCGTGCGTCGAGCTGTGCTGCTTGATGCACATGAAGCGGGGCTCGAGGAAGGAAAGCCAACGCTGCAATTGCGCCTGCTCGTCGGCGGGCGGAAGGGTCTTGGTTCGAACCGTGTCCGTCGGCTCGACGCTTATCCGAATCGTCGCATCAGCATCAGCGTCCGACCTCAACGCACATGCGCGGTCGGTGTCGCAGGCCGAGCTCCCCGCGTCGTGCGTCGCCTCGGTGGACAACGTGACGACCGCTCCCACTCCCGTGCGGTCGGAATCGAAGGCTGACATCTTCGGAACTCGCCGACTTACCTCGAACCGTCTATGCGGTCGCCCGACGATGACGGTCGGGTCCCGAGCCGGCCGGAGTCACGAGCGGCGTTGGCCGCCGCCACGAGTTTTCTATCACCGGTGCTTCAATCGAGTGCATATCGGCCGCTCCAGAGGTTTGCTAGAATTAGCAGATCTATCGTCCGGTCGCTGGTCTTTCGCCGCGGCTTGGTCGAAGGACTATGGCCTACGGGCGAGCAATAAGAGGTTAGAATGGGTGCACTCTTCGGTAAGGTGGCGATTGTAACGGGGGCGGGGCGGGGTATCGGTCGATCGATCGCAATCAGGCTCGCGCGCGAACAAGCTCGGGTCGTGATCAACGACACGGGTTGTTCGCCGAACGGCGTCGGACTCGACCCGAGCGTTGCGGATGGTGTTGCGGCTGAAATCCGAGCGCAAGGCGGGCAAGCATCGGCCGACCACCACGACGTTGGCACGCGCAGCGGGGTAGAGGCGCTGTTTCAAGCCGCGGTAGGCGCGTTCGGCCAGATCGACATCCTGGTCACGAATGCAGGCATCGTGCGCGAGGGCGCGATCGCGAACATCTTGGACGAGGATTGGGAGGCGCAGCTCCGGACCATGCTGGGGGGTACGTTCCTATGCACCCAAATGTTCACTCGACACCTCAAGGGTCGCGGCAGCCCTGGTCGGGTGCTGATGGTTTCGAGCCAACTCGGACTCCAGGGCGCAAGTCAGGTGGCGACCTACTGTTCGGCGAAGGCGGCCATTTGCGGGTTCGGGCTGACTGCGGCGCAAGAACTCGCGGAGTTCGGCATTACCGTCAACATCCTGAGTCCCATGGCATTTACGCGGCTCACGGCGGGCCTGCCGCTGATGGACTTCCCGAACGCGGAGCAGTTGATGTCGCCGGACTTCTGCGGTGATATCTCGTCGTACCTCGTGTCCGACGCGGCGGCGCACGTCACGGGCCAAATCATTCACGTGCAAGGCAGTCAGCTCTCGGCTTTCAAGATCGCGATGACGGATGGGGTCGCGCCGAGGAGCAGTGACCGCTGGTCACCCGAAGAGATTCGCGAACGCTGGAGCGAGATTGTCCGGTGACCGAGCATCTCGATGCCCCCAAGGCGCAGGAAAGAAAGTGCGTCGATTGCGCCGCGGCACCGCCGGTCTCGGGCGACGGCTCCATCACTCTACTGAGCCTCAAGCACGGGTGGCGCCTCAGTCGCCGGACCGACGCATCGGGCGAGGTGCGGTCCGAGTGGCGCTGTCGCTCTTGTTGGACTGCCTACCGGGCCGGGAAGCGTTGATCGCAGCCTCGACGGCGCAGCTTTGGAGCGGTGCTTGGGCTAGGTAGCGCACTCCATTCCCTGCAGATAGAGTGCGCGCCATGGCCAGCACACGAGGCGCTTCTTCTTTTGGGGTTGTCGGTGCGTCGTGCGCGCTACTGTTTGCGGCGCTATGCGGCGCAGGACGAGCGCAGGCTCAAATTCAAACGCAATCGGCCGAGCCCACCTCGGAAGAGCCAACGGAGGTCGCGGACGCCTCCCCCACCCGAGAACCCAGCAGTAACGTGCAACCCATGCAACCTTCGCGCGGGATGGTGCTCGTGCACGTGAGCGCCGGCGACCACCCGTTTGCGGTGTTCTTCGGCAAGGGGAGGCTGCCTATCGCCGACTGCGTCGGCGCCTGCGACTTCTGGGCGTGGCCGGAGAAATACCGCGTTCTGGTCCGCCAAGGGGAAGGACCTGACGACGATGCCAGCCTCGCCCTTCGCGTTCGCGGCTCCGGAAGCTATGCCTTTGTTCCCGCGCACGGGTCGGCACAAAACGTGGGACTGATTCTGGGCGCTGCCGGCCCAATCGTCGGTTTCTTAGGTCTCGCGTTCACGGCCGCAGGCCTTCTCGCAAGCTGCGATGCGCCACGCGGCCAGACTTGCGACAAGCCTGTCTCTCTCTACATCGGATTGAGCGGGCTCGCCGTTGGCGCTGCAATGACTGCCATCGGCTGGCCGTTGTACCTGCACAATCGCGCGTATTTCCGGGTTAGCGACTCGCCCGCGCCAACTGCGCCGCGCGTCGGGGTCGTAACCATGCATCGCGGCGGAGTGGGCCTCGGCGCAACCTTCGCCTTCTGAGGCTCTCGTCTTCGTCTAAGCAATTGAAACACATAACAATTCGAGCCGACATGCGGAATGACCTGCCAGCCGCGAGTACTGCCTGCGGCCAAGCGCTGGCTGGCAAGAATGTGGCCAGTACCTCTTGAGGCGTTGGAGGAGCTGGCCGTTGGCACTGTCGGGCAGCCTGCTGCCCGAGCCGAATGAAACTCAAAGTCGTGCAACATTCACTCGAATCGGGGTGGGCGACGCCCGTTCCGGGTTCTTGGGATTCACCGAACACCCTGGCCCTCCTCTTTGGAGGTAGCCGCTACCAGGAGCAAGCTGGTGCCATCGGCGACGTGAGGAAGGCCTTGCCGAGGGCCGTGATTCTCGGTTGTTCGACGGCTGGCGAGATCTTCGGCACGCGCGTCCAGGACGACACCCTGATCGTGACTCTCGTTCGGTTCGAAAAGACCACGCTCAGGACCGCCGCCGTGCCGATCAGCGTGGGCACCTCGTTCGCAGCCGGACAGAGCCTGGCTCAGGCGCTGGTTCACCCCCAGCTCCGCGCCGTCTTCGTGCTCAGCGAAGGTCTGGACGTCAACGGCAGTCAGCTGGTACGCGGGCTCAATTCGGTGCTCGAACCGAGCGTGGTGGTGAGCGGGGGGCTCGCCGGAGACGGGGCGCGATTCAAGCGGACATGGGTCGTGTCCGGTGGGGGCGCGGTCTCGGGTCAGGCAACGGCGGTTGGCCTCTATGGTGACAGCGTGAGGATAGATCATGGGTCCAAGGGCGGATGGGATATCTTTGGGCCGGAGCGGCTGATCACGCGCTCGGCGCACAACGTCTTATTCGAACTCGATGGCGCGGCGGCATTGCCGCTCTACAAGCAGTACCTCGGTGAGCGCGCCGAGGGGTTGCCAGCAACCGCGTTGCTCTTCCCGTTGGCAATTCGTGAACCTTCGCGCGGCGAAGGCCAAATCGTGCGCACCGTGCTGGCCATCGACGAGAGCGAGGGCTCCTTGCGCTTTGCGGGCGACGTGCCCGAGGGATATCGCGCCCAGCTGATGCATGCAAACTTCGACAGACTAGTGGAGGGAGCCGCAGACGCGGCCGTCCTGGCCTCAGGGACCGGCGGCGGGGCATCGCTGTCCATCGCAATTAGTTGTGTCGGGCGTCGGCTCGTGCTGCGAGACCGCGTCGAGGAAGAGCTGGAAGCAACGCTGCAGGTTTTGGCGAAAGACACCCTGCAGGTTGGCTTCTACTCTTACGGGGAGATATCGCCGCTCTCGAGCGGGCGCTGTGATCTGCACAACCAGACGATGACCTTGACGTCGATCAGCGAGAGTTAGAGTCGAATGCACTCGCTCCTGGGACGACAGCTCGCTCGCTTGGGCCTATCATCGGACTGTGCCCCCACCTCTGCCGGTTGGCGCGCGCTCTTGGAGAAAGTCGCGGCGACCTACGAAGCCGCAGACGAAGATCGAGCGCTGCTGCAACGTTCGCTCGCGTTGTCCTCGGCGGAGATGAGCGCGCTGTACGAAAATCTGCGCAGCAGTTCCGAAGCTGCGCTACTGCAAAAAAATCGCGAACTCGAGCACAGCCTAGCTCGAGCAGATGCGGTCATGGAGGCAGTTGCCGACGGCATCGTGGTGGTTCGCAGTGACGGTAAGATCGTCACCGCGAATCGTCGGTTCGCCGAAATGTGGTCGCTGCCGCCGCGGCTCTTGGCCATGCAGGACGAAGGCACGCTGCTCCCCCACGTGCTCGACCAGTTGCTCGACAGTGAACAGTTTCTGGCACGGATTGCCTACCTGACGGTGCACACGACCGAACACGCGCTGGACGAAATCCGGCTGAAGAACGGGCGCGTGTTCGAACGATACAGCGGGCCCGTGCTGATCAGCGACGGTGAAATATTCGGTCGGATCTGGTGTTTTCGTGACGTGACGCAGGAGCGCAAGCTCGCCACCGAGCGATTGATTGTCTCCGAGCGACTCGCCTCGCTCGGTCGCCTGACGGCTAGCGTGGCTCACGAGCTCAACAATCCCCTGGCCTACGTGTGTACGAACCTCGACTTGCTGGACGAAGGGCTGCGCGCTCGAGGCTCGGCCGATGATCAGACGACCGAGCTTTTGGACGATGTGCGAGAAGGGTTGCAGCGGATTACCACCATCGTGCGCGATCTGCGCAGTTCTTCGCGGACACCAGAAGACGACTGCGAGGTGGTGGACATCGAGAACCCTCTCAACATCGCCATCCAAATGGCATCGAACGAGATCCGTCACCGAGCGCGGCTGGTTCGAGAGATCCCGCCCGGTATGCTAGTGCGCGCGAACGCCATGCGCTTGGGGCAAGTCTTCCTGAACTTGCTGGTCAACTCGGCGCACGCGATCGCCGAAGGAAACGCGCAAGACAACACGATCAGCGTTCGAGTCACCAAAGAGGCCGACCAAGTTTGCATTCGCATCGCTGACACTGGCGAAGGTATCAAACCAGAACACATCGAGCGGCTCTTCGACCCCTTTTTCACGACCAAGCCGATCGGCGTCGGAACGGGTCTCGGGTTATCGATTTGTCGCAACATCGTGGACGGCTACGGGGGCACCATCTCGGTCATGAACGACGTGAACCGGGGTGCGATCTTCACCGTTCGCCTGCCGATTTCCGTGGAACGCGCGGCCCTGGCCGGGCCCCGACCGGAGCGGCATCGCGTCTTGGGGCGCCAATGCCGCGTGCTGGTGATCGATGACGAACCCGCGATTTTGCGAGCCCTGCGCCGCGTGTTGGCCGGCTTCCACGAGGTCGTGACCTGCCAGAGGGCGCGAGACGCCCTGTCTTTGTTCGAGCGCGGAGAGCTGTTCGACGTGATCATTTGCGACGTCATGATGCCGGACATGACCGGGGTAGAATTCTACGAGCGAACGTGCGCCTCGTTCCCCCAGTTGAGCGACCGCCTCGTGTTCATGACCGGCGGCGCGCTCAGTTTACGTGCAGAGGCTTTCATCATGACGGTCGGTCAAGTTCTGGAGAAACCGCTGCGCGCCTCCGACATTCGCGACTTGGTTTCGTCATTGGTGCAGTGACGTCGGCGTCGCGCAGCCGACGCTGACACGGAGTGCTTGCGGCGATACCTGCAGCGGTTGCGCACTGCCCGTGCGCGTGCACGCATCACGTGCGCCCGAATGGGAATACTCCCCGAAATACTGCCAAACCGCGCGCAGTGTGTTTGGCCCACTTCCTGCTCATGGCCAGCGTGCGCCCCAGCGGCGGAGGGACTGCGGATGGGAATCGAAGATTTTGGGGACGTCGCTGGTGCGTCATTGTCGAAAGCAATTTGCGGGAGATTGTGAATGAACAAATCGTACGCGTGGGCGATTGCAATATTGGCTGTGTCGGCAAACTATGGTTGCGGCAAGGCACCCAGTGAAAAGGCAGCCGATGCCCGAAGGTCCAACCTCGGTGTCTCACCGGCCAATTGGCCCCAGGAGGGTCCGGCGCCGATTGGACCCATGGTCCCAATCAGCATGAATGACGACGTCACCGGCGCCGTGCACCGGATTATCGTCGATCCCGCAAATTCAGCGACGATCTACGCAGCCAGCGTCAACGGCGGGGTGTGGAAGACCACCAACGCAGATTCCGTGTTTGGACCGGGCGGCAGTCCCCCCACACGACCTCATTGGGACACGCATACAGACTCTTTCCCGTCTCTGACGATCGGCGCCATGGCCATCGATCCATTGAATCCGCAACATTTGGTCGCCGGCACGGGCGAACGCTCGAATGGTCTTCCGCCCGGCGCGGAGGGCCTCGTGTACGTCTCCACGGCGGGGGCCAACAGCTGGGGCGCCCCGATCGATCACCCGCTCCTGCGCGGCAAAAGGATTCGCGGCATCGCCGTGCGCGGGCAGATCATTCTGGCGGCAACGGTGGATCCCAACCAAGATTCCCATGGCGCCCTCTTGCGTAGCCCGGATGGGGGAGCCAGCTGGCAAAGCCTCGGCGGAACGGGCGGCCTACCCGCGAGCATCGGCTCCGGCTTCGACGTGATCGTCGATCCGTCGAGTTCGGATCGATTCTACGCGCTCATCGCCGATCGCGGTTGGGGCGGCAGTGGCCTTTATCTGGGCACCAGCGGGGGGACCGTGTGGACGCGCGTCTCGGACAATGACTCTTCGAGCGGTGGGTTGGCCGCCATCTTGAGAGCGCCGGGGCTCAACAACGGGCGCCTCGCGGTGGGTCCGACCGGCGCGCTCGCCGTCGCCTTGTCGGCATTGGGGCGTCTGGCTTACGTGGCTTCCAGCATTGACCAAGGGCAAAACTGGACCGCAATGGATCTCCCGTCTGCGCCGCTCGACGCTTCTCCCTCCGGCCCCCCGGCCACCAAAACGAACATCGCAACCATCACGCGAGGCAGCGTACCTGGCGGTCAGAATACGACGATCCTCGTCGACGCCGGGGTGCCGCACCACCTGAACGGCGACAGCTGCCGAGTCCGGATACTGGACGTTTCGCTGCCGGCGAGCGTCAATCCGGTGAACGGTGAGTGGATTGCGGTTCCTTACAATGACCCCGCCACCGGTGGCACACCTTCCACGACCAAGTTCATCTTGCAGAGCCGGTTGGTACCCGGGGGCGATGGCGATGGTACGACGACGCCGTTCAACGCCTCGGGCCAGGGCACTTGGCAGTGCTGGCAGGGACCGAACGGCGGCGGGCAGGGCGATCCGAATCTGGCCATCGCCGTCGATCCAACGAACCCGAAGATAGTTTACGTAGGCGGTGACGCGAGTGCGATCTATCTCGTTCGCGGCGATATGAATCAGCCTACTTCGACGGCCATCCCCTCCGCGCAATGGGCCTCGCTCACGGGCGGAACCTCCGGGCAGGTCCACGTGGACATTCGCGATTTGACCCTAGATCCCAGTGGCCAGCTGTTATTCATGGCCTCCGACGGTGGGGTGTTCGTACGCACGAATCCGAGGGACGCCAGCGGGCTCTGGTCTTCCCTCGCGGGCGACTTGATGAGCGTCGAGTTTCGCTCAATCGCCCTCGATCCGCTGTCGCACGCCATCGTCGGCGGCACCCAGGACAACGGAACGCCCACCGAGCTGCAATCGTCGACCGGAACGCCGGTCCCCTGGACGCAGATCGAATTCGCAGACGGCGTTGCCGTAGCAGCAGTAAACGGTCACACGACTGATCCGGGCAGCGGCAAACCCGTATCTTATCGTTACACCAGTTTTCAGGGCTCGAACGACTTCGAGCTCCATACCTTCGACGACACGGGCGCGAAGATCAGCACGCAATTTTTGATTGATCCCAATTCCGCGACGAACAGCAAGCTAGTAGTCAGCACTACGCCGGTCGTCAAGCACCTGAACGACGTCGAAAACTTCGACTGGCTGTCGGCCATCGGCGTGAATCGGCAATTCAACCCGCTCGCGAGCCCACAACCGAACCCCCAAAAGTGGCTGCTCATCG
>Ga0302321_100000846_pt1 | contig 26551 bp, 21 predicted proteins | sample Fen_T0_1_FD_202505 | JGI IMG/M metagenome (GOLD analysis project Ga0302321, IMG submission 202505) | Peat permafrost microbial communities from Stordalen Mire near Abisko, Sweden - Fen_T0_1 | ecosystem: Environmental > Terrestrial > Soil > Wetlands > Permafrost | place: Sweden: Abisko... | reverse complement strand
GCCGTCTTGATGGGCTTAGGAGTGGGCAGGTCGGACGGCGCCGGGCCCAAGTAGATGGGCGTGACCGTGACTGAGGTGACGGCAACGACGGTGCCGGTCACGACAAAGCTGCCGTCGCGGAACCCAGCGCCATCCAGCGGCGAGTTCACCGCCAGGAATAGCGGTACAGGGGACGCCGTGGGTGTCAGGACGTTGATAACCCTCGACACGATCGCGGAATCGTGGTTGGTATTGAGATCGGTCGACCAGATGTCGAACTGGTTGTTGCCGTTGTGGAGCGTGACCTGGAAGGCCCAATTCCCAGCGGCGTCGGCTTGCGTGTGCATGGGGTCGCGGTTGTCCCACCGGATGCTGATCTCGGCCTTACTTGTTGCCTTGCCCTTTAGGGCGTAGGTGGTAGTGCCGGTGGGGCGGTTCTCGAGGGCTTGCGCGGGAGCGCTCACGGTGAGGGTCGGATCCTGAAGAACACGCGTGGCCTGAAGTCCGAAGAAGAGCGCCACCGCCAGGATCACCACCGCCAGCAGCAGCAGCACGACGTGGGTCGGCTGTAGCAGCAATGAGCGGCCGGGCATGGTGAGCGGCTGGGGCCCACCGATGAACGGCTCGACGGCCTTGTCACTTTCTCGCCGCTGAAGAAACGCCGGGATCCGAAGGGAGAACGACGGCCGATTCCACGGCGATGGTGCCAGGACGGGCATCTGGGTCGGGGACACATTCGCGGCCGCGATAGCTTGCTTCGCCGCAGCCTGGGCAGCCTTGGACGCCACCGGGGCGGGTTTGGATGTCGGCGCGGACTTGCGCCCTCCCGGCGCGGGCTTTGCCGCGGCCGGGGCGACAATCGGCTCGCCGGCCGGCTTGGTGGTGATGGGCCACTTCAGGGCCGGGAATTTGAAGTCCGGGACCTTGAACGGGGGCACCTGGAAGGTGGGAGCATGGAAGACGGGCGACTGGTAGCTGATCGGCGGCAATGCCGGCGGCTCGACCGCAGGTCCGGAGGGGGGCGCGGCGCCGTTACCGTTGCGCCATTCGGTCTCCGCTTCGTCCGGGTCGAGCCCCAGATAGCTGGCGTAGTTCCGCAGGAAACCGCGTGCGTATACATCTGCCGGCAGTTCCTCGAACTGGCCCAGCTCCATGGCGACCAGGTACTTGATCCGGATCTTGGTATCTCGTTCCACGCGGAAGAGGTCGATTCCCCTAGCCTCTCGGGCGGCCCGCAGGCGCTCGGAAATGGACTGACCGGCCGAGGCCGAGCCTCCGGACCTGCTCCCCTCCCCTGCCTGGCGCCGCAGCCGGCGCGGTTGCTGGTTAGCGGTCATACCTCATCCTCGCCGTGCCCGGTATACCCGTGCATGGGCGCGGCTCCGTCCCTGCGCAGCACCTGCCGCGCGTTGGACCCGTCGAACGGGCCTATGTAACCGCGCGCCTCCAACTGATCGATGATCCTGGCGGCGCGGGCGTAGCCAACTTTCAGGCGTCGCTGGAGCAGCGACGCGGAGGCGCGATCGTACTCCTGGATGACGCCGACGGCATCGAGGAGGAGGCGGTCCGCCTCTTCGTCAACCGGTTCCGGCGCCGATTCGGCTTCGTCGCCGGTCTCGAGAATGCCCATGTCGTAGTGCGGCTCGGCTTCGGCGCGCCAGTGATCGGTGATGTTGGCAATCTCCTTGTCGGAGACGAAGACGCCTTGCAGGCGGATTGGACGTGGCAGATCGGCCGGCTGAAAGAGCATGTCGCCACGGCCGATCAGATCCTCGGCGCCCGGCATGTCGAGGATCGTGCGCGAGTCGATCTGGGATGCCATGGCGAACGCTATGCGGCTCGGGAAGTTCGCCTTGATCAGTCCGGTCACGACATTCACCGATGGCCGCTGGGTTGCCAGGACGAGGTGGATGCCCGTGGCGCGAGCCTTCTGGGCCAGTCGAACGATTGGGTCTTCGACGTTCCTGCCCTCTCGCATCATCAGGTCGGCCAGCTCGTCGATGATGATCACAAGGAACGGCATCCGGTCGGCCGGATCGACGCGGCTCTCGTTGAAGCCGGCGATGTTCCGAGCGGTTGCGCCGGCAAAGCGCCGGTAGCGGTTCTCCATCTCCGACACGGCCCATTTGAGCGCGGCCTTGGCCCGTTCCGGCTCCGTGATCACCGGCACCATCAGGTGCGGGAGACCGTTGTAACCAGCCAGTTCGACGCGCTTGAGGTCCATGAGGACTAGCCTGACGTCATCCGGCGTGGCGTTGCAGAGCAGGCTGACGATAAGGGCGTTGACCATGACGCTCTTGCCCGATCCGGTCGCGCCGGCGATGAGCAGATGGGGCATCTTGGCCAGATCCGTGGCGCGGGCGTGACCGGCCACGTCGCGGCCGAGGGCGAAAGTGAGCTTCGAGGCTGCCCTGAGATCGACCTCCTCGAGGATCCTGCGGAGCTGCACGATGTTGGGGTCTTTGTTGGGGATCTCGATGCCGACGACGCTCTTGCCCGGGATCGGCGCCTCGATCCGGATGGTCGGGGCCGCCAGAGCCATTGCCAGGTCGTCCGAGAGAGCCTCGATGCGGGAGACCTTGATCTCCGGCGACGGCTCCACCTCGTATTGAGTGACAACCGGGCCGGCGTTCCAGACTGCGACCCGTGCCGGGATGTTGAAGCTGGCCAGCTTAGCGACGATGATCGAGGCGTTACGACGGTGATCCATCGTGCTGTCGCCGCCGCGAGGTGCGATGTCCTCGAGCAATGCCAGCGGTGGGAGGTGATACTCGGGGCGGGGCTTGGCCATCTCGACCGCCAGAGACTCGGTGGCGTCGCCGCTCGCCGAAAACGCGCCTAGCTGGCCGCGGATCGGGGCGCCGGCGCGGATCGACATTCCGGCGCGCGTCCCCTCAGGCAGCGGCGACGTCACACGCAGCGGACCGCCGTCACGAGTGGTGGCGCCGGGCGCAGCCGGCGGCGCGAAGGTCAAGGAGGTGGGGCCAGGATTGGAGATCGCCGGGGGGATGGAACCTGCCCGCTGCTCCGCAGCCTTGCCCCTGGGTTCGACGGCAATCGCTTCTCTGCCGAGTTGCTCCGGCCGGTCGACCTTGTCGCGCCTGGTCACGGCCCCTTCAGCCCTCTCCAGGGCGGGTCGGAAGAGCGAGTTGGCCGACTTGGAGGCGAGTTGTGAAACCGGTGCGATCAGAGCGGGCAGCGACATGTCGATCGTCAACAGCAGGCCGGCGATCAGGATGACCGTCAATAGAATCGCCGTGCCCGGACTCGTGATCAGCCCGGGAAGGTTGTGGGCCAGGGCCTTGCCGATGATGCCACCGTGCGACGGCGCAAACAGCTCGAGGAGGCCCAGCCCAGCGCAGAAGCTGACCGCCGTTCCGAACGCGGCCAGCTCCCAGTCGCCGCGGACGCCTTTGGCCCGCTCGACCATCCACCAGCCAACGGCGAGCATCAGGAAGGGCAGGACACGCCGGCCGAAACCGACCCATGGGGCGATCGAATCTCGCCACCAGTCTGTCAGTTTCCCTTCCCCCGGCAGAAGCAGCGCGATCAGGGTCGCCACGCCCACGAGCATCAAAGTCAACCCGATGATCGACCTGACCACGTCGGGTGCGATCCGGGGTCTGCTGCGGCTGCCCCGGCGGCGCACGGCCGCGGGCCGGCTGTTGCGGCTCGCGGACGAGCCGCTGCGAGTCGCCATTAGACCTCCACCACGACCGGGAAGACGAGCGGCCGTCGCCGCGTCTGCTCGTAGAGGTACCGCGACACCTCGTCCTTGATCTGGCTCTTCAGCAGACCTACCTCGCTGGTCCGATCGCCCGGGCTTTCGACGGCCGACATGATGCGCTCGACGGCGCCTTCCATGAGCGGATCGCTCTCGTTCCCGTGAACGAAGCCGCGGGTCACGATCTCCGGCCGTGCGACCACTTTTCCGGTCTGCTTGTCGACGGTCACGACGACGATGAACATGCCGTCGTTTGCAAGGGCCTTGCGGTCGCGCAGGACGACTTCGCCCACGTCACCCACCGACAGGCCGTCCACCAGCACGTATCCGGACGTGACCGGAGCGCCGCGCCGGGCACTGCCATCGGCAAAGAACTCGATGGCCTGGCCGTTTTCGATGATGTAGACGTTCTCCGGCGCGACACCTGTCTCCATCGCCAGGCGGCCGTGCTGGACCAGCATCCGGAACTCGCCGTGGATCGGGATGAAGTACTTGGGCCGGGTGAGGCCAAGCATCAGCTTGAGCTCCTCCTGGCTGGCATGGCCAGAGACGTGGACATGCTTCACGGAGTGGTAATAGACGTTGGCGCCGGCCTTGAAGAGATTGTCGATCGTCCGGGCCACGTACTCTTCGTTGCCGGGGATCGGGCTGGCGCTGACGATGACCGTGTCGCCGGCCTGAATCTCCACGAAGCGGTGATCGCGGTTGGCCATGCGGGCGAGGCCGGCCATCGGTTCACCCTGGGAGCCGGTCGTGGCGATCACGATGCGCTCGTGAGCGCCGATCTGGTCTTTGGCGACGACCTGACCGGGCGCGTGCGTGAGGTATCCGAGGTCCGTGGCGATGCGGAAGTTCTGTTCCATCGACCGCCCTATGACGGCCACCTTGCGATCGAATGTGGCGGCGGCGTCGATGACCTGCTGGATTCGGGCGATGTTGCTGGCGAAGGTCGCGACGATGACCCGGCCTTCGAGCGGCTCCATGATCTCGCGGAAGGTCTCGCCCACCGTACGTTCGGACAGCGTGTAGCCGGGCTTCTCGGCGCCGGTCGAGTCCGACAACAGGCAGACGACGCCATCCTCGCCCAGCCGCGAGAGGATTGCGAAGTCGGAGCGCCGGCCGTCGACCGGGGTGTGATCGAACTTGAAGTCGCCCGTCGTCACGACGGTGCCTACCGGAGTATGGATGGCCATGCCCATGGCATCGGGGATCGAGTGGCCGATCCGGAACGGCTCCACTCGGAACGGCCCGATCTCCACGTTATCGCCCGGATCGAGCGGCATGAGCGGGTTGGAATGGAGCTTGTGCTCCTTGATCTTTATCCCCAGCAACCCTCGGGCCAGCGTGGACGCGTACACCGGCACGCCCGGGAAGTACGGCAGGATGAAGGGCAGCCCGCCGATGTGATCCTCGTGGCCGTGGGTGATCAAGAAAGCGCGAACCTTGTCGCTGTTCTCCCGCAGGTAGGTGACGTCGGGAATGATGAGGTCGATGCCGTACATGGCCTCATCGGGGAACATGAGTCCGCAGTCGACCACGACGATGTCGTCGCCGTACTCGAAGACGTACATGTTCTTGCCGATTTCCCCTACGCCTCCGAGGGGGATTATGCGGAGGGGGGTCTGGGTATCAATCATCTGAGCTCGACTGACGGGAGGTATCGGTTCTGTCCATCCTAGAAGAGGTCGAGCTGCGCCGTTGGGCCGAAATCGGCGGCAGCATCGGCGACGGAATCGGGATCCACTTCAGCGCGCGGCGCGGTCGGCAGGAGCTCCTCGGACATCGCCGCATGGCTCGCCACTTCGGTGCGTTCGGGTTCGGGCATGGAGGCTCGCAGTGCACGAGCCTCGGTCAACGCCTTGGGCACGCCCTGCATGTCCGAGAAGAGCGTCTGCTTGAGGGAGCCTTGGTGCAGGGCCGCGGCCGGGTGGTACATCGAGAAGGTCAGGGCGTTCGGCGTTCCGGAGGCTGCATCCGCTTCACGGAACGTTCCGTGAACCTGCCCGATCCGCGACCCGGGGCTAAAACGGGCCATGGAGAAGCGGCCCAGGGTTACTACGAGCGCCGGATCGAGGACTTCGAGTTGCCGGGTTAGATAGGGGGCGCAGGCGGCGATCTCGTCGGGTTCGGGATCGCGGTTGCCCGGCGGGCGGCATTTGACAACGTTCGTGATGAAGACCTCGCCGCGCGACCACAAGACGGAGGCGAGCAGCTCGTCGAGGAGCGCCCCGGCCGGACCCACGAACGGCCGGCCCTGGCGGTCTTCGTTCACGCCCGGACCTTCGCCCACGAAGACGACCTCCGTCGCAGCGGTCCCCTCCCCCGGCACCGCCCGCGTTCTGTTCTCGTGCAGACGGCAACGCGTGCACTGCGCGATCTCGGCCCCTATTGCGTCGAGCGCCGCCTGACGCACGGCGTCGGTCACGAGGCTTCCCCGGCCCCGGTCGAGACGGGGCGGCGCGAGCGGGCCTTGACCCAGCCGCGCTCGATCAGGGCCTCGCCGATCTCGACCGCGTTGGTGGCTGCGCCCTTACGCAGGTTGTCGCTCACCACCCAGAAAGCGAGCCCCCGTTCCACCGAGGGATCGGATCGCACGCGGCCCACATAGACCTCGTCCGATCCGGCGGCCTGGGTCGCGATGGGGTATCCGTGGTTCTGCGGATCGTCGACTACCACCACTCCGGGCACGGCCGCGAACGCGCGGCGAGCGTCATCGGGCGTGATTGCGCGCGTCGTCTCGACGTGAACCGCCTCCGAATGACTGACGAACACCGGCACGCGCACGGCCGTGCACGAGACTCGCAGCTCCGGCAGATGCAGGATCTTGCGGCACTCGGTGACGACCTTCCACTCCTCGCGGGTATAGCCGTTCTCGAGGAAGACGTCGATCTCCGGCAGCGCGTTGAAGGCGATCGGATGCGGGTACACGGAGGCGATCTTCGGCTCGCCCGCGACGTGCGCGCGAATCTGATTCTCCAGCTCGGCAAGGGCTTCTGCGCCGGTCCCCGAGACGGATTGGTAGGTGTCGACGATGACACGTTCGAGGCCCACCGTGTCACGCAGCGCCATCAACACCGGCACCAGCTGCATCGTCGAGCAGTTCGGGTTGGCGATGATCCCCTCGTGCCACTCCGCGTCGCCGGGATTGACCTGGCTGACGATAAGCGGAACCTCGGGATCCATGCGCCAGGCATTGGAATTGTCGATGACGGTCACGCCTCGAGCGGTCACTTCGGGGACGAGCTGCTTCGAGACGTCCGCCCCGGCCGAGAAGAAGGCGATGTCGACGCCATCGAACGCTTCTGGGACGGCCTCCCCCATCGTGAGCGTCCGTCCCTCTGAACTCACGGTCGTTCCGGCAGATCGCCCGGAGGCCAGAAGCCGGAGCTCACCGACCGGAAAGTGCCGCTCGGAGAGGACGCGGGTCATCGTCCGCCCGACGACGCCGGTGGCGCCGACGACCGCAACGGTGAACAACTGGCGTTCCTGGGACATCTCTCCACCACCCTTCTGGGCTTACCGGCACCGCTTCGAGTATACCAGCGGACCGGCCTTCGCCGGTCCTGGGGTGCATATGCGTACGTCGACCTGCATAGCTATGCACTCGGTGGATATTGAGTGGCCGGCGCACGCGTCTCGCGACGGCAGCGCCGGCCACTCTCGATCAAGCGCGACGAAATCAGCCCTCGGTGCGGGCGAGATGCCGCTGCATCGCCGCCTTGCGCGAGAGATTGACCCGACCCTGGCGGTCGATCTCGGTCACGACGACCATGACCTCGTCGCCGACCGAGACCACGTCCTCCACGGTGGGGACGTGATAGTCGGCCAGCTCGCCGATCCGGACCAGGCCTTCTTTGCCCGGCAGGATTTCCACGAAGCAGCCGAAGCCCATGATCCGGGTCACTTTGCCCAGGTACAGGCCGCCGACTTCCACGTCGCGGGTCAGGGACTCGATCCACTGGACCGCCTTGCGCGAGCTTTCGCCGGACACGGCAGCGATCGAAACGGTGCCATCGTCCTCGACATTGATCTCGGTGCCGGTTTCCTCCTGGATCTTGCGGATCACGGAGCCGCCCTTGCCGATGATGTCGCGGATCTTCTCGGGGTTGATCTTGATGGTGATGATGCGCGGCGCGAAGCTGCTCATCTCGGTCCGGCTGGCCGGCATGACCGCGTCCATCTTGTCGAGGATGGCCATTCGGGCTGCGTGCGCCTTCTCGAGACCCTGGCGGATGATCGCCTCGCTGATGCCCTTGACCTTGATGTCCATCTGCAGCGCCGTGACGCCCTCGCGGGTACCGGTCACCTTGAAGTCCATGTCGCCGAAGGCGTCTTCCTTGCCGAGGATGTCCGTCAGGACGACGAACTTGCCGTCCGGCTCGGTGATCAAGCCCATCGCGGCGCCGCCGACGGCCGCCTTGATCGGCACACCGGCGTCCATGAGAGCCAGGCTCGACCCGCAGGTCGATGCCATCGACGTCGAGCCGTTCGAGGTCACGCACTCGCTGACGAGGCGGATCACGTACGGGAACTCATCGGCCGACGGAAGGACCGGCAGAAGGGCCCGCTCGGCGAGGTGGCCGTGGCCGATCTCGCGCCGCCCGGGACCGCGCATCGGCTTGTTCTCGCCGGTGCTGTAGGGAGGCATGTTGTAGTGGTGGAGGAACCGCTTCTCCGTCTCGGGGCTGATCGTGTCGATCCGCTGGACGTCGGAGGAGGGGCCGAGCGTGGCTACGGTGAGGGCCTGAGTCTGGCCGCGGGTGAAGAGCCCGGAGCCGTGGGCCCGCGGCAGCACGCCGACCTCGACTGAGATCTGGCGGAGCTCGTCGACGCCACGCCCGTCCATGCGGATGCCTTCGTCGAGGACCGTCTTGCGGACCGTCTTCTTCTGGACGAGCTGGAAGAGGTTCTTGCTGACGCGACCCTGGCGTCGTGCGGCGTCGAGCAATCCGGCAGAATCCTCGCCTTCCTTGCGGTTGGCGCGGATCGAGATTGCGATGGCGTCCATCAGGTTCTGGACACGGTTCGGAAGGTCTTCCCCGAACTTGACCAGGACGGCTGCAGTCGTCTCGGCGTCTGGGAGGCCGCGGTGAACGGTCTCGACGGTGATGCCGAAGAAGCGAGCGACGTCGCCGAGCTTGTAGGACTCGAGGTCCGGATACGCCTCTTTAGCGATCACGAGGGTGTCGAAGTAGCCGCCCTCGATGAACTTGCCCGGCTCGCCCAGGGCGAGGTCGAGGAAGCCGAGGTCGAAGCCGATGTTGTGGCCGACAACCGGTGCGCCGGCAACGAAGGCGAGCAGCTTCTGGGCCGCTTCCCTGGCAACCGGGGCTCCGGCGACGTCGGCAGTGGTGATGCCGTGCATCTGGGCGCCGAAGATGTCCCGGCCGGGGTTCACGAAGCTGGTGAACTTGTCGACGATCTTGCCGTCGCGAACCCGGACTGCGCCGATCTCGATCAGGTCGGCGACCTTGGGATCGCGGCCGGTCGTTTCGGTGTCGATCACGACGAACTCGGAACCGCGCTGGCCCGCCTTCGCGACAAAGTCGAGGACGGAGCCTGTGCCCGGTTCGAGGTAGCCCACGGACTTGGGCTTGCCCACCGCGGCGCGCATCTCATCCTGGATGTCGATGAGCGGCTGGAGGGCGCGGTGGCCGAAGAGGATGGCGTCGGCCATCACGTCTTCGGGCACGATCTGGGCGCCGGCTTCGACCATCATGATTGCGTCGCGAGTCCCCGAGACGATGAGGTCGATGTCGGAGCGCTCGAGGTCGCTGATCGTGGGGTTCACCACGAACTCGCCGTCGATCCGGCCGATTCGCACGGCGCCGATGGGGCCGAGGAACGGGATCGCGCTGATCGTCAGGGCGCACGAGGCCGCGAACGTCCCGAGGACGTCGGTCTGGTTCTCCTGGTCCGTCGAAAGGACCGTGATCACGATCTGGATGTCGTCCTTGTAACCCTCGGGGAACAGCGGGCGGATCGGGCGGTCGGTCAGGCGGCAGGCCAGGATGGCCGCTTCGGACGGGCGCGACTCGCGCTTGATGAAGCCGCCCGGGATCTTGCCGGCGGCGTACATGCGCTCTTCGAACTCGACCGTGAGCGGGAAGAAGTCCAGGCCGGGCCGCGGATCGGACCGGTTTGCGGTGCCGAGCACCATGGTGTCGCCAAAGCGGACCGTAACGGCGCCCCCGGCGAGCATGGCCAGCTTGCCGGTCTCAATGGTGAGGGTGCGTCCGGCGAATTGCGTCTCGAATGTCTGAGACACGGGTTTCTACTCCTCCTGAGCCAGGAGGACGGATGGTGTTCCGAAGTTCGTCTGGACGGGCCGAGCGAAAGATGCACCGGCGCGAGGTCTCTGCCCCACGCCCGGGCTGCAGCGCTAGCGGCGAAGTCCGAGCCGTGCGATGACGGCGCGATAGCGGGCGTTGTCCTTCTTGATCAGGTAGGCAAGAAGGCGCCGTCGCTGTCCGACGAGCTTGAGGAGGCCGCGGCGGGATTGGTTGTCCTTCGGAAAGCTCCGCAGGTGCTCCGTGAGCTCCCTGATCCTTTCGGTCAGAAGCGCAATCTGCACCTCTGCAGAGCCGGTGTCGCCGTCATGTACGGCGTAATCCGAGATCACCTGTTCCTTCGCTTCCCGCGCGAGCGGCACACGATCCTCCGACTAGCTCTCTAGAACGTGGGTTTCTTATCTCTCTAAATGCCTGGCGGATGGTAGCAGGCTTCGCCCGCCTTCGCCAGACGGCCGCCCCCGCCGACGCTGCCGTCAGGTCGCGAAAACGATCCTGACGCGCTCCGACGATCCGTCCCAGGGCCCGCCTTCGAGCCTGAGGAGCTCTCCTTCGACGACGGCCGTGGCTGCCCTGTCGGCGCGCAGAGGTGTGGCGTCGGCCCGCCAGGGCGCTCCGACGAGAACTGAATACCGTCCCGCCGGCGGCAGGACGACCGGGAGCTCGAAGCGGACCAGAACCGCGTCTCGGACGCCGGGGACCGCCTCGACTCGTCCGGTGACGGAAAGCGGCCGGCCGAGCATCCGTTGCGCGGCCGCCAGATCGCCGGCGGCGATCCGCTTTCGGATCTCCGAGCTGCGGACCTGCTCGCCATCGAGGAGCAGCGAATGAACGACCGTCACGTCGAAGCCGACTTCCTTGCCGAGAGCCGTGAGCGCCTCCGGAGTGCCCTGACGCTCATAGCCGAACGCAGCTTCAGGCGTCATCACGAATCCGGCCAGGTCGACCCGACTCCGGATCCGCGCCACGAATTCCTGGTAGGTGGTAGTCCGAAGCTCGTGGTCGAAATGCTGGACAACGGTGATTTCCGCGCCGGCGGCAGCGAGACGCACCAGCCGCTCGTCGGGGTCGCACAGCAATGCCGGCGCCAGACCCAGTACGATCTCCTCGGGATGGGCGTCGAAGGTGATGACCGCGGGCCGAGCGTTCGCCCGCGCCGCCGCGTGGCGCAGCTCGCGCATGAGGTACAGGTGGCCACGGTGGAGGCCGTCGAAGACGCCGACCGCGAGGTACAGACGGCCCATGTCCTCGCGCAGCTGGTCAACTCCGGCAACGACTTCGTGCGGGATGCCGGCGCGCGCGTACTGCAGACGGGGCTCACCAGGGCGGCTCAGGGCCTTGGCGACGGCCGTGTCATCTGTGCCGGCTCGCGGAGCCGGAACCACGAACATCTTCTCAGGCACTATCCGGCCCGCGCGCCATGAACCCATGCCCACCAGCGTCTGGCTCGAGTCGACCAGCCTGATAGTGGCTCCCTGCTCGGCGTGGGGCCGTTTGGCCGGCTTCACCTGCTGGCCTCGGGCCGTTGCCACGAGCTCTTCATCCGTCAGATCCGCAACCGGTATCGACTCCAGACCCACATCGATCGGGAGCATGAGACCCGCAAACGCGGCCGGGCCTTTGGCCGCGGCGTTCCTCACGACGTCGAGGTCGCGGGCCGCCTCCAGACGGAACGGGCCGCTCCGAGTTCTGGTGAGGGCACCGAGATATGCCCCGCAGCCGAGCCGCTCCCCGAGGTCCCGAGCCAGTGACCGTATGTATGTCCCCGCGCCGCACTCGACTTCGACAACCGCGGTCGGCCGGTCGGGGTCCGAGCCGTCCCATTGGACCAGCTCCAGGCTGTGGATCGTGACCGATCGAGCCGCCAGATCGACGGGCTGGCCTTGACGGGCCAGCTGATAGGCTCGGCGGCCGCCGATCTTCATAGCGCTGAAAGCCGGCGGACGCTGCTCTATCGACCCTCGGAACCCGGCGAGCGCCTCCAGTACGGCCTCCCGAGTAGGGGCCGGACCGCTTCCGGGCGCGAGCTCGCCGTCTCGATCGTCGGTCGACGAACTCGCGCCGAAGCACACGGTCGCTCGATAGGCCTTGTCGTCGCGCATGTGGTACTCGACGACTCGGGTCCCAAGTCCCAGGAAGACGGGCAGGACCCCGGACGCAAACGGATCGAGCGTTCCGCCGTGGCCGACGCGGTGCGTGCCGCTCAGGCGGCGAACGAGTCCGACCATGTCGTGGGATGTCGGTCCCGACGGTTTAGCCAGGACGAGGATGCCGTCGATGCCGCCCTCTTTGGCGCGGCCGGGTCCGCTCATCGTGGCGTCGTCCCGCCCGCCTCTACCAGTTCCACGGCCCGCGCCAGGACCGCACGCCGCGCCTCGGCCAGTGGCATGTTCACGGTGGCGCCGGCAGCACGAGCGTGCCCGCCCCCACCGAACGTGCCGGTGAGCACAGTCGCATCGACACCTTCGCGGGTCCGGACGCTGATCCGGGTCTCGCCCGCCGCCTCCTTGAAGAGAATCGCGGCCTGGGCGTCGCGGGCCTGGGCGAGCATGTCGACCAGCCCCTCGGATTCCTCGGAGCTGGCCCCCGCGGCGGCCAGATCGGCGAGTTCGAGCGTGGACCAGACGAGCCGACCGTCGCAGTCGGACTCGAGTCGCGACAGCACGCGGCCGAAGAGCACGAGCTGGCTGTTGGCCTTGAGCCGATAGAGCCGGCGGGCGATGTCGCTGATCGGCGCGCCCGCCTCGCGCAGGGCCGCAGCCACGACCAACGTCCGTGGAGTCGTGTTGGTGTGCTGGAAGATGCCGGTGTCCATCACCACGCCGGCCGCGAGGGCCGCGGCGAGCATCCCGTCCCCGGCCGTGAGCGGCACGCCCATCCGCCACGCCAGGAGCGTGACCATCTCGCACGTGGCCGAACTGTGCGCGTCAACCCAATCGATTGCGCCGAAGTGCGGGTTCGAGACGTGGTGGTCGATGTCGAGGATCGGCACTCGATCGAAGAGCGCGCGATGCGACTCGAGAACGGGGCCGATCCGCTCCAGCTCGCCGCAGTCTCCCACCACGAGCAGGTCGTAGTCGATATCGGCGGCCGGCTCGCGGCGGAACCGGTCCATGCCCGGCAGGAACTTGTACATCGCCGGCATCGGATCCGCGCACACGGGCGTGGCCACTCCCCCGTTCGCCTCGACGAGCATCGCGATCGCGAGGGCGGAACCAAGCGCGTCCGCCTCCGGATTCTCGTGGCAGATGGTGAGAACTCGTCGCGCCGCGCGCAGCCGGTCAACTACCTCCTGGGGCACGGCAGCTGCGTATTCCGACAGATCGATCCGCGGCCCAACGTCGCTCACCGCGGCCCCCTCCTGCCCTCTCCGCGACCCGGTCTAGAGCCGGGCTTGGAGGCGCCGCCCGTCTCCGGTCTGCGCCGGAACCGCTTCCGGGGCTCCTGCGGCGGCAGGACTGCCGATTCTCGCTCGGGCACGTCGCCGTCGCGCGGCAGACGCTGAACGGGCGTCGGTAGCGACTCGGGTTGAGCGCCGATCTCTTCCGGACTGCGCCCCGCCTGAATCTCGTCCAGCAGGTGAAGGATCCGCGTCCCGCGGTCGATCGAATCATCGAGCCGGACATCGAGCTCGGGAATGCGCCGCATCCGTATCTTCGAGCTGAGGCCGTGGCGCACGTAGGGCATCGCCCGCCGCAGCGCGGACAGCGTCTCCTTGCGCTCGTCCTCGGACCCTATGAGGCTGACCCAGACCTTCGCGTGTGAAAGATCCGAGCTCGTCTCGACGTCGGTCACGGTCACAAAGCCGATCCTGGGATCGGACAACTCGCTCTCGAGCGCCTTGCCGATCTCCTGGCGGAGAAGCTCGTCGATGCGTTCGGTTCGTTGGCTCATCGGGGCTGGATACTCCGGCTCTGGCAGGAGCCGCGACGACGGCTCAACCCGCCGCCCGGCTCACCATCTGCTGGGTGAAGCACTCGATGACGTCACCTTCGACCAGATCGTTCGATCCCGCCAGGCCGATGCCGCATTCGAAGGTCGTTGCGACCTCCCGGACGTCGTCCTTCATTCGGCGCAGCGACTCGATCTTGTCGGTCAGGATGATCTTCCCGCCTCGCCAGACTCGAGCGCCGCCGCCGCGCACGATCCTTCCGTCGGTGACGTAGCAGCCGGCGATGACCGCCACCTTGCCGACCTTGAAGATCTTGCGAACTTCGGCCCGACCCTCGACCGTCTCCACCTGCTCCGGCTCGAGCATGCCGCGCAGTGCGGCCGAGATGTCGTCGGTGAGCTTGTAGATGATGTCGTACTGTCGGACGTCGACCTTCTCGGATTCGGCCGCGCGTCTGGCGGTGTCGGTCACCTTCGTGCTGAAGGCCACGACGATCGCGTTGGACGCCGCAGCGAGCATGATGTCGTTGTCGGTCACGTCGCCGGCGGCTTCGTGAAGGACATTGATCCGAACCTCGTCGGTCGACAGCTGCTGCAGGGCGTGAGTAATCGCGCCGAGCGAGCCCGAAACGTCGGTCTTCAGGATGATCCGCAGTTCCTTGGTCTGGCCGGCCTGGATCTGTGCGTACAGATCCTCGAGAGTGGTCCTGCCACTCCCTTCCGACCGGTCCGCGGAGGCGGCCTTCCGGCCCTCGACCATCGTGCGGGCGATCTTCTCGTCTGCTACGACGCGCAAGATGTCGCCGGCCTGCGGTACATCGGCCAGGCCCAGGACCACGGCGGGACTGGAAGGGCCCGCCTTGGTGATTCGCTTGCCGAGGCCGTTTTCGAGCGCGCGGACCTTGCCGTATGTCTCGCCGACGACGATGACGTCTCCGACGCGCAAGGTTCCGGTCTGGACCAGCGCCGTCGCAACCGGGCCCCGGCCCTTGTCGAGTTCTGCCTCGACGATAGTTCCGATGGCGGGCCGCTTGGGGTTGGCCTTGAGGTCCTGCAGGTCCGCGACGAGGATGATCATCTCGAGCAGCTCGTCCAGTCCGAGACGGGCCTTTGCGGAGACGGGCACCATGGGCACGTCGCCGCCGTACTCCTCGACGACGACGCCGGCTTCAGCCAGGCCGTTCTTGACACGGTCCGGGTTGGCGTCGGGCTTGTCGATCTTGTTGAGGGCGATGATGATCGGCACCTTGGCCGCTTTGGCGTGGTCGATCGCCTCGAGGGTCTGAGGCATGACCCCGTCGTCGGCGGCCACGACCACGATCGCGATGTCCGTGACCTTGGCGCCGCGGGCGCGCATAGCCGTGAAGGCTTCGTGGCCCGGCGTGTCGAGAAAGACGATCCGACGGCCGTCCTTCATCACGATCTCGCTGGCACCGATGTGCTGGGTGATGCCGCCGCGCTCGCCGGCCGCAACCTTCGTGGTGCGGATGGCGTCGAGGAGCGAGGTCTTGCCGTGGTCGACGTGACCCATGACGGTCACGATCGGGGCGCGCGGCTGGAGGAGCGACGCTTCGTCCTCCTCGTAGAGCTGCTCCTTTGTGGCCGCGCTGACCGGGGCCGTCTCGGGCTGGGAACCGTCGGCGTTGGCGGCTGCTCCGGGCGCGGCCGTCTCGGCGACTTCGTAGCCCAACTCCTCGGCCACCAGGGACGCGGTCTCGCGATCGATGCCCTGGTTGATGTTGGCGAAGATGCCGCTCTTGATGAGCTCGCGGATCACGTCGGCAGGGTTGACGCCCACGAGATCGGCGAGGTCTTTGACGGTGATGCTCGACGGCAGCTCGATTGCGGCTCGATCTCGCGGATCGAGGACCGCCGTTGAACCGGGGCCGCCTGCGTCGCGGCGCATCGGCTTGCGGGGACCACGACGGCCCCGCGTGCCGCTCCTACTCTTTGCCACGACTCACTCCTTCTTCGATCCTGCTCGCCTCCCCTGTCAGTTCGGCCCACAGCTCCACTGGGATTGGCACTTCCAGCGCGCGCTGGAGCGATCCTTTGTCCAGGGCCGCCTTGCGGCACTCATTCGATTCACATACGTATGCGCCGCGGCCGGGCATCTTGCCCGTCGGGTCGAGGACGACGAGGCCCTCCGGCGTCCGAACCACGCGCGTCAATTCGCGCTTCTGTCGGGGCTGGCGGCAGACGACGCAGGAACGGGTCGGATAGCGCCGAGGAGGCGCGCCCCGGGCTACGAGGGTACCTCCTCGATAGCCGCCGGTTCGCCGGCAGGCTCGATTTCCTCGACCTTCGCAGCGGCCTTTCGGCGCTTGGGCTTGGCCGCGACCGGCTCTGTTTCGACCGCAGCCGGCTCGACCGCCGCTTCCACGGGGGCTTCCGCCGCAGCGGCCTTTCGGCGCTTGGGCTTGGCCGGGACCAGCTCGACGGCGACTTCCACCGGTGTTTCGGACTGCGGCTCGGATTCTGCCGCGACGACCTGGGCAGGCTCTTCGGCGGCGGCTTCGGCGGCATGGACGGCGTCGACTCTGGCCGCCTCGGCGACCGAGACGTCGCTCCGGATGTCGATCCGCCAGCCGGTGAGCTTGGCGGCCAGACGCGCGTTCTGGCCCTCGCGGCCGATGGCCAGAGAGAGCATCCGCTCGGGCACGACGACGTTGGCGATGCGGTGTTCCTCGTCGATCCTGACTTCGATCACCTGAGCCGGGCTCAGCGCCTTCGCGACGAAGGTCGAGGCGTCCTCGGACCACTCGATGACGTCGATCTTCTCGCCACCGAGCTCGGCGACGACGGCCTGGACGCGGGCACCGCGCTGGCCGACGGTCGCTCCGACGGGATCGAGCCCCGCCTGGCGCGAAGCCACGGCAACCTTGGAACGGCTGCCGGCTTCGCGAGCGATGGCCTTGATCTCCACGGTGCCGCCGTGGATCTCAGGCACCTCAAGCTCGAACAGGCGGCGCAAGAACCCCTTGTGGGTCCGGCTGATGTAGATCTGCGGTCCCTTGGCGCTCCGTCGCACTTCCAGGACGAAAGCCTTGACGTTCTGGCCGATCCTATAGTGCTCAAGGGGCGACTGCTCGGTGGTCGACAGGATCGCCTCGGCCTTGCCGACGTCCAGGATGATGGCCCGCGGCTCGATCCGCGAGACCGTGCCGGTCATTAGCTCGCCTTCGCTGCTGGCGTACTTGTCGAAGACGACGTTTCGCTCAGCCTCGTGCAGCCGCTGCAGGACCACCTGCTTGGCCGTCTGGGCATGAATGCGGCCGAAGGCCTCTTGATCGAGCTGCTCGGTCTCGACGAGATCGCCCGGCTCCGCTCCGGGCTGGAACGGCTGGGCATCGGCGACGCTCATCTGCGTCTCGGGATCCTCGATCTCCTCGGCGACCAGACGCGCCCGGAAGACGCGGACCTTGCCCGACTCGGCGTCGATGCGGACATGAATGTCCTCGTCGCCCGGAGTACGGCGGTAGGCCGACTGGATCGCCTCCTCGACGGTCCGAATCAGCTGCTCACGCGAGACCCCCTTCTCGGCGTTGAGCTGCAGGAGGGCGCCGACGAAATCTCGACTCACTTCGCGCCTCCCGTTCTGGTATTTCGGCCGCGGACCGGTCACTCGGCCCGCCGGCTACTCAACAAAAGACGTGGGGGTCACCCACGTCACGAGCGGCCGGTAGATTGCCCTGAGTATACACGGCGACCCGGGGCCATCCAAGCGACGCCGTCTGCCCGGATCCCCTGGCGGGCGCACGAATCACCGGTCCGGGTGAGCGGGCCGAGCGGGCGCGCGCGGCGATTGGCGCCCCGGGCGGCCCGGGCACCGGGCCGCCCTCAGCTACAGGGCGTGTTCTGGTCGGCGAGGATTTGGCCGCGGCTGTCGATCAACTGGAACCGATCGTTGGCGAACTGTGTTCCGGCCAGGTCCGGCTTCACGATGCGGCAGGCCAAGTCGGCGGCCTGCGACTCGTGGCCCGGCGCGACGTGGATCACCCACGTCGTTCCGCCGTTGACCATCTGGAACTCCACCTGGTTGGCGTTGGGCTGGAGGTCCGTCATGAGCTTCAGGTCCATGCCGACCGTCGGCCCGATCGTGATTACGCATCCGACGACCAGAACTGAGATCAGGCCTAGGACGACCACGAAGGACAGGAGGCAACCGTGGCGCCGTACGAACGACCGCGGCGGATTCGGCGGTGGACCCCAGCCGGGCTGCGGTTGACCCCAACCGGGTGGCGGGCCACCGGCGGGCGGCGGACCCCAGCCGGGCTGCGGTTGACCCCAACCGGGTTGCGGGCCACCGGCGGGCGGCGGACCCCAGCCGGGCTGCGGTTGACCCCAACCGGGTGGCGAGCCACCGGCGGGCGGCTGGCCCCAACCTGGCGGCGGGCCTTCGGCGGGCGGCTGACCCAAAGGCTGCGGGGTCTCCGGCTGAAGATCGCCCCAACCCGGCTGATTCGGATCCCTTGGCGACGTCATTTGGCCCCTCCGGCGACGGTGCGGCTGGCGGTGGATGACGTTGACGGAGTCAGACGGGACGCGGTGTGAGTCTCCCCCGTGCCGGCATGGCACGTCAAGACGGCGCGATCAGTACGCCCGCGCGAACAGCACTCGGCGCTCAGACGGGGCGCCGCATACCACGCACTTGCCGGCCTCTGCTGGAGAGTCGAAAGGGATGCAACGGATCGTGGCGCCGGTCTCCTCGTTGACCTGGCGCTCGCACTTCGCGTCGCCGCACCAGGGCGCGAGGAAGAAGCCGCCGTCGCCGTCCAGCCCGTCCTTGAGTTGCTGGTACGTGTCCACGTGATGAGTGTTCGCATCTCGGAAATCGCGGGCGCGCCCGAACAATTCCGCCTGGTAAGCGCGCAGTCGGGCCGGCAGCTCGGCCGCGAGTTGCTCGAGCGGCACGGCCTCCTTGGAGCGATCGACACGCTTGACTAGCATCGCCTGACCGGCGGCCACATCGCGCGGCCCGATCTCCATCCGGAACGGCACGCCGCGCAACTCCCAGTGGTTGTATTTGAAGCCGGGCGAGTCGTCGCGCCAGTCCACCTTGACCCGAACCTTCGCGCCGTCGGGCGTGGAAGCGAGCGCGGCCTGGAAGCGGTCGATCGCCTCGGCTACGGCGGCCTTCTCCTCGTCCTTACGGAATATCGGAACGATGACGACCTGGACCGGCGCGACGTTGGGCGGCAGGACCAGCCCCGAGTCGTCGCCGTGGGTCATGATCGTTGCCCCGACCATGCGGGTCGAGAAGCCCCACGACGTTCCGTACGGATGCTTTCGGACGTTGTCGCGGTCGAGGAACTCGATGCCCGCCGCCCGTGCGAAGTTCTGGCCGAGCATGTGGCTTGTGCCGGCCTGGAGCGCCTTCTTGTCGCGCATCATGGCTTCGATGCACCACGTGAAATCGGCGCCTGGGAACTTCTCACTGTCCGTCTTGCGACCCTTGATGACCGGGATCGCGAGCCATTCCTCGGACACCTTGTCGTAGCAGTCGAGGCCGGTCGCGACTTCTGCCTCCGCTTCCTCGCTGGTGGCGTGGAACGTATGTGCTTCCTGCCATAGGAATTCCGTGGTGCGAAGGAAGAGACGGGTGCGCAGTTCCCAGCGGACGACGTTGTTCCAGAGGTTCATCAGCAGCGGGAGGTCGCGGTAGGACTGGATCCAGTCCTTCACGCTGTCGGCGATGATCGCCTCGCTGGTGGGCCGGATTGCGAGCCACTCGTCGAGCGCTTTCCCGCCGGCATGGGTCACCCATGCGACCTGCGGGTTGAAGCCTTCGACGTGTGCGGCTTCCTTCTCGAGCAGCGACTTCGGCACGAACAGCGGGAAGTAGACGTTGCTGTGGCCGGTCCGCTTGATGTGGCCGTCGAGCTCCGCCTGCATCGACTCCCAGATGGCGTAACCGTACGGCCGGATGATCATGCAGCCACGAACCGGGGAGTAGTCGGCCAGCTCCGCCTTCAGAACGACCTCGTTGTACCAGCCCGGGAAATCCTCGGACTGGCGGGTGATGCTGGTGACGAAACCCTCCTTGGGCACGCTGTTCCTCCTATTTCGAACCGGCGGCGCGGCTGTCGCCTCAAATCCTAACCGCTGTGGATCGCCCCCACTTCCGGGTCGGCGCCACTAGAATCAGCCCGAGCGCCGAGACTTACGTCCGGCGAAGGCGCAGCGTAACCGGCGGCAGACTCTGCTGATCGATCCGGCGCGGACATGCCGGGCGAAACCGGCCTCTCGTCGACCGGGCCGCGAGCGCTCATGAGCGCTGAGAAACGAGACTGATCCATGGCCTTTTCTCACTTCGACCTGGGGAAGATGTTCCGCTGCTCCGCGACGAACGAGGAGGCATACACGTGCATGCGGCCGCCTTCGCATGATGGGTCGCACCATTGGGACCGCTGCGACACGGAGGACTCCGACGGCCACCACTGCATGCTGTCCCTCAGCCACGGCGGCGCTCATCAGTTGGTCTGGTACGACCGGCCGGCGGCCCCTGGCGAAACGCAGACGATCAACTACAGCGGAACGGAGAGGGAAACCGTGGCGCTTGCAGACAGGGCGGCCCAAATAGCGGCCCCCTACGGCTGGGTGCGCCGGTCGAACGATTTCAGACCCGGCCTGTTCTGGCGGTGGCCGACGGTGGCCGGCTGGCTGTCCGGTTTGGCCGCACCCCAAGGTCGGCTGACGGTTCTCTTCGAGTTCCAACCGCCCGAGGACACACAGGCCTGAGGCTCTTCGCCGCTCCGCAGTCGCACGGGCCGCAACTCGCAGCCGCGCACGGGCGGCGCCACGTACTGAAGATGAACCCCTTGCTGGAGATTCCCGATGACGACGCTCAAGTCCACCTTCGCGTGGGCGCGCACGCACGCCTGGTCGCTCGCACTTGTGTCGCTCCCACTCATCCTCGCCGCGTGCAACAAGGGCGGCGGAACCAGCGGCTACTGACCCGCTAAGAGGCGGTCCCGGCCGCAGGGAAGCGCCGCTCCACGTAGGAGTCAAGCAGCGCCTTGAACTCGGCGGCGATGTGGTCGCCGCGCAACGTACGGTCCAGGGCGCCGTCGATGAAGACCGGCGCCACCGGGTCTTCGAACGTACCCGGCAGGCTGATGCCGATGTCGGCGTGCTTGGACTCGCCGGGGCCGTTGACGACGCAGCCCATAACTGCCACGCGCAGCTCCTCCACGCCCGGATGCACCTCACGCCAGACGGGCATCTGATCGCGCAGGTATGTCTGAATGTCGCGGGCAAGCTCCTGGAAGTAAGAGCTCGTGGTGCGGCCACAACCGGGGCAGGACGAAACCTGGGGCATGAAGGATCGGAGGCCGAGCGACTGCAGGACTTGCTGCGCCACGGCAACTTCTTCCGTTCGGTCGCCGCCCGGCTCAGGCGTGATCGAGACGCGGATGGTGTCGCCGATCCCCTCGGACAGCAGCAGTGAGAGGCCTGCGGACGAGGCCACGATCCCCTTCATACCCATCCCGGCTTCGGTGAGACCCAAATGGAGCGCGTAGTCGCCGCGCGCGGCCAGCCGCCGGTAGACCTCCACGAGATCGCGAACGCCCGAGACCTTTGCCGAAAGGATGATTCGGTCGTGGGCCAGGCCGGTCGCCTCCGCGAGTTCGGCCGATCGGATGGCGCTCTCCACCATCGCCTCGATCATGACGTCGCGGGCGTCCTTCGGCTTCGTAAGACGCGCATTCGCGTCCATCAGCTGCGCCAGGACCGCCTGGTCGAGCGAGCCCCAGTTGACCCCGATCCGGACCGGCTTGCCGTTCTCGACCGCCACACGAACGATCGCCTCGAAATGGTCGTCGTGGTAGCGTCCGGAGCCGACATTACCGGGGTTGATGCGGTACTTGGCGAGTGCCCGCGCCGCCTCCGGGTATGCGATGAGGAGCTTGTGGCCGTTGTAGTGGAAGTCTCCGACGATCGGGACCGCCGCCCCGAGACCGCGCACCTTGCGAACGATTTCCGGGACGGCCGCGGCCGCGGCCTCGTTGTTGACAGTTATCCGGACCAGCTCCGAGCCGGCGTGGGCCAGCTGGGCGACCTGGATCGCCGTCGCGTCCGCGTCGGCCGTGTCTGTGTTCGTCATCGACTGGACGACGATCGGATTGCCCTCGCCGACGATGACGCCGTCCACGTCTACCGCAACTGAATACCGCCGCGGCCCGAGGCCAGGATCGCTCACGGCGCTACCCGTGAGACCCCAGGCCTAGGAGATCGAAGTAACTGATCCACACCAGGAACGCCATCAGCAGGGCAAAGCCGACGAGATAGATCGCCGACTCCAACCGGGTGACGTCGCGGATTCGGAAGACTCGCTTGATTACCATGATGGCCATCTTGCCGCCGTCGAAGGGCGGGATCGGCAGCACGTTGAGCAACGCCAGGTTGGCCGAGATCACAGCGGCCAGCAGCAGCAGCAGGATCGGCCCGTAGTCGAACAGAGTGTGACCGACCACCGCCGCAATCCCGACCGGGCCCGAAACGCCGGGCGGCCCGGTCGTGGGACTTGTGGCGATGTGCTTGCCCAAGTCGCCCAACGCCACCCAGATCAGGCTCATCGCCTTACCGGTCGACGAGGCCGCCGTACCGAGGGCAGTCACGGGATCACCCTGCGTGTAGGCGATGCCGAAGTTGAATTGGACGCCCAGGGCGTAGTTATGATCGGTGTCTGGGACCCGCAGCGTCACCTGGACGGTGCGCTCGTGGCCGGTTGAGTCGACCACCCCGAGACTGACGGGCTGACCCTGCCGCGATGCCAGGTATTGCATAAACGCCGACCACGGATCGCCGCCCAGGTCTACCAGTGAGTAACTGCGCCCGTCGATGGACGCGAGCGAGTCGCCGGGCTGGATCCCGGCCAGCGCGGCCGGCGAGTCGGCGACAACCGCGGCGACGTGCGGCCGCACTACGGGGTTGAACGCCCAGGCGACGACGAAGAACAGCAGGAATGCGGTGACGACGTTCATCGTCACGCCGGCCACCAGGACCAGAAGCTGCTTGGCCAACCCCGCGTTTCCGAATGCGCGGGGATCGTCCGAGTCGGACTCCTCGCCCTCGAGCCGCACGAAGCCGCCAATGGGCAGGTAGTTGAGCGTGTATTCGGTCTCGTGGTCTCGTCCGATCACCTTGGCTCGCGGCGGGAACCCGATCCCGAACTCGAGCACGCGAATGCCGACCAGACGCGCGGTGATGAAATGCCCGAACTCGTGGACGACGACAAGCGTGCCCAGGACGAGAAGGGTCGCCAGCACGGCCACGACCCAGAAGAAGATCCCCTCGAATGTCACCGGACAACCTCCGCGAATGCACGGACCTGCGCGTCGAGCGCGACCAGTTCTTCCAAACCGGGCTCGCGGGGTTCTCCCGACCCGAATTTCTCAACCGCCGCACTCAGCACCCGCGGGATCCCCTGGAAGTCCAGGGTTCCGCCGAGGAATCGAGCGACGGCGACCTCGTCGGCCGAAATCAGGGCGGTGCTCGCTCGAGATCCGGCCAGGCCTGCTTCGCGAGCGATTCGCAGCGCCGGGAAGCGCTCCTCATCGGGAGCGCAGAACTCCAGGGTGCCCGCGGCAATCAAATCGGCCGCGGCCGCCGGCGATGGGCGGCGAGCCGGGTAAGTCAGCGCGTATTGGATGGGAAGTCGCATGTCCGGGGTACCGAGCTGGGCCTTGATCGAGCCATCCACGAACTGCACAGCGGAGTGGACGACGCTCTGAGGGTGGATGACGACCGATATGGCCGAGAAGGGAACATCGTACAGCCAGTGTGCTTCGATGATCTCCAGCCCCTTATTGGCGAGGGTCGCGGAGTCGATCGTGATCTTCGCGCCCATTCGCCAGGTGGGGTGTCGCAGGGCGCGCTCCGGGGTGACGCTGGCGAGGTCCGCGGCCTCCGTATCGAGGAACGGCCCTCCGGAAGCCGTGAGCAGCAACCGCGCGATGGCGCGGTGCTCCTCCCCGATCAGGCACTGCCAGATGGCCGAATGCTCCGAGTCGATCGGGCGGAGCCAGCCGAGGGGTTGGGCCAACGGATCCGCCACCGCCGATCCCGCGGCTTCCGGCCGGGCCGCCCTCGCGTCGGCCAGAGCGCGGGCGAGCGGCATCACCAGATGCCCGCCCGCAACGAGCGTCTCCTTGTTCGCCGTGGCCACGATCTTTCCCGCGCCCAGAGCCGCCAGAACGGATCGCAATGCAACTAGCCCGCCGGTTGAAACCAGGACCAGATCCACGTCCTCCCGGGCCACGATCGCCTCGAGCGCGTCCGCGCCGGACAGGCGCGCGACTCCCGGCGGGAGATCGAGCCGGGCCGCCCCACCGGCGTCGGCCAGCGAGACGACAGCCGGCCGGAACCGACGCGCCTGCTCTTCGAGAAGAGCGGCCTGCGAGCCCGTCGCAAGGGCCACGATTCGAAAGGCGTCGGGCATCTCCGCCAGGACGTCGACGGCCTGTCGACCGATCGAACCGCCCGATCCGAGCAGAGCGACGCGAATGGGCGGCGGCAAGTTCATCGGGACACCGCGAGCGCGGTCCGGTGCGAGGCTCGATCGGCAAACAACATCACGCGATCGCTCCCCTCCCCGCCCGCCCAGAAACCCGACTCAGCGGACAAGTGCGGCGACAAAGAGCGCGGCGACGGGCGCCGCAAAGATGAAGGAGTCCACGCGGTCGAGTATGCCGCCGTGGCCCGGAATCAGCGCGCCGGAGTCCTTCTCACCCGCGGCGCGCTTCAGCATCGACTCGGCGAGATCCCCGGCCTGCGCCGCGAGCCCGACCAACGGCCCCATGGCGAGCCCCAGCACCAGGGGCTGGCCGAACGCCCAGAAGCCGGCCGCGGCGACCGCCGTGCACGCAACAAGCCCGCCGAACAAACCCCAATAGCTCTTCGACGGCGAGATGTGGGCCAGGAACTTGCGTTTGCCCAGGGCGATGCCGACCAGATACGCCCCGGTGTCGTACGACCAGACGAGCAGGATGACGAGCAGGATCCAGCCGCGCTCCCCGCCGAGTTGGCCCGCCGGCGCCGACGCCGCCACCGCGGGGCCCGCCAGCCCAAGCCGAACCAGCGCCGCCAGCAGCCCGACGTAGACCGCACCGAAGGCAGTCGCCATCCAAGCCGCGAAGCCGACCCTGGTGTCTGTCTCGACGAATGCCGCAATCCCGGCGGCCACGACTACGGCTGCAATGAGCAAATCGCCGTACCCGGCCAGCCAAGGAGGAGCGGCAACGTCTGCGGCTACGGCCAGCGCGCCCGCGACCACCAGCCACGGCACCGTCTCATATCCGGCCCCGCGCAGCAGCCGGGCCGTCTCCCATGCCGCGATCGCCACGAATACCGCGATGAGGATCCCGAACCACGGCTCTCCGAACGCGAGCACAATGAGAAGCGGCGGGACGAAGATCAGCGCACTCAGCGCCCGCTGCCGCATGCCCCCGGCTCCTTTACCGCCCGAACCGGCGCTGCCGGCTGGCGAACTCGACGAGGGCCGCGTCCAGCTCCGCCGGCCCGAAATCGGGCCACAGCGTCGGCGTGAAGACGATCTCCGCATAGGCCGACTGCCAGATCAGGAAATTGGAAAGCCGTTCGTCGCCGCCGGTTCGGATGACCATGTCCGGGTCCGGCAAGCCGGCTGTGTACATCGCCGCCGCCATGACGTCTTCGTCGATCTCGTCCGGCCGAAGACCCATTTCGACGACCTTCCGGGCTGCGTCCACCAGCTCCGTCCGGCCCGAGTAATTGAATGCGATGTTGAGCTGGAGCCGTTCCCCGCCCACCGTCGCGTCGAGAGCATCCTGGATAGACGCCCGCGTCTCCGGAGGAAGCTCCTCCATCCTCCCGAGCAGCCTGACCCGCGCTCCCTGGGACTTGAGTTCGGCGGTCTCGTTGCGGATGACCTGCTCCAGCAGCATGAATAGACCGCTCACCTCTTCGTCGGATCTCGCCCAGTTCTCGCGGCTGAACGCATACAGCGAGAGAACCTCGATGCCGCGCCGGACGGCGTGCCGGATGATCTCGCGGATCCCCTCGACGCCGGCTGCGTGGCCCTCCATCTCGGTCAGCCCGCGGGCGCGAGCCCAGCGCCGATTGCCGTCCATGATGATCGCCACGTGGTGTGGGATTTCGTCCGCGGGGACATCGAATGCGTTCTCGGCACGCACGGCGGGCGCCACGGGGATCGCCGCTGCGTCGGCCGCGGGCGCATCTGTCGCCGGGCCGCCGGCCGATTCGGTCGGAGCCTGGCGGTCCCTGTGGACGATCGACGGGGAGTCCGTCGGGCGGTCGATCGGACGGGCCACTAGACCTCCAGGATCTCCTGCTCCTTCACCGCGCCGACCCGATCGACGTCCAGGATGTGTTTGTCGGTGATGCGCTGCAGGCTCTCGTGCTCCCGCCGTCCCTCGTCGGCCCCGAGCGTGCCGTCGTGCTCTTCCTTCTTGAGCTGGTCGCCCGCCTCGCGACGCAGGTTCCGGATCTCGACTCGTGCCTCTTCCATGCGCTTGTGGACCTGCTTGACCAGATCCTTCCGGCGCTCTTCCGTGAGGGGCGGGATGTTGAGCCGGATCACGCTGCCGTCGTTGTTCGGCACCAGGCCGATGTCGCTCTTGAGAATCGCCTTCTCGATCGCCTGGAGGGCGGTGCGATCCCAGGG
>Ga0302321_100000845_pt1 | contig 26552 bp, 12 predicted proteins | sample Fen_T0_1_FD_202505 | JGI IMG/M metagenome (GOLD analysis project Ga0302321, IMG submission 202505) | Peat permafrost microbial communities from Stordalen Mire near Abisko, Sweden - Fen_T0_1 | ecosystem: Environmental > Terrestrial > Soil > Wetlands > Permafrost | place: Sweden: Abisko... | reverse complement strand
AATTGTATTGCCAATCTAAATGTCACAGAAATCAATCATTAAAGCATTATCCTCGTTTCGGGTAACTTTCATTTGTGAAGAAGGCTGAAATGCTACAAATTCCCCGGTCTTTTGCTGAATTGTATAGTCTGAAGATTTTTTGTCGGGAATGTAGAGCAAAAGGCTCCCGGCCGGAGGTAATGAATAAGATATATTTACATTATCACCACTTACATTGTTCGGATACCCATGGATAGAGCCAGTAAGCGTGTTCATTTCAAGAACATCTTTCCCGTTTGTTGTGAGTGTTCCGTTTGCATTCTCGGTCAGACTCGAATTTGCCAGAAAAATAATCTGACCGTCCGATAGTATCCTGCGGTGATGGTAAAGTGTTCCTCCGGTCATTCCTTCAAACATCAGACGCTTGTTATTGAAGTATTTATTAATATTTTCCTTAGAATAATCCTTCAGTTTGAATAGCTCGCTGGTATGTTGTGCAAAAATTTTCTTAACTTCTTCACTTTCTGAACCATCGAGTATTGTTGGATCGTTAAATATGATAAGCTTACCACCAGTATAAATAAACTTCTCCAGTAACTGGAAAGTGTCCCAGTCGAGATTTTCAACCAAGGGAGGTATAACAACAGTTGAATAACTGGCTTGTCCCACATACATCCTGCCATCAGAAACACTCCCGATATTTTTTAGTATATTTTCTGAACCCAGGTCATATTCCACCTGGCTTTTTTCAAGAGTTGTAATAAATGTCTGGAACGCCAGGCCTATCTCAGCGGACTTTTTGTTTGGCTGAGTGTAAGAGTCATATAACCAGGCAGATGTTGTGGGTTCAAGTACAAGTATGTCGTTTATCTGTTTGCCCGATGATAAAGCCAGTGAAAGCCGTGCGAAATGAGTATTCAGGTATTTATAATTGTTCCACCAGGGTTCGTGATAATCGAAAGTGGGAGGGTAATCATATTTTCTGGCTCCAACCATAGTGAAATATGTAAGGTGCTGGTTCATAAGGTTGACTCCAAGAGCATATTCCCAGTCGCCATTGCGTTTCAAATCTCTGAATGAGATTTCCCATCCAGATCCTCCATATGTTTCGCTGAGTTTTCTCTGTCTTCCGGTCTGATTGGCAGCGCTTGCAAGTTCTTTAACAGAGCGGACGTTTCCAAACTGAGCTTTTGTTGTGGAATCGTCAAACTGATTGAATAACATATCGATAGCAGGAACCTGGGACCAGGCATACATTGCCATATTATCTCCTCCCGGACGCATATTTGGCCACTCATGTTCCCAGTAATGACCGGTGAATTTCAGGTTTTTTGATTCGCAGTAGTCATGGTAAGGCTTTGCCCACCTCTCTATGAATAGCTGAAGCAGCGTCTGTGTATAATTATGTCTGACTTTTTTCCAGTCACCTGTCTCCTCATAAAGAGAGGGTAATTGTGTTTTAAGATCATAATGCCATTTTTTCAGGAAAGTATCAAACAGATCAGGTGTCCACCTGATACCACCCGGCGATTCTATCTGAGGCTCATCGGTAAATACTCCGGGAACGGTTTTTCCGAATTCGGCACCAATGTTTTTCTCATAACCTTTCATGGTTACATCAATGAACTTCTGTGTGACACCGGAGTAAAGCAAATCAACAAATGAAAAACCTCCGTACCAGTCGGATTTTTCATTATATGTTTTTGAGAACAGAAAATATTTACCGCTTTTCCCCTTCTCACCAGCAAGGGATGAGGTAATATCTTTATACTCTCCATTATCTTCTTTCAGACAAAGGTAATAACTGCTGCAGGTATCAGGAAGAACATCAAATTTTGACATATTCAGACCCTGCCCCTGATTATACGATTCGGGCATCTCATCCGGCACGTGACCTCCTCCGAAACCGCTGGGATACGAGTTTTCGTCATATATCCAGACATTCATGCCCAGCTCTTTCCCCTTTTCAACTGCATGCCTGTACAGATCAAACCAGTTTTTTGAAAGGTACTCGGTTATAAGTCCTGGCCGGGGATGTATTATAACCTGTGATGATCCTGCATCCTTAAAGCTTGTCAGATCTTTGTCAATTTCATCAGCATTGATATCAGCATTCCAGACAAAAAAAGGTGCAGTAGTGTATTCTGCAGGCGGGTTACTGAATTGAGAGGAGAGAGTGGCAAGATCATTGACTTTGACCTCATTAATTACATTTTTTTTACAGGAATTCAAAATGCTGACTGTTATTAATATCATTATAGCAGCCAATTGTCTGGTGATTGTGGATAGTTTCATAATATCAGGATTTTCAAAATGAAAACTAATTTAATTATAAGAAGAATGCAAATATCAGGTAAGTTTTTTTCTCTGTGCTTCTCTGTGGTTCTCTGTGTAACAATGAAATATTAAGAACTGACACAGAGTCACACAGAGTAGCACAGAGTTGCACAGAGAAATTATTTGAGTTTACTCAGGTTCCAGTTTGGATACCATCTGATAACCGGATATCCGTTTTCCCATTCGACAGGCAGCCAGATATGTCTGCTGTCGGCAAGATTATCAGGGATCCACCTGTCCCCCATATATATAAATTCATTTTTCGTACCCTGAACCTGCAGGATCTGAGTACTCTGCGAGCCAAAAGTAATTTTGTTCTCATCCTCTGTTCCCCTGCAGGGATTTCCTATTGATTTCCATTCTCCGAAGATATTTTTGGCAACAGCAAGTCGTGCTGCATTAGGATTCCAGCCTGTTGTGCCGGAGGTCATTAAAAAATACCTGCCTTTATAATAGAAAAGTGCAGGAGCCTCATTTGATTCACCCGTCAGGACGCGAACATATTTTCCTGTAAAATTGAGATAGTCATCAGTAAGCTCTGCGAAATGCAGTGTCATATTCTCTTCGGAAGAATGAATATGATAGGCTTTTCCATCCTTATCAACAAAAAGAGTCATGTCGCGTGCCATCTGACCACCTTCAAAATCGCGTCTGACGATAAGTCCTTTCTTTACCGCTGCTTTCCATTCTTCAGACCCGGTTTTAAGATTATTGTCATTTGGTCCGGTTTTTTTGTACTCCTCCGGGAAATTCACGGGCCATAATCCGGCATCGGGCCGGAGACTTCTTATATATTTGTATGGGCCTGTTATGTTGTCACTTACGGCAACGCCTGTCAAAGCTGCATTATAACCCTGACCTTTCAGTTCATGATGAAACCACATAACAAATTTTCCTGTCTTTTTGTTAAATAATACTTTTGGACGCTCAATTACACAACCGGGATTAAGAAGACTCGTTGTATCATTTATAACCTTTAAAGCCAGGCCATCATTTTTCCAGTTTAAGAGATCTGTGGATGAGTAGCAGCTCACGCCATACTGGCTCTTGTCTTTTGCTGACCGGGGCGATCTGTATTCGCCGAACCAGTAGTATCTGCTATTATAATATATAATGCCGCCGCCATGGGCGTTAATATGCCTGCCTTCATTATCGGGCCAGATCTGCCCGGGTTTGAATGAATGGTTCAGATCCTGACAATTAATTGAAATACAAATTAATACATGAATAGCTGATAAGCCACAAAGGCGCAAAGGCACTAGGGAATACCTAAGTATATTCACAAGCTTTATTTTATGAGACACAATAAATATACATAATTATCAAAGATAATTATTATGACAACCTGCAGATTATGTTTTGGAATATGATTGTTTCATCATAATAGTTTCATATTTTTGAACAGAGAAACACTTAAATACCATGGGAAAACAGAAAATTTGCAATTTGCGTTTATTATTCATTTCACTGATCCTGTCATCATTTTTTATCCAAAATGGAGTTTCGCAACCCGTTGTTGGTCTCGATAACTGGTTCAATCATGAAATCGATGCCAAAACGGGAAAGCCGTTTCATTATCTCTGGACAGATACCGAGTTCAGCGGGTTCTCAAGATGGGGAGAAATCTTTACTTCCCGTGGCGCTAAAATCACAACACTTGGCAAACCTGATGATGCGGTTTTAAGTAAGATCGGTATATATATAATCGTTGATCCTGATACAACTACAGAATCACCCAATCCTAATTATCTTAATGCCGAAGAAATAGCTTCAATAACCCGGTGGGTGAAAAATGGAGGAGTTCTTGCGGTGCTGGCAAACGACGCACCTAACTGTGAATTCACACATCTCAATAAACTGATGACAGAGTTTGGGATGACTTACAATCATGTTACACTGCATCCTGTGACTGGTAACGATTTTGAAATGGGGGCTTCCGTTAATCTGCCGGATCATCCTCTTTTTAAAGGAGTTAAAAAGATATATCTCAAAGAAATAGCTGATATTAACATAAAGGGAACTGCAAGAGCTATTCTGACAGAAAAGGGCAAAGTTTTGATAGCAGAAAATAAATTTGGAAAAGGCTATGTGTTTGCCATTGGTGATCCATGGATTTACAATGAATATATGGATCATGACCGTCTTCCCGAGAGCTTTGAAAACAGAAAGGCAGCAGAAAATCTTACTACTTTATTAATAGGGTATGCTAAGAAGAAGTAATTTTTTCTTAATCCAAATCAAATTCTTAAATAATTATAACATGAAAAAATCTTTATTCCTTCTGATTGCCCTGTTTACTCTTATAACCCTTTCTTCTTACGCACAATCTACGGAACTGAGGGAATCATCACCTCTTTCAGTCCGGATCTCAGAGGATCGTTTGGGCCGTATTGATAAAATGCTTCAGCAAGGAATCGATAGCGGTTGGATTGCAGGGGCAGTTGGTTTTATCGCTCGGGATGGCAAGATTGTTTATGACAAACCTTTCGGTATAAATAATGTTGAGACAAAGACCCCAATGCATAAAGACGATATATTTCGTATCGCTTCCCAAACTAAGGCTATTACAAGTTTAGCAGTAATGATGTTATTCGAGCAAGGTAAATTCCTGTTGGATGACCCGATCTCTAAATATATTCCTGAATTTGCTAATCCAACAGTACTGGATAAGTTTAATGTAAATGATTCCAGCTATACAACAGTAAAGGCAAATCGTGAAATAACTATAAGAGATCTTTTGACTCACACCTCAGGAATAGATTATGCAGTTATAGGTTCAGAAAACATGAATCCAATTTATGCCAAGGCGGGTATTCCGATGGGTTTTGTAAGTGAAAAAATTGTCCTTGGAGACAAGATACGAAAGCTCGGGAGATTGCCTCTCGTGCATCAGCCGGGTGAAAGATTCACCTATGGCCTGAATGTGGATGTCCTGGGATACCTTGTTGAAGTATTATCGGGTGAAAGCCTGGACCATTATTTTCAAAAGCACATTTTTGAGCCGCTTGGAATGAATGATACCTATTTCTATTTACCTGCGTCAAAATACAACAGGCTGGTAAAAGTTACTGCGGAAGATAAGAATCATCATCTGGTAAATGCCTCATCAGATTTTGTAGATTATCCGATTAATGGCAAAACTTATTTCTCGGGTGGTGCCGGTCTGAGTTCCACCGTTAAAGATTATGCCACGTTTTTGCAGATGTTATTAAATAAGGGTGAATATAATGGTAAACGACTTCTTGCAAGACGTACGGTAGAACTAATGACATCAAATCAGATCGGCGATCTGAATCTGGGAAGGGATAAATTTGGTTTGGGATTTGAGATTACAACAGCTAATGGCCAGGCTAAACTTGGAATTTCGGAAGGATCGTTTTCGTGGGGCGGATATTTTGCAACTTCGTACTGGGCGGATCCAAAAGAACACCTTGTTTGCCTGTTATTCCTGCAACAGAGCCCGTTTAGCCATTCTGAGATTTCTGATAAATTCAAAGCCCTTGTTTATCAGGCTCTGAATGACTGACGAGCCATATAAGTGACTCTTTTTGCATATCAGTACAATTTATTTTCTAACTTGTATTTTTAAATAGAATACCTGCATTAAGGATATTCCAGTGCCCATACATGCTCAATTTCAAAGGGAATGGATCATATACATATAGTATTGTAACACTTTCGTAATAATTTATTGCTGTTTAGTAACATATACAGTTAATATATGATGTAAAGTGAGTAAAATTCCACTTGTATTTTTAGTTTTCATTATAAATCTTTGTATAGGTATATTATTTCAAAAGTGATTTAGCTGTTACCAAAACCTAATACTAATTGTATGAAAAAAAGAATTCTACAAACGCTTTTGTTAGCGACGTTTGCACTTCTGTCTCTGGCTACTTATGCTCAAAACAAAGTAACCGGAATTGTAAAAGGCGATGATGGAGGAGTAATGCCGGGCGTATCAGTCCAGATAAAAGGAACCACAATTGGAACCCTTACTGATATAAATGGCAGGTTTACTATATCTGTCCCAAATGCTCAATCCATACTGGTTTTCTCTTTTCTTGGCATGGCAACATTAGAGACTGAGGTAGGTGGAAGGGCCTCGCTTGATATCAGTTTAGTTTCATCAGCAATAAAAATGGATGAGGTTGTTGTAACTGCACTGGGGATAACAAAAGCTAAAAAGTCTCTTGCTTATTCTGTGGGGGAAGTCCAGTCCGATGAAATAGTAAGAGCCGGGACAAGCAATATCATGAAATCTATGGATGGTAAGATAAGTGGTGTTAACCTGACCAGTTTAAGCAGCGATCCGACCTCTTCGGTTTTGGTTAATATACGTGGTACTACTGCAATGCCTTCTACGGATCCGAATGGTACAAATGTATCACTCAAGGGTCAGCCATTATATGTAATTGATGGTATACCGGTTGGTAACCAGACATTCACATCTAAAAATGGCGTTGATTTCGGAAACATACTTTCACAGTTGAATCCTGAAGATATCGAAAACATAACCATACTGAAAGGGGGAAGCGCCGGTGCATTATATGGATCTGAAGGTGGTAACGGAGTAATAATGATAACCACAAAAACAGGAAGAGGCGGCAGAAAAGGTATAGGTGTCTCTTTTTCAACCAGTGCATCATTTGATACGCCCTATCAGTTTATTACAGATCAGCAGCAATTCGGACAGGGTGAACGCGCCTATGAATGGCAGTATGACAACACTGATACATGGGGACCTAAACTTGATGGAAGCGTTTCAGAAAATTACTGGAATGTTAAAGATCAGAAATGGGAAAATGGTCCAATGTTTTCTGCAAAAGAAAACAGGATGAAAGCCTACCTGCAAACTGGTAGCACTGTGACCACCAATATTAATATAAATGGAAATTATGATAAGGGTGCTTTCCGTTTGTCTTTCAATAATATGGATAATAAGGGTGTGATGCCAAACACCAAAACAAGTCAGAAATCGGTATCGCTCAATTCGGAATACAAACTGACAGATAAGTTAAAAGTTTCTGCCAATGTCAGCTATGTAAATACCTATTCACCAAACAAGGCAAACGTAACAGGATCTAACAGTATACTTAATAACCTTTTGTACAACTTTCCAAACAATCTTCAGCCCCTTGCTGATATGAAAAATTACTGGCTGACCGGGTTTGAGGGTGTTCTTGAGAATGGCGCCATAATGAAAGACAATGGAATAGATGTCAATACTGAAAATCCATGGTGGACTACGTATGAAAAGATAAACATCTTTACCCGTGATAATTTCTTTGGTAAAATACAGTTGGATTGGCAATTAAATAAGGATTTTTCAATAATGCTGCGTTCAGGTATTGATGATGTAAATGAAAATTATGAATACAGGCAATCCTTTGGTGATAAGGCACTCTCCGATCGGTCCGACTCTGGTGACGGAGCATTCCAGACCAACTCCTCAAGTAGTTTATTGATAAATTCTGATGCTATCCTGTCATTTAACAAAACGGTGGGAAAATTTACTGTTACAGCCAACGGCGGTGCCAATTATGCTTATAACAATTCCCACAGCTATTCAGTGAATGCAGGTTCTCTGGTTGTCCCCTCATTATTTACAATATCAAACGTATTTCCAGGCCGACTTACGGCGGATTATAGCTGGAGCACGAGTCCTACCTATAGTGTTTATGCGACAGCTGATGTCAGCTGGAATAATCAGTTTTTTATTGGGGTTACCGGTCGAAATGACTGGAAGGGAAACCTTCCCGAAGAAAAAATTCATTATTTCTATCCCTCAGTATCTGCAGCCTGGGTTATCTCGGAAACATTCCATATGCCTGAAGTAATTGATCTTATGAAATTGAGATTAGGTCTGGCTGATGTGGGTAATGGTCTTGTCAGATCGAGATCTATTGATACGTATACTTTTGAATCGCCTGACTGGTCGAATACTGTAAAAACTGCTAATATAAACGCTGCACTGGTTGATCCGCATATTAAACCTATGCATTCAATCACGAAAGAAGCAGGTCTGGACCTCTGGCTGCTTAAAAGAAGACTCATGCTCGATTTTACTTATTTTGTCAAGGACCAGAATGATCAGCTTGGAGGTATACCACTGGTTCAGGGAACCGGTTTCACATCAATGACTACAAATGTCGGTGATGTACGAAGTAAAGGTTATGAGTGGGGCCTAACATTAAGCCCGGTGAGGACAACAAACTGGAACTGGGATATTTCTGCCTCGTTCACTCACTATAAAGCACATATCCTGAGGTTATCACCAAATTTTGCACCCAAAGGTTACATATTTGCTTCTTATGATGGCAAGACTGTTGTAAAAATCGCTGCGGGAGAAGAGATAGGCAATATTTATGAACAAAACCCAATCCTCAGGGTAAAGACAGGTAAATATGCAGGAATGCCTCTGCTGGACGGTGATGCCGGCGAATTTCAAAATTCCCCTAATGAACTGGACCGTACTCAATTGGGTAACTATAATCCCGATTACATTCTCGGCTTAAATTCATCCCTGAGATATAAAGGGTTTACACTAAACCTGGTTGGCAGTTATCGCAAGGGAGGAAAGTATATATCTGTTAACCAGCAATATATGGAATCAAATGGACGAGCATTTACGACTTTGAGCTCAGGTCCGAATAACCCTTACTGGAAAGGTGGCCGGACACCTGAACTTGGAGGAATGCCCTGGCCTGCAACTGGTTCAAGTACTTACGATAATATCAACAACAATAACGATAACCAGCGCTCTGATTATAACGACGCGAGTTATGCAAAAGGAGTATTCCTTAATCCAAATTATACAGGAGATCCTGCCAAAGCTACAGATGCTGATTATATTGTTAATGGCGCTGATCCTAACAATACATTCTACCAATTCCCATATAATAGTTATGGCGACGTTATATGGAATTTTACGTCTACAAGGGTCTATGATGCCACCAACTTTAAAATGAGGGAAGTTTCACTTACTTATACATTGCCCAACTCAATTACGAGCAAGATCAGAGTTAATAATGTGAACATTTCACTTATAGGAAGAAACGTTTTCCAGTGGAATGCTTCAGGTCGTCACGAAGATCCTGAATCGGCTTTTACCGGAGTAGGAACAAATCAGGGTATCCTAAGAGCAACATTGCCAAGCATTCGTTCTATGGGATTTAAACTCGCTTTTGAATTTTAATATCTGACTTCCATTTAAAATTTATACAATATGAAATCATATATGAAAAAAATATTCGTAATTATTTTACTGGCAGGACTGATTTCCTGCAGCAAGGATGCATTACGGCAAAACGACCTGTTGCAGCAGAAAGATGCTATAGAATCCCTGAATGATCCTTTTCTTTTATCCTCTATAATCAAGAAATCCTGTCTGTTTTATCAGGACAGGGGCTGGGGAATTACAGTACTTCCCGGCGCGGTCCAGTATACTATGCGGAATTACCAGGGCGGAGACAATTATTACAGCGCCTTTAAAGGTCTTCCGACTGATATGTATGATGCTATGGATATCCTGAAATTTACCGATTCGGCAATTAAGCTTTCCAAGGCAAGAGGTTCAGATACTCATGTAGGTATTTTCACAACATTCAGAGTTTTGTTGTTCTCATTCATAACTGATTTTTACGGTGATGTATATTACAGCGAAGCATTAAAAGGCCGTGAGGGAATTCTTTATCCTGTTTATGATAAGCAAGCCGATATTTATACAGGGCTTTTACAGGAGCTTGATGGCGCCAGTGCATTGATTTCCAGTGGTAAGGATGCTGTTAGTCCGACATATGACCTGATGTTTGCAGGAGATAAAACTGAGTGGCTTAAATTCTGTAACTCACTGAAATTACGTTTATTGATGCGTGCATCAGCGAAATTTTCGGATGCCGGTTCAAAAATTACCGCTGTGGCTGCACTGCCTTTGCTTTCTGAAAGCGCCGATATGGATGCATCGATCGATTACGTCGGGACCAATCCAGTAAACTCATGGGTAGGTGGTTCAAATAATTGGGCAAATAGCGGGGAATTCGAAAAGAGGAGACCCTGTAAATCACTTGTGGATGTTATGGCTTCATTGAACGATCCCCGTATGGCAGTCTGGTTTGCTCCGATCGAGGATCCCTGGACAGGAAATCCAGCATTAAATGGGGTTTCATTTAATACCACTGATCCAAACGGGTATACTTATACTTCGACATGGGAATATATTGACATGACCAACCCGGTAATTGCAGCCCAGGTTCCAAATATACTTGACTCAAATAAGGTATATGCCGGTTTTGTTGCCGGGATGAACGGTGATTTCAAAAATGGTAATGGTCATTGGAATACAGCTGCCGGTGGTACTTATGGGAATTTTAAAGTATCAAAGTACTCGAAATTGTTCCAGGAGAATGCTTACCCTTTGCTCAAAGCTCAGATTATGAACAAAGATGAAGTACAGTTTATTCTTGCTGAAGCAGCAGCCAAAGGATTAATTACTGGAAATGCTGATACATATTACAGAACAGGAATCAGGTACTCAATGACACGCTGGGGCATAAGTGATGAAGACATAACAACATATCTTGCACAGGCTTCTATTACTTTACCCGGTGACACTCCCGGTAAACTGGCCAAGATTGCTCAGCAGAAATGGATCGCACTATTTTCGGTTGCCACTGAAGCGTATCTTGATCTGCGAAGAACGAAATTACCTGATATTTTTAAAAATGGTTTGTTAGGTACTTATCAATTTCCGTTGCGTTATCGCTACCCGGGAAATGAATCAGGTCAGAACAGGGTTGCCTATGATGCTGGTGTTGCCACTTTATCCCCTACAGTCGACGATGAATTCTCTAAAATATGGTTACTGCAATAAAGTTGCTTAATTAAGGTTAGATTGGGTTAATGCTGTGAAGGGTGCTACATGTAATGCTGGCACCCTTTACTTCTGAAATGATCTTAATACTTTCTTCATTAATTTCTTTTACCGGTAATTCATGCCCTATGGAAAAAATAAAAAACATAGAAGAAATAAAGCTGGTTTGTATTCAGGTATTTGCAGTGTTATTTTTATTACTATGTGTACCAGCCCTTGCAACCAGCGAACATCATTCGGATAAACCTTTTCTCCAGGATTATAGCATTAAGTTTAGACTCGGAACAGGAGATATTAAACTTATAAGGGTTGTGTCTGACAGAAACGGTTATATTCAGATATTATCATCAGCAGGATTATTGAGGCCGCGTGCAGGCCAATTCCTTTTTCCGGGTGAACTAGTCAGAGACGTGCAGGATCGTCAGACCTCAGATAAGAAAATTGCCGGGATTGGGGTTTATCAGGATCAGATTGTTTACATCGATGATAAAGCCGTTCTGGGCAATGCATGGGCAGGCAAATTATATTCAAGACATTCTATGCCGCAGGCAAAGATCTTTTCTGGCGGAAAAGATATGACTTTCATTATTTCGGATGGCAGGAAGCTCAGTCTTCTGAAGGATTCAAAATCTTTATGGGAGGGTTCTTTACCAGGCGATGAAATTAAGGATATCAGGTTTGATGAGAGCAATGATTTATTCTGGATACTTGGGAAATCAACAATTAGCGTTTTTTCTCCTGAGAAAAAAGAAATCAGGTTAATAATAAAAAACAGCAATCTTACCTGTATAGGATTAGGTTCCGGTAAACTAATCGCAGGGACCTCAGACGGTTATTTTGAGATTGACACTAAATCGCAGAAAGTTGCCGGAGATACTTATAAAGTTTTACCATGGACTGAACTTACGTCAATCGCCTGTATTGACGGCAACATCTGGTTTGGTTCTACACGAGGGGCATTTATGCTCAGGTCGGATGGTAAATGCAACTATTATGCCTCAGAACGCTGGCTTCCTTCTGATAAAGTTGTTGACATTTCCAAAGGACCGGGAAATTCAGTACTGGTACTGACAGATAAAGGCCTGGGAAAAATTTGTTTTCAGGAAATGACCCTTTATGAAAAGGCAATGTTTTTTGAAAAGCAGGTAAGGGAACGTCATATCAGGACAGGTTTTAATGCAACTGTCTCAGGTATGAAGGATGGTGATGTTACCACAGGAAGTATGGAGGATTCTGACAACGATGGTTTATGGACATCAATGTATCTTGCAGCGGAGACGTTCCGGTATTCCGTAACGAAGTCAGATGAAGCTCTGCAAAACGTCCGGGAATCTCTTGATGCTATGGAACGGCTGTATACTATCAATTCAATTCCCGGTTTCCCATCGAGATCATTTGAACGGCGCGGTTATAAGTATCAGGACAGTGCATGGCGCAGGGCTGACGATCCCGAATGGGACTGGAAATCAACTACAAGCAGTGATGAAGCTATCGGACATATATTCGCGTTTGGCGTCATAGCTGAACTGGTTGACGTACAGGAAATCAGAGATAAAGCGATCATGCTGATAGACACACTTATGTCACATATTCTAAAAAATAGGTTCTATATGATTGACTGGAATGGTGAGCCAACCAGATGGGGCCGCTGGAATCCTGAATATGTAAATGCACGGCCGTTGATGGTTGGTGATCGCAAAATCACTTCTTCCAATATTACAGCTATGCTACAGACTGCCTATCACTTCACAGGAAAGGAAAAGTATAAGGCGGCAATCCTAAAACTTATGAAAGAATATGGCTATCTCGAAAACCTTATGCGGCCTATGAGTACAATCGGAATGGCACCTGCTGATGCTGATGAGCTGAGTAAAGATTTGTCCGATGGATGGAACCACTCCGATGATGAAATGTACTTCTGTGGTTACTGGGGGTTATACCGGTATGCACTTAACGATACACTTAAGGAGAAATATAAAAAAGCTATTATTGATCACTGGGAGATCGAAAGACCTGAAAAAGAAGGTCTTTGGAATATCATGACTGCTATTACCGGAGCTGAGAGAATTGATCTTGATAATGCTGTCTGGTATCTTCAGAAGTATCCTCTGGATCTTGTCAACTGGACAATAATAAACAGCTACAGAAAGGATATCAAAAGAGTTAAATCAAATTTCAGAAACCAGACAACCGAGGAGGTTTTGCCGCCGGATGAAGTAAGAATCGCCCGGCACAACAGTAACATGTTTGACCTCGATGAATCTGGTGGTGGAATGTCGGAAAACAGTGCAGGTGACATCTGGCTTCTGCCATACTGGATTGGCAGATATCTTGGTGTGATAGGGCCTGAGGAATCTGTTTCGCCAGATGTGAGGGATAAAGCGCCTTCCGTATTCAGTAACCCAAAAAACGGAGGGATATATGTTATCGCCCATCGCGGTGCGCATAATGGAATACCCGAGAACACCCTGGCAGCCTACCAGAAGGCAATTGACCTTGGATGTGACTTTGTTGAGATTGATGTGAGAACAACCAGTGACGGGAAATTTGTCAGTATGCATAACGCATCAACAGATGAGTATATTAAGGGTAAGGGACGTAAGGTCAGCGAGATGACCCTGGCTGAGTTAAAATCACTGGATATTGGCATTAGGACTGGTTCAGAATGGGAAAACACACGGGTACCGACTTTTGACGAGATACTCCAGCTGTGTCGCGGAAAAATCGGAATTTATCTTGATCTGAAAGATGCCCCGGTTTCTCAGCTGGTTGAAATTATTAAACGATATAAGATGGAACGTGATATAATCTGGTATATCCCTGCTTCACGCATGAATGAAATCCTTGAAGTCGAGGCTGATTGTCCGGATTGTATCCCAACTCCTGATCCGGGCTCTGAGAGCAATATCCTATCGGTTTTGAATAAGGTGCCTGCACAAATCCTGCCAACAGATATGAGTGAACTTAACCGGAAGTTTGTTCAGACAGCCCATAGCCGGAATGCGAAAGTCTTTGTTGATGACAGTGCCGGAACTGAGAATGAATGGGAGAAAATTCTTTCATTTCACACGGATGGGATACAGACCAATCAGCCTGAGAAATTAATAGCTTATTTGAAAAAAAGGAAATGAGATAATTCATTCTGCCAGGCACGGCTCACCTCTTAAGCAGCCATATATCACATATTTTTGAATGCTGGCGCCAGTTCAGATGAGATTCCTCGGGCTGATCAAATGTGACTTCAATCTTACCATCACTGACATATTTCCTTGACAGAGGAAACTCCTTGAATTCTTCGAGCCCCTTATTATATAATGAAGGGTCGATCCGTTCCCCGTCCACCCTTAGCAAGGCTTCTCCGTACCCGGAAATACGTATGATATAATGTCCTTCAGGATCAAGATCATTGTAGATGAGTACTGGAAAGTTCTGAAACAACTGTGTTGATAATCGTTTCCGGCTCATCCCGTTATCCCACCAGGCTACATCTGTTGCATCGTCAGACCTTGTTGTTACCCTGGGCCCATTTGATAAATCCGAAACATTATCATAAAAGCTTCCCGGTCCGGGATTTTCCCATGTACGGATAATATCCAGGCGTTCGAGTTTGTCTTTTTCTGAAGACATATTACGGATCTTTTCAAACTCATCAGTGAGCCACCAGCGGTTATTCAAAGGATAATCAATAAAATCAAGTATAGCACCCCGTTCTTCACCGCTTGCATTATATTTTTTAACGCTTGTCTGCATGCCTATTGATTGAAAGAGCCCTTCACAATAATCAAAAATCTTTTGCCGTAAATCCCGGGAAACTGGCTCTTTGTCTGCTTTGTTAACTATCGCCAAAGCCTCATCCATTGCTTTAGATGATCCGATTTGTAATGCTCTGGAGAGGATAAGGTTAGCTTCTTTTTCGAGTTTCTGTTCATATATTTTGCGGCGCTGTATATATGTGTCATAATATGAGCGCATTACAAGTTGCTGCCATCTCCAGTTTCCTTTAAGCCCGGGATGCTTTAATTCAAGATTTTGCCAGAATGCAAATGTCGTTTCAACACCTCCATTTTCTTCAAGAGGCCCGACCCAATTCCGTTCAAGCGCCAGAATTCCATCAGCTGCTTCTTTTGCAATGTCAGAACCAAAAAATAAACGTGAATATTCTGCCAATACTTCGTGTATATCTTTTTCCGGATTCCAGGCCAGCTGACTCCAAATTGCTTTATTTACATCGTCATGAACACCATCAGAATATGAAATAAACCCATCGGTGAATGGGGCAAAACGGTTATGAATCTTCGCGTAATAAAATGGCTGAGGATTACAGACCTCACGACCTTCAGTAAGGGCGAATGCCTGATCCCAGTTCAGCGCAGGATACTGGCATCTTACAGTATGGGTAATGTCGGGATAGTGACGCAGTTTGAATTTTTTTGGTAACCTGTAGCGTGTTGCAGCTATATCAGGGCTGCCAGGACCCGAAACTACCCCGGTAAGCCAGTCGGGATCATTTTTTTCGAGATATTCATAAAAATAATCAACTTCATCGTCATTGAATCCCTGAAGTGAGATCCATATACCGGCTTTTGGATGATATTTTTTTAGCTCTGCTGAGATCTCTTTCAGAAATGGCATCACATTACGAGGGTGATTATTTCCGGGATCGCCGCCGGGGAAAAAGACTCCGTCAAGCCTGGGACAGTTTTTATAGAATTCAGCATGCTTTCTTACTTCTGCTTTAAATTTTGAAGTGTCAGCCAGGTCAACATCAGCAGGAGTCCATACCCAGTAATCGAGTCCGTAGTTATTGCATATCTCGCTCATTTTCGCATTCATTTCCTCTCTGCTGACTTTCATATTAGGTCCTGCCGGTCCATCCTGAAATGGTATATTTTCTATTGCGTTGGCTCCAAACAAGGCAAGCTCACGGATATATTTCTCGTATTGATTAACCGTCCAGGCATCCCATGAATTGGCTGTATTACGATATCCCAGCTGATGGCCCCGGATAGGATAAGCAGGTGATGTAGCTATCTCATCACTTTTATTAAATGTAATTTTGTTTTTAGAGAGAAGTGCTGTTCTCAAAAACTGCCCCAGAGCGAAAATTACTCCCCGTTCATCAGCGCCGATAAGCCAAAGAATTTCTCTTCCATTGGAGTTTTCAAGGTAAATCCTGAACCCCTCTGCTTTGTTTTCCGGCAGGTCCTTCCCGATCTGTTTTGGTACTGTTAATCCGTCAATAGTAACATCATCCTTTGTTGCAAGAACAATAACTGGTGACTTTCCCTGGCCTGAATTAAGTTTTAGTGTAATTGCAGTTCTTTGCAAAATTTCTTCCTGCATAACCCTTGCTGCGGTTTCCTTTACCGGTGAATTGATCCTTTCCGAAATGATTATTGAAGCGCTTCTCAGGTCAATAGTCTGTGCCGGTAAAACTTCAGTGATCAGCGAGATAAGAGTAATCAGGAAAAATAATTTGATACTGAATGGATTCTTCATTTGAGTTGATTATTTAATTTTACCTGATATCACGATTTTTTCATTTTGAAATTAGCTTTCTTTTTGACAAATTCTTCAAATAACGTTAGGAATAATAGTCTAAATTTAATGCAAGATGAGTAAAATATCAGAAGTAATTATTAATTCAAAATTATTACTTTGTCTTATTCAGGAATAAATGAATTTAAACAAGAATGAAACAAATATTGTCTAAAATGAAACTACAGAATATTAAGGCAATTATCTTACCTATGTCACTGGTTTTGATTTTTATTCTAACCAGATGCGGCAAAAAGGAGGAAGTTGTTATTGCAGTCAGACAATCTTTAACTGATAACTGGAAGATGCAGACATCAATAAAGCTTGAAGGAGTTCCAGCCGAACAGATTTCTCAGAGTGAATTCAGCGATAAAGAGTGGTATAAAGCATCTGTGCCCGGAACCGTACTGGGTAGTTTGGTTACTTTCGGTGTTGTGGAAGATCCTTATTTTGGCCTGAACATGCAAAAAGTAGATACTGCGCAGTTTAATCACCCATGGTGGTTCCGCAGCAGTTTCAATCTTACATCAGACGATCTGAATAAATGCGTTTCACTGCGGTTCAATGGGATTAACTATAGGGCTGATCTGTGGGTGAACGGGAAAAAAGTAGCAGACAAAGACAGTTTTGCAGGTGCATTCAGAATGTTTTCATTTAACATTGATAAATACAAGAAAAAGGGTTCAAACACAATAGCTCTTAAATTATGGCAGTTTGCAGACGGAGAATATTCAATAGGTTTTGTTGATTGGAATCCTTGGCCCCGCGACCGGAATATGGGAATTTTCAGAGAGGTTTTTCTGGAGATAAACGGAGGAGTAACTATAAGAAGTCCTTTCGTATATTCAAAAGTAAACATGGAAACTAAAGATGCAGCAGATCTTTATATTCAGACCGAGTTAATCAATAGTTCGGATAAACCGGCAGAGGGTATTCTCCGGATAAACTATGAGCTTGGAGTTGTTGAGAAAAAAGTCAGACTCAAAGCGGGAGAGACTTTATCCTGCAATTTCGATCCCTCAGAATTTAAACAATTATCAGTCAAAAATGTGGAATTATGGTGGCCGAATGGTATGGGCAAACCTAAATTGTACAATCTTAAGTCGGAGTTTGTTGTAAAAAATATTATTGCCGATAAGGTTGAGAAAAAATATGGCATCAGGGAAATAAGAAGTTATCTGAATAAAGACAAAAACCGCGCATTTGATATTAATGGGAAATTTGTACTAATAAAAGGCGGAGGATGGACTGATGATGTTCTTTTGCAGGATACAAAGAGTTCAGTTGAAGCTCAGTTGAGATATGTCAGGCACATGAATATGAACAGCATCCGTTGCGAGGGTTTTTGGGGAAAGGACGAAACGCTTTACGACCTTTGCGATGAGTATGGGATACTGGTGATGGTCGGTTGGAACTGCCAGTGGGAATGGGAGGAATATCTTCGCAAACCTTGCGATATAAAATATGGAGGAGCAGTAAATGCTGAAGATATAAACCTGCTGGCAGGGTACTGGAAAGATCAGATGCTATGGTTACGGAACCATCCCAGTATTTATGTCTGGATGCTTGGCAGCGATAAACTCCCTGCCCCTGAACTGGAACTCAGATATGTCGATTTATTCAAAAAGTATGATCCGTCCCGCTCTTATATAACTTCATCAGGAGGGGCTGGGACGGAGAAAAATAATGTTGTTGCCACTGTACCGCTGGTAAGTGAGATTAGTGGTCCGACTGGAATGAAAATGCTTGGTCCATATGCTTGGACACCTCCTGTTTACTGGTTTACGGATACAACTTTTGGCGGTGGCTGGGGTTTCAATACTGAAACTTGTCCAGGTGCCAGTATTCCGCCGCTTGCCTCATTAAGAAAAATGCTGCCCGAAAAGAGTTTGTGGCCGGTTGATAAAAAATACTGGGAATATCATACAGGACGGAATGAGTTTACCAGCCTGGACAGAGATATAACTGCATTGACAAATAGATATGGAAAGTCATCTGATATTGAAGAGTTTGCCTTTAAGTCGCAGGTTAACAACTATGAACTTATGCGGCCCATGTTTGAAGCATTCATTGCGAATAAACCTGCAAGCACTGGGTTGATACAATGGAAACTTAATTCGGCCTGGCCCGAGCTTATATGGCAACTATATGATACATACCTGCAACCAAATGGAGCATTTTATGCGGTAAGGAAAGCATGCAATCCTATTCATGCTATATACAGATATGGATTTGATGATATTTTTCTTACAAACGAAGATTTATCAGATGCTAAGGATCTTAAAATAAAAATCCGGGCTTTTGATATCCATTCAAAACAGATATTATCGGATCAGTTGAGTGTTGGTATAAAATCAAATACTTCAAAATTTATCTATAAATTACCTGAGATCAAGGGGATTACCCCTGTTTGGTTCCTAAATCTAATAATAATCGATAAAAACAATAAGGAGGTCGATAATAGTATGTACTGGTTATCAGTTAAAAAGGATATTTTGGATTATGATGCTGCAAAAAAACTGGCCTGGCCATATTATACACCTGCAAAACAATTTGCTGATTTTACTACGCTCGACAAGCTTCCCAAGGTTAATTTGCAGTATGATTACCAGCTGAGTAAAGATGAAAAAAACGGCAAAATAAGTCTTAAAGTTAAAAACCCTTCTGAATCACTCGCTTTCTTTATTTTCTTTGATGTACTTGACCCGGTTACCAGGAATCCTGTTTTACCAATATTCTGGAATGATAATTATGTGACATTACTTCCGGGAGAAGAACGGACATATGAAGCGAATTATTTCCTTTCCAATACACAGGGTAATAAACCTGTTATTGAAGTTAAAGCCTGGAATGTTAATAAAATAACACTGGAATAATACAACTAAAAAATAAAACCTGTATTAATTAAACAATCTGAAATATGAAAACATTAGCACTTTCCGGAGGTAAGCCAATTCGTGACACAGAAGTGAGCCCATGGCCAAAATGGCCCGTCTGGGATCATAATGAAGAGAAAGCTCTGATTGAAACATTACATAGCGGTGTCTGGTCGTATAATGGTCCGAAAGAGGTGGAGTTTGATCGTCTGTTTGCAGAATATACTGGGGTAAAATATGCAATCTCGGCTGCTAATGGAACAGTTACTCTTCAAATGGCACTTGAAGCCTGTGGCATTGGAGTAGGAGATGAGGTAATTCTTCCCGGACTTACATGGCAGGCGACTGCTGCTACGATTCTTGACGTAAATGCAACTCCAATCATGGTAGATGTCTGCGAAGATAACTGGTGTATTGATCCAAAAGCAGTTGAAAAAGCTATAACACCCCGGACTAAAGCCATTATCCCGGTACATTTATATGGTAGTTTTTCCGATATGGATGAGATATTAAAAATTGCACGAAAACATAATCTGTATGTGATTGAAGATTGTGCTCATAAACATGGAGGAGAGTGGAATGGAAAGAAGGCAGGCAGTATAGGTGATATTGGAAGTTTCAGTTTTCAATTATCCAAAATCCTGACCGCCGGTGAAGGAGGCATTGTAACTACCAATAACTTTGAGATGGCCGAAAAGCTTGATGCTCTGCGGAATTGCGGCAGACGTCCTATTATAATGGACAGCAGTATTGACAAGGGAGCCGGACAATATTCCGATCAGGGTAATTTTATTCAGTCTGGCAATTTCAGAATAACTGAGTTTCAGGCTGCAATTCTCATTGAGGGATTAAAAAGAATGCCTGAACAAAACCGGGTGAGAGATGAAAACGGGATTTACCTGAACTCGCTTTTAGCATCTGTCCCCGGCGTTAAACCAATGAAGAGGGATAAACGTGAGACAAAAGAGGCATATTTTAACTTTGCCTTCAGGTATAACAAAACTTATTTTAAAAATCTACCGGTTAAAAAATTCCGGGATGCATTAACAGCTGAGATTGGAATTGAAGTTGCGCCAAGTTATATTCCACTTAATAAATGTTCACTTTATGTACCCCTGACAAAACCTGCCCGTTACAAACTTAATGATCAGTATTGGAGCGAAATTGATCCTAAAAGATTTAATCTGCCTGTATCTGACCGTATTTATTTTGAAGAATCTGTTTGTATTCACCATAAGATTCTTATGGGTACAAAAACAGATATGGATATGATAGTGGCAGCTATTAGAAAAATCTATGACAATGCTTCCGAGATCCTTTAAAACCTTATAGATATATGAATTCAAAGGCCCTTTATCTTTTAACATTAAGCGCAGGAATTATTATGGGTTCAGAAGGATGTAAAGGACCCGATCCGGCTGTTATGAATTTAAAAGACAACTGGAAAATACAGTCTTCAGCTCTGGCACAAAGCAGTGGCAGCAGTATATCCGTCAATGATTTCCCGGCAGAAAAGTGGTATCCTGCCAGTGTCCCGGGCACTGTCCTGGCAAATCTTGTGGATAACAAAGTCTATTCTGACCCCTATTACGGAGAAAATCTTAAATCAATTCCCGGGTATAAGACTGGCAGCTGGATCTCAATGGATAAGAAAAGTCCCTTCTATTCTTCATGGTGGTACCGTACCAGTTTTAAGGTACCTTCAGAGTGGAAAGGACAGAACATGAAGCTTCATCTTAATGGCATTAACCTTAAGGCAAATGTATGGATGAATGGTCACTTAATTGCAGACACAGTCAGCGTTGTGGGAATGTTCCGCCGGTTTGAATTCAATATCAATCAATGGGTTAAACCCGGTTCGGAGAATACTCTGGCGGTTGAGATTTTTGCGCCAGGAAGGATACCTGATATAAAATACTATACAAAACAAGTTGAGGCCACTACCGGGTGGGATGACCATAATCCTCAGCCTCCCGATCTGAATATGGGCATCTGGCGTGATGTTACAATTTCAGCTGAAGGGCCCGTATCAATCCGTTATCCTTATGTGGTAACAGATCTTGATCTGCCTTCATTAGATATTGCACATCTGACAGTTACAGCTAAAGTAATAAACAATACAGCCAAATTAGTAAGCGGAAAACTTACAGGCACAATAGGAGATATAGACTTTGAAAAAGCAGTTTCTCTGCAGCCCAATGAATCAAAGGATGTCGGGTTTACTCCTGCTGATTACAGCCAGCTGAATTTTAGCAAACCGCGAATTTGGTGGCCACATACTGTCGGAGCTCAGGAATTGTATAATTTGACATTGAGGTTTACTGTAAAAGGACAACTTTCATCTAAAGAAAAAGTCAGGTTCGGAATACGTGAGGTTGAAACATATATTAATAAAGAAGGATGGCGTGGTTACAGGGTTAACGGGAAGAATATACTGATCAGGGGAGGAGCCTGGATGACAAGCGATATGCTCCTCAGGCTTACACCGGGAAGATATGAAGGTTTGATAAGATATGCTAGGGAAGCGGGCCTTAATGCCTTAAGGTCGGAAGGTTTCTCAATCCGGGAAACAGATGAATTCTACAACCTTTGTGATGAGTATGGCGTACTGGTAATACAACAGTTTTTCGGACGGAACCTTCCCGATGAAAAGCTGGCAGTAAGTATTATAGAAGATATGCTGTTACGTATCCGTAATCATCCAAGTCTGATTCATTTCCTTGGGCACGACGAAACTTTTCCAACCAAATTTCTTGATAGCAGTTACCGGGCGTTAATTGCAAAGTACAGTCCACAGCGTACATACCAGCCGCATTCAGGAGCTTTTGAAGTGAAAGACAGATTCGAAACAGGAGGAACACGTACAGGTACACTTGAATTGTGGGCTTACGCAAACCCTTCACATTATTATACTCATAAAGAAGATGGAGCCTGGGGATTTGCTCAGTCAGGAGGGATTGGCGGAATATTTGCTCCGTATGAAACAATGCGCAAAGTAATCCCGGAGAAGGCATTGTGGCCGATTGAGAATGAGACTTTTTCTTTTCATACTGTCCTTCAGGGATTGGAATATTTTCAGGCAGCTCTCGACGCAATTAAAAACCGTTACGGGAAAGCTAAAAATATAATCGATCTGAGCAATAAAGGGATGGCTTTAAATTATGAAAGTGCCCGCGGAATGTTCGAGGCATATGCCAGAAATAAGTATGACGCCCTTGGCATTACTACATGGAAATATGATGCTGCCTGGCCTGCCGTATGCAGCTGGCAGTATGTTGACTGGTATTTGAATGTCGGCGGTGCATATTATGGTGCAAAGAAAGCCTGCGAGCCTTTGCATGTTCAATATTCATATGATGATAATTCCATTTACGTGGTAAATAGTTTCTATAAAGAATTTAAGAACCTGAAGGTAACAGCTAAGCTATTCAATTTCGATCTTAGCGAGAAATATTCCAGATCATCGGTGGTCAATGTAGGATCTGATGGTAAAACAGAAGCATTTAAAATTGAATTTCCCGGCGATCTGAGCAAAACATTTTTCCTGAAATTAAAACTTGACGATAATACAGGGAAGGAGATTTCAGACAATTTCTACTGGCTTTCAACACAAAAAGATATTGAGGGATTAAAAGTTGAAGGGAAGAGCCCCAAAGGTTTTGACTGGGATCTGTTTACGGCTGTGCCAAAATCGGTATCTGACTTTACTGAGCTTGAAACACTTCCAGGCGTTGAGTTGGAAAGATCTATTGAACTGAAGGATGATTCAGTTGAAAGCATTGGAATTGTCAGAATAAACAATAAAGGAGATCATCTGGCTTTTATGATACACCTGGCTCTTACTAAGGGCGTGGGTGGTGAAGAGATAAATCCGGCATATTGGGATAGTAATTATTTTTCATTATTTCCCGGTGAATCAAAAGAAATAAAAGTACAGTTTAAAAAGGTGGATAAGGTGAATTCAATCCCTGTTTTGAAAGTTGACGGATGGAATGTGAAGAAATAGAAAGTTTATATATATTGTTACTCTGTATTACTTTAAATAAATTATGGTTTTAATTCTCAGATTTTTACTCATTTCCGTTTTTGTTCTTACCTGCGAATATGGATTTTCACAGAAAAAAATTGATATTTTGTCTGTTCCGGCAACTGATCAAAAAACAGAAATAGCCCTACACGGCAAGTCAGTGTTGCCGAGCGGCCGGTTTCTGACACCCGCCGGTGATTTAATAAGAATAACTAATGATCCATTCGGAATGGCCGTTTCTGCAGATGGCAAAAGGGCAGTGACCCTTCATGATGGAGTATTTACTATCATAGATTTACAATCGTTGGCAACGATCAGAGTCCCCAGCTACGATAATAAAATTAAATCACCATTGTCCGGAGGGTCATTTTTAGGGGTCTGTTTCGGGGCAGATTCTAAAACAGTCTACCTTAGCGGAGGAGACAATGGCGCTGTGATTGTTTATGATATAGAAAGCCTTACCCGGCTGGATTCTATTTCCCTTAACGGACCTGCCGGAGATATCGAATACAATGACAGTTTTACGTCTGACCTGGTATTTAATGAATCTGGCAATGAATTGCTTGTACTCGACAGAGCCAATTTCAGGATGGTACGCATTGATCTGTCAACAAAGAAAATCAGTGCATCTGTTAAAGTTGGCCGCCAGCCTTTTGGTTTGACATTAAGTCCTGATAAAAAAACAGCTTTTGTCGCGAATGTTGGCATGTATGAATATCCATTAATTACGGGCGCCACTCCGGAGAACTACGATTCATTGCTTATATCGCATCATCCGTACGGAGATAATACAAAGGAATCAATTAACGGGACTGTTGTTGAGGGCCGAAGGATTCCCGGAGTTGGAAGCCCTCTTAATACCGATGCAATGAGCGTCTTCACTATTGATTTGATTACCAACGTTGTTACAGATAAATTTAAAACCGGATATCAGATCGGGCAAATGATTGAAGGCGCTGAAGTTGTGGGTGGCGCAAGCCCTAACTCTATTGCGGCAGGTTCGCGGTTCGCCTACGTTTCCAATGCTACCAATGACAATATTTCAGTTATTGATTATAAAAATCATAAGATAACAGGCGAGATTCCAATTCTGGTTGATAAACAGATTGATAAATACAGGGGTCTATTGCCTTTTGGACTTACATTAAGCAAAGATGAAAAAACATTGTATGTGGCATTGCTGGGATTTAATGCAGTGGCAGTAATTGATGTTCAGAGCAAGGTGTCAAAAGGCCTGATCCCATCAGGATGGGGGCCATCAAGGGTTCAGTTATCCAAAGATGAAAAGGAAATCTATATTACCACATGCAGAGGACTTGGAGCCGGACCTAATGGAGGTAAGGATTTTATTTCACCTGTTCAGGGATCTTATATTGGTGATATACAACTTGGAAGCTTTCAAAAAGTGAGCCTTCCTGACTCAGATCAATTGGCCCTTTATACCAGACAGTCTGTTGATAATACCTTCCGGGATCTTAAAATTACAGATGATGTAAATAACCCTTTACCAGGGTTACCGGGTTTGCACTCTTCACCAATAAAATATATTGTATATATTACCAAAGAGAACCGCACTTATGATGAGGTCTTTGGTCAGATGAAAAATGCTGACGGAGACAGTACCCTCGCACGGTTTGGTGTGAATAATGAATATACTCTGCCTGACTCTCTTAAAAAGAAATTGCCTAAACTCAGAATAAGCCCGAATCATCATAAGGCGGCGGCTAAATATTCATTTTCAGATAATTATTATTGTGATAGTGACGCATCTATCCACGGTCATCACTGGATGATGGGAGTAATACCAAATGAATGGGTGGAAGCAAATGCAAGCGTGACAAAAACAGCTATGATATTTTCCAAGGCACCCGGCCGGCGTCATCCCGGAACGACTGGAAGTATTGACCCTGAAGATTATGCTGAAAAAGGTGGTTTATGGGAAGCCCTCGACAGACAGGGAGTTTCGTTTTATAATTTTGGAGAGGCAAATGAAACTGCACATGTGAGAGAAGAATGGTACGACACAAATACCGGTGCGGCACATGGCGTGATGGTTCCGATGCAAAAAGCCTTGTTTGGCAGAACCAGTCATAACTATGCCGGGTTTAATACGAATATTCCTGACCAATACAGAATGGATCAGTTCGAAAAGGAGTTTACTGATAAGTGGATAACCGGTAAGGAAAAACTGCCTTCATTGATAACAATGCAGGTTCCGAATGATCATGGAGCAAAAACAAGACCTGAAGATGGATACTACTATCCAGGTTCCTTCATGTCAGACAACGATTTAGCTCTGGGCAGGATATTGCATTTTCTTTCGAGAACAAAGTACTGGAGGAATATGCTGGTGATCATCACGGAAGATGATCCTCAGGGTGGTGTCGATCACGTTGATGCACATCGTTCAATTTTAATGATGGCCGGGCCATATGTGAAGAGGGGATATGTTTCTCATACACACGCAAATTTTGGCTCCATCCTTAAAACTATCTACAATATTCTTGATGTTCCGTATGTTAATCAGTTTGACGTTACAGCTTCATTGTTGCAGGATTTTTTTACCCCAGTACCTGATTATTCACCTTATACGTTTGAAGTGAATGATTCCCGTGTTTTTGATGCAGATAAAGCGATGAAAAAGTATAATAAAACTATCAACTGGCGGAAAATCGAACAAGGTCCTCCAATGGATGATGAAGATATTGAACGCAAGGTGCATTATAAGAGATAGTTTGGATACTGAATAGAAATTCATCATAAAGTATCGTCTTTCACATTTATGCAGGAAAAAAAAATATATCCCTGGATAGTTGTTGCTCTGCTCTGGTTCGTAGTGCTGCTGAATTATATTGACCGGCAGATGCTGTCAACGATGAAACCATCAATGATGGTTGATATAACGGAGCTGCAAACAGCAGCT
>Ga0302321_100000843_pt1 | contig 26595 bp, 21 predicted proteins | sample Fen_T0_1_FD_202505 | JGI IMG/M metagenome (GOLD analysis project Ga0302321, IMG submission 202505) | Peat permafrost microbial communities from Stordalen Mire near Abisko, Sweden - Fen_T0_1 | ecosystem: Environmental > Terrestrial > Soil > Wetlands > Permafrost | place: Sweden: Abisko... | reverse complement strand
CGGCAGATGGACGAATCGCGACCCGATTGGTTTCGCGGGGCAACAGGGCAATATGTATGCGTACGTGGATGGTGATCCGGTGAATCGGAGGGATATGGGGGGACTTGCGGACGTGTTTTTTGGTGTAGAAGTTGATGCTTTGGCTGTTGATTGGGGTGGCTCGGTCGCGTTCGGCGCCGTGTGGGACACGGACCACCCAAGCCAGTCTGGCGTCTACGTATCAATCGGCAAAGGATTTGGAGTCAATGTGGGAATTGGAATCGGTGGCGGCGTTTGTGCCCGCGACATTGAAGGCGACGGCTATGAACTTGATATCAATCTTGCGTTGGCGTCCGTGCAAGGCGTTGGCGACAATCACGGACCTTCCGGCGCTGGCGTTTCCATGGGCCCAGGTGTTGGCGGGTCATTCACAAAGACCAATACGACAACGACTTCATTTCGGGCCGTCAGGAATCTGTTCGTACATCTTGGACAGTTTTTTGCGAAGGCTTTTCAGTGATGAAAAAGTTCAGCCCTAGAGCAACGTACAACTTGTTAGTCTTCGTTCAAGTGCTTTCAGTCCCGCTATTCACGTGTCTTTTTGGTTTCTATAGAACGCCAATGGTTGTCGCAGCAGCTTTGTCACTCGCGGTTGTGCCCGGACTCATTCGCGTTGAACTGAAGTGTCCGGGTTGTGGCAAGTACGTCGGACTAAGAGGAAACTCTCCCTATTCCATTCACATTCTGAATTCGATGCGCTGGCGACTGATCGCTCCGAAATGCTGCGAAGAATGTGGCTACAACCTCTCGATGCCGTTTGCTCGTGGAAAGTAGCAGCCAGCTTCAAGTGGGAGTCCTGATCCCGGTATACGGACCAATCTCGGTTGGTCCAGTGTGCGCCTACGGTCAAGATGACACGAATAGTTCCTTCTCCGAATTCGGAGGAGCGGTTGGTACGCCAGGGGTCACGATCGCAGCAACAAGCTACTACACTTGGTGACGCCATAATGCTCAAAATCCTCTACCAGATACTGTTTGCGTTGGCGCTAACTGGATTGGCTCTGTCGGGTGTCGTGCATGTGCTGTCGCTTGTCGCGGTTACGTTTGATTGGACAGCTGTTCCACGGTGGGCGTGGGTCCCTGCCGGCGCATTGTTCTCGATCGCTGTGCTTACGATGTATCGGAGAGCATGGAGTCAGCCCATGCGCGTCGCATTCACCCCAAAGGTTCAGGGGTGGTCGCGCGGATGGGTCGTGGCCGTCTACGGGAGTGTGCTCACGTACATGGTCTGGTTCGCGGCCTTGCTAGCAACCGCTTTCTGGCGTGGGAAAGCTGGTCCACTTCCGTACGCTGTCCATTGCACTATGACGGCTATGCCAATCTTGGGCTTCGCACTGGCCAGTGCGGTATTTGCGTCGCGCATACAACAAGAGCGTGAAAGAGCTGGCAAGACCTAGGTCTTACCGATGCCTTGTAGAAGAATGTCGGGCAGACTTCCTCGGGCAAAGCGAATCTTCAACTGAACATCCCTCTAGCACTCGCGACGCGTTATCGACTTTGGCTGTAGGTCAACCCATTTCTTGGAGAGCTGTCCGAACTCAGCGATACCGTCGATACGTACCCCTCGGACATTTCACCTGATGGTTGCTTCATTTACCTGGCAAAGGGCACCGCTCTGCTGTTCAAGATCTACCAGGCGAAAAGCCATTGCAGGCGATAGGCACGCATCGGAGCAGCTTCTTTGCGCGAACGTCGACAATTGGCACGTTTGCCGCGGCTCCGATGCGACAATGCTGTGGCAAAAACGCCGCTTTCGTTGTATTGGGCAAGCCATGCGTCTTGGTGGCACGACCAATGAAACGTCTGATGATTCGAGCCTGACGCTCGACAGATGGACGATACTCATTATCGTCGCTGCGTTGTTGTGTGAGTGGATTTACTCAGGCTATACGTCGTATACGGTGCGCAATGCAGACGGCTGGGAGCATCTTCGCTACGTCACCTATTTGGTGGATCACCATTCATTGCCATCAGCGCTCAATTGCAATGTCTGTCACCATCCGCCACTCTACTACGCAATTGCGGCGGGCGTTGCAATAGTAGGTGAGCATTTTCACGTTCAAGACGTCCCGCTCTTGCTACAACGTTTATCATTGGTATTTAGCGCTTGGTACTTGCTGTTCGCCGCGATGACGTTGCGGCTATACGTCTCGGAACGACTGACGCAGTGGGTTGGCACGGCACTCATTGCTTTCTTCCCGGGAAATATCATAGCCAGTTGTCGACTCCACAATGACAGTCTTGCCAACGCTCTCGTTGTTGCAGCGGCGTACTTCGTTCTGGCTTGGTGGCAAGGCGGCAATGGACGCAAGCTCGCAAACGGAAGCCTGTTGATAGGCCTGGCGATTCTAACGAAGTCAACAGGCGCGGTCGTACTTGGCCTTTTGGTAGCGCTTTCGGGCCATCGGATCTGGAAGGCAAAGTCACAAACATTGGTGATTCGCGAGCTTCTGCCCGCAGCGGCCATTTTGACCACGGCGATTGGACTCCGATCATGGCTCAGGGTTCCCATAAAAGGTGCAAGCCTATGCTTTTCAAATTTGGGAAGGGCTTGTCAGCCTGCGGATCGGAATCTCGACAGGGGACTTTCGACCTACTTTGGTTTGAACTTTCGGGAGTATCTGGCTGAACCGTTCCTGAGAGTTGGTCCGGGATCTGTTGAGGAGGGGAACTTCTGGAACTGCCTGCTCAAGTCGAGCTTGTTTGGAATGTACCAGGGGATACCCGACCCAGAGATGTCCAACGGGATCAACACGCAATTGGCTTTAGGGTTGAATGTGCTTCTGTTGCTTCTGGTTTTGAGCGGTCTCGTTCTTGCGGCGACGGCCAATGTGGAGTGGTTTCTACGCCACATGCCGCTGCTTGTTCTGTGCTCTTTGTCAATTGCGTTTCTCATCGCCTTCCGCTTGGCAGTTTCGAATCCGCACCACGGCGACATAAGGCATGTCCTTGGGGTGACAGTCTGGGTTAGCGTCCTGCTCATGAGTCTGCTTGAGCGGCAGCTGCGTTCGCGCCGTTGGATCTACTTTTCGGGACTTGGCTTGAGCCTGGTATTGGTTTGCGTCTCCATAGTTTTCTTCATGCCCAAACCGGCGTAGGCAACTTCCGTTGCCTTCCGCACCGCGACGTCCCTGCGGGGTGAAGACCAAATCTGCCTGCCTGCTGGGCGGGTCCGAGTGCTTCTTGCGCCGCGCAGGTTCGGATTTTGGGTCGGAGGCGGCGCGGTGACGAACCATCGACGCCCGTAGCGACGCTGCGCCGGAGCGGGATACGGCGCGTCTGCGCAGTGGAGTGGCGCGACGAGAAAATTACATGAATTGGCGCGGGAAATGTCGTGTCGTGATGGCTAGGCCCTGAAGCCTGGCGGGACATTTCGTGCGACATTTCAAGTGGGCGAATGAAGTTTCGAGACCTTGGCCCTGAGGGGCAGAGTGTTATGCTCGCCGCGGACCAACCCACGTGAAGTTATCGCCCGGCGACCTCATTGATCAGAAATACCAAGTCGTGCGCCTGCTCGGCACGGGAGGGATGGGGAGCGTTTACGAAGCGACGAATGTGCGCGTGGGTCGGCGCGTCGCAATCAAAGTGATGCACAAGGTGCGCAATCAGCAGGACATCACTCGCTTTGAGCGCGAAGCACGTGCGGCGCAGATTGGCTCGCCCTATATCGTGCAGGTTCACGACCTAGGTTACCTAGCGGACGGCGCTCCTTACATGGTCATGGAGTACCTTGCCGGGGAGTCGTTGGGCGACCGGATCCATCGCGTTGGCAGAATGCGTCCGTCGGAGCTTGTACCCGTTGTAAAGCAGGTGCTTGAAGCATTGGCGGCGGCACATAGAGCCGGAATCGTACATCGCGATCTCAAGCCGGATAACGTGTTTCTATCGCGGCCCGAGGGTGAAGAGCGTGAGCTCGTAAAGCTAGTGGACTTTGGGATTTCGAAGTTCACAGACATAAGCAAACAAAGCGACGAATTGTCACTTACACGAGCCGGGACCGCCGTCGGCACGCCGCACTACATGTCGCCTGAGCAGGTACAGGGGGCAAAGGATCTCGATGGTCGATCTGATCTCTACTCGCTTGGCGTGATGATGTACCGCTGCCTAAGCGGCAATCTGCCTTTCAATTCCGACGAGATCGCGTCGCTAATGGTGCAGATTCTGGTGGACGTGCCAAAGCCGTTGCGCGAGCTTGTGCCGGAATTAGATCGCGAATTTGTCGCGTTGGTGGGACGCGGCATGGCGCGTCGCGCCGAAGACCGCTATCAAACCGCGGCAGAGTTTCTGAGCACGCTGGTTGCGTGGGAGAAATCGCACTCAGCAGATCTCGATCTTCCGCTGGTACCGGCGGGTATGACCGCGATCACCAAGACGCAAGGTCATGGTACAGCCGCTTCATGGGCCAGTTCCACATCGACGCCTGCCGAAAACGCGTCAGAGACGCAGAAGGGTTGGCGTACAATTGTGCTGGCTGTGGCGTTCTCGATTGCAGGCGTCGTAGGTGTGTTGGTCGCGGTGAAGCTTCTGTCGGCGCCACGCGATACGGTGGCTGCGGCTGCTCTCCCAACGGCCTTGCTCTCAAGCGCCGGCAATGCGAGCCCCGCGGCTGGTTCAGTCGAAGTGGTACCCGTTTCACTCAATTCGGCTGCTCCGAATCCACAGGTCGCGAACGGGCCTGCAAACGCCACTGCACCTAGTGGCGGACTTCCTAATGCGGCAAACCGCGGGGCGAGAGCCACTGAGGATGCGCCTGGTTCGAACGTCGCGCCTGCCGCGCCAACGCCTCCAACGGCCGTATTGGCGTCCGCCGCTCCGGTTGCCGCCGTGTCTTCGGGAATACCCGCAGCGGCGCAGCCCGCCGCTCCCGCGAAGAACGGACCTGGGGCCGCCGCCAATATCGACCCGGCGAATCGGCACATGCTGGGCGATCTTTAGGAAAGATCACTTTTCTGGCAACTACCTCCACGCCTGGCCGAATAGGGACGTGGCAAATCCCTACCCCTCAACCTACTTCCAAGACACGGGCTCAATGGACAAGGCCCTGCGCATGGTGCGTGGCGCGGTCCTGTATGATGAACACGGCGCCGTAATGACTGAATACGTCGTCTTGCTGACGCTCGTGTCGCTGGGTGCGGTTGCGGCGACAGTTGGCCTCGGCGCGCCGCTGGTTCGCTGGTACCTCTTGCAGCGCCTCTTTGTGCTGCTCTGCGTTCCGTGAGACAGAAAACTACGAAGCTCAGCTCGAAGTCTGAGGAATTTGGAAGAAAATACGCAACTCAGTTTTCGAACGCCCGATAAAGGGGGGTGAACGCAGAACTCCCAAGAATTTTCGCAATCTTCGCCGTCATCATCGCCGCAGTGTCGGCCGTCACCGACGCCAGAACCGGCAAAATCCCAAACTGGCTGACGCTACCCGTGGTGCTCATTGCGCCAATAGTGCGTGGCGGGCTTACCGGTGCCTGGCCTATGGCCTTGAGCCTCCTAGGCGGTCTGCTCTGCGCAATCGTGCCGTGGGGCCTATACCAAATGTCGCAACACGCCGCGATTGGGGGTGGTGACATTAAGCTATTCGCTGCCCTCGGAACGCTGACGGGGCCCGCATTGGGACTCGAAATTGAGTTTGCCTCTTTTGTTTTGCTCGGCGCAGTTGCGATCACAAGCCTTACGTTCAAAGGAAGGCTCTGGCGACTTCTCGTGAGCACGGGATGGATAATGGTCAACCCATTTCTACCGCCGCGATACAAGCGCGTCATTGCGTCAGACGCGCTCACGGAAATGCGTATGGGGCCTGCCATTTTCCTCGGGGCTGTGCTGGCCGTAGCTGTCGAACGTCTTGGAGGCGGAAAGTGGTTTACGTGATCCGAAGACCATCGAAGGAAGCCCGTCGAAACGAGCATGCTTGTGCCATAGGTTGGAAACCTTGGGCGGCGTCACGCGTGCCCGCGCAGCGGAACACAAGCGAATGCGGTGTAGTCTATGTCGAGTTTCTGATCGCATTTATCCCTCTATTTGTCCTTGTTCTCGGGATATGCCAGCTGTCATTTATTGCAGCCGCCAAGGTTATTGTTGAACATTCGGCGTGGCGCGCCGCTCGCGCGGCGGTGGTGGTACTGGAGGACGACCCCGAAAAGAACGGCGGGAGCCCTCGGGGATTCTATCTACTTGGCTCGTCTCGCGCAGTACCGGAGATTGCGGATGTCATCGAACAGATGCATATTGCCGATGGGGAAGGTGACCAAGAACTCATTCGCGGTGGCGGCATCAAGAGCGCAGGCCGTTCCTTAGGCTGGGGGGCACTGGGGTCAGCTATTACGAAAGCAGTTGGTGCTGTTTCTGTAGCCACCAGCAACAAGTTCAGCCGCATGTCGCGGATTCGTGCGGCAGCTTATGTGCCGCTCTTGCCGCTTGCCAACACGGACCGTAACACCGGAAGCGAAAGCATCAACTCAGCCATTCATTCCCAGTTCTTCGACCGGATCGCAGAAGCGGTTGTTTACACCCGGGCTGCAGCAAGCGTAACACTTCACACTAGCATCAATGACGAACAAGTAGCCGCGCAGCCCATTGATCGAAACGCGCCAATTACCGCGCGCGTGGTCTACCTCTACTCCTGCGACGTTCCCGTGATTCGACTTATGGTCTGCAGTACCTTGGCCTCGCTATCTCAACAAAGCAAAGACCCCGCCGTGCAAGCCCTGAAGCACGCCGAAAATGCGAGTGATTTACCCAGTGTCGCCTCGGCCACCGGACGCTACACAATTCTCGTTGGAAAGGCCACCTTGCTCAATCAAGGGGCAGGCTACGAACATGAGGCCTCCGAGTGACCGACGCACGGTTTCATCCAATCTTGCGCCCGCCGAAGCCGCTTGCTAGAACGCAAGCGTTTCATGCCCCAAGACACAATTGTACAATTGTGTCTCCCCGACACAAGGCACTCGGCGAAGATAATCGGGGGGCCATCATGGTGATGGCTCTATTCTTCGCAGTCTTCCTAGTGTCCTTGCTTTACTGCATCGTTGGGACAGCGCAGGCCGCGTTTCAGCGCGAACACCTTCAGGATGCGGTTGACGGGGCCGTACTGTCAGGGGCGGTTCTCGACGCACAAGCAATGAACCTGATCGTGCTTCTCAACATCGTGATGGCTGCTCTACTCGCCATACTTGTTGCCCTCAAGGCGGTGGAACTGCTGTGTCTGCTGGGTATTGGCATCGCGTTGGTGGCCGCCTACTTTTCATTCGGCGCAAGTTTGGCTGTGATCCCGCCGCTCAACACGGTTCGCCAGACCGTTGTGAATCTGCACAAGACGCTTAAAGATCCAATTTACTCAGCGTTACGTACGCTGAATCTGCTGGCGGACGATATCAAAATGATAACGCCTGAATTGGCCAAGTCCATGGCCGAGGGGCGACTGGTTTCTGCGGGGGCCAACGGCGCTGAGGACGGAATTGTTTGGGCAAAAGCGACCAGCCTGCCCGTCCAAAACGATGACTACACAGTGCTCTGTAAGCGCGCCGGACAAGATGTTGGGAACGTTGCGACGATGCCGTTCAAGTTCGTATTGGGCGACGCCATTCGCGGGACGCTGAGCGACCTATCAGGCGACGTTGTGAGCGGGATGAGCAAATGGTTCTGTGACGACAGTGAAAATGGTCCCTACAAGTACAAGGAGCCTCAGAAGGTAGCGTACCCCCGGACAGAGGCCGTGTCAGAATGCGAAAACTCGACCGTTTCGGCAACCACGAATGACGGAATGTCGCCGGAGTGTGGCAAAGTCGAAAATTCAGCACCGGACGAGCAAGGGTACTGTCAGCGCGGCACGGATTGTTCGCTCAATGGTCCCTATGAGAAGCGTGTCGCCCTGGCTAGGCAGCAATGTGATCCAAGTGGTACTCCGAAACCTTTCGATTACGCCTACCAACTTCACGATACAGAGGTCGAGTATGTCTGGAACGGTACCATTTGGGTGCGCCAGACGCCTGCGCCCGGAAACCATCAGTACGTTCAGAACGCTGAGAAACCGCCATGCGGAGCGCCGAAAATCGATGTTGCCGTGGCCCACGGTTACGAGACTTCCGTTCACCCCGGGGACAATATCAACAATCTGACGCCGGTGTGCTCCACCGAGCACATGCCTGCGCCGCCGCAAGACAGGACCAAACGCCAATCACAAATAGTCCGCTTTCGCGAGGTCACCCACATCATTGGTTGCAAGAAAATGGAGTACAAGAAGACGGACGTAAGTGAATCAGAAGCAGACAAGGACAACAACAAGAGCACCAAAAGCCCAAAGAAGATTGTGGATGGACTAAAGATGGGTCATGAGCTATTTCGGATCCGTGCGATAGGTGTCCGAGAAGCTAACGACGAATCGACGGAACGGCTTGTGCGTTTGGCGCTTTGGGGGCAGGCGCAGAACATGGGTAGCAGCGGTACGGGTATTATGTGGATGCGGAGAATGGGTTACGCACAGGCGGAGTATTTCTACGACGGCACGGATGGCCGCGACGGCTACATGTGGAACATGAGTTGGCGGGCACGACTTCGGCGCTTTGACCTGCCTAGCGAGAGAAGTGATTTGAATGCGATTGTGCAGCTGTGTAACCGCCGTTTGGAGAAACGCTGCGAAACGCTGTTTAGCCGCTTCTTCACAGAACACGATTTGGCCATGCATTGACGGAGGAAAGACAATGGGGCGAACCACAATTTTCTCTGAGACTCACAAACGGGCAAGGGTTGGCGCGCTTGGAGCGGCCAGTGTTGAAGCGGTCATTACCCTGCCCGTACTTATTCTCATCTTCCTTGGCGTGGTCTACGTTTCGAAGTGTGCGACAGGGCAGCACCAAGCCGAAGCACTCGCGCGTGAATGCGCATGGCACTTCTCGGAAGTTGGATGCAGTGTTGACAGAATGCAAGCGGACCATCCGGAATGCGGCGGTCTGGTCCAGGCGGTATCCGGTGATTTCAAACCGCGCATTCGCCCTGATACCGTTCAAGAGGATTCTCTAGGATGGCAAGACATTCCACTTAGTTTCGACGAAGCTTATGGAAAAGCTGAAGATAAATTCGATTCGCTCTTGTCTGGGGTTCTAAGACAAATGGTCGGAGGAGTGATTAGCCAAGAGATGACCAACGAGGCGCGCGCCATGGTGGACTTCAGCGTTAGCCGAGCTTCCCTTGGTGGCACCGCGTACGACAGCCTCAGGGTTCAATATCAACTGCCGTGCAATTTGCTGCCCCGAACGCCAGAAGAAATTGTCACTTCACTTTGGGATGAGAAGGTGACGAAACCACTCAAGCATGCGTTGCACTTGTGAACATATCATAACTAGAGAAGGTTCCGCTGAAATGGAAAATGCTTCGCGCGTTAAGTTGTCACGCCGTTTGGGTGGAGCCCTACGAGTGATGGGGCTGTGGTCTTTTTGCTTGGGGCTGGGTCTGGTCTTCTGGGTTCAGCGCGCTACCGCACAGATGAGCGAAACGGTCCAAGATATTGGTCAGCAAATGTTGACTTGGTATGGTTCGAAAAGCGATGAGTTACCAAGACGAATCACTATCAATGGGCTTGAATTTAGCCTCGTTTCGGCGACGAGCAGAACCCAAATTCACCAACTATTTGAAACGTTCGCGCAGGAATGCAGCAGGCGCTCGGGGTTGAGCTTGACTGACGCAATTTCACACCGGGTGCGTAGTACGGCCAATGACCAGGAGCGGGACTTGCTATCCGGTGTGTTCCGACAGGAGTCGGAAACTCAGGGAATTGTTGTCTGTCTCGACACCGGGCGTCCTCTGCAACCGTCAGAGCTGTTCGAGCGGCTCCAACGTTATGGATCGGAAAGGGACCTATCGGCATTGGGCTCGGTTCGCGCGATGGTCGCGCGGCGCAGCGAGAGTCGTACTCAGGCGTTGTTGATTGGTTCCGTTGGTCAAATGAATCTCAGTCGAGCATTTCCGGCGCTAGGGGATGCGCCTGGAATCGAACCAGTGCTTTTGCCCCGGCCGCCCCATTCCCGACGGCTCTTGGACACTGCGGAACATAGTGCTTCCAACGCGGTACATGTTTACGAAACTAGCGGGGGATCAGTCGATGCCGTAACGACGTTTTACAAGTCGGAGTTGCCACGCTTAGGTTGGCACGCCACGCCCGAGAAGCGGCCCGGCGTCCTCATGGTTGAGCAGGGCCGTCGGCGGGTGCTGTTGTTATCGCGGAGCTCTGGCCCAGAAACCGTGCGAACAAGCTTAGTGGAACTATCTCGGTAGCCCCCGTCGATTTTACGCAACTGCGTTCGCCGATGACCGAGACGACTTGTAGAATGAGAAATCTGCTTCTACTCGCAGGTCTGGGCTCGGCCCTCGGTGCCATGGGTACCGGACATCTGTATCTAACACGGCTTGAGGAAGAGGTCTCTGGCGGCGCCAAGGTATCCGTCCTTGTTCTGGCCAAGGACGCCCCTGCCGGGACGCTATTAGCCGCGCAACAGCTAGTCATTCGCGACATTCCCGAGGCGTATCTAGACAGTCGCGCCGTTCGGGCCACTGACACGAAGCGGGTGGTCGGTAATCGCTTGTCGATTGGTCTAAAGGCTCAGCAAACGCTCGAGTGGAGCGATCTATCTCAGTATACGGACCAGGGGCTGGTACTAGCGACGCTTGTTAGTTCCGGGCTTCGCGCAATCGAACTCGACTCCCGAGTATCCGACTTCGACGGGCTACTTCGCCCAGGTGATCGAATTGACCTGCTCTTTACGAGCAACGACGGTGCAGATGGGCACAAATCGACCATCACTTTGCTACAGAACCTTCTGATTCTATCCGTCGGAGGAACCCTGGAACGCGGCGACGGGACCGAGGGAACCAAGGCAAAATACAGCCGTGGGCAGGGCGTTACGGTCAGTGCAACCTTGACCCAAGCCCAACTCATTACTCAAGCAAAAACCAAGGGGAGACTCACTCTAACGCTTCGCAATCCCGACGATGTGAAGGTGATTGAGGGACTCCCTGAAACCACTGATCGAGAGATAGCCGAGCTCCGTTCGGGAAACGTGAGCGCGACCCCCAGTACCGACCGTCAGCATGGAGGTCTGTAGGTATGGCACGTGAAAAGCAGCACTCACTGTTGGTGAGCCTGGCCACGGCCGTTGCCTTGGCTCTTGCAGCAAGTCGTTCGCAAGCTCAGGGGCCCAAGGACGCAATCGGTAAACAGAATACACTACAGCCAAGTCCGGCCATCGCGCAAATTGAAGAGCTTTCCCTCAACGTGGGGGAACAAAAAGTAATTAGCGCCGACAACGTTCGAAGCTACTCGGAGGGAACACGCGGTGTCGTCGACGTGAGACTAACGAAAGAGGGGAATCAATTCGTAATTGTTGCACTAGCGCCAGGCAATTCGACGCTGTTGATGCTCATGGCGGACAGCAGTGAAAAGCATTTTCGAATTAGCGTTACTGACCCGAATAAGCCTGCGCACGGCGATCCCGCGGAAATTAATGTCAAAGCGCGAGACAACGTACGGCTGGATTTCTACTTCGTCCAGCTTTCAAAGACGTATGGATTGCAGCTGGGGCTTGGCTGGCCGACAATGTTTGCGCCGAAGTTTAGTGCGACATTCAATCTTCAAACTAGCTCGCTTGATAGCGCAACTGCGGTGGTGTCCGACCAAGCCTTGCCGCGGCTGGACATGGCGCAGAACACAGGATGGGCGAAGGTCATGCGTCAAGCTGCCATCGTGACGGCGAACGGTGAAAAGGCAAGTTTCGCCGGTGGTGGGGAGGTCAACTTCTTGGTGCAAAGCGCCATGACGACGGGGGTGCAGCGGATCCCGTTTGGGTCGACAATTGATGTCGAACCCGCATACGATGCAAAAACTGGGCGCATTGAACTGCACATACATGCGGACATTTCCGAGTTGCAGGCGGACGGCGGTACGGGGGTTCCGGGTCGAATGACATCAACCCTAGACACGATCGTTAATCTCGAACTCGGCCAGTCGCTCATACTTGGCGGACTTACCGCGCGCAGCGAACGTTCTAGCAAGCGGGGCCTGCCGGTACTAAGTCAAATTCCAATCCTTGGCGTTCTATTCGGTACTCATTCCAATACTGAGGACCAGTCCGAGAACATCGTCGTAATTGTGCCAAGCGTCGTCGACGCTGTGTCCATGCAGAATCGAGAGCGCGTAAAAGAGGCGTTACGCCAATACGTTGAGTACACGGGGGATCTCGAGGCGGTTGAGTTCATCCCGGAGAGCCCGACACCAAGACCCGCAATTCCAGGTCTTCAGAGGACGCCGTGACCAGCACTGCAATCGTCATAATCGACAACCGAGAACCACGCCGTATTGTGCTCGAATGCGGGATCCCCATCTGGATAGGACGCGACCCAGCGTGCCAAATCCATCTTGATACTCCCAGCGTCTCGCGTAAACATCTCTGTTTTGAGCTAACCGGCGAGCATCTTCGGGTCACAGACAGTTCAAGCAATGGCACCATCGTTAATGATGTTCTCCTAAAGGGTGATAGTCGCGTGTTCGAAGAACCGGACGTGTCACTGGTGGCTGGTCGACATACCTTGCGGATCCGGCGCGTGCTACACAATCTTCGCGAACGAAGTGAACCCTCCATGCTGCCGTTGCAGCGGCCAGAGCAAGCCAGAGCGTCTGACCCCGGTCTAACGGCGGAGGAACGTCGACGAATCCGTCGAAGATTGCTTGATCAGTTGGACCTGGCGAAGCTCGACCGCGCTGAACTCGATTCCGACATCATGCGGGATAAAGTCATAGCGGCCTTGCGACGGATTCTCTCCGAAGACGAGGCGCATGCTCGTCAAGGTTCAATGCTCGATGCTGTGATTCGCGATCTTGCAGACGAAGTGCTTGGCCTCGGACCGCTAGAGAAACTACTAGCTGACGACAGTATCAGTGAAATCATGGTAGTGGATTGTCGTACCATCTTTGTGGAGCGAAAAGGGCGACTGGAGCAGGTTCCCCTCAGTTTCACGGATGATGACTCGGTGCGCGCCGTAATAGAACGCATCGTAACGCCACTTGGTCGACGCATTGACGAATCAACGCCTCTTGTTGATGCCCGACTGCGCGACGGATCCCGTGTGAATGCCGTCATCCCACCGCTAGCACTTCGTGGGCCGTGTATTACGATTCGTCGCTTCTCGAGAAAGCCGCTGGCGATGAAAGATCTCGTCGGCTTCGGTTCGCTGTCCGGTGAAATGGCCGAATTTTTGAGCTGTTCAGTTAAGGTTAGAAAGAACATCGTTATCTCCGGTGGGACCGGCAGCGGCAAGACCACGCTGCTAAATGTACTATCTGGCGCAATTCCTAGTCACGAGCGAATAGTGAGTGTGGAAGATGCGGCTGAGCTTCGGCTCTCGCAGTCACACGTCGTTTCGCTCGAGTCACGACCGCCGAATCTCGAAGGCAAGGGAGAGTACTCCATTCGCGACTTGGTAAAGAACGCGTTGCGTATGCGACCGGATCGAATTGTTGTCGGGGAGTGCCGAGGTGGTGAAGCGATCGACATGCTTCAGGCGATGAACACGGGTCACGAGGGGTCGCTTACGACAACTCACGCCAATAGCCCCAAGGAAGCAATTGCGCGGCTCGAAACGCTGTGTCTGATGGGGGGGCTGGAGCTGCCCGTTCGTGCTATTCGCTACCAAATTGCAGCAAGTATCCACGTGGTAGTGCAGCAATCACGATTCTCCGACGGTGCACGACGAGTCACCAGTATCGCTGAAGTGTGCGGAATCAATGACGACGGCGAGATTGACATTCGCGCTATCTACGAATTTAGACTCAATCGCGTTGACGCCGCCGGTAAGACCCATGGAACGTTCGCGGCCACTGGGTTCTTGCCGTCATTTCTAGACGACTTCCTGACCCACGGGTTTTGGGGCGAGAGCGGGCTTGTATGTCCATCATAACTACAGCAGTGGAAGGGCGAATCGCGCTGTGTCTCTTTGTGTTCGGGCTGAGCCTGGGTTATTGTTTCGTGTTCGGGGAGCCGGTGAGCCCCGGTCGCGTCTGGATTCGAAGGTATCTGGCAGACCTCAAACTACGCATCGATTTTCTACGTCTTGGCACAAGTCCGGAACGCGTGCTGTATGTCCAAATACTTGGTCTTTTGGCGTGCGTGATAGGGAGCCTTATTACCCATCGCTGGGAGCCATGCGGGCTTTGCGTCGTGCTTGTTCCAACACCGTGGCTGTGGTTGGAGCGAAGCGTCGTCAAACGCGTTCAAGCCATTGAGGTTCAAACCGACATCTGGCTGAGCGCGCTGGCGAACGCCCTGCGTGCATGTCCGTCGCTGGGTGAGGCAATATCTTCAACCATTCTTGTGACTGAACCGCCACTATCGCACGAGCTTGAGACGATGATGAAAGATTATGAGCTCGGAACACCTCTCGATGAAGCACTGACCAACCTCGGGGAACGTTGTCGTTCTCAGGTGATGGACGCTTGTTTGCAGGCATTGCGGGTGGCGCGAAGGAGTGGTGGCAATCTGACAGAAACTCTTGAAAGCGCCGCGTCGGCGCTGCGGGAACTTGCTAGACTCGAAGGTGTTGTGCGAACGAAGACCGCAGAGGGCAAGATGCAGTCGGTCGTGATCGGTATGATTCCCTTTCCGTTGGTTTGCTCAATAAACTGGATCGATCCTGGGTTTCTGGCGCCCTTGTGGAGCAATTTCAAAGGAAATGTAGTCCTCGGAGTGGCGACGGTTCTTTGGTTGTCTGCCATTCTCTTAGCGAAGAAGATTGTGGCGGTCGACGTGTAGGGTGTTGAGCGGAGGCGTGCAGAATCAATTGTGTGTTACCGCTAAGCCGGTGGCGGGCGCGTGCTTGCGTCCAGTTGTCAGGCGGTCCGTGATGCATGAGGAAAATGACGATGTCGATGATGCGTTGGGTTGCAATCCTGCTTTCGAGTATAGCTATGACTCTACCGGTAATTTACGTTCTCTCTTTGCCAGTTGCCGCAGTGCCGCGGCACGGCTATCGAGGGAACATACGTCGAATTGCGCGAGTCGAGAATCGCACCTTTGCGTTATTCGAACCGGTCATACGTCGGGTTTCCGCATTGGTAGCCCTGGTGGGTGGAACCAATTGGCGTAGGCGACTCAATCATCGGCTTGAGCAGGCTGATGGATTTCTGGGGTTGCTCGAGAACGAGTTGGTCGCATTAAGTGTGTTGGGTTCGCTTGGCCTTGGGGTGCTTGCAGCAATTTGCCGCAGCATGACGAATTGCTCCCTCTTCATCGTTCCGACTTCTATGGTGTTAGGAGCTGCTCTGCCGTTTATTCAATTGAACGAAACAATCAAAGGGCGACAGAAGGAAATACGGCGAGGTTTGCCTGCAGCGATTGAAATCGTCGCACTTTGCATGGGCGCTGGGCTCGACTTTCCGTCATCAATTCGACTGGTGGCGGAGCCGCACAAGTCGACAAGAAGCGCGCTGAAACGGGAGTTTCGGGTAATTCTTGAGCAGCTTGAGCTAGGGGGCACGCGGCGAGAGGCGCTGCGAACATTTGCCGAACGAGTGGAAACGGACGCGGTACGGGACTTTGTAAACTCCGTCGTACAAGCAGAAGAGAAGGGAAACCCATTGGCGCGGGCAATTCAGATTCAGGGGCGAATGCTTAGTCAGAAGCGCAGCGTTTTGGCTGAAGAGGCTGCAGCCCGTGCCGGCGTATTGCTGATTGTCCCAATGGTGCTTCTGATGGGGTGCGTGCTGACTCTACTTCTGGGGCCGTTTATCGTTCGCGGTGGAGGACTGTGACCATGCGCTGGTACGTGGAGATGCAAGTGTCGGGACGCGCCGCTCAACATTATGAACTCACTGGATTGGCTTGCGTGCAATGTGGAACAGAGAAGTCCGCGTATCTTCGTTTGCCGCAAAAATCAGGGTTTCCCTCCCGGTTGGTGCAGATGCAGCCGAAGTCCGATGGCGTCTTGGTGAGTCGAGCTGAAGACGGCGTCTCAGACATTGAATTGCTGGGACGAAGACATCAAACCGTCTCCATACCATGGGAGCAAGATGCATTCGTGCAAAATGTGCGATTTTGCTTCTTCCGGGCAGACGATGACATACGACGAAACAGTTTTGGAATCACCGGAATGCTTCTTGGTTGCGGCATCCTTGGCATCTTGTTGCTCTTAGGTTATCGCAAAGTGGATGGGCAAGGTTCTGCACATCTCGACGGCCCCGATGCCCCGTTGCTTTGGGAGGCGATGAAGGAACCATGCGGGGTCACAAGTGGTGATAGGGCAATTGCTCGGGCAGGGTTGCTTTGGGAAGCGGCCAAAGGAAAAGTGGCAAGATACCCGTTTGAACCCAAAGTTGGGACGGACGCGGTACGAACGCTCGCTGAGGCGAGCAGTTGCCTTGAGTTGACGCGGCAATTGGCAGTGCAGGACCTACGAATGACGGAGGGGGTTCGGCTCGAGGAGAAGCACATCAAGCTTGTCATCGAACGGGACTACGCAGGCCTCAGACTCGGTCTGCGATTTGCCCTTCTGAATGGAAATGATGCCGAGGTCATTCGACTCGCAGCGAAGCTATCCGCGCTACTTTCATTGCCTCCAACGCATGTCTATGCACGTTGGCTTACAGCTCTGAAGCGAGAAGCCGGGGACCGGCTTCGGGCCAAGGACGCGTGACCTCTTCACGCGCAGTGGGTCGTCCGGCTCAGGAAAGAACTGGGAGCTGGTCGCTGCGACCGAATCCGGCCCGTTGTCGCCGCAAGAAATCGAAAAAAGGACGCAACCGGATCGGGCAACGCCCGAATCAACGAATCATGACGCACGTATCTAAGAATGTCTACAAGCGCCTAGAAGCTCGATATCAGGCTCGTATTGTCGCGGGGCTCGTCGCAATACATTGCGGTATCGGTTGTGCCGCTCAGCGTGCCACGACTAACGTGAACGGATCTGGCCAGGGAGCGCCTGGCATGCGCGACAATCGTGAGCTTGCGAGGTGTGGTCGAGAGGCGATGCGCGCAGGCGACTCGATTCGCGCGGAGCACTACTTCGCCCTCGCTATTCAAAATGGCTATGACGAATCGGAGCTTTTGCCTGAGCTCCTTACGGCTTGTTTGCTGACGAACCGCCTTCGGTCGGCGCTAAATTATGCGGAGCCGGCATTGCGCAAGCACCCAGCGGATTCCGTTCTCCGGTATCTAGTTGCTACGGTGCACTTGGGCCTCGGGCAAACCCAATTCGCGAAGCAGGAGCTTGAGACGCTTCTTCGGCACCAACCCCAATTCGCGGATGCCCATTTTCTTCTGGGAATGCTTGAGTTGTCCCGCAACGAAAGAGAGGCTGAACGCCATTTTCGTTATTACCTGAAGATTGCTCCACGAGGAAACAAAGTGAGCGAGGTTACGGAGCACATTGAGCAATTGCAATACGCGAGAGTGCCGTACGCAACTGCCACAGAGGGGGAGGCAATCGTCTCTTCGGTTCCTAGTCACTCCGATTCCGGATCTGCCTGGACTGCGCCAGACAATGCCCGTGAAGTATCGAGCGAGAATCTGCCGGGGAAGGTCGTTGTGCCATGATTCCTGAATCGGTCTACAACGCCACGATTCGCCGATTTCTGCAACCAATTGAAGAGATGTTGGATGATGAGTCGGTCACCGAAATCATGATCAACGGACCACTAGAGATCTTTGTTGAGCGCAAGGGAAGACTGACGAGAATCGACAGAACATTTGATGGCATTGAGTCGCTTCTGTCAGCCCTGCGCGTGATAGCCCAATACGTAGGTCGCCCATTCGATGAAGACCACCCTTTGCTAGAGGCGCGTCTCCCAGACGGCTCTCGCGTTGCGGCGCTACTGCCGCCGGTTGCTCCCACAGGACCGTGCGTTGCCATTCGACGATTCTCCAAAGAGCTACTGACAATAGAGCGGCTCGTGGGGTTCGGTGCTCTGACGACGGACGCGGTCGATATGCTGCGGATTCTAGTCGAAGCCAAGAACAATATCGTCGTTTCTGGCGGGACTGGTTCGGGGAAGACATCCCTGCTCAACGCCCTCTCCGCCCTCATTCCTGCGGATGAACGGTTGATCGTAATTGAGGATTCGCGTGAGCTCGTCTTACAGCGAGATCATGTGGTCTCGCTTGAGTCGCGTCCGGCCGACTCTCGGGGCAAGGGGCAAATCTCAGTTCGTGACTTGTTTCGTGCAAGCTTGCGAATGCGACCCGATCGGATCGTTCTGGGTGAAATCCGATCGGGCGAGGCATTGGACTTGATTCAAGCAATGACGAGCGGACACGGCGGGTGTTTGGCAACCGTTCACGCTAGCTACCCCAAAGATACGCTGTCACGGCTCGAAACCCTGGCGCTAATGGGAGGTGTCGAGCTTCCGCTTCATGCGTTGCGGTCGCAATTGGCATCCGCAATCGACATTGTTGTGCAAACAGCCCGGTTTAGAGACGGCAAACGAATGGTGACGCACATCTCGGAAGTGACGGGTGTGGATCCGAACCTTGGATACACAATAGCTGACCTATTTGCGACACAAGTAGCAGGAAAAGATGGTGAAGGTGTGGCCGTTCGCGCGCTCGTTCCAACGGGCATTTTGCCGTCAAGCATGCCCATGTTGGCCGCTCATGGGGTTACGCTGCCGCATAACGTGCTAGCCGCCGCAGAGCGCCGGGTAGCGGTGGGTAGAATGTGAGCGCATCGATAGTCGACGTGTGAAAGACAACGGTCAAAGGAGGTAGACATGTTGGCCCAACCAGCAGCGAGTGACCAAGAGGTAGAGTTGTTACTGGTTCTAGACGTTCCGCGGCACCCGGTTGGTATCATATTCCCACCGGGTGCAGAACGCGCGTTCTCTGTCGGAGCGGCAAGGACTGCAGATTTTCGTCTTCAGGGACACTCAAGACCAATTGAGTTTTTTGTTGAGCGACAAGACGACAGACTTATCTTGATTCCGGGGTACCAGGACCAGGGGCTGCGAATTAATGGTTTCATGGTAAGCGGTGTCGTTGCATTGCCGGAGTTCGCGACCATTGAGTGCGGTAGTTGTTTGCTCCGTGGGCGGCTCTATGCTCGCGCAAGGTACTTCGCATCAACTCCGCGGCAGCTTCATTGGCAATTTGCACTGGATGGTGAACTTCCCAACGAATGCTTTCCAAATCCAAGCGACGAACCAGGAATTGCAAAGCAACCAAACGCTTCGTGGGGAACGAATCCCGACCTGCGAATGCATGCCGCAAGCACAACAGCGCGAACAGAAGAAGTGGGCGTCGTCGCGAGTGCGGCTAACGACCAGACGACTACCCACGTACGAATTCCGTCTGGTGCTGACTATGTGCCGACCGCAATCGTGCCAAGAGTGACAGTGGAGATCGTTGGCCCGAAAGCTTGCGATTCGGCAACCACTCCGGCGCGTGAACCACAGAAACGAAAAACACGTGCATCCAGCGTGACTGCGGCAAGCGAAGGCGGTTGCGGGTCCTCGGTGGGTCCGGCGGGAACAAAAGTCGTTTCGTCGATATTGCGTGCGCACGCTCTTGCGGTTGCAAAGCAAGTTGAACGTTGTCCTGCGGATTCAAGCCAAGGTGGCATTTCTGCAAATAACATGAACGGGCAAGTTGGCGGTTCAACTGCACGGCAACCCGCCGCTATGAGATGGCAAGCTCCCACTGCCGAGTATTCCGCCATAGAACTGCCTATCGCCGCAATGAAGCTCCCCCGCAACGCCGTTGAATCGGTATCAAAGTTGGGCTCGGAATCTTGCGCCAACTTGGGAGCCAACTCGCGCCCCAGACCCATTGGACACCTCGGAATTGATGGTGGTACCGCGCTCGCGCGTCTTGGTCAGTGGGCGTACAGAAGGCCAATCGCAGTAAGTGCAATTGCCCTTTCGGGAGCGCTCTTCTGCGCATTGGGTGCAGCATTGTTTCGGAGCGGCAACCACAAGCCAATCATCGCGGTCGCGCCGGTGAAAAGTCACATCGCCGTACAAGCGGGCCCAGTGTCCAAGGCGACCATGCCTCCACAGCCCAACCAAGTGACAGAAACGCCTGACCCAACCACGGGAACCGCAACCGCGCAGTTGGAGGCAGCTCAAAAGCGGATTCGCCAAAGCGCAATGGGTAGTCCATCTGGTCTCGCTGTTACCGCAATCGAGCACCTTGCGGCAGGTCGACATCATGAAGCGCTGCGCACCTACGAACGGATCTTGGAACAGTCCCCTCAGGATGTTGTGGCCGTCGCGGTCGTGCGAATCCTCAAGATGCGACTTTCAAATGATTGTGCCCAGAGTGGACAAGAGAAATCAAAAATCAACTATTGTCCGGAGATTTTGCCGTGAAAGCTCGAACGTACGTACCTCTATTGTTCATTGCTCTCTCGAGTTGCATTCATGGTTGTTCGGCTCCCAATGTAAGGCTAGAGCTCGCGTTTCCGATTCATATTCAGGTTCGTTCGACAGAGAGTGAGCCATTGAGCGGCGCTGAAATTTCCGTAAACAATCGTTCCGTTGGTCGTACGGATGCGCTCGGTAAATTGGCTCTTAGCCAGTCTGGCCGCGAGGGGCAAGAAATTGCGGTACAAGTTCATTGTCCTTCTGGGTATCGAAGCCCCGAGGTTCCTGAGGTAGTTCGACTAGCAAATACAAGGGCGTTGGATGAGGCTTCGGGAGCCGCGGGAACCATGGTCGAATTTGCCTGTGAGAGCGAGTTGCGCGATGTGGTGCTAGTCGTTCGTGCCCAAGGTGGACCTAACCTGCCCGTAGTCGTCGACGGCACCGCGGCCGGGGTGACCGACAGCGACGGGTATGCGCATCTACTGCTGCGACTGGATCGCAAACAGAATCATGTGGAACTTGGAATGGATACGGAACAAAAGAGGAGCCTATTGCCGCGCAATCCAAGCCGAAACTTCGCTCTTGGCTCGAACGACGCAATAGTGCTTTATGAGGAACATCTTTCCATGCAGAAAGCAAAACCGAAGTCGAGTCAAAGTGCGAAGTTAACGCCGCATCGGCCGTTGCCAATTCGCCTCAATTGACCGGTATTCGGGTATGTTTACTGCCCCCTCACACTACTCGCGTTGACAGTTTTGCGAGCGCTCGCGGCTCCAACGGAACCGTGCCCAAGGTATAGCCGGCTATTGCATACGCTCGAGGCTGGACTGAAATTGGGTTGGGACCCCAGGAATTGCGAGGTCGAGTGGCCCCAATGTCGGGCGACGCGGTTGCGGACTACTTCTGCGTTTCCAGCTGGGTTTTTCCGGAACAGGCGATAAATGTCCAGCCTGGCGCGGGAGCGCGTTTGTCGCCTCCGTCGCCAACAATCCGTAGCTTTCGCTTCTGGGATGTTGGACAATTTGCGACCAGATCATCACTGCCAATACCTTGGTCTGGATCGACGTAGCAGAAGCCTGGAACCGGTGACACTGTTTCGAAGTTTGCTAGAGTTTCGCATTGAGTCTTGGGACGAATTGGGTCCATGTCATCCGTCAGCTGCTTGAGCGAACAGAAGCTGTAGGAACTGCACGGCAGTTTTCCGTCGCCGTCGCAGATCCCCTCGTCCTTCAGCTGTCGACGAACCGCTTCCTTGAGAGATGGAGCGACGTCATTGCGACCCTTCGCGACGCATTGGGTCCATGCGGGATCGGTTACGGCCTCAACGACTTCACAGCTGAGTTTGCCACTCTCCGTTGCGAGTTGACGGGGCAAGCAGGAATCGACCAATTTCGACTTGAGTCTGTCGACCAATGCTGCCACAGCGGGATTGTAGCCATAGCCGGGAGCATCGCGATTGGCCCAGGCGAGATCCTTTGGGCAAATTGATGCGACAATACTGTTGTCCTTCGCAGAGTCGTTGTGGCCTTTGAGGACTTCAAGTTGCCGCGTTCCTGGGTAGGCTTTGGCAGCGTATTGGATCTGGCCGTACGAACCGTCAACGGGGTTTTGGCAGAGGGGTGATTGCGAGCCTGTAGGGGCCCAATTGGGCGCGCAAGAACACGCTTGGTTTGCCGTCGCGCAGGCTGCGTCATCTACAGCACAGCTGCAGTCCTTGATTGCGCTCTGGCTACCGGTCCCGGGTGAGGCACCAGAGAGTTGCTGGTTTAGATCGAACACGCAGGCAAATTGAAGATCATTCCCGTTGGAATTCCATTCGTGAAAATTGATATTGTTAACTTTGGCTTGGGTTCCAGTCGGAAGCCCAATGGGTTCGTTGGTAATGGGATGGATGCCGCTACGTGGCGAAGTTGACTCGCGCATGAGGGGATCCAAAGCAGGATTGCCCTTTTCGTCGGGAAGGAGGAGCGACCAGTTGATTGCTGACGAGGAAAGGTACTTTAAAACGGGTTGCGCATTCTGCGCGCTGCCAGCGGCTTGTAGCGATTCGGTGGTCGCAATGTCTTGCCACGGCACACCTAGAATTCCGGTGAGAAATACCATATTAGCGTCAGACCTGGGCTGGGTGCCGGCCGCTTGCTGCTCCGCAGTTGCAGCGTAGATGGGGTTTGGGAATGACGGGCCGGGAATGCAGGGTTTCCCTTCATGTCCCTTGCATTCGCAGTCCAGATCACCGTAGTTCTGATACGGGCAAATGGACTTCAGTTTGAGTGCATTGACGTAGCGGTTGGTCGGGAATAGGAAGTCGTAACCCAGGCGTTTCTTTTGGTCGAAGCAGCGCAACCCAGGGTTGGTGTCAATGGTTCTTCTCGCGGCACAAGTTGGATCGGCTACGCAGCTCGTCGGCGGCTTCGCGTCGTCGCAGCTGTAGCAACAAGGGTCATTCGGGTTGGTTGCGCAGATAGTCGATTTAGGGTTACACACCGGATCTGCGGCGCAGCCCGTGGGTGGAGCTGCGTCGTTGCAGCTGTAGCAACAAGGATCATCCGGTTTGGTTGCGCAGATGGTTGATCCACGCTTCAGCTTCCTTAGTTTGTCTCCGTCCGTCATCAGCCAAGCTCGACCCGTGTCGCTGATGGAGCAATCATTTTCATCTGTCAGCATAACAATCGCCAACAGCGAATCAGGTCTGAGAAACTGCCTGCGTTGCTCAAGAATGGATGTATCTTTGCCGCTGCGTGCTGTATAGGGACTGCCGCCAGCCGGCGACACCATTTCGGTTGACGCTGGCGGTTCTGGATCAATCAGAAATCGATACCAAGATTCGAGACTCATTTCGTAGCCGCAGCCCGTCTCGCCGGCAGCCGTCACGAAATTGCGAAACTCCGTCTTCCGTTCATCAATCTGCGTAGCGTAGTTGCTCGCGTCAGACTGGCTCCAGGTCAAATACGAACTCGGCAATGTACCGCTGGTTCGCGCGAGGGAACCAAGCAACCAACCACGGTCATCTAGTTCGGGCTTTGGTTTTGGCACTAGCGCGAGCTTATCAGTTGGATCGCAAAGGGTTCCTCCGACGTCTCCCAAACTACTGGTGACAACTCCAATATGGATGTCATTCACCGGTGAGAATTCCCGGATGTATCCCGGAGTCTTGCATGGCGAGGTTGGGTCGCCGACGATTTCGGGTGCATTTAGCGGGTTTTTTGGATCGATGCAGTCTGGTGTGGTCAGACGTGTGAGCAACTGCGGCACAGCCGCTGCCAGAACCTGTTGCTTGTCCGCCATCGAAGCGGAGTTGTCGATCATGAAAATGACGTCAATCTTGTCGATTTTGGTCGATTGATTGCGTTTTACGAAAATGTTCTGCGTTTCCGGGTGCGTTTCACCAATCGGTCGATCAAGGCAACTCGCGAGGGATGCGAGGAACCCGAGAATTCCAATCGTTCGAATGCACCTCCTACTTCGACTGCTTGCCGCATGTTCTGTCGTGGCAAAGGTTCGCTTTCTAGTCATGATGCCGCTCCCAAGGCTCCCTGCTAAGTCGAGACAGAGCGATGCCGTTGCTTGTTCAAACATGTTCGAAAAGCTTGCGTGCGATCGTCCTTGCCGCCCAAGAGCCCAACTTGGACGGACAGTCTCGAGGTTTCTAGTTTCCGCTCATCCCAAACAAGGACACGCTATCGCTCACGCACCGGGACCGCCCTGGCCGTCGGCGCGCAACCGTCGCATCCTCAGCGAAGCGTTGCGAGTTGCGTGCCATCGCGCGAATGCCGAGCATGCTGGAGGATTCTAGAAATGCGGTAGCCAACCGAGTTGGCAGCGAGAGGCCAAGCGGCAACTGCGGTTGGCGGAACCTATCGAAATCGCGTCAGTTCTTGTTGAGCAGCTTGGCGAAAGGGTTGTTCTTAAACCCATCGGCCTGCGCCTGTGGGCGAGCAGCTGGCTGCGGTCGCTGGCCTTGTGGTCGCCCTTGGTTCTGCGGGCGACGATCGCCTGCGGCGTTCGGTGTTGGGCGGTCGAAGCTTGCCTTATTGGGCACGGTTGCGCTGCGCGCGGTCAAAGCGATGCGTTTGCGTGCGAGATCCACTTCGACGACTCGGACTTGAATCTTGTCGCCCACGTTGACGACTTCGTGAGGATCCTTGACGAATTTGTCCGCAAGCTGGGAGATATGTACGAGGCCATCTTGGTGGACACCCACGTCAACGAAGGCGCCAAAGGCGGTGATGTTAGTGACCACCCCTTCGAGCTCCATACCCGGTTTGAGATCTTCCATGGTCCGAACGTCATCGCGGAACTTCGGTGGCTCGAAGCTCTTGCGCGGATCCCGGCCTGGCTTGTCGAGCTCCGCCATGATGTCTTTGAGCGTGAACTCGCCGACGTCCCCCTTCATGTACTTTCCGACTTCAATCTTCGTCAAGAGTGCCGAACTACCGATGAGTGAGGGAAGTGAGACCCCGAGATCCTTTGCCATTTGTTCGACGAGTCCGTATCGCTCGGGATGAACCGCGCTCGAATCGAGCGGGTGCTCGCCACCAGCGATGCGCAAGAATCCCGCCGCTTGCTCGAATGTGCGCGGACCCAAGCCAAAGACGTCCAAGATTGCTTTGCGCGACTTGAAAGGGCCGTTCTTGTCGCGATGGCTTACGATTCGCTTCGCCAACGTGGGTCCAATACCGGCAACGCGAGATAGCAATGACGCGCTGGCCGTGTTCAGCTCCACACCCACACTGTTGACGCAGCTTTCTACGACCTCATCCAACTTCTTGCCGAGTGCGGTCTCCGATACGTCATGCTGGTATTGCCCGACGCCAATGCTCTTGGGATCAATCTTGACCAGTTCGGCCAAGGGATCTTGCAGTCGCCGAGCAATGCTGATTGCGCCGCGCACAGTGAGATCAAGATCCGGGAACTCTTCTCGAGCCACGTCGCTTGCCGAATAGACACTCGCTCCAGCTTCGTTGACGGAGACGCAGAGTGTCTGCTCAACGAGTCCTTCCTCCTTTAGGAGATCGCGGACGAAAGCTTCCGTTTCACGCCCATGCGTCCCATTGCCAACGGCAATAGCGCAGACATTGTGCTTGCGGCAAAGCTTGCGCAGGGTGTCTTTGCCTCGCTCAATTGCCGAATCCCCTTGAACTAGGTAGATGGTCTCGTGTTCAAGGATCTTACCCGTCTGGTCCACGACGGCACATTTGCAGCCTGTGCGTTGTCCGGGATCGATACCAAGCACACTCTTGGCGCCGTAAGGGGGAGCCAGGAGAAGCTCGCGTAGATTCTGTGCGAAAACGACGATAGCATCCTTGTCTGAGCGCAGTTTGAGCTCAATTCTGACGTCACCAATGACCGCAGGAGACACCAATCGTTCGACGGTATCCGCAACGACCTTCTCGAGTTCCTCTTGCCATGGCGTGCCCTTCTTGATCGGAATTCGTCCGCGAACATAGGTGAAGTGTGGCTCGAAATCGAGATTGAGCGTGGCGTAGAGCACGTTCTCGTTTTCACCGCGCCGGATTGCCAGATACCGATGCGACGGAACCTTCAGAATGGGTTCCTCGAAACTCGCGTAGGTGTCAAACTTCGTGGTGACGTTCTCGAATTCCGTGCGCTTCTTGACGGAAATAGTGCCTTCCTGCAGGTAAGCGTCACGGAAATGCTGACGCAATTCGGCGTCTTCTGACAGACGTTCCGCGCAGATATCACGGGCACCGGCCAAAGCAGCGGCTTCGTCTTCGACACCCTTTTCAACACTGATGAAGCTCTTTGCGGCAGCGAGCGGATTCGTGTCACAGTCTTGTGTCCAAAGCAGCTCAGCTAGCGGCCCGAGACCTTTCTCGAGCGCAATCGTCGCGCGCGTGCGGCGCTTGGGCTTATACGGTAGGTAGAGATCTTCAAGCTCAGTTTTCGTGGCAGCAGCTAGAAGTCGCTTCTGGAGCTCCGGCGTCAGCTTGCCCTGCTTTTCGATCTCGTTGAGGATGCTGGCGCGTCGCGTTTCCAGTTCCTTGACGTACTCGTGGCGTTCGCCAATCGTACGGATCTGGACCTCGTCGAGGCCTCCAGTTGCTTCTTTTCGGTAACGCGCAATGAAGGGCACAGTGGCACCTTCTTCCATCAGCTTTACGACGGCGGCTACGGAAGGCAGCGATAGCTCGAGCTCTTGGGCAATTCGACTCAGGAGTTCGGCGGAAGTTGGTGCTGTCGCCGTTTTCGTTTCACTCGTGGGAACCGTCGTC
>Ga0302321_100000842_pt1 | contig 26599 bp, 23 predicted proteins | sample Fen_T0_1_FD_202505 | JGI IMG/M metagenome (GOLD analysis project Ga0302321, IMG submission 202505) | Peat permafrost microbial communities from Stordalen Mire near Abisko, Sweden - Fen_T0_1 | ecosystem: Environmental > Terrestrial > Soil > Wetlands > Permafrost | place: Sweden: Abisko... | reverse complement strand
AGGAGCACGAACCCAACCGCAAAGGCAAACGGGATTATCGATACCGAGCTCAAGGGCCAGGTCCAGCCGAGCACGACGAAGGGCTGCGAAGGCGAAGTCCAGCCGTACGTGTAACCCTCGATCATGGCGAAGACCACCGACGCCAGGCCGGTCGTGACGAACAGGAATCCCAGCGGGTCGAAGCCGCCGCGTGCGTTCTCGTCGCACGACTCGTCGACCCACATCATCGTGCCGACGATCGCCAGCAGGCCTACCGGGATATTGATGTAGAAGGCCCAGCGCCACGACAGATACGTGGTCAGCCAGCCGCCGAGCAGCGGCCCCAGAGCCGCCATCCCGCCGATGACGGAGCCCCAGATGCCGAAGGCAATCGCCCTGTCGCGACCGCGGAACCCCTCGTTGAGGATCGATTGAGTCGCCGGCAGAATGGCCGCTCCCCCCAGGCCCTGTAGAAGCCGGGCCGCGATCAGCGTCTCACCGCTCGGCGCGAACCCCGCCAGCGCCGAGGCGATCATGAATGTGCCCAGCCCGACCAGATACATTTTGCGACGGCCGATGCGGTCCCCGAAACGACCCATCGTCACAAGGAACGCGGCGAAGACAAGGGCGTAGATTGTGTTGATCCACTCGGTGGCCGTGCCCGACAAGCCCAGGTCCCGAGCAATGGTTGGAACGGCGACGTTCACGATCGTCGCATCGACGATGATCATGGCCACGCCGAGGCTGAGCATGGTCAATCCAAACCAGCGGCGGCGCCGACTGGTGGCAGGACCGGGATTTTGGTCGGACACGGTATTCCTTTACTCAGGCAATGTTTAGTTGGGCCATTATGATATATTCGGGCCATGGCTGACAAGTCCACAACCAAAGGTGCCATCGCGACGGAGGAGATCTCGGGGGCGGCGCTCGAGACGAGCAGGTTGCTCCTTGAGTTCCTCCATGCCGCATACGCCACACGGAACATGGACAAGGGCGGCGGCGCCTCGGCCGGGAATGAGGCGCCCGCAGCGGCACCGGCCCGCGGCCACGGCACTGCCGAGGATGTGTCTACTCACGCTTTTCGTGTCGCCATCCACGTCCATCAGCACGGCGAGCGGACCGTGGGCCAGGTGGCCTCGGGCCTGGGCATCTCGTATGGCTGGGCCAGCCGGGTGGTCGACGAGGCCGAGGCGAACGGCTATCTGATCCGCGAGCGGGACGCCGACGACCGCCGCGTGGTGCGGGTAAGGCTCAATCCGGAACGGCTCGACGAGGTCGAGCGCGCCCTGGAATGGCGCGGCCGGGCCGTTCAGCAGGCCCTGGAACCACTGAGCGAATCCGAAGGGGAGGCCGTCCGGCTCTTTCTCCGGCGGGTCACCGACCTCATGCTTGGCAGCGAACCGGGACAACCCTGAGGCACGGAAACAGGGCCGAGCCGGTACAATCGAACGGTCGGATGCGCTATGCCGCGTGAGGCTCGTGGCACCGGCCGCCGTCCCGCCGGTTGACATTGGTCCACCGAGTCCGAGAGTTGGGCGCCGCCAGCGGTGGTCGCCTCCGCTTGCAGAACGTCTAGGAGATGGCCTGTGCCCGCTACCGATCCTGCCCGTCGCGCTGTCGTAACCGGCCTTGGAGCCGTGACCCCCATCGGCAACACTGCCCAGGCCTATTGGGAAGGCTTGCTGGCCGGTGCATCCGGTGTCGGTCCGATAACGCAGTTCGACCCTAGCGGGCTGGACGTCCGGATCGCGGCCGAGGTCAAGGACTTCGACCCGTGCATTGCCATGGACCGCAAGATGGCCCGACGCATGAGCCGCTTCATCCACCTTGCGGTGGCCGCGGCCGCCGAAGCGGTTGCGGACTCCGGCATCGACTTCGCCGCCTACGACCAGGATCAACGCGATCGCGTTGCCGTCTGCCTCAACACCGGCGGTGGCGGACTCGAGCAGGTCCTCGAGGGCACACAGGTCATCGCCGACAAGGGCCCCGGCCAGGTTTCGCCGTTCGCAATCCCGGCACTTTCCGGCTCGATGGCCGCCTGCCAGATCTCGATGAAGTACGGCATCACCGGCCCGGTCATCACCCAGGTCGCGGCGTGTGCCAGCAGCGTCATCGCCTTCATCGACGGCATGCGCATGATCCGGATGGGCGAAGTTGACGTCGCCCTCGTCGGTGGCTCGGAAGGCTCGCTCCTGCCGATCGCCTTTGCGGCGCTGGGCAACATGGGCGCCCTTTCGCGCAAGAACGACGACCCCACGCACGCTTCTCGCCCGTTCGATCGCGACCGCGACGGTTTCGTGTTCGGCGAGGGTGCGGCGGTGATCGTCCTCGAGTCCGCTGAACACGCCATGGCTCGCGGCGCGAAGATCCTGTGCGAAGTCGCGGGTGGCGGCATGACCGCCGACGCGTTCCACATCAGCGCCCCGGATCCGTCCGGACGCGGCGCGGCGGCAGCGATGACCAAGGCGCTCCGTGACGCCGGCGTGGCCCCGGACGAAGTTGACTACATCGTCGCCCACGGCACCTCGACTCCACTCAACGACATGACCGAGACCAAGGCCATCAAGGCCGCCTTCGGCGCTCACGCCTACAAGGTCGCGATCAGCTCACCCAAGTCGATGGTCGGGCATCTGCTCGGCGCCGCGGGCGCTGTGAGCGGTCTCGCCGCGATCGGCGCGATCCGCGACGGCGTGATGCCGCCCACGGCGAACCTGGACAACCCGGATCCGGAATGCGACCTGGACTACATCCCGAACGTGAAGCGGGTCAAGAAGGTCGATACCGCGATCATCAACGGCTTCGGCTTCGGCGGCCAGAACGCGGTCACCGTCTTCCGGCGGTTCGAGGCGTAAGCGGCGCGCCCGAAAGCGGTGTCCGCTCTGCAACTCCGAGCGGCTCAATCGGTTTGTTCGTCCACGGCGTGTAGGATCTGATCGTGCTTCGCCGCCGATTGCTCCCACCATGGCTACGACACGGCGTTGAGGCCGGCGTCGTCGGTGCGCTACTGTCGCTCGGCACTCTTGTGGCCTTCTACGTCAGCCGCCCCGAGCCGCGCCTCGTCCTTCCGACCGGGCTCGATTCCTCGTTCATCCTGCTGCCGGCCGTCGTGGCCCTCGGCATCTTCGCGGTGGCCTATCCGACATTCCTGGCCGCCACTCGCGAGGACGCGATCATGGGCGTCGTGGCCGCGTTCCTCGTGGCAGCGGACGCCCTGATGCTGATCTCATTCGTGATCGGCGACGCGGTGATGATCCACCCGATCGGGCGCAGCCTGCCCCTCGGCGTGCTTGCATCTGCCGTGGCGGTGCCGGTGGCGGTAGTGGCGGTTCTCGCGGGGCAGCTCTCGGTGCCGCTGGGCTTCGGCCGTTCGGCCGGCGTACGGTCGGCGGTGGCCGGAGGCGTCGTTGGGCTCGTGCTGGTGGTCGTGGCCGCGTACACCGTTTAGGCGCTAGCCGCCCGCCGGAGCCTGAGCCGCGCCGGCCGATCCTCGATTTCCCGTCTCCGTCCCCAGCCCGAACCTCCGCAGCCGGAGCGAGTTGGTCACGACGCTGACCGATGAGAGCGCCATCGCGCCGGCGGCCAGCGCGGGGTTGAGCGTGACGCCCCAGATCGGGAAGAGCGCGCCCATCGCCACCGGGATCAGCACCACGTTGTAGCCGAAGGCCCACAGCAGGTTCTGGCGGATCACGCGGCGTGTTTGGCGAGAGAGGCGGATGGCCGTGGCCACGGCTCGCGGGTCGCCGCCGACCAGTGTCACGTCGGACGCTTCCATGGCCACGTCGGCGCCGGTGCCAATCGCGATGCCAACGTCGGCGCGCGCCAGCGCAGGAGCGTCGTTGATGCCGTCACCAACCATTGCCACTCGCAGACCGCGGGCCTGGATGGCGGCCACCGCGTCGGCCTTGCCGGCGGGGAGAACTTCCGCCATGACTCGCTCCGGAGCGATGCCGACGGCCGCGGCCACGGAGCGGGCAACTCGGGCACCGTCGCCGGTGACGAGCCAGACTTCGATGCCGGCGGCGGCCAACTGGCGAACGGCTTCGGCGGCCTCGGGCTTGATTTCGTCCACGGTGGGGAGAGCGCCGGCGGCGCGGCCGTCCACTGCCAGATAGGTGACCGCGGAGGCGGCACCGGCTATGGCACCGGCGGCCGTCCCAACGGCACCGGAGGCGGGCTCGACGTCGCCGGCGACCGCAACCACGGCCAGCGGCCCCAGATCCACGCCCTCGGAGGCGAGGAACGCGGCCGTCCCGACTAGAACCTCGCGCCCGGCGACCCGGCCGCGAACCCCGCGTCCGGCGATTGCCTCAAATCCGTCGACGGGGCTGCGGCCCACGCCCGCCTCATCGGCCCGGGCCAGGATCGCGGTGGCCAGCGGATGCTCGCTCCCCCGCTCCACCGACGCCGCCATGTCGAGCACCTCGGCTGCGCTGAAGCCCTCTGCCGTAACCACGTCGCCGAGTGTCGGGCGGCCGCGGGTCAGCGTTCCGGTCTTGTCGAAAACGACCGCCTGAACGCCGGCCGCCAGTTCCAGCGCCTCGCCGCCGCGGATCAGGATGCCCGCCTCGGCGCCCTTGCCGGTGCCGACCATGATGGCCGTCGGCGTCGCCAGGCCCATCGCGCACGGGCACGAGATCACGACGACCGTGATGAACGCCACAAGCGCGTGAGTCACCTTCGGGTCCGGCCCGAAGAAGAACCAGAGCCCGAACGTGATCGCCCCGAGCCCGAGGACGACCGGCACGAAGATGCCGCCGATCCGATCGGCCAGACGCTGGATCGGCGCCTTGGAACCCTGCGCCCGTCTGACCAGGTCAACGATGTGGGCCAACGCAGTGTCACGCCCGACTCTCGTGGCCCGGAACAGGAAGGTCCCCCGGCCATTCATCGTGGCCCCGATCACCTGCGCGCCGGGACCCTTCGAGACCGGCACCGGCTCGCCGGTCAGCATCGATTCGTCGATCGCCGACTCACCCTCGACCACCTTGCCGTCGACCGGGACGCGCTCGCCCGGCCGAACACGCACGAGGTCGCCGACCCGGACGTCTTCCAGCGGGACATCGATTTCGGCACCGGACCGGACGATCCGCGCCGACTGCGCCTGCAGCCCGAGCAATTCCTTGATCGCCCCGACGGTCTGCGACTTGGCCCGCGCCTCCAGCCAGCGGCCCATAAGCACGAGGCCGACGATCGCCGTCGAGCTGTCGAAGTAGGTCGCGGGCTCGATGCCGGCGGCGCGGAACCAGTCGGGGGCGACGGTCACCAGCACCGAGTATGCCCAGGCGGTGGTCGTGCCGACGACGACGAGCGTGTCCATGCCGGTCGAGCGGTGGATCGCGGCCCGCCAGGCCGCGCGGTAGAAGCGCCGTCCGGCGAGGAATTGGACGAGCGTCGCCGGCCCGATGACCACCCAGGCCAGCTGTTCCATCGTTATCGGCAGCGACGGCGCGTACATCAGGCCCATCGTCACGGCCGCAACCACCAGTGCCGCGGCCGCCGCGACGCCCAGGGACCGACGTTCGTGGGCCCGCTCGGCGGCTTCCGCATCGGCCTCGTCGGCCAGGCTCAGGGTTGAGCCGTCGGCCGCGGCCGTCATCGGCCGGACCTCGTACCCGGCCGCCTCGATGGCCCGGGCCAGCTCATCCAGGCCGGCGATCTCGGGCAGATACGTGATCGTGGCGACTTCGGTGGCCAGGTTGACATTGGCCTCGGCCACGCCCGGCGTCTTGCGCAGGAAGCGCTCGATGCGGTTCACGCACGATGCGCAGCTCATTCCCTCTATGGGCAGCCGGACCTCCGCAGAGGGGACGGCGGGATCAAGAACGGTTAGGGCGGTGCTTTGTGTTTCCATACTCCCCGGGAGTATAGACCGAGGCCAGCGGCTCGGCAACGGGCGACGTCTTCCCCCGCCGACGGCGAAGCGTCAAACTCCCCGCATGATCGCCCCGAGCGCCGCTTTCACGACACAACCCGGTCCGTGGGGAGTCATCCACATCGCCGCGACCGGCGCCGGGATCGTGGCCGTGGATCTGGGCACCGAGACACCGCTGTTCGTGGATGCGCTCGCGCGGCGGCTCCACGGCCCGGTCCTTCCCGCCGAGGACGGCGAAGTTCCAGCGGCGTGGCGGGCGGCACTGGACCTGGCCGCCCGGCAGATCGGCGAATACCTGGCCGGCGCCCGCCAAACGCTCACCGTCCCGATCGATCTGCGTGTCTCGGACTGGGACCGGCTGGTGCTGAACGGCGCCGCGCAACTCCGCTTTGGTGAAACCGCGAGCTACGGCGAGCTGGCCCGCCGGGTCGGCCACCCGGGCGCGGCCCAGGCAGTCGGCGGCGCCATGAGCCGCAACCCGGTCCCGATCCTGATCCCCTGCCATCGCGTCATCGCCGCGGGTCACCGGCTCGGTGGCTACGGCGGCTACACGTACGCCGACCGTGAATCCGCCCTCGAGGTCAAGCGCCGGCTGCTCGCCCTCGAGGGTACGACGACGGTCGACTAGCGTGCCGCAGTCGACTGGCGGGCGGCGACTCCGTCATGGCGCGGCGACGCTCAGCAGGGCGGGCACAACCCGGGTAGCCGGACCTCGAACCCGATGGCTGAAGTCGGCGTCGTTGTCGGCCGCTTCCAGATTCGCCAACCACGTCTCGGCGCCGAACGCGGCCGCAAGGCGGGCGAACCCGCTCGCCGGCCAGACCGCCCCGGATGTGCCGACGGCGAGGAACACCAGACGCTCGTGCGCCCTCGCGGCCGCCTCGAGGAATCGCCGGGTCTGACGGTCGGACTCCGCATCGACGGCCTCGCCGAACCAGACTATGTCCGGTCTGAGCGACGAACCGCAGCGGTCACATCGGGGGGCGCCCGCCGGCTCCGATCGGTCTTCGAAAGGCGGCCGGTCGCAGCCCCGGCAGCGATCTCGCCAGAGCGATCCATGCAGCTCGAATACGCGCCGATTACCGGCCATCTGGTGGAGTCCGTCCACGTTCTGCGTAATGAGCAGGAAGCGATCGCCCAGCCGCCGTTCGGTTTCGGCAAGGGCCAGATGAGCGGCGTTGGGCCGGACCTCGGCGGCGCGGCGCCGAAGCCCAGAGTAGAAGGCCCAAACCCGATCCGGATCGCGCTCGAACCCCTCGGGCGTGGCCACGTCTTCGACGCGTTCGCCTTCCCACAACCCGTCCGAGCCGCGGAAGGTCCGCAAGCCGCTCTCGACGCTGATACCGGCGCCGGTCAGGACGAGGAGCCGGTCCGAAGGCCGCAGATCGAGCGATAGGTTCGGGCTCATCGACCGGTCGTCAGCGGTGGCCTTCCTGGAGTTCCATCTGCTCGAGAGCGATGACGATCGCGAGCGCAAGCGGAACGTCGAATCCGGGCGCGACCTGGACGCCGTAGCCACCGTGAAGGCTCATCAACTTGCGGGACGCCAGGATCACTTCCTGACCGCCGTTGGTGACATGGAACTCGCGGGAGATCCAGTCGCCGGTCACGGCGAGCTGGTCGCCGTTGGTGGCCGTGATCTTGAAGCGGTCCCCCAGGAAACTCACGAGGGCCTTCTCGATCGTGCACACGACCTGATCGCCGACCTTGACCTCGAACGTCTTGCGCACATGCGCCAGCGACTGGTTGATCTGGTACAGCGGCTGGCCGTTGAGGTTCTGCAGCACCAGGGTGCGCCGGATGGCAAGCGCTTTCCCGTCAACGAGAAAGGCGTGGTTGCCGTTGGCGTCGTCGATCCAGAGGTCGCCTCCGACCGACACCAGCTTCTGATTGAGGACGAAGGTCTGGCCTGTGGGGGCGAACGACATGACTCGAACCTCCTGCGGCTACGAAGGCGATTGCGTCTCAGCATAGACGTCGGGCTCGGTATCGCCGGTGGTCGAATGCGCGGGCGACACCAGATGGCCGGCCGGTTCCAGCCACGAGTTGGTCGGCGTCGCCCAGTATTCGGCCATCACGTCGAGACGAACGGCGTATGTGGCGCGAGAAGCCTCGAACGCCGGCCACGCTGCGTCTCCGGGCACGAGTTCGTAGCCCGCGGCCGCGAGCCGCCGGCAGGCCTCGTCGAAGGCGGCGCGGTCCATACCGGCACCTGCCGCCGGGCTCGACCGAGCGCCGGCGCCGAAGCCCAGGTTCGTAATGTCCTCGACCAGATGCGACCCGACGCGTCTGAACAGCTCGGCTTCTCCGCTCTCGACGCCTTTGGTCGTGGTCAGGATGAGGCTGGCTGCATCCAGGACCGTACCGAGGGCGCTGATCCACGAAAGGTTGTCGTGGCTTGAGCGAAAGAAGCCCAGGAGCGGATAGGCAACGTGGGTGTCCAGAACCTCGGCCGCCCAGCGCTCCCATTCCGCGAAGAAGTCGGGCAATCGACGGCGCAGACCAAGTTGGGCGTAGGTCTCGAGCAGAGTCACCGCCGAGGGCGGCGCGCCGGCGGCCGCCTGCAAAGTCACCACCTGGACCTCGCGCCGCTGGTACGAGCCGTACAGCGAGAAGAGGAACGTCACCACGAGCGCGACGACGCCGAGCCCTGTCCCGGCCGCCACGATAACCACCGCCCTCGCCACAGGGCCGGTCGCAACAACATCGCCGAAACCGAGCGTCAGCACGGAGCTTGCCGCGAAGTAGATCGCAGTCCCGAGGTCCCCCGGCCGGGGCGTCAGCTGGTCACGGAGCCCAAACAGGATCAGGCCGTAGCCGGCGATCATCAGCGCCAGCCATACGGTCAGCAGAAAGAGTGTTGCGGCCGGAGCGAACAAGCCCAGGAGAGTGTCGCGGGTTTCTCCGCCGCGCTTCCGCCCCAACCTCCGGAAGACGCTCCAGGAGGAGCGTATGACATAGCGGGCGATCCGAAATCGGCCGGGCGTGGGGCGCGGAACCACGATGGACTCGAAGAGGTCCCACACGACCGAGACCACGAGAAGAGCACCGAGAACGGCCACAAGAGCTTCCATCGGAACCGATGATCGACCATCCCGGGTGCGCGCGCAGGGAAGACCGGAGGCGAGTCACCAACCGGTCCGGCCGGGTGGCGTGGGGCGGTCGGGCGCCAACGGCTCGCTAGTACGAAACCCAGTAGACGCGGCAGATGTGCTCGTAGTCGGCGCCACCCACGGCCACTTTGTCGCCGTCGTGCGCCACTACCGTCCCGTCCGGCGCCACGATCTCGAGGCGGCCGCTCGGTAGCTCGCGGGAAGTGAAGCCACCGGGAAAGGCGAACTTCTCGCCGCCCAGCGAAAGACTGCGATGGGCTGTGTCCCAGTTGACTCGAAGGGGCGCCAGATCTCCCTGCGGACAACCGCCGGTGCTCGCAGCTTGGACGGGCAGCGGGACCGAGATCGCCGCGGTGGGCAGCGGGTAAGTCGGGGCTTCGTCGGCCGAGCAAGCTCCGACCAGCATCGCCGCCAGACCGGAAGCCAGCATCAGTGTCGCGAAACGTCGCATCCGGAGTTCCTCCTCAGGCTGTCGCCCCATTCCGCGCCGGCACCTACGAAAGCGCCTCCCGCAACGTCAGACCAGTTTCGCATTCGCACAGCTCCCAGAGCTGGGCCATCTGCGCCGGCTTGTCGATGTTCTTGCCGACGCGCCGCACCACCGGCGCCCCGAAGCTGTACCAGCGCGGCGCGTAGAGGGTGCCACCCACCGCAGCCGGGTCGGTCGCGGCGCGCAGTTGCGGCAGCGCGCCCATGGCCGCCGACTGGCCCATGATCGCCGTCAGCACCCGCCAGAAATGCTGCATGAAGCCGGCGTTGGCGCGGACGCTGGCCTGCTGGAGATCGGTTTTGGAGAAGCCCGGATCGGCGGCGTAGGCGGTCAGGCCGCGGTCGGCTAGGCGCCGGTTCAGCTCGAAGGCAAACTGCAGGTCGGCCCGCTTGGACATGCCGTATGCGCCCCAGGCGGAGTAGCAGCCGCGCATGTGCGGGTTCGACAGGTCGTACTTGCCGGCGACGTAGCGGGCCGTGGATGTCGTGCTGACCACCCGCGGCGCAGGGGCGGCCAGCAACGCGGGAAGAAGCTGCATCGTCAGGGCGAAGTGGCCGAGGACGTTGGTCCCGAACTGGATCTCGAAGCCGTCGGCAGTCGTGCCCTCCTTGACGGCCATGACGCCGGCGTTGTTGAACAGCATGTCGATCTTCGGATACGCGCCTTTGACGGCGGCGGCGAAGGCCGCGACGGAAGCGAGGGAAGCCAGGTCGAGCGGTCGGATCTCGAGCGATGCCGCTGGGCAAGTCGAGGTGATGCTGACGCGAGCGGCATCCGCCTTGTCCATGTTCCGCGCACCGATGATCACCACCGCACCGTGCTCGGCAAGCGCCCGAGCCGTCTCCAGGCCCAGCCCGCCGTTGCCGCCCGTCACGACCGCCACGCGGCCGGTTTGGTCGGGGATGTCGCTCGCCTTCCAGCCCATGAGGCTCCTTTCGTTGGAATTGCCAGCGTAGCAGCATGGCTCGTCGCATACGTACCGGCCTCGCTTCTCAAGGCTCGAGCCGACAGAACCGAAGCCAACTTCGTACGTCGCGCGTTTGCAGTCAGGCTGGGGGCAGAGATGAGTCCCACTCGATACGGACCGGCAAGCATCGTCATGGCGGTGTGCATGGCTGCTGCGGCGTGCGGACCGGCGGCTTCGAGCACGGCACCTACCGGCGCGGCCACGCCCGTCCCGGCCACGGCTACGGCTCCGGCCTCCGCTCCGGCTGCGTCTCCGGCTGCGGCGTCACCCTACGCCGGTGCGGCGTCACCCTACGCCGGCGCGCTCACGATCGCCGCCCTGGGCGACAGCCTGACCGCCGGCGAATGCGACGACTCGGGCCTCGGCGGATACCCGGGCCGACTGCAGACTCTGGGCGAATCACTCCGGCCGGGGACGCGCATCGTCAACCTCGGCCACTCCGGTTGGTCCACGGCGGACCTGATCAACGGCCTCAACGGCGATCCCTCGCCACTCGCCCAGGCCGTCGCCATGCACCCGCAGGCGGCCCTGGTCTGGATCGGGTCGAACGACCTGTGGTACCTGTATGAATACGGCCCCGATCCGATGACGCCGGAGGCGGAGGCCGCCGACCTGGCCGTGTACGCCGCCGGCATCGATACCGTGGCCGGCAGGCTCACTTCCGCCGGGGCGACCGTCTTCCTCGCCCTGCTCGACGACCAGTCGAAGCGGCCGTTCGTGGCGCACCCAAACCCAACCGAACCCGCGTTCCCGGCCACGACTCGAGGCGACCTGGCGCTGATGTCGGTTCACATCGCGGCCTACAACGACATCCTCCGCCGGACGGCCGCGCGGTACGGCGGTGACGTCGTGGACTTCTCCGCGACCACGATATTCACCGACAAGGAGACCCTCTGCGATGACGGCAACCACCCCAACGCCGTCGGCTACGATCGGATCGCCGCAATCTGGCTCGCCGCGCTGAAGGCTCGATTCGCGCTTGCGGCGCGGTGACTCAACCGGCGTCGTCCGGCGGCCTACTGCCGCGCCACCGGCCGCATCGGGAAGACCCCCACGACTCCGGGGCTTGTGGGATCGAGCAGCATCTCGCAGCCGACCTCGCCGGCCTTGACGAGTTCGCCCAGGAACCCGGCTTCGCGTTGTGGCAAACCGACGTATAGAACGCCCTGACCGGTCGTCATCGGGCTGACTTCGTCCTCGATGCCCTCGATGAGGAAGCGGCGGCGCAACTCATGCACGGGGATGTACGGCCGGCTCTTGATGAAGCGGCGCATCTGCGCAAGCGTGCAGGACGACTTTGCCGCGGCGGACTCAACTCCACCTTCGCTCGCCGTCTCGGCCTCGCTTGCCTCGAGCGCCGGGGAAGCGGCGATCGGCGCGGCCGCGATCGCCCGCGGCGCGACGGGGGGTCTGAGGCCGGCTGGCCGGGGACCGGCTCCGTCTCGGCGAGGGCCGCGGTCGCCGCCACTGCGGTCGCCGCCACTACGGCCCCCGTTGGGCTCGGGGCGCTCGGCGCGGATCGGTGCGGATCCGGTGCCCTGCTGCCGGGGCGGTCTGGGGCCGTTCGCGGGGCGCTCGGCGGCAAGGTCGCCGGCTGAGTCGGCTGCGGCCTGGCCGGGACCGACTCCATCAGGCGCATCCGAAACCGGGCCGGACGGGCCTCGCCCGCCGTGTCCGCGGCCGCGCCGCCTGGGGCTCATCTCGTGCCGGTCAACGCTGGGCCGCGGCCAGCTCGACGGCGTCGGTCGGCGCGGTGCCGGCCAGAACCTTCTCGGCGTAGCGCGAGGCGAAGCTGCTGGCCGCCTGTTCGGACACGATCTCGCGGATCGAGTCCTTGTCCAGGCCGTAGCCCCATTTGATGGCGGCGATGTTGTCTTCGATGTACTTCTTGGGCAGGGCCTGGGTCAGGTGCTCGTCGGTGAACTCGACGTCGCAAACGCACAGCAGCCGGCCCAGGGCAATCATGTTGCCGAACAGGTCGCGCCCGAACTTCTCGACGCCCAGCTGGAGGAACGGGATTTCCTCGCCGGTTTCGCCGGGCTTCATCAGGCCGCAGTCGGCGATCACGTAGTCCGTGCTCAGGTGGTTGGGGCCGCGATCGGCCAGGCGCAGCACCACGTCCGCGCATTCGACGACAAAGTTGGAGATCGGCTCGCGGTCGTACTTGAGGAACGCTTCGCTCATTCCACCGCGAACCGACGAGTCGTAGTCGAAGAGAAGCGTGACCTCATAGCCCATCACCGTCAGCAGACTGGCCATGGTGCTGCCGATGACTCGGACGCCCTGACCGCCCACGCCATCAATGACGATCGATTTGCCGGACATCAGTTACTTCCTCGCTTCGTTTGGCTCGCAAGCCGGCATAGTGCTACCTGTCGCCGTCAAGAACGGGTTTCGCCGGCGGCGACCGGCGAGCCCTTGACGATGCCGGTCTGGTGCGTCTCCAGATGAGTGGCGCCCGGAGGCGCCGCCTTGTATTCCGTGCGGTAGTGCTGGAGCATGTCGTTCGCGCTGGCGAAGCCGATGCGCCGGCCGTTGTTCTCGATGCACTGGCTGGCAACATCCACGAAGGCGAAGCCCGGCCACTCGATGGCCTCCTTGATCGCCTTCTTCATCGGCCCCTGGTGGTAGACCGTGGTCTTGGCGTAGAAGGCGTTGGGGTTCGAGGCCACGACACCCTGAAGGTTGATCGGCGAGTAGCCGGCGCCCGCCGGGGACGAAATCGTGCTCGTGCCCTTGGGGGTGGTGGGTCCCGCCTGGCCTCCGGTCAGTCCGTAGATCTCGTTGTTGTTGCAGATCACGGTGACGTTGGGGTTGCGTCGGATCGAGTGGAGAAGGTGGTTGCCGCCGATCGAAGCGGTGTCGCCGTCGCCCGAGACCACGATCACGTTCAGCTCGGGGCGGACCATCTTGACCGCCTCGGCCACCGGAAGCGTGCGGCCGTGAAGCGTATACACGGACTCGAAGTTCATGTAGGCGCCCATTCGGCCGGTGCAGCCGATGCCGGTGATGAGGACGGTGTTGGTCTTGTCGAGGCCGAGATCGTCCATGACCGATGCCAGCTGCTGCATGATCAGGCCGATGCCGCAACCGGGACACCAGATCGTCGGGAAGAGATCGGTCTTGAGCTTGTCCTTGATGGCCATCACTTGAACCTCTGCGGGACGCGGGTCAGCCGACCGGCGCAGCCGACTTCTTGTCGACTGCGAAGCCGGCGGGAAGCATGCCGATGCGGTCGAGGCCTTCGGAGATGGCCTCGATGCTCATGCGACCGCCCAGCAACGGAACACGCTCCACGCGCCGCAGGAGCATGTGCTCCACGACGTCGGCGTACTGGCCGTCGCTGCCTTCGATGACGATGATCTTCTTGTACTTGCCCGCGACGTCGGCCAGTTCCTTGTCCAGGGTGGGCCAGAGGCGGATCGGGCGGAAGAGGGCGAAGTGCGGAGCCAGAGGACGGGCGACGCGGGCGGTGATGCCGAAGGCAATCACGAGCGTCTCGGCGTCCTTGTTCCAGCCGTATTCGTGGAAGTTGTATTTGTCGGCGACTGCCCGGCGGTGATCCCGCGATTCGTAGTATTGGCGGATGAACTCGTCGCCGTCGGCGGTCGCCGGCTCGCCGTCCGGGTACGTGGCCACGCCCGAGAAGAGCCGGGTGCTGCCCTTCGCGAGTGGCTCGAGCGTGCGCTTGACGACCGGCACCTTGATCTCGTCCAGATCGGCGACTTCGTTGAGGTGGCCCAGGAAGGCGTCGGACAGGATGATGACCGGGCTCCGGCTCTCCTCCGCGGCATTGAACGCGTGGATGGAGTACTCGTAGCACTCGGCCACGGTGGAGGGGTAGAACACGATGCTGGTGTAGTCGCCGGTCGAGCCGTAGCGGGTCTGGAGCAGGTCGCCCTGGCCCGGCATCGTCGGCATTCCGGTTCCGGGGCCGACGCGCATGACGTTGACGATCACGCACGGGATGCCGACCTTGTGGCCGTAGCCGACGGCTTCCTGCATCAGGCTGAAGCCCGGACCGGAAGTTGCGGTGAAGGACTTCGCGCCGGCGAGGCTGCCGCCCAGGATCGCGTTCGCGCTGGCGATCTCGTCCTCTTCCTGGAGGAAGCGGAACTCGGGGTGGCTGGCGGCGTAGACCGACGCCTGGGCGAGGATCTCCGACGATGGGCTGATGGGGTAGCCGGCGAAGAAGGTCGCTCCCGCCTTGACGGCGCCGAGGAAGACGGCCTCGTTTCCCTGGACGAGTCGCTTGGTCATCGGTCTGGACTCTCGATCAGGCTTCGTTGTCGCGGTCGACATCGGGAGCGCTCTCCGTGTCGGTCAGGCCGCGATGTGGGTCGGTGCCGGCAACGGCCGGGCCGAGGGCAGCGTCGGGGGCGTGCTGCGGCGCCGTGTGCTTCGCGGAAACCGCCTCCTCGGCGAGAGTCGCCGAGGGCAGCACGCCCGCCGCGTCGCGCTTGGGCAGCACCTCGATGGCGAGGTCCGGGCAATATCGCTCGCACAGACCGCATCGGATGCAGTCCGTGGCCTCGATGATCGCGTCGTGCGTCAGAAGGAGGCTGTCCTTCGGGCAGATCTCGACGCAGATGTTGCAGCGCTTGCACCACTCATCGACCCAGCGGATGTTGACGTAGTCGACGATCGTCGGGTCGCGGTGGATTCTCTTTTCGACAGCGTGGGCGGTAGTAATGGCCGGATCTCCCAGCATCTCGGCGGCATCGCTAATGGTCGCCGGTCCGGTAAGTCTACGGAATCGGAACCAGCGGCGCTGACGCTTGCGTTTCAGACCCGTTGGGCGCGCCGCTGCGTGGCCGTATCGCGGCCGATTCCACCCGATTCGTTCGCCGCAGCAGCCGCGCGGTCCTACTGGACTCGAAGGATCGTCTTGGCCAGCGACCAGTGGCGCTCGAGCTGGTAGTACTCGCGTTCCGGCGGAGCGAAGATGTGGACGATGACCGCGCCGAAGTCAACGAGTGTCCAATGCGAGTTGGAGCCGCCCTCGCGGCCGATCGGGCGAACCCCTTCCGAGCGCAGCTTCTCGGAGATGCCGTCGGCGATGGCGCCCAGCTGCCGCTCCGAGCCGCCGGAGCAGATGACGAAGTAGTCCGCCATCGACGTCAGCTCCGTGACTTCGAGCAGGATGATATCGGCGGCTTTCTTGTCCTCGGCGGCTTCGACGATCAGGCGCGCCACTTCCAGGGCCGTGAGCTTGTCGCCGCGGGCACGCAGCGATTCCTCGATCTCGGGCTCCGTCGGGGCTTCGGCGGCGGCCTCCGCTTCGATCTCGGCCTCGAGGGCATCGGCCAACGCTGCCTCATCGACCACGGCCGGTTTGACGCGGCGGCGCGGCAGCCCATCTGGGCTGGGCATGGTCTCGGGCGAGGTCGGGGTCGTTTCGGGCGATGTCGAAGAGTCGGTCACTTCAAGCGGTCCTCACGGTGTTGTCGGAACGATACAGCCGGTGGTCGCGAATGTACGCCTCCACGGCCGGCGGTACGAGATAGCGAATTGACAGGCCGGCGGCCACGCGGGCCCGCACGTCCGAAGAGGAATTGGCCAGCGGGAGTGTCTCGATGCACTCGACCCGACCCAGCGAGGCCTCCCCTCCGGGCAGGATGGCCGCAAGCCGAGTTGCGTCCGGGAGCGGCCAGCCCGGTCGCGGAACTACCGCCAGCCGGGTCAGCTCGAGCAGGCGAGCGGGCTCGCGCCAGCCGGGCAGCCCCGCCATCGCCTCGGCCGAGATGATGAAGAAGAATTCGCGGGCCGTCCCCTGGCGAGCCGCTTCGGCTGCGAGCTCGGCCATCGTGTCCACCGTGTACGACGGCCCGCCGCGCCCGAGTTCGATCTCGCTGATGCGGAAGTTGGCGTTGCCGGTGATGCCCAGCCGGACCATCGCCGTCCTGTCGGCGACCGGAGCGATGTCGTCGTCGAGCTTGTGCGGCGGCCGCGGAGCGGGCACGAAGAGGACGCGGTCGAGGCGGAGGGCCTCCCTGACTTCTTCGGCGATCACGAGGTGGCCGTAATGGATGGGGTCGAATGTCCCGCCAAGTATTCCGACGCGCCGGTCCGCCGGGTCGATCCAGGGCGGGGCCGACATCGAGGGCTCCGTCACCGATCGTCCCAGTCGTCGGGCTCCCATTCGAGTTCGCTGGTGCCGATTCGAACGGTCTCGCCCGGCACGACGCCCTTGCTGCGCAATTCCTCGTCCACGCCCATGCGCACGAGTTCGCGCTGGAAGCGCTCGGCCGACTCCTCGACGTCGAAATTGGTCTGGGACGCGAGCCGCTCGATCTTCTTGCCGCGAACGACGTAAATGCCTTCCTCGACATCGACTCGGAACGAATCGCCCACGCTTTCGATGTGGTGGACGACCACGCCCTCGGAATGCGGCGGTTCGGAAAGCGAGGCCGCATCCGGAAGTAGCTGCGCCAGAGCGGTCCGCATCTCCGCGATGCCATCGCCCTGCGCCGCCGAGATGGCCACGACGGGGAGGCCCTGCGCTCGCCGCGCGGCCTCGAATGCGGGCCACGCCTCGGCCGCGCCGGCGATGTCCATCTTGTTGAACGCGACCAGGATCGGCTTGCGCAGGAGCGCCGGGTCGTGGGCTTCGAGCTCGTCGCGGATGATGTTGTAGCTCCACTCCGGATCGCGATCCGAGCCGTCGACGATGTGGACCAGGACTCGCGTCCGCTCGACGTGCCGCAGGAAGGCGTGGCCCAGACCGGCGCCGGAACTCGCGCCCTCGATCAAACCGGGGACGTCGGCGATCGTGGGCCGGCGCGTCTCCTCGTCGGCCGCATCGAGCACGTCGCTCAGATCCAGCACGCCGAGGTTTGGTTCCAGAGTGGTGAACGGGTAGTCCGCGATCTTGGGCCGGGCCGAAGTCAGCGCCGCAAGCAACGTTGACTTGCCCGCGTTGGGCAGCCCGACCAACCCGATGTCGGCGATGAGGCGCAGCTCCAGGCGGATCCAGAGCTCCTCGCCGGGCTCACCCTTCTGGGCGTGGCGGGGCGTCTGGTGTGTGGACGTGGCGAAGTGGACGTTGCCCAGGCCGCCCTTGCCGCCGCGAGACACCATCAACGTCTGATCCGCAGCGACGAGGTCGCCCAGCAGACCGCCGTTCTCGTCCTCGAAGACGCTCGTGCCGGGCGGAACCTTGAGAATGATGTCTACGCCGGCCTTGCCGTGCATCCGATCGCCGGAACCACGACCGCCGGGCTTGCCCTTGAAATGGTGGTTGGTCCGGTAGTCGCGCAGGCTCGTCTCGCCCGGATCCACGGTCAGGTAGATGGAACCGCCGCGGCCCCCGTCGCCGCCGTCGGGGCCACCGCGGGGAACGTGGGCCTCACGCCGGAACGTGGCCGCGCCGTCGCCGCCGTCGCCGGCGTGCACGAGGATCTTGACTCGGTCGAGAAACATGACTCAATTCTCGCACGCGGTTCGTGCGTTGCAGACAGATCGGCGATTGGCAGCGCGCCGGGCAGGCGATTCAGGCCACGGGCGCGGGAGCCGGCCCGAGCCAGTGTCGCGCAGGGGCGGTACCTAGGCCTGGTCGAGGTTCTTGGTCAGCTTGGCCAGGAAGTCGACGTTGTTCTCGCTCTTCATCAGGCGGTTGAGCAGCAGCTCCAGGCCTTCGTTGGTGCCGACGGCCGAAAGCATGCGGCGCATCGTCCAGACCATCTTGAGCACGGGTTCCTCGAGGAGCAGCTCCTCGCGGCGGGTGCCGGAGCGCTGGACGTCGATCGCCGGGAAGATGCGCTTCTCGGCCAGCTTGCGGTCGAGGATGAGCTCGCTGTTGCCGGTGCCCTTGAACTCTTCGTAGATGACGTCGTCCATGCGCGAGCCGGTATCTACCAGGCACGTGCCGATGATCGTCAGCGAGCCGCCTTCTTCGATGTTGCGGGCGGCGCCGAAGAAGCGCTTGGGCGGATAGAGCGCGATCGGGTCGAGGCCGCCGGACAGGGTTCGGCCGGAAGGCGGCAGGGCAAGGTTGTACGCGCGGGCGAGACGAGTGATCGAGTCGAGCAGGATCACGACGTCACGGCCCGTCTCGACCTGGCGCTTGGCGATTTCGAGCGCCATCTCGGCGACGTGGGTGTGGTTTTCGGTGGGCTCGTCGAACGTGGAGCTGATGACTTCGCCCTTGACCGAGCGGCGCATGTCCGTGACTTCCTCGGGCCGCTCGCCGATAAGCGCGACCATGAGCAGGATGTCGGGGTAGTTCTCGCTGATGCCGTTGGCGATCTGCTTGAGCAGCATCGTCTTGCCGGCCTTGGGCGGGCTCACGATGAGGGCGCGCTGACCCTTGCCGATCGGGTTGACCAGGTTGATCAGCCGCTGGCTCAGGTTCTTGGGGTCCGTCTCGAGGTTGATGAGAACGTCCGGGTGAACCGGCGTGAGGTCCTCGAAGCGCGGCCGGCGGCGGGCGGTGTCCGGATCGACGCCGTTGACGCGGTCGACGCGGATCATGCCCCAATACTTCTCGCCCTCGCGGGGAGCGCGGACCGAGCCGCTGACGCGATCGCCGATCCGCAACCCAAAGCGGCGGATCTGGCTGGACGACACGTACACGTCGTCGGGCGTCGGCATGAGACCGTGGCGCCGCATGAACCCGAAACCCTCGTCCACGACGTCGAGGATGCCGGTGGCGTAGGCGTGGCCCGCGAGCTCGCTCTGGCGAACCAGAATCTGGTCGACGAGCTCTTCCTTGGCCGTGGTGCCGGCCTCCATCTCGAGGTCGCGGCCGACGGTCTGAAGTTCGTTGACGCTCATCCCGCTGAGTTCGTTGATGTCCAGATCGCGAGAGTCGCCTTCCTGGAAATCGTCGTACTCGGCCATCGGCGTTCGTCCGGCGGGGCGTCGGCGAGGGCGGCGATTACGGGAACGCTGATCGGGACCGTTGGCAGGCATGGGTTAGGGGCTCATGTGGGGAGGGTGCCGTGCGGCTGTTCGCGCGGAATCGGTCCGCTGCGGGGAATGCACGGTCGGGGTGATGCGGAGAATAGCCGTCGCGGCGAACGCCGTCAATGCGCTCCGCACGCCGGTCATGCCGAACCGCAGTGTCGGACCGGCGACACGGTCGTCGCGTATGGCGAGGCAGGGACACCACGTGGCACCCTATATATGAGTGGCATTCGCATACATAAGGAAGCGGGTAGATAATACCCACCTCAACCACTGCGAGGCGAAGAGTTCTTCGAGTGGAGGAGGTCGGCGGTAGACGGGCCAGGTGGCATTCGGCAGCCGACGAGGAGCGGACCAGCTCCGGTCGCTGGAGGGCAGATCCCGAGGCCGACGGAGACGGATAGGAGCGGATTCGTGAAATCCCTTGTGTCGATCGTCTCCCGCAGGCCGGGGAGCCCCGCAAACACCGTCGAGCTTGCCCACGGGTCCGCTCTGGCACGTTGGGCCGGCCTCGTTTCGATGTCATTCCTTCTGGCCGGACTGCTGCTCGTTGCCGTTTCCGTGGTGCCCGGCGCCGCTCCCGCGCCCGTGTCCGCAAGCTGCGGGTCCGGCTGCGGCTCGGCAGGAGACTGGACGATGTTCCACAACGGCCCCACTCATCTGGGCTACAACTCGTCCGAAACCACCTTGACCAGCTCGAACGCCCAGTACTTGACCAGCGCATGGACGGGGGCCACCACCAGCGCCGGCATCTATTCCTCGCCCGCTGTCGCCAACGGCGTGGTCTACGTCGGATCCAGAGATAACAAGCTGTATGCATTCGCGGTTGGATGCAACAGTGGCGGCGGAACTTGCACGCCGATCTGGACCGGTGCCACCACAGGCGGCATCGACTCCTCGCCCGCTGTCGCCAACGGCGTGGTCTACGTAGGGTCCAACGACCACAAGCTGTATGCATTCGCGGTTGGATGCAACAGCGGCGGGGGAACCTGTACGCCGCTCTGGACGGCCGATACCGGCTTCAGTATCTGGTCCTCCCCGACGGTCGCCGGCGGCGTGGTCTACGTCGGCTCACAGGATGCAAGCCTGTATGCCTTCGACGCGGCAGGAGTGACTCGTTGCAGCGGCGTCGCCCCCAGCAAGACCTGCCTGCCGCTTTGGACGGGCCCCACCGGTGACAGCATCGACGGCTCCTCCCCGGCTGTGTCCGGGGGCGTGGTCTATATCGCATCCCAGGACGGCAAGCTGTATGCCTTCGGGGTCGGATGCAACAGCGGCGGCGGAACTTGCACGCCGATCTGGACGGGCGCCACCGGCGGCAGCATTACCGGTTCATCCCCAGCGGTCACCGGCGGCGTGGTCTACATCGGATCCAACGACCACAAGCTCTACGCATTTGGGGTGGGATGCAACAGCGGCGGCGGGACCTGCCCGCCGATCTGGACCGGCGCCACCGCCGGAAGCATTCAAACTTCCCCCGCAGTCGCGAACGGAGTGGTCTACATCGGGTCTCAGGATGGCAAGGTCTGGGCGTTCGCGGTCGGATGCGCCAGCGGCAGCGGGGCCTGCACGCCGGTCTGGACGGGTGACACCACTACCGGCATCACCTCCTCGCCGGCAGTCGCCAATGGCGTGGTCTACGTCGGGGCCGGCAACAACAAGGTTTATGCCTTTGCGGTCGGATGCAACACCGGCGCTGGGGCCTGCGCGTCGATCTGGACCGGCACCGCCACCGGCGCTTTCTCCTCTTCGCCTACGGTCTCCAACGGCGTGGTCTATGCCGGAGCGACAGACGGCAAGCTCAACGCGTTCGCTCTGACCATTGACCACCTCGTCCTGAGCCCATCGGGCGCGACGATCTCGGCAGGCAGCAGCCAGGCTTACGCTGCCGAGGCCTTCGACGTCCTCAACCGCGACCTGGGCGATTTCACAAGCGCAACGAGCTTCACTTACGACACCAACACCTCATGCTCGACCAACTCATGCTCGCCCATCATCGCGGGCGACCACACGATCACCGGCACGGATGGAACTGCCAGCGGAACCACAACACTCCACGTCACCGCAGGTGCACTTGACCACCTTGTGTTGAGCCCGGCCACCGCGACGGTGATGACAGGTCACACGCAGGCCTACACGGCCCGCGGAGCCGATGTCTACAACAACGACCTCGGCGACGTCACCAGCTCAACAACCTTCTCCATTGACCTGGGGACCCCTTGCCCCGCGGCCGTTTGCACGGGCACATCTCAGGGCGGACATCAGGTCGCCGGCGTTGATGGCGCGGCCACCGGCACTGCTCTGCTCACGGTCGGCGGCAACACATACCACCCGGTTGCGCCCGTTCGTCTGCTCGACACCAGATATGCCAACGGCCTCACGGGGAAGCTCGTCGCGGCTGCGCCGCGGACCTTCCAGGTAACGGGCCGCGGCGGTCCGAGCAACGTCCCGGCCGGAGCGACGGCAGTGACTGCCAATGTGACCATCACCAACGCCGGAGCGGCCTCGTCGGTCTACCTCGGGCCGGCGCCCATCGCCCATCCGGCCACGGCCACCATCAACTTCAATGCGGCCGACAACACGGCTTACGGCTCGACGATCGCCCTGAGCGGCACCGGGACGATGAGCGTCACCTACATGGCCGGCAGCGGCACGACCGATCTGATCGTGGATGTGACCGGCTACTTCACGCCAGATGCGAGTGGTGATACCTACCACACGCTGACACCGACCCGGCTTCTAGATACGCGCGTAGCCAACGGCCTGTCGGGCAAGTTCAAGGCAGGCGTGCCGCGGACGTTCATGCTCTGGAACCGGGGCGTGCCGACGACGGCCAAAGCAGTGACGGGCAACCTGACGGTCACCGGCTCGACTCGGCGCGGTGCCGTTTACATCGGCCCCGCTGCCCTAACCAATCCGTCCACCTCGACGATCAACTTTGCCAAGGGTCAGGTCCGCGCTAACAGCTTGACCGTGGCCCTGAGCAACACCGGCACTCTCTCGGCCACGTTCCTTTCGCCGGCCGGCTTCACAACCGACCTCGTCTTCGATGTCACCGGCTACTACACAACGGCTCAGTCAGGAGCGAAGTACGTTCCTCTCACTCCGGCGCCATACCTCGACACTCGGACGAGCGTCGGTCTGTCCGGCAAATTCGGTGCCAATGCTCCGCGCAGCTTCCTCGTCGGCGGCAGTGGCGACGTACCGTCTGACGCGGTTGCCGTCAGCGGAATCGTCAGCGTCTACAACCAGACTGGTCCCTCAGCGGTCTTCGTTGGACCGCTGCCCATCGTCAAACCAACCACATCGGCGCTCAACTTCGTCAAGGGCTCCAACTGCTCCAACGGAGTGACCGTGGCTGTTGGCCCAACGGGCGATCTGGCCATCACCTATATGACCAGCGCTGGGAATACCACCAACGTCGTGTTCATCGTCACCGGCTACTTCGCGCCGTAGAGGAGCCGGGCAACCCCAGCCAACGCAACCAATCAGAAGGGCCCGGAGGATGAGCCGGAGCGCATCAGGGTGATTCGCGAGGTCTCCAGTCCTCCAGGGACCAGACTCGAAGGAACGGGGAGGTTCTTGGCGATGAAATCGCTCGAATCACTGCGCGGCGGCGTGTTCGCGACCGTATCCGGCCGGCCCAATCGGCGGGTGGTCCTCCACGGCGCGAACCGGCGCACCCGATGGCTGGGCATCGGTCCGATCTCCGTGCTGCTGGCCGGACTGATGCTCGTCGCGATCGTGCCGGTCTCGCTCGTGGCAGCCAAAGGCACACCCAGCCAGGACTGGCCGATGTTCCACAACGGTCCGGCACACCTGGGCACCAACACGGAAACCCATCTCGGGTACTCCAATGTTCCATTCCTGAAGCTAGCCTGGACTGCCTCGTATCCGCTGACGGCATCGAGCGGGAGTTCGCCGGTCGTCGCCGGCGGGGTCGTCTACATTGGCGAGGGGAACGGCAAGTTCTACGCTTACCCTGTCGGCTGTAACTCGAACGGCGGGACCTGTACGCCGGCCTGGACTGCTACGACCGGCGGCTATATCGACTCCGCCGCTGCGGTCTCCAACGGCGTGGTCTACGTGGGGTCTGACGACAACTACCTCTACGCCTTCGCGGTCGGTTGCAATACCGGCGGTGGGACCTGTACGCCGATCTGGAAGGGCGCAACCGATGGCGGTGTGATCGTCAGCTCGCCCGTAGTGGTCAACGGCGTGGTCTATATCGGATCCGGCACCGGCCTTTACGCCTTCGCGGTCGGCTGCGCCGGCGGCGGTGGGACCTGCACACCGATTTGGAAGGGTGCCCTGAACGCGGGCGGCATCTCGTTCAGTTCACCCGCGGTCAGCGGCGGCGTCGTCTACGTCGGGGCCGACGACGGCAACCTCTACGCCTTCGCGGTCGGCTGCGGCAGCGGCGGTGCGACCTGCGATCCGCTGTGGGTCGGAGGCACCCCCGACACCAGCGCCCTCTACTCCTCGCCGGCGGTCGGCGGCGGCGTCGTATACATAGGCTCTAGCGACGGAACGCTGTATGCCTTCGCGGTCGGTGGTTGTCCGGCGACGGCCACTGGCGGCGTGACGCCCGCCGGGACCACGGGTCTGTGCGCCCCGATCTGGGTGGGGCACACAGGTGGAGACGTCTCCTCTTCGCCGGCCGTCAGCGGAGGCGTGGTCTACGTCGGGTCGGCCGACGGCAAGTTGTATGCGTTCCGCGTCGGCTGCGCCACGGGCGGCGGGGCGTGCTCGCCGATCTGGACCGGCGCCACGGGCGTGGCACCCGGCGCCGGCGTCTACTCGTCGCCCGCGGTCGCCAACGGCGTGGTCTACATCGGGTCCAACGACCACAACCTGTACGCGTTCCGGGTCGGCTGTGCGAGCGGCGGTGGAACATGCGCGCCGATCTGGTCGTATACCACCGGCGGCGTCGTCTCCTCGCCTGTCATCTCCAACGGGGTGGTCTACGTCGGCTCGACAGATTCCAAGCTGTACGCCTTCTCGCTCCAGATCGCCAAAGTGATCCTCAGCCCGGCGATCGCATCGATATTCGCGGGCGGCAGCGAGGCCTACCAGGCGGAAGCGTTCGATCTGCGCGGTAACGACCTCGGCAACGTCACCTCGGACACGACGTTCACCATCACCGGCGGAAGATGCGTCGGCAACGTGTGCACGTCCAGGGTCGTTGGGCGCCATGCGGTGACGGCCACCGACGGGACTGCCAGGGGGTCTGCGACGCTCATCGTCCACAGGCGCCGCTTCGTGTTCGGACGCGGACGCTAGTCGAGCGTCACGGGGACTCTGGACGCAATCGGAGCGCCCGAGGAGGCCGTAGCGTCAACCGGCTCCCGGTTGTGGCTTGCGAGGGTGCTTTTGTAACCGTCGAGGCACGGCGACAACACGAACAACGGCCCTAAACCACGGCGCGGCCACGGTCTACCGTTGGGATCACTATCCCGTCCGGCGCCCCCCGGCACGAGACCTGCTTCAGAGCGCAGCCCGGAGATCCCACGTGAGCCCGACTCAAACAGAAGAAGTGGCCTTAATAGCGAAGCGCTGGAAGAACAAGCGCGGCACTCTGATCATGGCCCTGCACGGGCTCCAGGACCGCTACGGCTACGTGCCCCGCGACGCCGCGATGCAACTGGGCGAGGCGATGGACGTCCCGCTCGCCCGCATCTACGAAGTCCTCACCTTCTACAACTACTTCCGGCTGGAGTCGCCCGGCAAGCACGTCGTGTCGGTCTGCCTCGGCACCGCCTGCTACTTGAAAGGAGCACCGCAGCTTCTCGAGCAGGCATCCAAGGAGCTCGGCATCAAGGCCGGCGAGACGTCCGCGGACGGCGAGCACCACCTTCAGGTGGTCCGGTGCGTCGGCTGCTGCGGTCTGGCCCCGGTCGTGACCGTCAACGAGGAACTCCTGGCCAAGGTGACCCCCGAGACTCTTGCGGCGCACCTCAAGGCTCCTGTGGCCACCGAAAACGGGAAGGCGTAACCATGGCTCGACTAACGATTGCAGACCTGCAGGCTCGAGCTGCCGCCCCGAAGCCCGCCCCCGACAAGCCGGTCATCCGCGTCGGCATGAGCACGTGCGGCCTGGCGGCCGGCGCCGAACCTGTCTTCAACGCACTTACCGAAGAGGCCGCCGCACGCAAGGTGGAACTGCGAGTGGCGCGAACCGGCTGCGCCGGCATGTGCAGCATGGAGCCGCTCGTGGAGGTGCAGGTCCCGGGCCAGGCCGCGGTCATGTTCGGCGAAGTCACCCCCGAGTTTGCTCGATCGATCATCGCCGCGATGGCCGCCGGCAAGCCGCTCCCCGCCGAGAGCCGCGCACCGAGCATCGCCCAGCTGGCGCGCATCGCCGGCGAGCCGGTCGGTACCGGAGATGAGCCGATCCAGTACCGCATCGTGATGCGCAACTGCGGCGTCATCGATCCCGAGGAAATCGACGAGTACATGGACCGCGGCGGCTACCAGTCGCTGGCCAAGGTCCTCTCGACCATGAGCCCCGAGGACGTCATCGAGGAGATGAAGACCGCCGGGCTGCGAGGTCGCGGTGGCGCCGGCTTCCCGGCGTGGCTCAAGTGGAAGCTCACGCGAGAGTCCGTCGGCGACGAGCACATCATCGTCTGCAACGGCGACGAGGGCGACCCCGGCGCATACATGGACCGCAGCGTCCTCGAAGGCGACCCGCACGCAGTCCTCGAAGGCATGCTGATCGGCGGCTACGTCATCGGCGCCAAGCAGGGCTACTTCTACATCCGGGCCGAGTACCCGCTCGCCATCCAGCGCATCGAAAAGGCGCTCCGCCAGGCCCGGGCCAACGGTCTGCTGGGCAACAACATCCTGGGCACGGACTTCAGCTTCAACGTCGAGGTCCGGCTCGGCGCGGGCGCCTTCGTCTGCGGCGAAGAGACTGCCCTGATCGCGTCGCTCGAAGGCAAGCGCGGCACGCCCACGCCGCGGCCGCCGTACCCATCCGTCAAGGGTCTGTGGGGTCAGCCCACCATGATCAACAACGTCGAGTCGCTGGCGAACATCTCCCAGATCATGCTCCACGGCGCCGAGTGGTTCTCCAAGATCGGCGTCGGCAGGTCCAGCGGAACCAAGGTCTTCGCCGTGACCGGCCAGGTCAAGCACGCCGGACTCGTCGAGATCCCGATGGGCGTGACGCTCCGCCAGGTCGTCGAGGGCATCTGCGGCGGCAGCGCCAGCGATACCCCGATCAAAGCCGTCCAGACGGGCGGACCTTCGGGCGGGCTCATCCCGGC
>Ga0302321_100000841_pt1 | contig 26603 bp, 22 predicted proteins | sample Fen_T0_1_FD_202505 | JGI IMG/M metagenome (GOLD analysis project Ga0302321, IMG submission 202505) | Peat permafrost microbial communities from Stordalen Mire near Abisko, Sweden - Fen_T0_1 | ecosystem: Environmental > Terrestrial > Soil > Wetlands > Permafrost | place: Sweden: Abisko... | reverse complement strand
TAATTATGGATGCAATATCAAGGGGAACACTTTTTACAATATTCAAGGGGAATCTGTGATATTGATGGAAAATGGGTTTAATTCGACCATCGAAAACAATATAATGCACGATAGCACGACAGGGATAAGCGTAATAAATTACAACATCAACAACGGGAGTGACGCCTTTGTGTCTGATAAAAACTATAAAGGTCTGATGACAAATACTATTATAAAGAACAATCTTATTTACAATATGAGTAGTAACGGTGTTTTGTGCAAGGCGGTAAGAGGAATTCAACTCCTGAACAACACAATCTACAATGTGAAGGTTTCAGGAGGATATTGGGGGGCAATAGGGCTGGCGGCATATACAGACGTTCCCTGTCCTGATTGGACGATAAAAAACAATATAATTTCACAATCTCCCCAAACCGTTTGGTATCAGGGTGCAGCCCCTGAAATTATCGACTTTAATTTCTACGATGTGTTCAATGTAAGTGTATACAACTCAGGCAACAAGACATTTGCACAGTGGCAGGCAATGGGGTTTGATGTAAACGGCAAGATTGGCAATCCGCTGTTCGTCAACGCGGCGATGGGTGATTTTCATTTGCAATCAAACTCCCATGCTTGCACGGGTGGGGAGAATGGCGCCATATATATGGGTGCGTTTCCTTGCCAATAGTACTCACAGATAGCATGGCTATTGCTATAAAAAATAAGAGCGCTTTGGAAAACGAAGCAGTGCCTAATGCCAAAAAATTTAACCACATGGCACAAAGATTACAAAGAAAATCTCTCAAAAGATCTCTAGTTTAGAGGTTTTCTTTTCTTATTTTCTTAGCCCATTCTTTTATGCACTCCGAGAATCAAACAATGTTCTAAGGCTATATTAAATTTCTTTTCGTATAGGCCTGCTACACTAGGTCAAGTCCATGGTCATCAAAGACAAAAATATAAAGTTGCGTCTTGATGCCAAAAACTCTTCACTCTCAGGGCAAAGGGACTTTAGCATCAGGGTGCAACTCTATCTTCAAAATACGAAAATAAACAAAAGAAAGCCATAACAATATTATTGGAACCAATGGGTAAAACTGACGGGCAAATCCGCTTAGCAACGAAGTGCCACCAAATGATATCAAGGCAAAAAGAATTAATACATATATTTCGTATGGTATGCTTCCGCGTCTCATTATGGCCGGGTAAATACTTAAAGCGAGAAGTACGACAATAAACATGTTGGGAATTATGTAGAAATATGTACTTAACTTCTGAGGGGCGTACGAGAAAGGATATGAAAACAATAAGCGGCCAATATTTGCCGCCCAATTAATGGCATATTTCACAGGATGATTAATGATATTATATTTAGCTTGATTCTTAAAAGCCTCGTCCTTACCCACCTCTGAGAGAATAGTAATTCTATCAAAAAACTCCCTGTGTTGCGACAATTCCGGGAGCACCTCTACATCTTTTGGAGAAAACCAATCGCCTAACTCGTTATTGTACGGCGTAGTCATCCAATAGAGTGACAAACCGCCAGAACTCCCCCAGTAAAAAAGTTTACCTGTTAGAGAAAACGTAACGATCAGATAAGGTGTACACCACATTAAGGCAAGTGCATAAACAAGCGCTGTTTGTATATACTGTGTTTTTCGCTGTTTAAAAAGTAAAAATAAATACAACAATATCCCCACCAGAATAACATAGCCAAAGAAAACTTTGGTTAATGCTAAATACCCTAAATATAGCGACGTTACCAATAGATGAAACCAATTCGTTCCGGGTTGTCGGTATAACTTGCAGAAATGAAATACAAATCCGCAGGTCAAGAAAAAAACCAAACTTTCTGTCATCAATAAGGGTATCTCTCTCATAAGTGGAGGATAGAGACCAATACAGTACGTTAAGATGACTGCATAATTCTTTTGGATGTAAAGGCTTAGAGTTTTGTATAAATAGAGTATAGCTCCAAATAGAAAAAACGAATTAAGAAGTTTGGCTGTTAAGAGTGGCAATCTCCAATATACAAAAGGTGTTAGAACGATAGGATAACCAGGGCCCCACCATAAATTGACATCATCATGAAAAGAATGGGGGCTTTGTAATAGATAATTTGCATAAGAAACATAGCCCTTTTCGTCCCCCTGGAAGGTGTTTGACGATAAAACAATGACCAGGAACAAATAGAGTATTAACAAAGGCAAAAATTTTGAATGATCGTATTTCATTACGCACGCTTCTCCCAAGCGTTATCTGTACGCTACAATTTTAATCGCTTGTTTCTTGTTCGTTTCACATGAATGTCATTAATTCAGGAAAAGACATTGTGAGGCTCATCTGAATTGGCTTCATAGCGATATAAAATCAAAGCAATGGGCTAAGATATCAATAACGCAAGTAGTCAACACCCTAATGAATTCGCAGTTAACCCGATCTTGATGCATTTTCATGTATATAGGCATAATCAGAATATACTATTACCAGTTTTCAAACGATTTCAAATGAATCTCCCAATAGGAAAAAACAACCGACAACAAGATTAAGAATACAAGCCAGAGGAGGTAAATTCTCCGATCACGTTGCGGTTTATAAAATATCAAAATAAGAGGAGCAACCGAGATCATATAGTAACGTTCCGCTACATAGGGAGTGAATGTGATAAGTCCAATGAATGCTGCTAGAACTGCAAAGAGCTTCGTCTTTACGGAATCCCAACTACCACTTATAACTTCAATAATGATAAGCAATATTCCGGTCATCCAAAACAAAACTTTCACCAAAATACCTGCTGTACTTCCCAGATGACGGCTTAATAAATCGATCCCATGGGGTATTATGCCCGTCCCCGCTGCTATTTTTGAAATTTCTTCGCTATATTTCAAAGGAAATATAATAAATAATGGTGTAAGGATTGCAAAAATAAGAAACACACTTAATTTGGAATTTCCTAATTTTATAAAATTTTTGTTCAATAGAGCAGGCAAAAAATAAAACCCAATAAAAATTGGGGCAAAATTCAGGTGTTGAGGTACAACTGTTAAATAAGATATTGTTTGTAGTTGTGGCGGTGTTGTGCCTCGCCATAAAATAAACAATGGCAAAATCAACATTAAAGGCGTAGCGTATATAAACCAACTCAAGAACCTGGTTTTTATAGCTGAAAACAGGTTTCCCTTGGGGATTCGAAACAATTCATACAATAGCATGCCAACTGGAAGGGCAAGATATTCCTGACGGCAGTATATTGCCAGAGTTGCGGCAATGCTTCCTTTAATTAAATCTATCAAGGTAGGTTTCTCAACCAGATAGTATCTCAAGGCCAATATTTCGAAGAATAAGGCAAAACAAACTGTATAAACAGTAAAACCATGAAAAAAAACGTATGGGAAAAACAATAAACTCAACGCGCCGAATAACGGTGCTGGTAACTGATATTGCTTACAAAGATCATAAAAAAGATTGACCGCAAAAAATGTCAGGAAAACCGGTAGCAGCCGAAGTTTCCAGATTTCGAACCCTATGATTTTTCCCCAAAAAGTAAACAACAGATATGGCAAAGGAGTAGTAGACGACTGGTAATTAAGAATATTTGGAAAAGGCCATTCTTTGCTGAATCCTTCCACCACTTTTAACGTAAATGGACCTTCGTCACCGATCAATCTAAAATTTAATCCTGTAACAATAAGCATCGCGCAGAAAGGCAATAAAAGAAATAATCGCGAGAATATTTCCCGCTTTTGGGGAGAAAGTGATGACCACTTTTTCATTACCTTTCCTACAGTCAACTCCAAGATATTATTCATTTTCGCTCTCCTATTTCAGGTATGGCACAACAATTAAATTTAATAAATTTAGAGTGCCAGTTTATCTGCTTACACATAACTTTTACACTATCGCCAATCATCATTTTCTCAATTCAAATAAATAGACTGATAATCCAACGAATTGTTGTTCCTTTATTTTGTGCAAGGTTGTTTGATTAAGGTTTAAGAAAAATGATTTAAATCGCTCGTCAGAAGTTACAGTTGGGTAATTGGGTATGATTACCCAAAAGCGTTGATGTCCGAAAACACACCGCATCAAGGCTTCCAAAGTAGCGCGGGAATCAACGAGCACACTACTATCCAACCCACAGCCTTGTAAAGGACCTCGGTAATACCAATCGAACGATCTTTGCTGGATTCCTATACCCATATTAGGAGCAAATACGATCACGTCATTTAATTCGGAGTTTTCCTCCACATAAACAGCAACTTGTCTCCATTGTTCGTTAGTGTCTGTTCTATAATAATCAACTAAACCAGGCACAATCACGATTATCAATGCGCCTAACGAGATAATTAATGGCACCATTTTGCGAATGCTGAACAGGCCTAAAGCCAGCAGTAAATAAACTGCCGGAGCAGCACTAATTGTATAATGCACTTCATACATGGGAGCAGCAATCACCAAAGAAGCAATAAATGGCAACACCATGGGACACAAAAGCCAGCAGCTTACCAAAAAAATATTACCCTTGATGCCCGACACTTCTTGCAAGCTGTTAGCCCATCCTTTCAAAGAAGGTAGAAATTCGCTCATTCCCTGCCGGACTGCATAGATCCAGATGCCGAGCACAAGAAAGGCTCCAGCTATGGCAAAATTAACGAGTAAACTTTCCCAACTTCGCTCCCCTCGGCCCGGCAATATAAAGGAATACATAAAATGCATAGGGTCGAATATTGTTGGGGCTGGGGATCCTGCAAGGTTAGATTCGACCGCTCCTTTTATACCTCCCGCTCCAAAAAGCCGGGAGAAGAGGTAGGGCAAAAGGGTAAGCGCAATCAGTACCTGACAAATTAACCAAATGACCATCGCATTTCTGTTCTTTATTTCTTGTGTAAGAAAAAATAGGTTTTGTGCAACAAGAATAAATAACCCAAAAGTGTGACTATAAACCATGATTATGCTTGCTAACCCATAAAGCAAGAAGTAAATTACCTTTTTACTCCTAAATGCACGAATAAAAAAGAGAAATGAAAGTAGGGTCATAAACTCAAAGAAACTATAGAATCGGGCTAGTTGAGAGAAATGTATCTGGAACTCGGTAATTGCCATGAAAAAAGCGCCTAGCAACCCTACTTCTTTACCAAAGAGTTCCCGCCCGACCATGTAGATGAGAACAATAGAGCCTATACCAGCTAAGGCCGAGAACGATCTGGTACCTATTTCAGTGTAACCAAAAAGTTGTACCCATAAGTGAAAAGGAAGATAAAAAGCAGGTGGCTGATCCAATCTCCCGGATGCGAGTAACTGAAAAATACTTTGGTGACCCTCAATTACGGTAAACATCTCATCAATCCAATAGCTTTCGGCACCCAAATCATAAAATCTTAAAGTTATCCCTAGAAGCAGGATAAGTCCAAACAAAACTGTTGTGTTTAAATATCTTTGGATACCACGACCAATTTGTATATCCTTGTTTTGAAGAGATGCTTCTTTTGACACAGGGCCTCCTGACGCATTCTGATTATACTTTTCCATATGAATTTAAAACCTTGTAATAAAAATCTTCAAGCTCTCTCACTAAAATTTTCCAATTTAATATATTTTCAGCGATCTTCCTAGCATTTTCTCCATACCTTAATCCGATCTCGGGGTTTTCGATTATGTAAATCATCTTGTTATAAAACCCTTCCTTGCTAAATTCAGTCAGAAACCCGACTTCATTCCTTTCAAAAAAGGGTTTGACATCGCCTACAGGATTTGAAATCGTGGGACGTCCAAGGCAAAGGTAATCTCCCAGCTTATTAGGCCATCTACCCAGGTTGTAAATTGTTTCGGGAAATGGGAGGACAAACATATCTGCACACCCCATATACCATGCTAATTCTTCAAACGGCACAAAACCAGTTAAAAAGAGGTTGTCTTCAATTCCATATTTTTTAGCCTTGTCCAACACATGCTTTCCGGCCTTACCAGTTATCATCAATTTAACCAATGGGTATTTCTTCATCACATCCGCAACAGCTGCCATAATTAAGTCTAAATCCAGGTGCGAATCACCGCTACTAAAGCAAATAATTGGTGCATATACTGGCAATCCAATTCTTCGTCTACATTCTTCCTTCGAACGAACTTGATATAAATCCGGGTGAGTCCCACCAGAAATATAGAAAATCCTATCGTCCGAAATTCCCAAATCCGCCGCTCGTTTAGCTAAGGCAGTAGAGATCACCGTAATTCCCGCGCCAATTTTTCGGAATGCTTCCTCGTAATAAGTTTCCACGCCTCCCACCAGAATTTGATACCATTTGGGACGGAGGATTGTAATGAGTCCCCCACGTCCGAACCAATCATTCCAATCTGTGAATAGGGGGATCCGGTGGTGCTTTAAATAAAACAATGCCGGGTAAATTGTGACCGGTCGAGTTTCAAAACAATGAATCAGGTCATATTTTTCAATTTCCCGATTCAGGAAAATGATACGATTTAGCATATCCCAAAGATCCCACCCAGATCGCAGCTTTCCCCATAAGAGGTCGGGAGTCTCAATGATGCGAATCCCATCCCATTGGGATTCTTCGATACCAATTCGACGATTCTCCGAAATCACCAAAAGTGTAACTTTGTGCCCTCTTAATACAAGGTTTTTTGCCATTGAATAGGATCGTCCATATGCTTTATGTCGCCGATGGTGACAAATCATTAAAATACTTAGTGGGCGCGTCATGGAGTTTTCTCTGAAAGAACAGTATCATAAAGATGTCGATAGCCTGCTACCATTGAATTCAAGGAAAATTCATTTTGAACCAATTTCAAGCCGGCCAAAGCTATGTGTTCCATTAATTTAGGGTGGTTAAGCAGATTTGAAGCCGCCTTCACGATTTCATCGACTGAACCATTTGCTAATAATAAACCGGTGACTTCGTTCTTAATAATTTCTGAGTTTCCGCCGACATCTGTAGCAATAATTGGCTTACCCGCTGCCATTGCTTCCAAAATGCTCAAAGATAACCCCTCGTTTGAGGAAGTTTGAACATAAACATCCAATGCTGCAAGTATTCGAGGAATATCCCTACGAAAGCCTGTCCAAATAATTTTATTGGAAACCCCTAATGCGACAGCGTAGGATTCAAGTTGAGGTTTTGCTTCGCCGTCTCCAACGATGACAAGGCGGGTACTCGGATACACTTTGCTTATCTGGCTAAAGGCTTCCAACAACAAATCTATACGTTTAACCCTTTGAATTCGCCCTATATAACCCAAAATTATTGAATTTGAGGGAAGCCCAAATTCCGCCCGACATGCGGCACGTTCTTCGGGAACATAAAACTGCTCATTAGGTACTGCATTCCGAATCATAGTTACCCGACTTTTCTTAACGCCAGGTTGCGTAATAATTTGTTGATACATCTTATAACTTACAGGTACAAGTCGATCAGGAAAATATAGGCTTAATCTATCCATAAGTGCAAAAAGGACTCCCCATTTGCGATCAGCCGAGCTGGTCAATAAGTGTTTGGTCGCTAAATGTGTGATATTCGGACTCCCTTGGAGCGCAAGGAAGGCCGAAAAGATTGTGCGTGGGGTATGCGTATGCACAATCTTGATTTCATTGGAAAGAATATATTCCCTGATTTCTCTTACGCCTTTATTAGCATTATTAACACCGCTTCCGGAAAAATCAACAATCTGTGCCTCAAGGCGGGAAAACTCCCTGTTAATTTCTCCCTGCCCATTAAGCCCGCCAATATGCCAGCAAACATCCTTTAAGCCAATGTTACTAATTAATCTTAATATTATTCGGCTTATACTAGAATCGCTAAAATCGTTTACTAAATGCAATATATTTATCACTGACATTTTGTCCCTGCCTTGCATGATTAATGAGAAAGCTCCATAGCCCGCTTATAAGCTTTCAGCGTCTGCACAGCAATATTCTCCCAACCTAATTCATCCTGTACCCAACGAAAAGCGTTTTCTCCCAATTGCTTTCTCAATTCATTGTTAGTAAGTAATCGGATTAAGGCTTCAGCTAATTGCGTTTCATTTCCTGGATCCACAAGAAGACCGGTTGCTCCATCCTGGACATATTCGGGCAAGCTTCCCACCCTAGTCGCAACAACAGGTTTGCCAAATACATAAGCAGTCACAAGAATACCGCTGGTTGCCGCCGTAAGGTATGGCAGAACTACAACCGAAGCTTTCTGAAAAAGTTCGGCAACCCTTTCACCGGGAATATAGCCGTCCCAGATATCAAACCGGTCGGGATCCACAATCAGTCGCCGACAACGGTCAAGGTCTTCACCATGACCTGCAATGATAATACGTGCCAGAGGAAACTGCTCTGTAATCATTGGTTGTGCTTTTACGAGATATTCAAGCCCTTTGTGCTTATTAATTCGGCCGAGGAAAAGTATGGTTCCAGTTTCCTCGCTTATATTTCGAGTGGACCATTTCAAGAAAACACTGCGCGGGCCAAGGGGAATGTAATGTACTCTTTCAGCCGGGTAATTATAGATTTCTTTCATTATTGAAACATGATCTTTTCCGTTTACAATTACCACATCAGACCCCCAGGCCATCAAACGGTTAACTTGGGTTACCGCCCAAGGAGGAGGAAATTCGCCTATGTTTGCTCTGGGAATAATTATTGTAGAAACAACTGGAATATGCTTCAATAAATTAGCCAACACCGCTGTCCATAACTCCCCCCCGCCTATCAATATATGCGCAACATCCACCCCATCGTTTTGCATCATCCTCACGATTGAGCTCATTACAAAAATCATTCGGGGGTCTCGCATTCTGAGCAGTTGTATCAATTGTACTTTTATTTCCTTTCGCAAGAGTCCCAGCTGGTAGAGCCGCTCAACGGGATACTCCGAATCTCCAGCAGTTTTAATAGTATGCGAGCGGGACGAATAGAATGTAACCTTTACACCGGCTTCTGCTAACGCGTTTGACAGATCCAGCCCAGAATCAACATCAGTGAATGACACAATTCCTACATGCATTAAGCTACCCTAGTGAAAATATCCATTAATCGTTGTGCCAGAATATCCCAATCATAATGATTTTCAACCAATCGTCTGGCATTTTCTGCGATAGATTTGCGCAAGTTATCGTCGTGGAGTAATCTCACAGTCTTTTCGGCAAATTCCTCGGGATGGTCAGCTATCAGGATATTCTCACCATCGGTAACATCCAATCCTTCACATCCGATTCTGGATGAAACTACCGGGCGTCCAAACGCCATCGCTTCAAGAATTTTTAAGCGGGTTCCACCTCCGGCACGCAAGGGAACCACACACACCGTACTGCGCTTATAATAAGGCGCTACGTCTTCGACCCATCCGGTTACATGTACTCCATCTGAACCAAGATTCATTACTTCTTGTGGTGGCTCTCTTCCCACGATCCACAGTTCGGTATTATTAACCTGCCTCTTTATGAGTGGAAGGATTTCACGGCAAAAATATTTAGCTGCATCTGAACAAGGCGCATAGCTCATCTTGCCGATGAAAAGGAGACTCGCATTTTCATGAGAATAAGGAAGAGACTGATGCTGTTGGGTATCAACCCCGTTTGGAATCACGTCAATTTTCAAGGCTGGATTAGCATCAAGCAGAATATCTCGATCATTTTCGGATACTGTGATGCAATGATCGAAGCGTTCGGCATATCGAGGCTCCCAGCGTCGCATCATCTGGTAGTTGATCCAGGCGCGAATTTTATCGATTGGCCTTTGTTCGATTTGATAAATACTTTCATATTGGGCAAACTCAATATTCTCTAAATTTAGGATACTCTTCCTATGCGAGCTTGGGGAAAGCACCTCGAGATATAGGGCTGTGTGCGAATTAATTATTACCACAATATCAAAATCAATTTCCATAGTCAGACGCTGAATTTTTTGGGCCAATTTAGTGGAGTGACGAAACTTGAGCTCCAGCGGCTTTCCAGACAACCCATATTTTAACAAACCAGGAATATGAAGAAGCGGGTGACGTCGCTCTACATAGGCAAATTCCATTCCTGCACAAAAACTGGACAAGTGAGTTGTTCCTGCTTCATCGCTTGGATTTTCCAAAAGTGCGGCTAGCCAAACCTCATGATGGCTTGCTATCCGGCGAAGTAAGTTATATTCCCGAATACGATCCCCTGATATAAGAGGATATGGGCTAATATCGCTAATGACTAAAATGCGCACGTCAATCTCCTGTTTTAAAAGCAATAATTGTAGATATTGCAAAAGTGTGTAATCTCTTATCCAATTATCTGAATTCGGACGGATAGATAATGGATTCAGGCATATCTAAATTTCATTTGAGACCCCGGGATTATTCTCATTTAAAATATGTTGAAAGTATTCTGTCATGCGATCAACAATTTTTTCGAGTCGATACTCTTCATGTATGGTTTTCAAGGCTGCAAGCCGTAACTTATGTGCTAATCCTGGATTTTGTATTATCCGATAGATCGCTTCTGCCATTTTGCCCGTATCATCTACAGGTACCAACAACCCATTCTCTTCGTCGCGTATAACATCAAGCGGTCCTCCACGCTTTGAAGCAATAATGAGCAAACCACGAGCCATAGCCTCCAAGATGGTTGCGCCAAGCGGTTCACTCCAACGTGATGGAAAAAGCAAGACGGTATAATGTGAGTATAGGTCAAGAACCGAGGAGTGTTCAATATGCCCCATGAAGTTCACCGCCTGTTCTAACCTCAAATCTGAAACCATATTCTTAAGAGTTGAAACATATTCACTCGTGCCTTCGCCAATAATGTCGAGGAAAATGTTATCTACGCCATAGGATTTTCTTAGAATAGCAAGAGCTCTAATTGCTACATCGGGTGCTTTTTCAGGAACAAGTCTCCCAACAAAAAGCAACATCACCTTACTATCATTATTATGGGGGATGTTGTTCAGTAATCCAACAGGAAGAATAGTTTTAGAGCGGACACCTCTTGGGATTACATTAATATTTTGTTCCAGAAATCCATTTTCAACAAAGATTTGTTTGTGCGAGGTACTAACTGCCAAAATATGCCTGGTGTCCAATTGAGAAAAATCACCCAAACCTGTAATGACAGCTTGGTATTTTCTCTTTATTGGGTTGGTCATGTCAGAGAGTCGCAATTTTATATCGAGCAAAGAATAATCACCAATACTAAATACTGTGGGAATACCTTGTGTTTGACAAGCTATAATTGGCAATACACCTATTGATGATGTGTTCCAAATGAAAACCAAATCAGGCTTTACTGAGTTTAATAACTCGAAAGTAATCTTATAATTCCTACGATTATACAATACCCCTAATAGTTGGTAATAACGCTTTCGAAGCCAAAAGCTATTAATGGTTTCAGATTTACGCACGTCGCCCAAAGGATTATACAACAATAGCCGATGAACATTTCCTATAACCCGGTAATTTTCGCGTGGCTGTCTGCTTGTCAGCACAAGAACATGATGCCCCCTTTTACTTAACTCATCCGCAGTTTCTTTGCATCTAAGCTCATACCCGCCAATATATTGGGGCGGATATAGATTTGTGATAAATAAAATCTTCATAATTTCAAATCCACATCCCTAGCTTATGGAATGGACGCCAGAATGTTATTCATGATCTTCCAACCAAAAAAGGTGATAGCATCTTTTGTGAGTATTGAGAGAAAAAGCCGGATATCATGAAGACCGATAAAAACTCAACATTCAGCCACATCGAGGCCGATTTAACCAGGGACACCAAATAAAACCATACACAAAAGAGGAGCACTGGCTTTAGATAGGACAGACCTTTCAACTCAATTCTTTTTCGCAGAAAATATCGATTTACCGGGAAGGCAACAGCAGATCCAACTATATTAGCAATACGTGCAGCGATAAGCGAAAACATTGCAATCAAAAGGATTCTTCCAAGTTACTTGGTAATTTTGCATCGGAAATAACCCGATTACACTCATACAATTTCGCTGCCCGCTTGCAAAGGTTTACCATTTTTGTTATTTCAATCGTACTATCAAGAATATTCCAATAATGTATCCAGGCAGATTTTTTATGAACATCACGATAAATGTCCAACGGATAGTATACATCTAAATCCTGGCGGCACAAAATTAGCCCACCGAACATTTTCAATCGCGTCACCATATAATTGATGAGACTCGGGATCCCAATAGCATCAATATAAATTATCTTTCCACAAGCAGCTTTTTCAAACGATTCGAACTCAGAGTCGAAAGAGGCGTTAAACTGAAATTCAATAACCGCGTCAGCAATTTTTTGGATAACCGAGAGATAGGCAGATTCCATATTTGGAACCAGACACATTGTTCTGGCGCCTTGTAAAGATGCTGCTTCAATAATTCTCAATGCTAGTACATTTGCCCCAGTAACCACCACAGTGTCGCCGATCTCCAGTGCCGCTTTTTCAATAATCGATAAACCACACGCTAGAGAAAAAATTGAGAGAGCCTTATCTGGATCAGATTCTGCTAGTTGAATGCCATAACAGGAATTTTGTATATATTCGTTTTGGATAGATCCAATAACACCATATAAGCTGATTAAATCAGGTTCTCCAGCAACGCTTAAAGCAACAGATGGGCTGCAGATAATAAAGCCCCACTCATCAGATATTCCTGCCTTATTTTGTTGGTTACTGGAAGTAAAATTCTTGCCCGTATAAAGATTCCACGGGAGGTATTTTAAGACTTTATGACCTCTGCAATCATCAGTATTATTAGCAAGGTACGCCATGGTTATTCCTCCCACGGGAATGCCTCTATCTCAATGGACCGATAAGATTCGCGTGATTTGTAAGCAGCCTCCACGATGGCGTTGTTGATCCAACCATCTCTACCAGTTATTTCATGTGATTGATTATTGAAGATTGCATCAGCAAACTTCTGAACCCACACAGAGGTGTAATTAACCAAAGGGAATTTACTTATAGTATGCACTTTACCGGGCGCCAAATCCTTCCAACGCCGTGCAGACCATAAACTTAGTTGGCGATTATCTCTTAATGCTATCGCCCCGTGCGTTCCCCAAATACGCAGCTCCTGCAAAGGTGTTCCCCTCCAACAGGAACTGGCTGTAATTGTGCCATTCGCACCATTGTCAAATTGGCAACTAACACTAATTTGATCTTCAACCTCAACAGGTGAGATAAAGGTGCCATACTCGCTGTAAACCCGACTAAACTCCAGACCCGTAGCATATCTTAGGTAGTCAATAGCGTGGCAAATGTTCATAATCAGAATCCCGCCGCCAGCCTTTTCCTTAGATCCTCTCCAATTAGATGGCGCACGTGATGAAAACCCTCCTGCCCAATAACTTGCTCCTTTATACGCCAAGTGATTGATTTGAACGCCACAGATTTCTCCAATTAATCCATCCTTAATTAATTGTCGGATCAATTGGATTACAGGCAGGTACCTGAAGCTATAATTAATTGTCAATCTAACGCCCGCTTGATTACATGATTCCAAGATTAATTGCGCATCCTTTAAATTAACACCCAAAGGCTTTTCTAGCATAACATGTTTTCCTGCTTTGGCGGCTTGAATGGCTAAAGGAGCATGCAGCATATGTGGCACTGAAAGAAGTACAGCATCAACATCCGTCCTAGCCAATAAACTTTCATAATTCGGCATTGCCGGTTTATCGTAACGTTGTGCTAGGTCTCTTAACACTTCAGGATTTGTATCAAACAACGCTGTCACACAGGCATTTGACGCAGCCTGAACCCCGTTTATATTTGTTAATCCAATGTCACCCCCGCCAACAACACCAACACGCAGGGTGTTTTGTGTAGATGGCTTGGGTTGTAGAGCATCATGGTTAAATTCAACCTTCCAGTTAAAAAACTGTTTAGAAAGTTTAATTGTTGGAATATCCTCTTTTTTCACTTTAGAATCCTTGTCGTTATTTGTTTTATTGTCAATATCATCGTCAGTCCAAATTAATAAACCACCTATCATATCGGAGACACCGGACTTTAGGGATTCATATATATGACCAGCCTGCGATGGGGCACTTCTGTGAGTAATTAAATCCTGGGCACTTAGCTTGCTCTCTGCAATTAAATCTAGGAATAGCTTTCCTTCATTACGATAAGTCCACAACCCATCTACCTGATCCGTCTCTGGCATCCCACTGATATGAGCTCCAATTAGTGTTACCCCAGGGCTAATATCATTCTGCCCCACTGGAAGAGTCGCCTGACTACGTGGGCTACCGAGGAGAACAACGCGACCTCCTTCTTTTGTGAATCGACAAGCAAAGGGTAAAACGAGGGGGTCTCCTGTAGCTTCGATGACAACATCAAAACGTTCCCCAAGGGAAGATTTACTCATTTCGTCGATAGTAAGGAAATAGTCGGCGCCGCCGTTATTGGTTGCCAGAGCAGCTTTTGCTCTTGACCGAGCTGTAGCTACAATCGGCGCCCCACCAGCAATCCGGCTTAAACGATTAGCTAACTGGCCAATCAGGCCTTGACCTACAACAAGAATCGATTCCCCTGGTTTTATTCGTGCTTTACGGATTCCCTGAAGCACAATGATTCCTAGCTCAATAAATGCTGCTGCTTCCAACGAAGCGTTGAGTGGGATTGGGAATAAAAACTGCGGAGCTAAAACATTAAACAAACCATGCCTCAACCGGCCAGCCACTAGATCACCAACCTTATATTCTTTAACCATTTTCCCAACAGATACGACTTCACCACTTCCGGAATAACCTGGGAAGAACGGAAAACCAATTCGAGGATTAGTCAGTTCCATTAAAACTGCTCGTTCAGTTCCCGGACTTATAGCTGTATAGTTGGACTTAACCAAAACCTCATTTAAATCAGGTCCAAGGATTTTATTTTTTTTGAAATCAGCTACTTCTGAAGCTGGAAAAAAAACTACCTTAGAATTCATAATTGATTTGTGTTCCAGCATCGCTGAAAGAGGTATTTCTACGGTATTCCATGTATTAACAGCCACGTCCTGAATTCCAGAAGGGATAAATGGCTTGAATTGCTTTAGAAAACTTTTTATTCTCAATGCTTGCACAGATTTTATCTCCTTATGTATCTACAAAACAACAAGTAAATTGTGTTTGCTTCGGTTGTTTCTTTGCGCCTGAACTTATATCATACCTGGCAATAGTGTGAAAAACACTTTGTAAAAATCAAAATCTTTATAATTTCGAGATCCACATTCCCAATTTATGTAACGGCTTCCAAGATGTTATTCCAGAACCTTCTACCAGAAGAACAATATCCGCTTTTGTGACAATTGAAAGAAAAACGCTTGCTACTAAGAAAATGCCAAGAAAGCCTATCTTCAAGAGAAAAGAATCAGGCTTTATAAGAAATACTAGTAAATTCCATGTGCAAAAAAGAAAAGCCGGTTTAAGATACATCGCATTCTTAAAGTCAATTTTCTTTCGTAGAAAATATATCGTTGGAGGGTATGTGAGTGCAGTTCCAGACGTATTGGCAATTGCCGCGCCAATTATTCCAAAAGCTGGTATGAACAGGATGCTTCCCAGCCAGCTTGCGATTGCATTAAAAATGTTGATGATCATCGGTTTCTGGGGATCTCCAACAGCAACCAGAGTGGTTCCCATGACATTACTGACCAATGCAATACTTAAGTTTATCATTAGCAGAATAAATGCAGGTGCACTTGGCAAATACTTCTCAGAAAAAAGTAAGCGAATGATATCCTCACTGAAAAGAACCGTAATTGCCGTGCCAAAAAGTGTAAAGAAAGCAACAAAACGTGTTGAATCATTCACAAGTCTGTCTGCCTGCCGCTTATCATCCAAGGCATACCATTTGGCGAGGAATGGGTAATAAACTTGTCGAAAGGGATCATACAACAAGCGGAGACTATCAGGTATTTTGCGAGCAATTTCGTAAAGTGCAATACCAGATGGACCAAGCAGCGCCGCGACAACCAAAGTATCAATCCGTGAATTGATAAAGCTTAAAATATCATTGATCTGTAATGGGAATCCAAATTTTATCAACTCTTTAAAGAAATTCCAATGAAAGAATAGACGCTTCTTAATTGGTATTGATAGAAATGCAAAGGTGCAAGCTATAAAAGATGAAAAGGTTTTAGCAAGAATAAGCCAAGTAATACCACCTTTTAACACGTAAACAACTACGAAAAGTAAAATAAAATTCAAAGAATTACCAAACAAATCAGTAAAACCAATTCTTACGAAAAGAAGAGATCCCTGTAATAACGATTTAAATAGTGTTCGAAGACTTTCCATCACAAACAACAAGGGAATATAAGCAAGAAAATCTGGAGCCAAGGATTTGCCAAATAACAATATCAGAAACCGCCCACCGAACCAACAAAATAGACATGCCAACAAAATCGAGCCAATTCTCATGATAACCGCAGTACTTAATAAACGCTCCTTGCTTGAATCGTCCTTGGCTGTAGCAATGAATTTCGAAATAGACATATCTAGGCCGAGGGCACTAATTTGACAGAGGAAAGATACAACCACCAAAATCAAGGTGTAGGCCCCAAATATTTCGGTAGTGAAATGGCGCGTTACGATTACAATTCCACCAAAACCAAGCAACATGTTAAAGATACTAAAAGAGCCAAGCAAGATAGTGCTCGAAATAAAACGCGGATGGGGGGGGCTGGATATCATTTTAAATTCAACTCGCCTAATGTTTGCGAATCCAAAGATTGATTATGATTCATCCTTAGAATGACCTCGCTGCTTCCCACCATGACGCCAATAACGGGTGCCCAATAAGTAGCTCTTATAACCGGGTTGGCAAATGTAGCAACCAGTACGCCAACAAGCGTGACAGCAAAAGAAAGAACAATCCCTTTCAAGAATGGATCAGGGACCTGCCTCCAATTTTGAATTGCGCGTTTAATAAACATCAACAAAAAACACATAAAAAACAAATACCCGATCAACCCGGTTTTTAGCATTATCCATAAATGACCGTTATGTATATAATTAGCAAGATCTGATCTTCTCCCATCAAGACGGAAGTCCCAAGGTCGATAATTCGCTCCGAGTCCCAATCCAATGAATGGATGCGATAATATCTGCGGAATAGCGTATTCATTCTCAATAAAACGAAACTGCACACTACCCTCTTGGGCAGTATTAGGATTAAACAATGTTTCCATCCTTGCCGTGATACCATTAACTAACTCTGCAACCTTACCTCTCTTGACGGTTAGAAATGGAATAAGAATAAAGAACCCTATAAGGACTATCCACAATGCAATTTGGGCATACTTTACTTTATCCCGGAGCGAAACAAAAAGAATCACGAGTAACAGAGCCGTTGCAATTGCTCCCCAGAAACTGCGATTGAACGTCAATAAAACAGCCAAGCCGACGACGCCTAATTCAATTAAATAGACCATGAATCGGGATAGCTTTTTATCAAAAAGCATTTGAACTGCTAGACAAACAAATCCAAGCATGACCAGAGATTGTCCAGGTGGCAAGATTCTCGTAACACCATAAGAAATTGTTCCTGCAGTGTTCAATATCTCTACACGTCCTGGCAATATAGGAACTCCAGGTCCTAGTATATACTGGGCAATCATTGCCAATGCAGTAAAAAACGCCAGAAATATAATCCCCTTCAATAGCCTGTGCAATTGTTTTTCATTTCGTATAAGATGTGTGATAATAAAAAAAATTAGGTAAAAATTAACAACCCGTACCTCTTCTAGACTCCCGTTAAATGTTACCCTTGAATTAAAAATAGCGAAAGCAGTAGATAATATTGCCGTGACATAAAAAGTGAGAAGCGGTAAATCAAGGGGTGTGTGGACAAAATAAGAGGATGACCGATGTATAAGGCGCAGAAAGAGTATGCCGATCAAGATAAATAAAAGAATATCAGAAACTATTAACCTACCAATTCCAATTGGGATTGAAGGGTAGGCATATATATCAAAAATGGTCGATGTAAACAATAAGATGCCCAGAACAGCGATTTCGGGCCAAAACCAAGCAACTACTATATAAATGACGCCTGAAATTCCTATGAGTAACAGCTCAACTGGAATCTTTGTGGCGACTATTCCAAGAAGTAAACCAAGCCCACAGACTAATATCAATTGGGTTAGGATTGACGGTTGTTTCAATAATTGGCGTTGCATGAAATCCATACCTTATTCAAAACACAGTCCCATGTTCCTGAGGAGCAAGATATTCCATCAGACACATGGGATAACAACAACCGTATCTGTTGTGTTATTTCTCTTTAATATTAATAAAATAAGCAACTAATATTTGATAGATCATCAGACAAACAATCTGCTCACTTACTTATTATCTTTCAAAAAATTCTTAATCGAGTCTGCAACATATTTGATCTCATCATCACCCAGTTCAGCATACATTGGCAATGAAAGTATTTGCGAAACCACTTGCTCTGTCATAGGAAGATCGCCTTGCTTATATCCTAGGAATTCCATTGCTTTCTGTAAATGCACAGGAATAGGGTAATGGATGCCAGTAAAGATGCCTTGATCCTTCAAAAACGCCTGCAAATCATCTCTTTTCTTGGAGCAGATAACATAAAGGTGGTAAACCGAAGTATTGCCAGGAAGTTCAGTCGGCAGAACAACAGAGGTATCTTTTAATAGTTCATTATACAGGCGAGCATGCTCACGACGTTTCTCATTCCATGTGGTAAGATGCGGCAGTTTGGCACGCAATACTACTGCCTGGATCTCGTCCAAACGACCGTTCACACCAACCAAATCGTGATGATAACGAACACCTGAACCATGGTCGCGGATTTTCCGCATTTTTGCGACTAATTCGGCATCATTCGTGCTAATAAAACCGCCTTCACCATAGCCACCTAAGTTTTTTGAATAATAAAAACTAAAGCCAGCTGCGTCGCCCAAAGAACCCGCTTTACGTCCTTTATATTCAGCTCCATGCGCCTGACAGGCATCCTCAACCACACGCAATCCATGACGGGATGCAATTTCAAGCAAAGGATCCATATCCACCGTTTGACCATACAAATGTACAGGCAGGATGGCTTTGGTGTTTGGAGTAATTTTTGCCTCAACTTGCGAAACATCCATCAAACATGTAACAGGGTCAATATCCACAAAAACAGGCGTTGCTCCGGTAAGGATAATCGCCTCAGCAGTTGCTATAAAGGTATGTGATACGGTGATCACTTCATCTCCAGGACCAATATCCATGCCACGTAGAATAATCTGAAGGGCGGCAGTGCCGTCGCTTACACCAATCCCGTATGCGGCTCCGCAAAACTGAGCAAATTCTTTTTCCAAAGCTTGAACATTTTCGCCGAGGAAAAGTTGCATACCATCCAACACCCGACTAATCCCCGAGAGTATTTCATCTTTTAATGGCGCATATTGTTTACGTAAATCCACAAATTGTATTTTCATATTGATTCTCCTATGCCGATTCTGTGCTTCGTATAACACGGGCAGGATTCCCTGCAACTACCGCTCCCGGCGGCACGTCATGAGTAACTACGCTGCCTGCTCCAACCATGGCATCCTCGCCAACGGTCACGCCACACAAGATGGTGGCATTACTTCCAATGGATGCACGTTTTTTTATCAGAGTCGGGATACAAGCCCAATCCTCCTCCGATTGGAGCGATCCTGACACTGTTGTTGCCTTTGGGTATCTATCGTTGATAAACATTACCCCGTGACCGATAAATACCTCGTCTTCAATTGTGACACCTTCGCAAATAAAGGAATGGCTGGAAATCTTGACACGCTTTCCGATGCAAGCACCTTTTTGGATTTCGACAAACGTACCAATCTTACTCTCGTCACCGATTTCACAACCATATAAATTAACGAAGGCATAAATCTTAACATCCTGCCCAAGTTTCACATCAGGTGCAATTCGAGCAAAATCAGCTTTTACCATTTAATCACCTCATGTGTTTGACCATTGTTCATCGAGTATTGAGCTGCCTCAAGAACTTTAACAACTTCCAAACCCTCACGTCCGGAACTACGCGGCTTCGTATGGTTCACGATACAGTCAATAAAGTGTTGACATTCCTGTCGCAACGGCTCAGCAACACGAACGTTTGGGATGGTAATATCGCCGGAATGATAGCTACATTGAAATTCGTCAAAGCCACCGTCAGTATAAGCGGGGGCCGCGTTAACGCCTTTGTCATAGATTTTTATCTTTTGTTCATTTTCTATATCATTATAAACAGCCATTTTCTTGCTTCCGACAACTGTAACACGGCGTACTTTGCATGGATCAAGCCAACTAACATGAACATATGCTGGAATCTTATTTGGAAAGATCAAATTCAAATATGCAACATCAACTATTTTGTCAAAGACACAGGGATTACCATGGGCGCTTACAGATATCGGTCTTTCTCCCAACAAATAGAGAAGGATGGAAATATCGTGAGGAGCCAGGTCCCACATTACATTTGAATTAGGCTGAAATAAACCCAGGCTCAATCGTGCAGCATCTATGTAATAGATTTCTCCAAGTTCTCCACTATCAATATATTGCTTCAATGCATGTACTGCTGAGTTGTAGGCGAAGATGTGCCCAACCATTAGAGTTAAGCCCTTGGCGTCCGCTAGTTTGATCAACTCTTCAGCGTCTTCACTCTTGAGAGTCATTGGTTTTTCAATAAGCACATTCAGGTTGTGCTCCAGACAATCCTTGGCAATTCGAAAATGAGTCGCGGGAGGAGTGGACACAACAACAGCGTCCAAGCCCAAGTCAAAAAGTTCCTGATAGTTATGTTTGGCGAGTACCTGCGGATATTTTGATGTGGCTTGCTTCAACCGCTCTTCATTCAAATCTGCAATCGCAACCAGTTCTGCAGAAGGGAGTTCGTAAAAATTCCGCGTTAAGTTAGGACCCCAGTATCCGTAGCCTATTATGCCTACTTTTGTAGCGTTCATTGTATCCTCCTCAATTATCAATTAAGTTTAATATGCCCCTTTTGTCGAAAGAATAGCCAGGGGGGTTTTTATTATGATTTTTATATCAAGCCACAGAGACTGGTTGTCAATATATTCAATATCATACTGAACCTGCTCATCGAAATCAGTAGTACACCTTGCCGTAACTTGTTGCAAACCTGTAATGCCTGGCTGAGCCTCCAAACGCCGTAGATGCCAGGGCTTATACATATCCACTTCATATGGAATTGCCGGTCTGGGGCCAATCAAACTCATGTCGCCGATCAAGACATTCCATAACTGTGGCAATTCATCCAGACTTAATTTTCGCAAAAATTTTCCCGGGCGAATGATCCTGTTATCGTTTACTAATTTGCGAGGCTGGGTCGGCGCACCTTGCAAGGCAACCATCTGCGCCTCATCATTTTCGATCAACGCCTTAATATAAGCCTGGTGTACAGACGGGTCAGCGTTTATTTTCATCGTTCGAAACTTATAACAGTAAAAATTCACTCTTTTCCAAGCGGAGCGGCCACCGTATGATTGCCTCCTTGCACCCACTCTTTCTTGTTTAAAGAATATCGGTCCTGGAGAATAAATAAAAATCACAATGGCAACAAGAAGCATCAATGGAAACAAAAGCGCCAATAATATAAATGCAAGAGTAAAGTCCATCATGCGTTTTAAAGTGTAATAAATGTTACTACCCTCCGACACCAGACGCAAGGCTTTTGGATTATTGTTTCGGATCGAATTTAGGCGGGTTTCGTTTTGCAAGGCAGCGTCTCCTAGTATAACAACTAATCTCATTAATAAGGCAGGTTACAAAAAAAATTCTCTATCAATATCTTTGACATTTATTTCGACAACAGCATTCCAGTTTCAACCCGCAAGGCGTCAGCGGCTTTTCGCAGGTTGCTAAGAAATACATCGTTGTCTTTGAAGCTATCAAAATCTTCGTAGGCGCCGTTCCATATTTTTATCGCGGTTGGCTCACTGCATCCGCGTTTTCGCATTTCGCCAATGAACTCGTCAAATGACATATTTAATTTCGCGGCTAATTTTTGTACTCTATTATCCATACTTTCTCTTAATTATTTCAATTCAGAAATCCATTTAGAAATCCATTTAAGGTTTCAGGTAAAAAAATACAATTCATCTAGGCATTTTACGGCAAAAAAAGCTGACTACGGCTAACCTTACAACAAGTTTGCATAGACCTTTCAAATTTGTTTGTTTCATCATACGACATACGCCATATAAACCCAAGTGACAAATGTCATATTAATTTTTGGTCTCAGTTTACCAACTAAATTCATTCTAAATGTGTGTGCTTTTTCAAATCAAAATCGCTTTATAGCTCATAGTTTCTGCAAAACGCTATAAAATGAAAACCAAAATAGAACGAATTTATACAAAAAAGTGAATTTTGGCATTCACGTTAATATGGTCTTTCTTTGAGAAATAACCTACCCCGTAATATCTCTTTGCTTGACACTGGAAAACAAAATATTATACTAACGCCAGAGGCAAAATGAAATTTAAAGGAATGGACATTCTTTCAAAATACGTCCCTGAGCTGAAATCGGTGAGTGGAAAGGTGCGAATTGCACTCTATGCGTTGATTCTGCTCGCAGCGGTCACTGCATATTTCATCATCACAGACCACATCCCCACATGGAGCATTGACAGCCAGATTATTATCGTCGCGCTGGGGTTTCTCGTTATCAGCCTGTTCTTCTCCCGTAAACAATCCTATAAAGAAAAATATAAGGGACTTGCGTATCGTAACGCCTTTGCCCACTACGGTATGCCCGGTCTGGCGCTCATTATGGCAGCCGTTGCGCATGCGGGATATATGAACGGACCCCGCATTCCACAAGGCTGGTGGACAATCATCTTCTTCGTGCTTGGCTGGTTTATACTTTGCAGCGGAGCAATGTTATGGATTCGCAGTGTTTTCGCATTTGGCGCAGACAAGCTCGCATTGTTATATGTCTACCATCCTGAAGAAGGCAAAATTATTAATTCTAGCATTTATAGTATTCTTCGACATCCAGTATATGCAGGCGTCTTACGCGTCGGTATCGGACTTGCATTGCTCAACGGCAATGCAAATGCCATCGCATTTGCCATCCTCATGCCACTCGGATTCACAGGCTGGATTCTTCTCGTGGAAGAAAAAGAATTAATCGAACGTTTCGGGCAATCTTATCTCGATTACCGCAAGCACACACCCGCCTTCTGGCCACAATTGCACAATATGGGTAAATTTATTATCTTTCTCTTGACAGGAAAATAGCCAATGTCAAAAATATTAATTCTCGGCGGGTATGGATATACAGGCAAACTGCTAGCCAAGCATTTGCTTGCTCAAACTGATGCGGAAATTATAATTTCAGGTCGAAGTTTGGAGAAAGCAAAATCCTTTGCGGATAGACTGAATAACTCACGCGTAACGATAAGTCAGGTGGATGCCTCCAACTTTGACAGTCTGAAGCAGGCGCTTCAAGGCGTGACCCTCTGCCTGGTTGCCGCCCCAACCACTCACCACGCCGAGACAGTGATTCGCGCATGCATCGAATCTCGTGTGGACTATCTCGATATTCAATTCTCGTCCAAAAAATTAAAGGCATTATATGACGCGGAAGATGAGATCGAAAAAGCTGGACTCTGCTTCATTACCGAAGCAGGTTATCACCCTGGCTTAATCGCAGCCTTGATTCGCTATATCGCATTGAAATTGGATGTGATCGAATCTGCGCTAACGGCTGGCTATATCAATATGAAAAACATCCCCTACACCGAAGCTGTGGATGAACTCATGGAAGGTTTTCTCGAATACCAGGCGCAAGTATACAAAAACGGCGCGTGGACAAAACCCACTTCGTGGGACATGCTCTCAATCAATTTCGGCGAAGATATCGGCGGCAAGCGCACCTGTTATTCCATGTTCTTTGAGGAATTACGCGCCATTCCGTATATGTATCCAACGCTCAAAGAAACAGGGTTTTACATCTCAGGCTCAAACTGGTTTACAGATCTTATCATCACTCCGCTTGTTTTTATTGGATTAAAAATAGCGCCGAAGCGCGGAATCCGTCCGCTTGGAAAATTGATGTGGTGGGGTATAGGAAATTCAAAGCCGCCGTATGTTGTGGCTCTCAAGGTGGAAGCCAAAGGTCAATTGGCTGGTAACCAAGCTCAGGCGCAGGCGCGAGTCGCGCATCCCGATGGATATGAGCTCACAGCCATTCCTGCTGTCGCGTATCTGCAACAATATCTTGACGGCACAGCGCGCAAGAATGGAGTTCATATGATGGGACATATCGCCGAGCCTGAAAGATTATTCAAAGATATGCAGAAAATGGGAGTACAGGTTATTGAATCTCTTGATTTTCTATCGATGTAATCAAATCAGTGGATAAAATAGGATTATAAATTTCCATGCGTGTCTGGATTACCCGCCTACTCATTGGTATTGTCACTGTCTGGAATTTACAAGCCTCCTTCATTTTTATCTTTTCACCCGACAGATTCGCTCCCTCGTATGAATTATCAGGCGCGGCAGGCGAAGCCGCTGTGCGTGGAATAGGCGTATTATTCCTGATGTGGAATGTGCCATATTTGTTTGCTTTGCAAAATCCGATTCGCTATCAGCTCGCTTTGAGTTTTGCTTTGCTCATGCAACTTACAGGGTTAATCGGGGAAAGTTATATTTTATCTACCTTGTCAACCGAGAATGCCATATTGAAAAGTTCCATTTCCCGATTTATTATTTTTGACGGGGCAGGATTATTATTACTCGTGCTTGCATTTCTCTTGATAAAAAATTCTGCGTCTCACAAAAGCCAAGATTGAACTGTGAGACAGTGTCAAAAAACTCCCGTCGTTGACGGGAGTTTTTTGCGTATTTTCAATAAATCCGAACCCGCCTAATGGTGATGACCCTCATCGTGCGCGTGACCGTGATCAAGTTCTTCTGCTGTTGGTTCTCGCAAACCGATCACCTTTACATTAAATTGCAACTCCGCGCCTGCGAGAGGATGATTGAAGTCCAGTCGCACGGATTTGTCGTCGAAGCTTTCCACGAATGCAAGTTGAGTCTCTCCATCTTCGTCAGTGAGATTTAATTCCAAGCCTTCTTCGAGTTCCATGTCAGATGGGAATTCACTGCGCGGCACTTCCATGTAGGCTTCGGCGTCAAACTCGCCATATCCGTCCACAGGTAAAACCAGCACATCCTTGCTCTCACCGATCTTCATGCCAGCCATCTCACGTTCCAGCCCGGGGACAATATTGTCATACCCGGCAAGGAACTGCAAGGGACCCGCATCCTTGGAAGAATCCAAGACTTCACCGTCTACGGTTAATGTGTATTCCATTGAAACAACCAGACCATCCTGTACTGTATCTTTGCTCATTTTTTATCCTTTTTTGAAATTGGTGCGTCCATTTTACCAGTGAAAAGATGTGTGGAAGGTTGAAAGTTACAAGTTGAAGGCTATGCGCGATATTACAACCTGCCTTCACCTTTTCTTAATCATTCATCCTTCATCATTCATCCTTCCTACCTTATAATCACTTCCATGCAATACGACCTATGCCTTCCCTGGTACTGGGAATACGACGATGTCTTTGCGGAAATGGTGGAACGCTCCTGCATCGAAGAGGGAATTTCCCTATGGCAGATCAAACCCGATAACCTGCTTGAATCGATCACCGCCCTTTATAAGGGAGTTACTACTTTCAAAACCCTTCTCGACCGTGGACAAGGCGAGCCGACTTTCGATCCCATTCCACGCTGGGCACAGGAATATGGCGCACATCGCATCAATCCCGCCGAGGTTTCCGCGTGGTCGGAAGATAAAGCAACCATGCACCTGGAATTTATCAGCGCGGGACTGCACACCCCCTACACCATTTTGCTGGCGCCTTTTCTCGAACAACCCATCATCCCGCCAATTGACCTGACTCCGCTTGGCAAAAATTTTGTCATCAAGCCATCAAATGGCGGCGGCGGCGATGGCGTGATTATGGGCGCATCAGGCATGGCGGAAATTTTGCAGGCGCGCATGGAATTTCCCAAGCAAAAATATTTGATTCAGGCGCACATCACGCCGCAGATCGTCGAAGAAAAGCCTGCCTGGTTTCGCGTTTTTTATGCCAATGGCGAAACGTATCCATGCTGGTGGGATACCTGCACGCACGCGTACAAAAATGTCACAGCGGAGGAGGAAGCCCGGGGCGGGCTGACCAGGCTAAGGGACATCACGCAGCGCATCGCTTCCATCTGCAAGCTGGATTGGTTTTCGACCGAGATCGCACTGGCTGACGACTTCGTCTTCGTCGTCGTGGATTACGTCAACGACGAAATTGATACGCGAGTCCAATCGCAGGCAATGGATGGCGTGCCAGACGAAGTGATGAACAGCATTGCCAGACAGCTTGTAAACATCGCAAAGGAAAATTTATAAAATGATTTCACTATCTCCAATTGGGACAGTAAAAAATTCGCGTCAGATTGTTGAAGACGATCATTGGGGCGGGATTGTTTCGATAATTGAATTAGACTCCTCGTTCACCGAAGAAGCCCTATTTCAAATTGAGAATTTTTCACATGCCGAAATCATCTTCCATTTTCATTTGGTTGAAGATGTCAAAATTGAAACGGG
>Ga0302321_100000840_pt1 | contig 26606 bp, 21 predicted proteins | sample Fen_T0_1_FD_202505 | JGI IMG/M metagenome (GOLD analysis project Ga0302321, IMG submission 202505) | Peat permafrost microbial communities from Stordalen Mire near Abisko, Sweden - Fen_T0_1 | ecosystem: Environmental > Terrestrial > Soil > Wetlands > Permafrost | place: Sweden: Abisko... | reverse complement strand
GCCAACATCATGCCCGGCGACCGCATCGAGGTGGAGCTCGCCTACAGCGAGCTGGTCGTTCCGGAAAACGCCACCTACGAATTCGTCTACCCGACCGTGGTGGGGCCGCGCTACGCTGGCGGGGACAGCCCGAAGACCGATCAATGGATGGCCAATCCCCACCTGCCCGCGGGCCAGCAAGAGCCCTACGCTTGGGACGTCAAGGTGCACCTCCAAACCGGCATCGGGCTCAAGGAAGTCTCGTCGCCGTCGCACAAGATCGCGGTGAACTATGCGGGGCCATCCACGGCGGACATCAAGCTCGACCAGAGCGGCGGCGGCAACAAGGACTTCGTGCTGCGCTACCGGCTGGCTGGTGACAAGATCGAGACGGGCCTTTTGCAATTCGAGGAGCCCAGCACTGGCCTCGGCCGCCCGGCCGAAAAGTTCTTCGCCCTTCTCGTCGAGCCACCCAAGCGCCCCACCCTGGCCGACATCCCGGGCCGCGAGTTCATCTTCCTGCTTGATGTATCCGGCTCCATGCACGGATTTCCTATCGACACCACCAAAGAGCTGATGCGCAACCTCTTGCCCAAGCTACGCCCCACCGACCATTTCAACATCGCGTGTTTCTCCGGCGCCAACTACGTGTGGAGCCCGTCGGGTTCACGCCCGGCCACGGAAGCCAACATCAAGGAAGGCATCGACGTCATCCTCAAGCAGTACGGCAGCGGCGGCACCGAGCTGATGGGCGGGCTGGAAGCGGCCTACGCCATTCCACCCGTGGGCAAGGGCGTGTCGCGCACGGTGGTGGTGGTCACCGATGGTTATGTGGGGATCGAAGCCAAGGCCTTTCGCTTCATCCGCGAGCGCCTGGACCAGGCCAACATGTTCGCCTTCGGCATCGGCAGCTCGGTCAACCGCGGCCTCATCGAAGGCATGGCGCGCGCCGGCCTGGGCGAACCCTTCATCGTGCTCGGCCCCCAAAAGGCTGCAGAGCAAGCCGAGAAGCTGCGCCAGATGATCGATCGCCCGCTGCTGACCGACATCGAAGTCCGCTTCGGCGACAGTGGCGCCTACGAGGTCGCGCCCGAGAAAATCCCAGACCTGCTCGCCGAGCGCCCGCTGCTCATCTACGGCAAGTACCGCGGTGACAAGCCAGCCCGCATTGAGATCAGCGGTCGCACCGGCCACGGCGCCTTTCACCATGCCGTCGACCTGCGACCGGCCGACGCGCGCCCGGAAAACCATGCCCTGCGCGCACTGTGGGCGCGCAAGTGGGTCGAAATCCTGGAAGACGAGCTCCACATGGGTGGCGGCAAGCCCGTCGAAGACGCCATCACGGATCTCGGCCTCTTCTACAACTTGCTCACGCCCTTCACCTCCTTCGTGGCCATCGATTCGGAAATCGTGAACCGCGCCGGCAAGACGGACACGGTTCGCCAGCCCCTGCCCATGCCCGAGGGCGTGTCGAACTACGCCGTGGCCGAATCGCAGGCCATCCTGCCGTCGTCCGCGCCGGCACCAGCCTACAAACATGCCGCAAGGGGAATGGCGGAGCCGATGCTGGCCAAGACGATGGGCAAAAAGAAGAGCAGCGATGACCTGCTTTCTGGTCTCGCTGGAAGTGGTCGAGCCATGAAGTCGGACGGCGCCCCCACGCCCGCGCGAACCGAGCTCGCCAAGGACGAAGACGAGAGGAAAGCCGTCGACAGGGAGAAGGCCGCCATCTGCAAGATCAGCGTAGCGGTGGACAGGTCCGAGCACACGGGGGACACCCAGGCCCTGCAAGCACTGGTCGAGCGCAGCACGCGCGCGAACGGCTGCCACCGGGTGGGGGTGCTCAAGCTGCGTATCTCCCTCGACGGTGCCGGCAAGATCACCCGCGTGGTTCTCGTATCGGGCGACAGCGGCTCCGGCCTGGTGCTCGTCCGCAAGTTGACCGGCACCACCTCATCCACCCAGGCAACAGGGCAAGGCCATGGCACGGTTGAAGTCACCATCACGGTAAGTTCGAAGTAGCGCCAGCACGACACCACCAACCAAGCAGGCGGGCAACCACGTCCGCCTGCTTTTGCATGTGCCTTTCCTGTATCTGCAGCCTGGGCAGAACGTCACCGTCGCCACCAAGACGAATGAATTCATTCGCAAATACGTTGATGACCCGCTCCTCGACAAGTTCCTGTGGGCGGCTTTGGACAACGCCCCCGCCCCGCCCTGCCCCCCGTTGACGGAATGCCCAGCCGGCCACGCCAAGCCGGTCCGCATTTCTCCGTCTTCCCGTCGCGTGAATCTTGTGTAATGGTTAGCCCATGAGAACCATTCGCCGCTACTCGAACAGGAAACTGTACGACACCCAGGACAGCCACTACGTGAACCTCCAGCAGATCGCGGACCTTATCCGCGGGGGCGAGGAGATTCGGGTGATCCACAAGACCACGCAGCGCGATCTCACGGCCGCGACCTTCTGTCAGATCATCTTCGAAGAAACCAAGCGCGGGCCGCAGCTGCCCGTGGCTGGGCTGCGCAAGATCATCGTCAGCGGCTTGCCCGTCGAGTAGGCGCGCCGTCAGGCCGCGTTGCCCAGGGTGGCTTGATTCTTGTCAGCCACCAAGGGCCCGGCCAAAACGTCCGCGGGCGGGCGCTGGAGATCCCAAACCAACCCCAGCGCCTGCAGTGCGCGGAGCACCCAGTACGTCAGGTCGAACTCCCACCAGAAGAAACCCTGGTTGGCTGCGCTTGGGTAGTGGTGGTGGTTGTTGTGCCAGCCCTCCCCCGTGGTGATGATGGCCAGCAGCCAGTTGTTTCTCGACTGGTCCTTGGTCGCGTAGCGCCTGCCGCCGAACATGTGGGTCAGGGAATTGATGGCAAACGAACCGTGCCAGAGCAGGACGGTGGACACCATGAATCCCCACACCAATGCGTGCGGTCCGCCAACAAGCAGAAACGCCAGCCCGAGCAAGGCTGCGGGCAAGAAGTTGATGCCCGGCCTGCTCAGGTAGCGAAGCTCAGGGTATTTGGCTAGATCGGGAACGAGCTTAAGGTTGGTCTTCCAGGTATCGTTCAGAATCCACCCGAAATGGGAGTACCAGAAACCTCGCAGTTTGGCCGAGTGCACGTCGAGCGGGGTGTCCGAGTACCGATGGTGCCAGCGGTGGTGGCTCGCCCACCATAGAACGTCATTTTGCGCAGCGCTCTGGGCCCCCAGGGCCAGCAAGAACTGAAACGCACGGGACGTGCGAAAAGCGCGATGGGAGAAGTAGCGGTGATACGCCGCCGTGACCACGACCATGCGCGCGTAGTACACGCCGATCGCCAAGGCGAAACCGCTCCAGGACCAGCCGCCGAACACGACCCCGGCCAGCGCGACCAGGTGAACGAGCACCAAAAGGACCATGGTGGACCGAATTGGAAAACGCTTGGCCTTGGGAAGTCCCGGCTGCGCCTGAGGAACGCTCTCGATAGAACCATCCATACGCTAGGTATGAGGGGGGCATTGTCAGCGGAAAATCACGGTTGGGTCACAAAGATGTCAGCACTATGCCCCGAAGCAGCGATGCTCGGCGGCGCACGGCAAATGCGACTACAATCGTCCGATGATCGATTCCTTGCCCGAGACCGTCGATGGTGTACCCAATATCTCGGGTAGCGAAGAGGCCATTCGCGCGATCACGCAGAGGCCGCGTGCGCCACAGCAGGTTGGCGATGGCATCGACTTCGGTCGCATCCGCGCCGGTTTCGCTTGCGCGCTGCACATGCACCAGCCGCTCATCCCCGCGGGCGGCGCCGATCTTCGAACCGCCCACATCATCAGCAACTTGAAGCACATGATGGACAACCCGCACGACGGCGACAACCACAACGCCGGGGTCTTTCACCAGTGCTACAAGCGCATGGGCGAATTCATCCCCGCGCTCGTGCGCGAGGGGAAGCAGCCGCGCATCATGCTCGAGTTCTCGGGCACGCTTCTGCATGGCATGCGCGACATGGGACTTGCCGATGTGTTCGAGGCGCTGGTGCCGCTGGCCCAGAACCCCGACTATGCCCGCTGCGTGGAATGGCTGGGCGCCCCCTGGGGACACGCGGTGGCGCCGTCCACGCCGGTGCAGGACTTCCGCTTGCATGTGCTGGCCTTTCAGCATCACTTCGCCGCCATCTTCGGCTTCGCGGCTCTGGAACGACTGCGTGGCTTTTCTCCGTCGGAGATGGCGCTGCCCAACCAACCTGATGTGGCCTATGACTTCGTGAGGACGCTGCGCGACTGCGGTTACCGCTGGGTGCTCGTGCAAGAGCATACCGTCGAGTGCGTCGAGGACGGCGCTGCGCTTCGGGAAAAGCACATCCCGCACCGCCTGGTCGTTCGGAACAGCGCCGGCGAAACCGCGTCCATCATCGCCATCGTCAAGACCCAGGGCAGCGACACCAAGCTGGTGGCGCAAATGCAGCCCTACTACGAAGCCAAGTCGGTCGGGGCCACCGAGCTTGCCGGCCAGCGTATCCCGCGCCTGGTGACCCAGATCGCCGACGGCGAGAACGGCGGCGTGATGATGAACGAGTTTCCCTCCAAGTTCATGGAGGTCATGCGCGAAGCCAGTGGCTCCGAGGTGCCGCCGCTCAATGTGAGCGAGTATCTGGACTATCTCGCATCCATCGGCATCGGCGAGACAGATTTTCCGGCCATCCAGCCCATCTTTCAGCATCGCCTGTGGCAGCGCTACCAGGCTGGCTCTGGCCCCGAAAAGCTTGCCCAGGTTGTGGCCGAGCTGAAAGGCGAGGACGCGCGCTTTCACGTCGAGGGTGGCTCGTGGACCAACAACATTTCGTGGGTGCGCGGCTACGACGAGGTCCTTCGTCCCATGGAGCGCGCCAGCGCCCTGTTTTCCAAGAAATTCCTGAACAAGATTCAGCCCAGCGACGCCCGCTACCGCAGCGCCCTCTTTCACCTCCTGGCCGCCGAAACCTCGTGCTACCGCTACTGGGGCCAAGGCATCTGGACCGACTACGGACGCGAGCTGGCGGAACGGGCGATCCGCATCGCGAGCGCCGCCTGAATGCGCTAGGCTTGAAGGTTTCGGAGGCATCCATGCGACGGTCGCGAGTCCTGATTTCAATGGGCGCGTTCCTGCTGATTGCCGGCGTCTGCCCGCGCAGCCAGGCGGCGAACATCTGCAGCGAGACGGTTGCCGCAAACCGCAGCGTGGACGGCATTCCCGCCTACGCGCAGTGCACGGCCACCACCAGCAGCGCGATCTATTCGAACAACGGTGTCGAAACCAGCACCACCTCCGGCGGCGCCGACTGGGTGCGGACCCAGATGAGCGGCGGGTACCAGTGCACCGAGCTGGCGCACCGCTATCTCTACTTCAAATGGAACGTGAAGAGCGTGCCGAACGGCAACGCTGGGACCTGGTGCGACGGCACCATTCCCGCCGGCCTGGAAAAGGCCACCACGCCCATGCACGGCGATTTGATCGTGTTTGCGCCCGGATCTTGCGGCGCGGATGCAACCACGGGCCATGTGGCGGTCATCGATGTCGTCAACACCAACGCGACCGTCACGTTCGTGGAACAGAACGGCGCCAGCCGGCGCAGCTGCGCCAACAGCACGGCAGCATGCTTTCTTCACGCCACCGCGAATACCGGCGTTCCCATCGACGGTGGAACCCCGGACAGTCCCGGCGCCGACAGTGCGGTTGCCGGCATCGCCGATGCCAGCACACGCAGCGACGCGGCCATGGACAAGGGCCGAGCCGATGCGACCAGCACGGGTGGAGCAACGGGCTCCGGTGGAGCCAGCGGCACAGGTGGTACCCCTGGGACGGGCGGCGCCATGGCCACGGGCGGAAGTCCTGGACCTGGCGGCGTGGCTAGCACGGGCGGTGCCACGGGCGGAGTCCAGGGCTCGGGTGGCGCTCTTGGGGTGGGTGGCACGGGCGGCGCCGGCACCACCTTTGCAAGTTCGGGCGGCACGACCGGCGCGACCAGTATTCCAAGCACTGCGCCGGCCGCATCCTCGAGCAGCGGTTGCGCCTGCCGTCTAGCGAATCGACACTCGGCTGAGGGAGACCTGGATGGATGGGCCGTGCTCGTCATGCTGGCGCTGTGTGCCGGACTTGTCACTTCACGCCGCCGTGTCTCTCGCAAGCGCCCGAGGACTTGAGGCTCGGACGCGATTCCACGCGCGGCGTTAGAATCCCGCCCGCTAGAGGAGATCCTGCACGGTCGCCGGGTGCCAGGAGGCGCGGCACACGCGCCAGGTGCCATTCTCGTCGACCAGCGTGAGCTCGAATCGATACACATCGGCGGACAACTTGCGCAGGTCAGGCAAGACCCCGGCCGGCACCGAGGCCATGGCGGCATACACCACCGCGCCGGCCTGACCCGGTTCGGGACATTCGACCGTAGCGATCTTCGCCATCAGGTACAGGTTCGGGTGCAGCAGAAACTGCACGCGCACCAGCGAGACGATCTGCTTCTTGTCGTTGCCTTCTTTGTCCTCGTACTGTTCCGACACAGCGGCTGCCACGGGTTTGATGTCCCGTTCGCGCACGGCCGCGACCACCGCGTCGATAGCCTTGCGCACCTGCTCTTGCGGAGAAAGCCGCGCGCGGCGACATCCGGATGCCCACACTACCAGGACGATGAACAAGACCGACACCCGCGCGCAAAGCATCCTAGTGTTCCTCACGCAAGGCCTGCAGGACCGCATTCAGCTCCGCGGGCAGCGGTGACGCGATCTCAAGTTGGCCACCCAGCGCCGGGTGCGGTAGGCGCAGCCGGGTGGCGTGCAGAAACAACCGATGCAGGCCATGTCTTTCCCGGAACAGGCGGTTGTGTTCGCCTTTGCCGTAATTGACGTCCCCGATGAGCGGGCACGACAGGTGTTTGAGGTGCCGCCGCACCTGGTGCAAACGCCCGGTCAGCGGCCGCGCCTCGACCAGGCTGTAGCGGCCGAAGACCTCTCGGCGAAGAACCATGGTCTGGGCGGAAACTCTTGGTGCATGCGAGTCCTCGCCGGGCGGCAAGGGGTGGTCCACCAAGATTTCCTCGGGAGGCACGCCGCGTACCAGGGCCAGGTAGGTCTTTTCCGTCTTGCCCGTGGCAAACGCTTCGCAGACGCGCGCGGCCACCTCCGCGGATAGGGCGAACAGAAGCACGCCGCTGGTCGCCCTATCCAGGCGGTGCACAGGAAAGACATGGGCGCCGATCTGATCGCGCAAACGCACCATGGCCACGTCGCGCTCGCGCGCCCAACCGCGATGGACCGCCAGTCCGGCGGGCTTGTCCACCGCGATTAAGCTAGCGTCGCGAAAAAGAATGGTCAGGGCCCTGGTCACGGGACGAAGCCTACTCCGATTTCCGCGATGGCGCGGATTGGTGTCTGTTGGGTATCATGGGCGCGATGGACACACGCGCCTTTTCACAACGGCAGGGGCACACCATGCGAAGACTATGCGCACTCGTCGCCGGGTTGATGGTTTCACTGGCGTTCGTCGCGACGGCTCAGGCCACCACCGTGCAGTACCTATCGCAGCACCCCGTACCGCACAAATTCGGCGGCGGCTACTGCACCATCGACGTGGCCCACGTGCACAACTACCCGCCGGATGATCCGCGCATGTACCGCCAGATCGGCAGCCAGTACTACTTCGTCGGCGATCCGGCCCCGTTCCAATACGATGGCCCGCGCTATTCATACTATGGCGCCCACCCGGTGGTCGACGCCGAGGTTCAGTTCGGACATCCCATCTACTGCTACATCAAGGGCCCGCACTACCACGCGTACCAGCCCCCGCCGCAGGCCCAGTTCCAACTGTCAGGCGGGGCCTACTGGTACGTGGGCAACTTTCCACCCGCCTTCTATGACGAACGGCCTCGCTATGCGGTGATCAACGAAGCCTACGCGCCCATGCCCTATGCGCGCCCGGTGGTCGATATTCAAGTTGCGCCGCCCATGGTGCGCGCCGAGATCTCCCTGGGTGGGCCGGGCTGGCGCGCCAGCGCGGTGCTAGGTGGGCCGCCCGCGCCGGTGTACGTGGCGCCACCGCCACCGCCGGGTCCGGCCGTGCAGATCGGCGTGGGCATCAACCTCGGTGGCCCTGCGCTCATCGAACGCCGTGAGTACATCGAAGAGCGCCACGACCACGGCTGGCATGGCGACCGCGGACGGCATGAAGGCTGGCGCGACGACCGGCACGACGGCTGGCGCGGCGACCACGGCCGGCACGAAGGCTGGCGCGAGCACGATCGCCGCCCGCCACCATCGCGCTTCGCCCCGGCCCACGCCCCGGTCAACCAGCCCCTATTCCAGCGCGCGCAGCCGCAGCGGCCCGGACCACACTTCGCGCCGGCACCGATGCGCGGCCCAGCCCCGGCGCAACCAGGCCACGGTCAACCCTCGCGCGGTCCGGCCCCATCGCAGCCCGGCAGACACGATGACCACCACCACTAGGAAGGATCGGGCCATGAAACAAAACCAATCCCGCGTGGCGATTCTACTGCTTCTGGCAGCCGTCACAGCGTGCGGAAAGAACAAGGCAGCCGGGGCAAGTGCGTCCGCCTCCCCGGCCGCACACGTGCAAGGCACGCCGCACACCGACGACGTCCTGAATGCCTGGCGTAGCGCAGGCCTAGCCCCGGAAGGTTTCGCGCGCATCGAGCCCGCGCCGAATAGCGCCACTTTCTGCGAGCACGGCCAGGTCCGAGGCGTGGACACCTTGGTGTGCGAATACGCAAGCGAGGAAGCGCTCACGCGCGGAACGCAACAGGTGAAGGAAGGATGGGAGCGCGTGGATGCGCACACAGGCGTCGTCCTGCGCGCGAAACGCACGCTCATGGTGGTGGTGGATCGCGAACGCCGCGAGCCCAGCGGAAAGACCATCAGCCAGATGGCCAGGGTCTTTGGCAAGCTTTAGAATCGCACCCCGCACCATGGATCCATTCATGATCGCACTCGCCGCCCTACTGGCATCGACCACAGAAAGCGCGGCGGCAGAGCAGCCGAGCGTCGAGGTGTGGGCCGGCCATCAAGTCTCGAACGGCAAACGCAAGATCCCGCTCTACGGCGAGAAGGAAACCCACACCGAGAACTACTTCATCGCGGAAGTGCACAGGACGGCCTCCCGCATCGACATTCGGCAGCGGACCTGCCGCATCGACATTCGCCCTATCAAGGGGGTGACACCGACCATGAAGCCGGAGACCATCGCCCGCCTGCCCAAGGCCCGCATCGCGCTGGAAGAAAGACCGGACGGCTCGCTTGTCGCCGCCCCATGGTCGACGGGCTGGGAGGCGGAAGACATCGACGCCGACGGATTTCCCGGCGCCACGGTCCAGATCACTGGCACGAGTTGCTCCGGCGACGTCTACGTTTCCAGCCACACGCTGACAGCACTTCTGTCAGGCCATGCCACGGACGACGGCGCCACCGGGGAAGTCGCGCTTCACCTCAAGCAGAAGATTCTGGGCGCCAAAGGGCTGTGCCTGAAACTGATGGCCGGCGACAGCGACGAAACCCAGACAGGCACGTTCGCCTACCGTCGCGTGGAGCCCGGCACCACCTGCCAGTCGCTGGCAGGCAAGCCCTGGCCAGTGAAGGCAGGGCCGCCTGCGGCGCCCCATTGAATACGGATCCGGATATCAGCCACGGAGGACACAGAGGACACAGAGACCGGAGAAGAAAGGGTTTCCGGATCTGGAATCCGAACCCCACTTTCCTGTCCGACCTCTGTGTCCTCTGTGTCCTCTGTGGTCTTCTTCCGTCTGCGGCTAGCGCTGCGCCCTGAAGGTGGAAGCGCCGGGGTAGATGGCCGACGTGCCCAGCTCTTCTTCGATGCGCAGCAGGCGGTTGTACTTGCACACGCGCTCGGAGCGCGCCAGCGAGCCGGTCTTGATCTGGCCCGAACGGGTCGCCACCGCGAGGTCGGCGATGAACGCGTCCTCGGTCTCACCCGAACGATGCGAGATGATGGTCGTCCAGCCCGTGCGCTGAGCCATCTCGACCGAGTCGAGGGTTTCGGTGAGTGAGCCGATCTGGTTGACCTTGACCAGCAAGCTGTTGCTGGCGCCCTTCTCGATGCCCATCTTGATGCGCTGGACGTTGGTCACGAAGAGATCGTCTCCAACGAGTTGCACCTTGGCACCCAGCTCCTTGGTGAGCAGCGTCCAGCCGTCCCAGTCGTTCTCGGCCATGCCGTCCTCGATGGACACGATGGGGAACTTGGTGATGAGGCCACGGTAGAACTCGACCATGCCCTTGGCGTCGAGGACCTTCTTCTCGCCCTCCATGTTGTACTTGCCGCTGTCCTTCTCGTAGAACTCGCTGGACGCCACGTCCAGGGCCAGGGCCACGTCCTTGCCGACCTTGTAGCCGGCCTTGGTGATGGCTTCGCTGATGCATTCGAGCGTGGCTTCGGCGCCGGGCAGGTCCGGCGCGAAACCGCCCTCGTCGCCCACGCCGGTGGAGGCCTTCTTGTCGTGCAGGATCTTCTTGAGCGTGTGAAACACCTCGGCGCCGGCGCGCAGGGCCTCGCGGAAGGTGGGCGCGCCCTGGGGAACGATCATGAACTCCTGGAAGTCGAGCACGTTGTCGGCGTGCGCACCGCCGTTGACGATGTTCATCAAGGGCACGGGCAGGACCCGCGCGTTGGGGCCGCCCAGGTACTTGTACAGCGGCACGTTCAGCTCTTGCGAGGCGGCGCGAGCGGCCGCCAGCGAGACGCCCAGGATGGCGTTGGCACCGGCCTTGGCCTTGTTCGGCGTGCCGTCCGCGGCCAGCATGGCGCCGTCGAGTCCAGCCTGATCGAAGACGTCGCGGCCAACGACCACGGGGGCCAGGATCTTGCCCACGTTGTCCACGGCCTTGAGCACGCCCTTCTTCTGGTAGCGCTTGGCATCGCCGTCGCGCAGCTCGAGGGCTTCGTGTTCGCCGGTTGACGCGCCCGAGGGCACGGCCGCCAAGCCACAAACGCCGGATTCGAGATGGACCTCGCACTCAATCGTGGGATTTCCGCGCGAGTCGAGGATCTCGCGGGCCACGAGTTTCTTGATGGTTGCTGTTTTCATGGTGGCCAGAAGCCTAGCCTGGCCGCGGGGACGCGGCCAGGGGAGGTCGCAGAGAAAGGAGGAGAGGTCACAGAGAAGAAACAAAGCGAGAAGGTGCGTCAGCAACGATCCTTGGGGGTGGAAACGTGGGCTCCACCTCGGGTAGCCGACTTCTCCGACAATTATTCTTTTCGGTACGCGTTTACCTCCATGGTCTTCCCGGCAGGTGGGCGATGGTGTAGACAGCTACCGTCTAAAAGGAGGTTCCCGAATGATCTACTCGACAGAAGTCGAACACATGACGTGCGTGGCGAAAGGACCGAATCACGGTCCCGCGCCCATTCCCCAGGAAGGCCGCTGGGTCCAAGCCAAGGAGATCAAGGACATCTCCGGTCTCACCCACGGCGTGGGTTGGTGCGCGCCCCAGCAGGGCGCCTGCAAGCTCACGCTGAACGTGAAGGACGGCGTGATCCAGGAAGCCCTCATCGAGACCATCGGCTGCTCGGGCATGACCCACAGCGCGGCCATGGCCGCCGAGATCCTCTCGGGCAAGACCATCCTCGAGGCGCTCAACACGGATCTGGTGTGCGACGCCATCAACACCGCCATGCGCGAGCTGTTCCTGCAGATCGTCTACGGCCGCACGCAGACCGCTTTTTCGGAAGACGGCCTGCCCATCGGCGCTGGCCTGGAAGATCTGGGCAAGGGCCTGCGCAGCCAGGTCGGTACCATGTACGGCACCGTGGCCAAGGGCGTGCGCTACCTGGAAATGGCCGAGGGTTACGTGACCCGCCTCGGGCTCGACGAGGGCGGCGAGGTCATCGGGTATGAATTCGTCCATCTCGGAAAGATGATGGAGTCCATCGGCAAGGGCGTGGAAGCCGGGGAAGCCTTGAAGAAGGCGACCTCGAAGTACGGACGCTTCGACGAAGCGGCCAAATACATCAACCCCCGCCACCAGTAGCCAAGAAGGAGATAGCGATCATGGCTCTGTTTGAATCTTACGAACGCAGAATTGCCCAAATCACCCCGGTGCTGGCCAAGTACGGCATCGCTTCCCTCGAAGAAGCGAAGAAGCTCACCGATGCCAAGGGCGTTGACGTCTACACCATCGTGAAGGGCATCCAGCCCATCTGTTTCGAGAACGTGTGCTGGGCCTACATCTTGGGTGCGGCCATCGCGCTCAAGAAGGGTCAGAAGAAGGCGGTGGACATCGCCTGCTCGCTGGGCGAAGGCATGCAGGCCTTCTGCATTCCCGGCTCGGTGGCGGACGACCGCAAGGTGGGCATCGGCCACGGCAACCTGGCCTCCATGTTGCTCAAGGAAGAGACCAAGTGCTTCGCCTTCCTGGCCGGCCACGAATCCTTCGCCGCCGCCGAGGGCGCCATTGGCCTCGCCCGCAGCGCCAACAAGGCCCGCAAAGATCCCCTGCGCGTGATCCTCAATGGTCTGGGCAAGGACGCGGCCCAGATCATCAGCCGTATCAACGGCTTCACCTACGTGCAGACCAAGTTCGACTACGCCTCCAGCAAGTTGAACATCGTGCGGGAGATCGCGTACTCGAAGGGCGAGAAGGCCAAGGTGCGTTGCTACGGCGCCGACGACGTCCGTGAGGGCGTGGCCATCAACCACAGCGAGGGCGTGGACGTTTCCATCACCGGCAACTCCACCAACCCCACGCGCTTTCAGCACCCCGTGGCCGGCACCTACAAGAAGGAATGTCTCGAACAGGGCAAGAAGTACTTCTCGGTGGCCAGCGGCGGCGGTACCGGCCGGACATTGCATCCGGATAACATGGCCGCCGGTCCCGCCAGCTACGGCATGACCGACACCATGGGCCGCATGCACAGCGACGCCCAGTTCGCGGGTTCGTCGTCGGTGCCCGCGCACGTCGAGATGATGGGCTTTTTGGGCATGGGCAACAACCCCATGGTCGGAGCCAGCGTGGCCGTCGCCGTCGCGCTTGAGCAGGCGCAGGCGAAGTCGTAGTCAGGGACGTCAGTCATCGAAGCCGGCGGTTTGCGCAAGCGGACCGCCGGTTTTGTGTTCCGCTGCCGTCAAAGGCAAGTGCGACACTCGGTTTCAATCGCAGGGGGTGCGCTGGGGAATATCGCGCTGGGTTCGGGAATGCTTTCGACAAGCGCCGGATGCTCGGATGGCGCCAGCCGATAGAGCTCGGCCTCGCATAGCTCGGACCATTCATTCCACCAAGAGCGACGTCGGCTGACATTCAGGCATCGCTCATAATCTTGCACCGCCGTATCTTCCAAGGGCATAGCCTGGTCGACCCACACATCGCAGAAGTCCTGGCGTGGCTGGCCCCATTCATCCATTTCACGCAGGTCGTTTGGAATTTCCACGCTGTTGAGTTGGCTGGCGAGCTGTGCGGACAGCTGGCCAATCCGTGCCAGTGCTGCCACCGTCCAGTGGGGCACGTCATAGGAAATCACGCGATCGTAGAGGCCCACAGGCCTGCCCTTGCCGAGCGCCGTAGCCAGAGCGGCCTTCTTCGACAGGAAAGCGGAGAAGCGCTTCTCGGACTCCGCTGCGCGGCTCTTTCTTTGGGCGGCAATCGCTGAGCGCTCGAATGGAGTGGCTTTGCGAAAATCGAGATTCCTCGGGGAAGGAATGCCAAGGAAACGCTCGTACGTCGGCTCCGCAAGATAGAACCCGGAGCCCGCGGCAGCAAACGCGGCTTCCGACGGAAACGTCGTGGTGCCAGCAGCGGGTCGCGGCGCCAGCGTGGCGTACAAGCGTACCGCTTGGTCGAAATGCCGTTGTGCCTCTCGGACAAGTCGCGAGTCACGCGCAACCACCTTAATATCGAGACTTGTCTTCGAACCGCAGAAAACGACTGGAGAAACGCCCCTCCTCCGCCCCCCATCTTCCGCAAACTGAAGAACGCCCCTAGGGCCTCGGGCCCTGGCCCTTCGCTCGTAGGGTTGGTCAACCTGAACACAAGCTCCGTGAAAGGTTTCGCGGGGACAAGACTGCTTCCATAGGAATTCTCCGAGCTTGAAATGAGCGATGGTGGCCAGCTCCGCTCCGCCCTTGTTGCCCCACATGGCGAGATACTCACGCAGTAGCTCCGCCTGCATGTCGAGTGCGCCGCGTTGCTCATAGATTTCGCCCGTCCGTAACACCAGCCGGGCCGCCTGCACTGGATGACGAGCTCCCCAAAGCTTGGCGAATACAGCAGCGTCCTCACGAGCCTGGGCGAATTCGCCTAGTTCCACGCGCACATCGTATGCCTCGGAAATCGCGACAGGCGAGCGACTGTCTTTGGGGAATCTCACTGCGAGTTTCTCCAAGTCCGTGGCAAACCAGTCGTCGTCGTAGTAGGCACACCTCGCAATACCGAACAGGTCGGGTCTGTCTGCCGGGCCTGCCACCTTCTGGCAGGACTCTGCAACCGCATCCCCGTGCAACATGGCAACCGGCAGGACAACCAGGGCCCACGCACGCAATGCCAAGGTTCGTTCCATGGCAACGATTGTACTCCAGTCACCGCCGATCGTTCGCTCCGGCGATCGGAGACTTGCCAGCGAGCAATTTGCGAAGCGGACCGCCGGTGTTGCGTTGTCGGCGAGTGCTCTCGACGATGGAACAATCAGCGTTGTGCGCCTGGCGGATTCATCGCGCGTGTCCATGACCCAAGATTGCCACGTCTGCCACGTCACGCTCCCAAAGGACTGCGCCGACACCCTCGGTATCTCGGCGAGCAACGCCGGCGCGAGGCTCTTCCGGGCCCGCGCGGTGCTGCGGCGGCAAGTCGCGCCTGCAGGGCCTGCGCCGTCCGCACTCGTGGTACCGTGAACCAATGGGTCCGAGCTCTTCGGCTTTGGTTGGCACAGTACTCCTAGCGCTCGTGACGGCTGGCGCGTGCAGCAGCGGCGCCAACCCGACGGCCGACGGTGGCAATGGGCCACCGACCAATCCGCAAGAAGGACCACCCGCCGGCTATTCTGACGGACACGCGGCCATTCCCGCAGAGGGCCAAGCCGAGGATGTGTCGTCTCCCACCACCGTGATCGGAACCGGCACCCCCGCGGGCTGCACGGGCGACGCGTTCGTGGGTGCGGTCGCCAAGGGCGGCGTCATCACGTTCGACTGTGGGCCCGATCCGGTCACGATTGTCCTCACCTCGACCGCCAAGGTCTTCAACGACAAGGGAACCAAGCTCGTGATCGACGGCGGAAACAAAGTCACGTTGAGCGGTGGGGGCACGACCCGAATTCTCTACATGGCCACCTGCGACAAGGCGCAGGTTTACCCGCCGGGTCCTGGCGATTGCAACACGAACCCGGGTGTCGAATTGGTCGTGCAGAACATCACGTTCATCGACGGCAGTGCCAAGGGCATCGCCGAAGGGTCGAACAACGACGGCGGTGGCGGTGCGATCCACGCGCAGGGAGGCAGCCTGAAGGTCGTCAACGCGCGCTTCTTCAACAACGTGTGCGACGACCTCGGCTCCGACGTCGGAGGCGGCGCGATCCGCAAGCTCGATTACCTGGTGGCTGCGGGTGCCGGCCCAGCGCGCCCAGTCTGGATCGTCAACAGTACGTTTGGAGGAAAACCCGGATTTGGAAATTCCTGCGCCAACGGCGGCGCGCTGAGCAGCATTGGCGTTTCCTGGAACATCCTGAATTCGCTGCTGTCGGAAAACACCGCGGTTGGACACGGCGCGAACAGTGGTCAAGGCGGCAATGGCGGCGCCATCTACAATGACGGCAACGAGATCGTACTCAACGTCACCAGCAGCCTGATCGAGAACAACGTGGCCAACGAAGGCGGTAGCGCGATATTTTTCGTCAGCAATAACAAGACCGGCTCCATCACGATCAAGGACTCGATCACGCGCAACAACCCCCGTGGGACATTCGAGACCCCGGACCTTCCCGGCTTCTACGTCATCGCCAAGGCTCCCGCGGATGTCATCAACTCGCAGATCCTGCGCTGACTTCGGGGATGACCGTGCCCGCGAGACGACAGACAGTGCTGAACAGCTCCCCTTCCGAGGATCGTTGCTGTCCGAAATTCTGCCGACTCCGCCGGTGTTCCATCCATCTTCCTGACCTGCACCCATGTGCGGGCGACTGCAGGGTAGGGCCGTACTCAAAGTGGCTGGCAAGTGAGTCTTGCGCAGGTGGCGTCGCAACGGTCGGCAGAGGCCGGATGCGCGCAGGTGGCTTGCGCGCCGCAGTCCTCGGAGGAACGACAATCTCCTCCTTAAGGAGAACTCACGGGCCCGTCGCAAACGTAGACCGTCTCCTGCGGATAGTCGCTCCCCTCGAAGAGACTGAGTGCCGTGCAGACGAATCCACCAGCACACGTGCTTCCCTGTTTGCATGTCGTGTAGCACCAGCCATCGCCCGTTGCCTGGCAATTCGCAGTATTGAAAGGCCCGCAAGATTCGTCGCTGTAGAGAAACTCGCCAGCGATGCACGTCCCAGGATGAGGAGCGGCGCCAAGTGGCGGAGCGGCGTCAGGGCCGGGCGAGGCGCCCAATCCGTGATCGCTGCTCCCGCAACCGGCCGCGACCACGAGCAAGGGCAACACCATCCACGCGTTTCTCATGGCCCAAGACTGGTGCAATAGTGCGGCCAATACGACACCTCGCTCTTTCAAGGAATTGAGCCCCACGAGTTGGATCGCATCGCGACAGGAATGTCGCGCTCCGAAAGCATCAGGCGCGCTCACCCGCCGGCGGAAGGCAAAGCTCGATGCCGAGCTGTCAGCCAGAATGGCCAGCCAAAATGGCGTAGACACGCGTGGGTCAAGCTTCTACGCTCTTCCCTCGTGTTGACTAGGTACCCACGGAGCCCGGTCCCAAGACGTTTCCGCAAAGGCCGCTTGCTGGGGGCAGGCGCAACCGCGCTGGCGCTCGCAGGCCTTTGGATGGGCAACGGACACGCGGCGCAGCCGGCACCAGCGCCCCGGGTAGCACCGGTGGCCCAGGCAGCGCCGGCCAGCGGCGGGCTCATGGTGGTCGACGGTGGGCGCATCGTGGGCCAGACGACGCCCGACAACGCGCGCCGGGACGGGCTGACCGTGGTCGATCTCTCGGACGACTGGCTGCCATACATCTTCTCGGAGGAGCCCGAGAAACCGCAGCCACTGCGGCCCTATCTGATTGACCTTGCCAACGGGCGGATGCGCGGGGGCAGTAACTACGCGCGCCCGCGCGAGGACCGCTATTTCGAGGCATTTGGGATCTTCCCCAGCCTGAACCTGGTGCGGCGACGGTTGGCGGATGCCAAGCGCCACGCGTGCCACGAAAAGGTGAAGGACGCGGTGCTTGAGGAATTGTCAGCCAAGAACGTCATTCCGCCGGAAATGCCCGAGAAGATCCCGAACCCCGACCCCGCGACGGTCGACGAAAAGCCCATGATTCTGACCGGGCGGACGATCTCGCCGCGCCCCTTGACCGCGACGGAAAAGCGGGCCGTGACCGCGATGCAGGCCCATCTGCGCTGCGAAGGCGTGCTGCTGGGCGGGGCCAAACCGGCTCGGATGGATCTCCGGACAGTCGCGGGCCTGCAGGCCTACCAGCGCCTGCACATGCTGGCGGACAACGGGAGCATCGATCTCGAAACCCGGACCACGCTTCTGGGCGACAGCCGCGAGCACGACTTCCGGGCCCTGCTGCGCGCACTACGCGAGCGCGTTGTCGACGCGACCGGGCTGCTCGAGGACGGCTCGGCCCTGGGCGTTCTCGGTGAGGTGCAGGGGCGCCTGCTGGACAGCGCCGAGTTTCGGCCCCTGCCCGTGGAAGCGGCGACCAAGCAAACCGAAACGCCTTCGGCCCCTGGCAAGATCTCAGGCGCCCCGGATTTGATCGCTGCAGCCACCCAGGCTGCCAGCCAGGCGCTGGGTTGGACATCACCCGAGGCCGTCCTCGCCAGCACGCTGGTGGTTCCTCCGACGCCGCCGACTTCCTCGCGACGATCCGCGCGCAAAGCGGCCTCGCCCAAGGGGCCTGCCCCCCTGCCCGCTGCCGTCGCGATTCGCCTGCCGCCGCTGCCGGCCTACCACGGCCCCAAAATGGAGCTGCGCGCTGAGATCGACCGCGGCGAGGTGGTCTTGAAGCGGCCAGCCCTCGACAAGGACGGCAAGAAGAAGTGGCATCCTCCGGTCAGCGACCGCCCCACCCTCACGCTGTACGCACGCGTGGGCGAGCGCGAGGTGGCCCTGTGCCGTTGGCCAACCACCATCGGTGGCTGGAAGACGATTCAGCAATCAGACGGCTCCATGGCACTCAAGTACAAGGCGTCCGTGACCGGCGATGCCCTCTGGCCCGAGATCCTTGCCACCCCGACCTGGCACCCGTCGCCGGGCATGCCCACCCGCAGGCTGCTCATCAAGCGAGGCGACACCTGGGTGCCGAAGACCGAGGTCATCGGGCCGGGCTACCGCGCCGCCTACGGGCTGGTGGCCATCACGCACCTGCAGATCGAGGGGCGCAACGAGCGGGGCGAGCCCGAGCTCATGGACCATCGTATCCGGACGCACGGCACGGCGGCGTACCGCTCGGTCAAACGCGGCGAGAGCAGCGGCTGCCACCGACTGCACAACCACTTGGTCCTTCGTCTGGCCGGCTTCGTGATTCGGCATCGGGCGCACGTGCGCGACGGCATCGTGCCCGAGGATTACGTGCGCCACCTCGAATACAAGGGCCAGGAAGTGGATCTCGCGGACGACAACAAGGGCTACCGCTTTCAGCTGACACCGCCCGTGCCGGTGACCATCCTCGACGGCGACGTGAAAGGCAATGCCAGGTCCGTCAAGGGCACGGTACCGCTGACCGTGGTGCCGTAGGAATGATGCTAGATCGCAATCGTGCGCTTGCGACCCTGTGAATGACGGTTCCGCGCGTCTTCCGCGGATCGCGATTGTCACGCCACCTCATGCATCAATCTGCGCAAGTCCCACTTATTGGTGGGCTCCGAACGAATACTTTCGTAGGATGCGGCCGTTGCGGTCCAGTTCTCCCTAGAGTTCGCTTGTTGATGACCTGGTCCGCCCTTGGATGACAACTCGACCCAAGGTCAAGCGACTGCTGCAGCCTGCCCAGAGGATGGGGAAGGTTTGTGGCGGTTCTGCGCGTAGTAGCTAGCGAGGTACGCCAATGAAGAGCACAAGCAATAGGGCACGTCGAAATTCTGGATTAGCGTCGGAGCTGAGCGCCTTTGTGGTCGCGCTGATCGCCGCAATTGCAACCACCTGCACCAACGGGAAGGTCATCGAGCAAAGCTCGGACGACGGCTCGGGCGGGGCTGCCCGGACCACGGTCGCAACGGGCGGTGTGCGTGGCAGCGGTGGCGCCAGTACGGTCGTGATTGTCGTCGACTCCAGCCTGGCCACGGATGTGCACTTGGGGCCGTACTGTGGCGACGGCATCTTGGGCAGGAACGAACAGTGCGACGACGGCAATACCCAGAGCGGCGATGGTTGCAGCCGCATTTGCCAGGTCGAGGCCAACTACCTATGTCCCCAACCGGGCTCGCTGTGCATCAACCAGGCCGTGTGCGGCAATAGCATCCTGACCTCGAACGAGGCCTGCGACGACGGCAACACCAAGAGTGGCGACGGTTGCCCGAGCAACTGCCTTACCGTCGAGCCCGGCTTCGTCTGCCGTGTACCGGGCAAGCCTTGCACGCCCGTGTGCGGGGACGGCCTGGTCGCGGGCAGCGAGCAGTGCGACGACGGCAACACCATGGCTGGCGATGGCTGCTCCGTGACCTGCAAGACCGAAGCGGGTTACAAATGCAGCGGCAAGCCGAGCGTGTGCCAAAAGACGGTCTGCGGAGACGGAAAGACCGAGGGCGGCGAAGGCTGTGACGACGGCAACACGATTCCCTTCGATGGTTGCTCGGCCGAGTGTCAGATCGAGCCGGACTGCTCCGCGGGCGCCTGCGTGTCGAAGTGCGGTGACGGCCTCGTGCTCAACGAGGGCTGCGATGACGCCAACCACGCCAGCGGCGACGGGTGCTCGTCCGAGTGCAAGGTCGAGGCGGGCTGGACCTGCACGCAGTTGCCCATGGGCGATCCCATGCTGGTGCCCGTGGTCTACCGGGACTTCCGCTTCCACAATCCCAAGGACTTCGAGGACGGCGTGACCGGGCAGAACGCGGCCTCGCCGGGCATCGCCGCCACGGATCTCGACAAAGACGGCAAGCCGGTGTTCACGGGCATCACCGGCGGTGGCGTGCACGTGACCAGCACGGCGAGCTTCGCGGAGTGGTACCGCAACACCGACGGCGTGAACCATGCGACGGGGTCCAAGCTGGCCCTGTGGGCGAACGGAAACGGCGGCTACGTCAATCGCTACGGCGCGAACGGCGAACAGTGGAGCGTCACGGCGACTGCCAATTGGTGTGGCACCGTGGGCCAGGAGTTGCTCGATGCCGACGGCAAGCCGCAGCCTTGCACGTACATCTACCAATACCAGCCGGGCATCGACGGCGGGGGAAACGGACAGCAGCAGACCGATTGCCAGAAGCTCGCAGCCCAAGGCTACGCCATGCAACGCTGCTACGCGGACGGCAACACGTACAAGGCCACCTTCTTCGTCAAGAAGGTGGATGGCAACCCGCTCTTCTTCCCGGTCGACGGCGACAGCTTCACGCCCGCCTCCGAGCTCACGGCGGCCACCATCCCGGGGACCAAGGAAGGTCTCTACGCTGCCCCCGGAGAATCGCCATCGGAAGCCGACGTGACCGGCGTCAAGAAGCTTCACAATTTCAGCTTCACCAGCGAGGTGCGCTACTGGTTCAAGTACGACACCAGTCAATCGTATCGCCTCGAGTTCACGGGCGACGACGATGTCTGGGTCTTCATCAATCGCAAACTCGCCGTAGACCTGGGCGGCATTCACACGCCCGTGGCCGGCGCGACCACGCTCGACGCCACCGCAGCGTCGAAGCTGGGCGGTCTCAAGAACGGCAATGTCTACGAAGTCGCCGTCTTTCAGGCCGAGCGGCAAACCTCGGGGTCGACCTACAAGCTGACCCTCACCGGCTTCAACGCCTCCATCAGTAGTTGCGTGTCGGCGTGCGGTGATGGCGTGGCCGTGGCCAACGAGGAGTGCGACAACGGCGCCGACAACAGCGACACCGCCTACGGCGGCTGCACCACCGCGTGCAAGTGGGGCCCCTACTGTGGCGACGGCATCGTCAACGGTCCCGAGGAGTGCGACAACGGCAAGAACAATGGCGGTGCCTACGCCGACGGCGGCTGCACCTTGGCGTGCACCAGGCCACACTACTGCGGCGACGGCATCCTCGACACCGATCTCGGCGAAGAGTGCGATCTCGGACCCAAGAACGGTGTGAAGCTGGACGCAGACCGCAATCCATCCGATCCCGACGGGCAGGTCTACTGCAAACCCGACTGTTCGATCCCGGTAGGCATCGTGCTGTAACTCGACGGGAGGAACGCCCAACCCGCCCGGCAGCACCTGCGACGGTTCTCATCGCGCACGTCGAGGATCCGATTCTTTGAAAGCCCCCGTGCCCTAGGGAGCCGGCGGCGTGCTCTCGCCCCGGGCGGAGGTTCATCTCCAGTTGTCGGTTGTCCACAATAGCAAGTGATGGTTATGGGTAGAGGTAGGCTCTAACAATCACCACCACAGCGAGGTGAGCTTGTTCGCAACGCGGGCAGCCTCTTCTTCTAGCTCGTAGGTGTTCGGACTACCCTTGTCTTCAAAAAAGGAATCCCAACAGGGAGTTGCCATGCCAAAGCTCGAACCAATTTTCGGTGTACTCGCGGCATTCGTGGTGTCCGTTGCCATGTTCGCGATCTCGGCCTGCAGTGCTGACTCAGCGGTGGGCACTGGTAGTAACCCGGGCGGGGGCGGGACCGTCATTATCACTCTGCCGACCGGGGTTGGGGGGGCTGGAGGCAGCGCGGGCGGCGGTACCTCTGGCGCGCAGGCCGATGTGTGGCCGCCTGCAGGCTACGTCAATGTCACCAATGCGTCGTACGGCGCCTACGCACTCGGCCCACTTCTTTCTTCCGTGGCTGGCGCCTCGGGTGGAAAGGGCGGAACCGGAGGCACGCCGGGTGTGTGCTCCGGGCTCTATGGTGTGGTCAGGGACTTCAAGATGAGCACCCAGGGAGGGAGCAACCCCGATTTCGAGCAACCGCCGCAAGACGACCGGGGCATCGTGACCAACACCCTGGGCTCCGACGGTAAACCGGTTTATGGCGATCACGCGAGCGGGACAGCAACCACACACGGAAAGGACTATTTCGATCAGTGGTACCGCGACGTCGACGGCGTGAACATGAGCTATCTGGTCGGACTTCACTTCGTCCAGAATGGGAGCGTGGTCACCTTCGCCGCCACCCTCAGCAACACCGGCGGCGCACCCAACGTCTCCTACTTCCCACTCGATGGCCAAGGCTTCGGCAATCAGGGCGAGAGTCACAACTACAGCTTCACCACCGAGATCCACACCGCGTTCACCTACAACGGAGGAGAGACTTTCACCTTCCAGGGCGACGACGACGTGTGGGTGTTCATCAACGACAAGCTGGCCATCGACCTCGGCGGCATTCACGTCCAGGAAACTCAGACCATCAACCTCGACGCACAAGCCTCCAAGCTTGGCATCACCAAGGGCAAGGTCTACCCCATTGCCGTATTCAATGCCGAACGCCACGTGACGCAGTCGAATTTCCGCATCGACACGACTATGGTATTCACGGACTGTGGCCAAGTAAACGGTACGACAATCATCCAGTAGTAGGTCGCCTCACCAGCCCTGCACGAAGCGGGTCGACGCTGCGGCCTTCCTCGACCATCCTTCCTGCACAACTTCCGCACACGGAATCACGACGAGGCAGGCATGGGAAAAGGCCGACTGGAGGCGTTCAGCGATGGTGTCATCGCCATCATCATCACCATCATGGTCCTGGAGCTGAAGGTGCCGCGTGGCCAGACGGTCGATGTCCTGCTGCCACTTGTTCCAGTTTTGCTCAGCTACGTCCTGAGCTTCGTCTATCTGGGCATCTACTGGAACAATCATCACCACATGCTCCACGCCAGCCACAAGGTGACAGGGGCCATCCTCTGGGCCAACCTGCACCTCCTGTTCTGGCTCTCGCTGGTTCCCTTCATTACGGGTTGGATGGGCGAAAACCATTTCGCGCCGGTGCCGTCCGCTCTGTACGGCGTGGTCATGCTCATGGCCGCTATCGCGTACTACATCCTGCAACTGACCATCATCGCCTCGCAGGGATCCGACTCTCTGCTCAAGAAGGCCGTTGGACGCGATTGGAAAGGCAAGGTATCGCCCGCGCTCTACGCCGTAGCCATCCCCTTGGCTTTCCTGTCTCCCTGGGTTTCGTTGGGGCTCTACGTCGCGGTGGCGCTGATTTGGTTGGTCCCCGATCGACGCATCGAACACATTCTCGCCACCAAGGATTCTTGACGACCCTGCCGGTCAGTTGACGGCCGCGCAGAACTGCTTGGCCATGACCCCATCGCCGCCGGACCAGATCTCGAAGCCGGCGAAGACGATGCTCAGGTACATGCTCGCCGTGACCCCGTACTTGTTGGTGATGGAGTCCTGGATGAAGTTGTTCAGATCGTATGACAGCGAGTCGATCGGACTGCTGGCGACGTAGGAAATGCACGGCGGATCCGTCTTGCTGTCGACCCAGACGTCCCAGGTCCCGGGAACGCCACTCACGGTCGTGCCCGGATAGTTCGGCGCCGCGCCCGTGGCCGCCCCCGAACCGCCGCGAGGCTGACGATTGGAGGGCTTGTACAGCCACACCATCAGATAGGCCCCGCCCGCGCCGGGCGAGCTCGACCTAGCCCCCAGTGCTGTTCCGTTCGCCGTAAACCACACGTCGTAGGTGGCGTTCATGTTCGCGGTATCGAGGGAGCTAGCGTTGGTGGAAAAGATGGTGGGAACCGACTTGATGTCGGTCACCTTCTTGGGCAGGTTGCTGCCCATCGTCGCGTGCCCCTGGTACGTGCCGATGAAGATGGAGGGGAAGCCGGTCGGGTTGCCACTGCCTGCCGCCGCCGCCGCGCCCCCGGAATTCCCTATCCTCATCGACAGCCCATCAATGGTCACGGTCTGCCCCTTGAACACCGACCACCAGTTGGTCAGTGTGTAGTAAGTCTTGGTCGAGCCAGTCACGGCGATGGAGCCGTCCTCGTACTGCTTGGTGAACGCCAGCGCCGTGGTCGAGGTATCGGTACAGGCCACGGAAGCCGTCGTCCCGCCGGTTGCATTGGTGCCGCCACCGCCCGCCGCTCCGCCGTTGCCGGCTGTCCCGCCACCGCTGGCGGTCCCGCCTGCGCCAGCCGTCGCACCGCCGATGGCTGTCCCGCTACCACCACCTTTACCGCCGCTGCCGGCTGTTCCACCGCTACCAGGCATGCCTCCGCTGCCCGCCGAGCCAGCACTACCAGCCGTCCCACCTCCACCTGCCATACCGCCGCCGCCAGCCGTGCCTCCGCTGCCAACTGTACCACCACCAGTACCGACGGAGCCTCCGCGCCCCGCGGTACCACCCGAGCCGGAGGTTCCTCCGGAAGCAGTCGTGCCGCCGACGCCACTCGATCCGCCTGGACCCGAGTTGCCCCCGTTAGCCGTGGTGCCTCCCGTCCCCGTCGTTCCGCCGAAGGCCATCACACCACCCGAGCCCGTGGCACCACCGTTCTCGGCAATTCCCCCGGAACCGCCCTGCCCGCCCGTCCCTGCGACAGCACCCGCCCCAGTGCCGATGCCCTGATTGTTCGGGGTGCAGGCGAGCAGCGCACCGGAAAGCACAAAAATCGCCATGGCGGGAACGAGTGGTTTCTCAAATCTCATGGGTGTCCTTCCGTGAACTGGGGATCCCCGACCGTCCCACACGTCTCTTACCAAGTGTTAGAACACTGGCTACGCCGCTATTGAGCAATCGCGTTGGTCGGTGGCGTGCGATTTCGACGACCGCGTCGAACTTGACTCTCTTGCCGACAGCCCCGGCAATTCTCCCGTCCCTACTTGGGCGGGTGGTTCAGCAAGTCTTGGTCGACATCGCCAGTTGCACTCTCCCTTTTTACCGCCCCAGGCTAGACGGGGCTGTGGTGACGTTCCACGCGAATTCAGCCGGTCGCGGCCGAAATTTCTCCTGTTTAGTAGTACTGGATCTCACCAGCGTCGTTGAGACGGACGTTGCGGTGGCGGTGAGCGCCGGTAAAGCGTTCAACCTCGCGAACCCAGTCTGAGTCGGGATAGTGGTTCACCATCAGTTCGGCCTCGCCCCGGGCTTCGTTGCGCTGCTCGTTGTCTGCCAGGGAATGAACAAGAATGGAATGCCGCTCAGGGGCAAACGTGCTGTCGGGAAAACGACGGTTGCCTTCACGCGCGAGCTGGATGGCCAGTGGATGTTTGCCTTCGGCTCGGGCGTTGCGTAGCCGCTCCATCAAACTGGACTCGGTCAGGCGAGCGTGTGGTGATGGCGGCTGAGCGTCAGGAGACCTGGAAGAGGCCGGAGCCAGTGTCGGGGATGGCGTCGGAGCCGGCTGCGTGGGTGGTGCAACAGTAGGAGGCGTTGGCGCTGGAGGCTTCTCAAGCTTGGGCGCAGAGGCAGCGCTTCCTGCCACCGGGGCAGCCCCGTCTTCCTTCTGAGTGGCCTTGCCGCGCGAAGCGGACTCGCCCCGCCAGAAGATAATCACTGCCACACCCACCAGGATGGCAATGCCGAGCGCAAATTGCGGAGCCTTTGTCTTGGTCAACTAGATGCTCCTATGGACAAGCGTCAATGGTCGATTTCTGAGCGGTGTAGAGGTTCTGCATCGGCACCTTCATTGACGGCCAGGCGTAATTGGAATTGCCCTCCGTGTACGACCATCCCCAGGCGCCATCGTAGCCGTTGGTAAAGAGATACGTGTAGCTGTCATTGACAGCAACGGGCGACGTGTCGGTCGCGTAGGCGGCAAACTCGCCGATTACGAGCTTCTTTTCGGGCATGTTCCAGAAGGATCTCGGGTTCGCGAAAACGTTATTGGATGACCCATTGACTTGGTAGTAGTGGACCTCGTAGAAGTCGAGTGTCCCGTTCGCTTTTCCTCCGGCTGCAACCAGCGCACTGTCGGTATACTTGTCCTTGTATTGCATGGTTTGCGATCCGTTGGTCACCGGCACGGTTGGGTCGGCAGCATGAATAGCAGCCGCCCACCAGTTGACGCACGTTTGGATGTATTTCTCGTCGACCTTGAACTTGGTGGACCACCCGGTCGTCGACATCCCTTCGGGCTCGTTGAAGATTTCGTACGAATAGAGCCCCGGTGTTCCCTTCAGCCCCTTCACCAAATCGGTGAGATAGTTGTCGATGTAGGACTGGCGTAGCGAGTCCGTCGTCAGCAGCGCTTGGTTCTGCGTGGCGGTGTTGCCCGCATTGTCTTGGGCCATATCAAAGGACCAGAGGCTAATGTTAACGCCAATCCCAATGGTATTCGCAGCCGCAAGGATCTTCTTGACGTCGTCGATATGTGACTGCGGGATCTTCTTGACCGTGCCGTCGGAGTTGTAGCCTGGCGTCGAGGTTCCATTGGTATGGAACCACCAGCGAACCAC
>Ga0302321_100000839_pt1 | contig 26640 bp, 13 predicted proteins | sample Fen_T0_1_FD_202505 | JGI IMG/M metagenome (GOLD analysis project Ga0302321, IMG submission 202505) | Peat permafrost microbial communities from Stordalen Mire near Abisko, Sweden - Fen_T0_1 | ecosystem: Environmental > Terrestrial > Soil > Wetlands > Permafrost | place: Sweden: Abisko... | reverse complement strand
TGAACAGCGTGGCCGTGTCCGCCAGTTCCACGATGCTGCCCATGTACATGATGGCCACTCTGTCAGACAGGTACTCCACCACCGACAGGTTGTGGCTGATGAAGAGGTAGGTCAGGTTGCGGGCCGCGCGCAGGTCCAGGAACAGGTTCAGTATCTGCGCCTGGACCGACACGTCCAGCGCCGACACGGCCTCGTCGCACACCAGCACTTCGGGCTGCATGGCGAGTGCGCGGGCGATGGCGATGCGCTGCCGTTGGCCGCCAGAGAACTGATGCGGGTAGCGCGTGGCGTATTGAGGGTCGAGCCCCACATCCCGCAGCAGGCCTTTCACGAAGGTACCGGCTTCGGCTTTCGAAACCAAGCCGTGGTACACCGCCGCCTCGGAGATGGACTTGTCGATGCGAAGCCGTGGGTTCAGTGAGCCATAAGGGTTCTGGAACACCATCTGAACCTTGCGGTGAATGCTGTCGGGCCCGTGGTGGCGCACCGCCTGGCCGTTCAACGTCATCGCTCCGGCGGTGGGCTCGATGATGCCGGCCGCCATGCGGCCAAAGGTCGACTTGCCGCAACCCGACTCTCCCACCAGGCCAAGAATCTCTCCACGGCGAAGCTCCAGAGAGACACCGTTGACGGCATGCACGATCTTGCTGGTACGAGGCCTGCCGCTGAGCCGCTGCACCTGCTGCGCAAGCCACCCTGGCTGGGTGCCAAAGCTTTTGTACAGCGCCTGGGTCTGGAGAATGGTGTTCATGAGGTCACGAGAGGATGAAAGCAACGGTGCGAATGACGACCGTTGGAATGCATGGGCGGCAGCGTCGTACAAACTTCGGTTGCCCGGGCGCACCGCGGCGCGAAGGCACAGCCGCTCGGCAGGGAGGCGAGCGACACCGCAGCGCCAGGTATCGAATGCAGACGACCGCCTTCCGCCCGACCGCGCGGGATGGAGTCGATCAACCCCCGCGTGTAAGGGTGCCTCGGCGCGCGGATGACGTCGGCGACGGGGCCCCACTCAACGATCCGGCCCGCATACATCACGCAGATCTCATCGGCGATGTCCTTCACCACGGCAATGTCGTGGGTGATCCAGACCAAACCGGTGCCGCTCTCGCGGGCCAGGGTTCGAACCTCATGAAGAATCTGCGCCTGGATGGTCACGTCCAGCGCGGTGGTCGGCTCGTCCGCGATGATCAGGTCGGGCTTGTTGACCAGCGCATTGGCGATCGCCACCCGCTGACGCATTCCGCCCGAGAGTTCATGGGGGTAGGCTCTCATGCGCTCCATGGGAGCGGGAATTCCGACCCTTCGCAAAGCGTCGATGGCGGTGTCTCGCGCACTGGCCTTCGACGTCTTTTTTCGGTGGACCAGCACCGTCTCCATCAACTGTTCCCCGATCCGGGTGACGGGGTTCAGCGACATCATCGGGTCTTGAAAGATGCAGGCGATGCGGTCGCCTCGCAGTTCTTGCCACCGCTTCGGCGACGCCGCGAGCAGCGACTCGCCGTTGAAACTCAGCTTGCTCGCGTTGACCTTGCCAGGCGGGTCGACCAGGTTCAGCACCGACATGATCGTGACCGACTTGCCCGAGCCGGATTCACCGACGATCCCGAGGATCCGCCCCTTCTCCAGCTTGAACGACACGTCGTTGACGGCCGTCACCGGGCCTGTTCTCGTCTGGAACTGTGTGGTCAGGTTTTCGACTTCAAGAACAGCCATCGCGTCAGTCCCCCTGCTTCGGGTTGAGCACGTCTCGCAACTGATCGCCCACCAGATTGATGGACGCCACGAGGACGACGAGGGCAACGCCCGGGAACATGCTGATCCAGTACTTGTTGGACAGCAGGTACTCGAAGCCGTTGGAGATCAGCAACCCGAGCGACGGCTTGGTCTGCGGCAGGCCGATGCCCAGAAAGCTCATCGTGGCTTCGAGCGTGATGGCATGACCTGTCTGCAGGGTGACGGTGACCAGCAGTGGCGCCAGGCAATTGGGCAGCACGTGATGAAGCATCACCCGCCATGCAGGCAGGCCCTGGCCGATGGCGGCCTCGACATATTCTTTCCCGCGTTCGGCCAGGGCGCTGCCCCGAACGGTACGCGCGTAGTACGCCCACTGAACGATGACCAGTGCCAGCAAGGTCTTGTCGATGCCCTGCCCCAACGAGGCCAGCAGCATCAAGGCGACCAGGATCGCGGGAATGCTGAGTTGCAGATCGACGATGCGCATGATCACTGCATCCGTCTTGCCGCCGAAATGCGCACCAACCAAGCCCAAAGTGGTTCCGATGACCAGGGCCGCAAAGGCACTCACGAGGCCCACGACGAGACTGATGCGCAAGCCGTACAGGATGGCACTCAGAAGATCGCGACCCGCGGCGTCGGTGCCGAGAACGAATGTCTGCCCGAGGGCACCGTGTTCACCGGGTCGCAGTTCGGAGTCGATGATCGAGACTGCTCCGAGGTCGTAGGGGTCTTGCGGCGCAATCAGTGGGGCGAGCGCAGCAAGAAGCATCAGCCCGACAAGGACAGCCAGCGCGACCACCGCGACACGGCTGATGGCAAATCTGCGCCAAAGGCGAGCCCACGACGTTTCAGGTGGCGGCGCAGGGGGCATCGGGTGAACGTGAAGTCCGATTGACATGGCTGAGTTTCAATGTGCCTTGGTGCGCAGCCTGGGGTCGAGAACCAGGTACAGCGCATCCACGGCGAAGTTGATGACGACGAAGATGAGCAGCGTGACCAGCAGGTAGGCGACGACGACCGGGCGATCCAGTTGAAGGATGGAGTCGATGATCAGCTTGCCCATGCCAGGCCACGCAAAGATGGATTCGGTCACCACCGAAAAAGCGATGAGCTGGCCGAACTCGAGGCCGAGCGCCGTCACCACAGGAATCATCACGTTCGGTGCCACATGGCGCAGCAGCAGCCGGGAACCGCCCACGCCCTTCGCCCTGGCAAAGCGAATGAATTCCTGGCCCATGACTTCGCGCGTCCCGGCTTCGGTGAGTCGAATCACCAGCGCGGTGTTGAAAAGCGCGAGCGTCACGGCAGGAAGCACCAGATGCTTGATTCCGTCGACCGTTGCCAAGCTCGTCGCGAAGCCGAAGATGACCACGGTGTCCCCGCGCCCGCCAGAAGGGAACCAGCCGAGGTTGACTGCAAACACCAGGATGAGCAGAAGGCTCATCCAGAAGGTCGGGACCGTGACGCCGACGATGGAGCCCGCCAGCACCACCTTTCGCAGCGGGCCATCACCCCTCAATCCGCACAGCATGCCCAGCGGAATGCCGATGACGGCCGAGATTGTCAACGCCGTGAGTGCGAGTTCGAAGGTGGCTGGCGCCCGCTCCGCGATCAGTTGCAGCGCGGGGCGGTTGGCCACGAAAGAAGTGCCCAATTCACCATGCACTGCATTGCGCAGGAACCGCAGGTACTGGATGTGCACGGGCTTGTCGAGGCCGAGCTCCTTGCTGGCTTGCGCAAGTTCTGCCGGTGTGGCGTTGGGTGGAACCAGAAGCTGTATCGGGTCACCCACCATGTTGATGCCCACGAATGCCAGGCACGACATCAACAGAAGCGCGACGAGGCTCTGGCCGGCGCGCCGCAGAATCGACTCGATCATGGCAAAGCGCCTGTGAGGCCCGTGCGAAGCGTCATTTCGATGCCTCCTCTCGAATGCCCGTTGCAAACGTGAAGCCGTCAGCGCGTGCAACGACGGTCAGCCCCTTGCGATAAGCCCAAACCGCCTTGAGGTTGTGAAGCGGAATGGTGGCTGCATCCGCCGCGGCAAGCCGGGTGGCATCGCGTTGTAGCTGCTCGCGCTCGGCGGGGTTCATCGATTGCGCCGCTTTCAGGATCAGTGCGTCGACCTCCTTGTTGCTGTAGCGCCCCCAGTTGCCGGCTCCGAGCCCGGCCTTGGCGTCGAAGCTGGCAAGCGTCGCAATCAGTGGTTGCAGCGAGTCGCCGGTCACCGCACCAATACCGATCAACCAGGCGCTGAAAGCGGGCTCCTCCGTGGCACTGCCTTGCGCCTTGGGCGTGAACACGGCAAAGGGCAAAGTCTGCACATCGGTCTTCACGCCAATCTGCGTGAACATCTGCCCGACGGCCTCGCACACCTTGGCATCGTTCGGATACCGGTCGTTCGGGCAATGCAAGGACAGGCGAAAGCCATTGGGGTAACCCGCTTCGGCAAGAAGCGCCTTGGCCTTGGCAGGGTCGGCAGGTGCCGGCGTCAGCGTGGGGTCGTTGCCAAAGAAGCCCGCGGGAACGAGCTGTGCTGTCGGCGTCGCATCCCCCTTCATGATGTTGCGGATGATCAGGTCACGGTTGACGGACAACATCAACGCCTGGCGAACCTTTCGGTTGCTCAGCGGGTTCGTCGTCATCTTCTTGCCCTGGTCGTCCAGCACGAAGGGCGATTGCGCGCGGGAAACATCAAGGCCGATGAAGTTCAGCATGTAGGAGGTCCTCCCCGTGCGATCGAACTTGTTCGACTTCAGGATGTCACCCAGATTCGCCGAGACACCGTCGATGACATCCACGGTACCGGAGAGCAACGCCGAAGCCCGCGCCGGGTCCTTCGGGATGAACTGGAAGGTGACCTTGTCCCACGGCTCCTTGTTGCCCCAGTACTTCTCGTTCTTGGCGAGCACGACCCGCTGCCCATGGGAAAACTCGACGAACTTGTAGGGGCCGGTGCCGATATTGGACTGCCCCGCCGCGAAGCTCTGCTCGGTGGCTTGGGCCATGACCTTGGGCAGCATGGAGATCAGGCTGATGTTGTCTGGAAGCGTGGGGCTGGGCACTTTCGTCGTGACCTGCAAGGTCAAGGGATCAATCGCCTTCACGGCGTCGATGTCGCGCAGGTAAGGCTTGTAGGTCCGGGCACCGGGCATGGCCATGGCTCGCTCGATCGACGCCTTGGCATCCTCCGCGGTGAAGGGCGAGCCATCGTGAAAGGTCACGTTGGGGCGAAGCTTGAAGACCCATGTCGTGCGATCGGTGGCGCGCCATTCCTGAGCCAGCCCGGGAACCGCTTTCAGATCCTTGTCCTGCGCAACGAGCGGTTCGTACACATGCAGCCACACATTCCGGTTGAAGGCCTGGAACACGTGCGGGTCCGCCGACGACACCTCGGACTTGAACCCTATCCGCAGGTCCGTCGCCTGCGCGCTGACTGCCATGAGCGCCACCAAAATCAATCCAACGATCCACCTTGCCATGAAGACCTCTCCTTTGAAGCGATGAAACTGTTTCTCTAAACGATACGATGTATCATAATTCAATGATTATGCTGAAAAACCGCCTCTCGCCACAGATTTCTCGAAGCAAAATTTGCGCCGCCGCGAAGACTCTTGAGCATTTCAGAGACTTCGTCTTGCTCGATGAGACGATCTCGGTGGGTTGATCGCCACCGAAGGCATCCGCCCGTTGATTATTTTTGATACGATGTATCATTAAATGATACGCATCGAGAACCTTCGGCGGGGCCTCTTGAGCGGGTGGAAGCATCTCCGCGGAGCCAGGCTGCCTCGAGCCTGGGCAAGGACGGGGAGGGGTCGACGTGTTGCGAACGGAGACTCCTCCCCATAGTTGCCGCGACCATTCCCTCACGGACATCGCCGCAATCGGCATGCCGAGCCACCGATTCCACACGAGCACCGGCGCGCAACACGGCAGGGCACGCTGAACCAACAACTCGCCTTCTATAGTGATACACTGTATCGTTCAATAAAACGACACCAACGCACAACGCCGGAGCGCAAGTTGGTTTTCAGACAGAAAGGAAGTCCATGAGAACGCGCTCTTCGATCGGGCACTCGGTAGCCGCATTGGCCCTCGCGGCTGTTGCTGGTTTCAGTTCGTTCGCGGCCGCCGCGCCTTACCCCGACAGAGCAGTCACCGTCATTGTTCCGTTTCCGCCCGGTGCGGCTGCAGACGCAGCCATGCGCGTGGTGGGAAGGAAACTGGGCGACCTCTGGGGTCAGCAGGTCATCGTGGACAACCGGCCCGGGGTTCACGGAATGATCGCGGGGGCTTCCGCGAAACCCGATGGCTACACCCTGCTTCTCGGTGCCGGCTCAGGCATCGTGACCGCCCCCCTCGTGAACCCAAAGCTTGCTTACAAGGCGGCGGACCTGGTGCCGGTGGGCCGGCTGACGGCAAGTCAGAACGTGCTGGTTGCCAATCAGGCAGTCGGGGTGACGTCCCTTCGAGAACTCCTGGCCTTGGCGAAGTCAAAGCCCGGCAAGCTCAACTACGCTTCCAGCGGCCTTGGGGCTCCGAATCATCTCGGCATGGAACTCTTTCAGCTCATCACCGACACGGAGATGACACATGTTCCGTATCGCGGCGCCGCGCCTGCCATGGTCGATCTGCTCAGTGATCAGGTTCAGCTGGGCCTCAATGCCGTCCCGACGGTGCTTTCCCATGTGCGCCAAGGAAAGTTGAAGGCCCTGGCAATCGCCGGAGACAAGCGCTCGGCGCTGTTGCCCAACGTGCCAACCATGCAGGAACTGGGCGTGAAGGGCGTCGAGATCGACATCTGGTACGCGCTGTTTGCTCCGGCGTCTACGCCCGCCGCGATCATTCAGAAGCTCAGTTCGGACCTGGAGGTCAGCCTCAAGGATCCGCAAGTCATGGACCTGATTTCCAAACAGGGCGCCGACGCGTCCCCGCTCGGGCCCGCAGAACTGCGCCACCTCATTGCTGACGATACGGCACGGTGGTCCCGCACCATCCGTGAGCGCAATCTGAAGCTCGAGGACTGAGGATTTCCCATGGCAAGCTATGGCGTGGTGGCTGTCACCGACGTGATGGTCGGAATGCGCGACGGTGTGCTTCTGGCCACTGACATCTATCGGCCCGCTCAAGGCGGGGTCGCCCTGGCGGAGAAGTTCCCGGTCATTCTCGAACGAACACCCTACGGCAAGGTCGAGCCTTCGCGTTCTGAGCTGGACCTCGCGCAAGCGCAACCCTACTCTCGTCACGAGATCGCCCAGTACTTCGTTGAGCAGGGTTACGTCGTGGTCTATCAAGACTGTCGAGGGCGGTATGACTCGCAAGGAAGGTTCGAAAAGTACCTGAGCGAAGCGGATGACGGCGAAGACCTTCTGCGATGGCTCGTGCGGCAACCGTGGTGCAACGGGAAGATCGGAACCATGGGTCTCAGCTACGCAGCACACACCCAGTTTGCACTGGCCACCAAGTCTCCGCCTGGCCTGACGACCCTCATCCTTGATTGCGGCGGCTTTGCCGACGCCTATCAATGCGGCGTGCGACAAGGCGGCGCGTTCGAAATGAAGCAGGTCACCTGGGCGGTCCAGCAAGCCAAGGAAGCTCTGCGCGGTGACCCCATCGCCAGCAGGGCACTCGAAATGGAAGACCTGCGCGAGTGGTTCAAGGCCATGCCCTGGCGGCAAGGCCAGTCACCGCTGCGCTGGGCACCCGATTATGAAAAGTACCTCTTCGAGCAGTGGGAGAGCAGCGATTTCGGAGACTACTGGCGGCAACCTGCCATCTACGCCAAAGGCTCCTATGCAGACATGCCGGCGCTGCCGCAGGTCCACATGTCGAGCTGGTACGACGTCTACGTGCGGTCCACCCTCGAGAACTACCAAGCCATGGCGGCCAAGCATCTCGGCGTCCAGCTGATCATGGGCCCGTGGCTGCATGGAGACCGCAACATCACCTTTTCCGGGGACGTGGAGTTCGGCCCACAAGCCGCGTTCGACGGCAACATCGCCACCAACTGGCGCGAGTTTCGCGCGCATTGGTTCGATCGGTGGTTGAAAGGCCTGCACGAGGTGGAGAGCCGGCCCCGTGTTCTGTTGTTTCTGATGGGCGGGGGCTCAGGTCGCCGGAACGAAGCCGGTCGGCTCGACCACGGAGGCGCGTGGGTTCAGGCCGAGACATGGCCCCTGCCGGGAGCCGTGCCCACAGCGTTCTACCTGCACCCTGACCACTCGCTCAGCCCGAACAGGGTCGCGTCACCAGAACAGGTGCTGACGTATGACTTCGACCCGCGCAACCCGGCGCCGACCATCGGCGGCTCGCTGACATCCGGCAAGCCCATCTTCGCCGGCGGCGCCTTCGATCAACGTGAGGACGCGCGCTTCTTTGGTTGCAAGAGCAACGGCATGCCCACCTCGGCGCGCCATGACGTGATCGTGTTCGAGACGCCACCACTCGAAAGTGATGTGGCCGTGGTCGGCAGCGTGGTGGCCCACCTTCACGTGTCATCCAACTGCCCCGACACGGACTTCACGCTCAAGCTCATCGATGTGCATCCACCGACGATGGACTACCCGCAAGGGTTCGCGATGAACATCACCGACGGGATTCTTCGGTGTCGCTATCGCAAGAGCTTCGAGCACCCTGAGCCGATGGTTGAGGCCGAGGTATGCGAGATCTCCATTGAAGCTTTCGCGACGGCCAACCTGTTCAAGGCGGGACACCGCATTCGCGTGGACATCTCCTCGAGCAACTTCCCCAAGTTCGACATCAATCCGAACACGGGAGAGAACTTCGTCAATGCTCGCCTGACACGCATCGCGACCAACAGCATCCACATCGGGCCGGCACATCCATCACGCGTTGAGCTGTCGGTGGTGAACGCTGAACAGCTTCGGCCGTGGAAGCCGAAGTTGCATCGTTAGGGCAGCTGGCGTCCGCTGCGCCCACAAGGGCGACAACAAGGCATGGGCGTCTTCGCACTGGTTGTCGATGCCAAGGACAAAACCGCCGCCGCGTTTTATGCGCATCACGGCTTCGCCAATTTCAGCAGAAACCCGCTGACCTATGTCCTGCCAATCGCGACCCTTGCAAAGAAGAACTGAACGCTTGCAGGAGCGCCAGGCCCGCAGTGACGAACCCCACCCAGGCCAGCCCGACAGCCAGATGAAGTCGTCTGGGCAGCTCAGTCCGCTGGACTGAGCAACGCCCGACCGGGCGGGCGCTTCGACACCGCGCCGTTCAGGGCGCGTCCACGGTCGCGAAGGCCAGCGCCGGGATGTCGGTGCTGCACAGCAAGGCGCCCTCGGCCATCAGCCGCTCGAACTCGGCGTCGCCCAGCGCCTCGCGCGCGAGGCGCTGGGCACGGGCGTTCGAGCGCGCCTCGCTCACCGCGGCCATGAGGCCAGAGACGTGCCTGGCGGCGCTGTGGCCGGCGAGCCGTGCCGCGGCGCGCGGCCGGCGTTCGAGCGCGGCCAGCAGCGCCAGGTGGTCGCACCAGTCGGACTGCAATTCGACATGGGCCGCCTGCGCCCAGCTCTGTTCCGCCAGTGCCCGGAACGCCCCCGTCTCGCCGAGTGCCACATGCGCGGCGGCGGTGTTGAGGCGCGCGCAGGCGAGCGCGTATTCGTCGCGCGAACCCTGCAATTGCGCCAGCAGCGCGGCACCGGTCTGAACCGCCGCTTGCAGCTCGCCCGCCAACACTTGCGCATCGACCAGGTTCGCCGTTTGGATGGGATGGGTGTAGCCGCTGACGCGGTTGTTGGCGACCAGCCGGTGCGTGAGGCGCAAACGTTCCTGCCCATCGGTCGTGTTGAATATCAGGCCCATGAAGCCGTATTGCAGCCGCTGCGCTGGCCAGGCCGGGTCTTCGAGCGCGCGCAGCTCGGCGGCCTCGGCATCCCGGTCCGTCGGGGGAATCGACAGCGACAGCTGGAGCGCCCGGTACAGGTCGAAACGGGCGCCGGGCGCGTCGGGCGTGTCATCGCGCCGCTCGCGCGCGAGCGCGATCACCCGATGGATGTGCGCCTGGGTGCGGCTGTTGTCGGCGCCATTGATGAGCTGATGCCCGACCTCGACGCCCGCACGCAGCCGCAGCACGGTGCTCGCCTGGTCGGTCATGGTATCGAAGGTGTCGCACAGCGCAACGCGTTCGGCGTGCAGCGTCTTCGGCATGGCGAGCAGCAGTGGCGCGATGATCGTCAGCACGGCATCGGCATCGCCCTGCTCGCGCATCCGACCGAGCGCCTCGCGCGCGTTGTCGAGATCGGCGCGGGCGCGTTCTTCCCAAGCGTCGATGCCGATCTCGCCGCTGAAGCGTTGAGCATGCAGGAGCTCGCACAGCGCGACGACCGCGCGCACGTGACGCATCGCGACGGCCTCGGTCTCGCCTGCCGCGGCCAGCAGTTCGCGCGCGAACGCCCGCGGGCTGTCGAGCAGCCGGTAGCGCGGCGGCAGGTCGGCATCGTCGATGCCGACGGGCACGACCAGCGAGCGCTCGATCAGCACCGTCAGCGCGTCCAGCACAGCCCACTCGTCGAGATCGCCCTGACCCGGCGGATCGGCGGCGATCTGCTGAATCAGGTCGAGCGATGCGCTGCCTTTGATCACCGAGAGGCGGCGGAACACCGCGCGCTCGCGTTCGTCGAGGAAGCCATGGCTCCACTCGAGCGCGGCGCGCAAGGTCTGCTGGCGCTCGGGTGCCTCGCGGTTGCGGCTCGTTGTCAGCAGGCGCAGGCGCTCGTCGAGCGAGGCCGCGAGGCGCTGCACGCCGAGCATCGGCGCGCGCGCGGCGGCCAGCTCGATCGCCAGCGCCAGGCCGTCGAGCGCTCGGCACAGCTCGATCACCGCGGGCACATTGGCGTCGGTCAGCGCAAAGCGCGCGTCGGCCGCCTGGGCGCGGTCGACGAACAGCGCGACGGCGCCGAAGTCCAGCGCCACGGCGGCCGCTACCGGCCCTTGCGGCATCGACAGTGCGCCAAGCCGGTAGACCCGTTCGGGCGCCAGCTTCAACGGCGCCTGGCTGGTGATGACGAGGCGCAGCGCGGGCGCGGCGCCGTGCAGCGCCTGCGCGACCTTCGCGACGCCGGCGAGCAGGTGCTCGGCGTTGTCGAGCCCGATCAGCAGCGTCAGCGCCGCGAGCGCGGCTGCCAGTGCGGCGAGCGGTTCTTCGCCGGTGCCCAGGCGCACGCCGAGCGCCGCGGCGATGGCGCCGGGCAGCGCCGCCGCATCGGTCACCGGCGCGAGCTCGACCCAGCACACGCCATGGGCGTAGGCGCCGCGGCGCGCATGCAGCAGTGTCTGCGCGAGCAGCGTCTTGCCCATGCCGCCGGCGCCGACGATCGTGACCAGGTGGTGGTGCTCGATCAGGCTGCCCAGCGCAACCAGGTCGTCGTCACGGCCCAGCAGCGGCGGCAGCCAGGCGGGCAGGTTGGTGCGCAGTGTGGTCTCGGCCGTCGCCGAAGACAGTGACTCAGGCGGTGCCAGCGGCGTGTCGTTGACCCGCGCCGTGAAGCGGTAGCCGCGCCCCGGGATCGTCGCGATGATTTCGCCGCCCAGCAGCTTGCGCAGCGCGCTGACCTGCACCTGCAGGTTGTTCTCTTCGACGACCAGGCCGGGCCAAGCCAGGTCGATCAGTTCGTTCTTGCTGACCAGTTGGCCGGCCCGCTCAGCCAGCGCGATCAGCACGTCGAGCGCCCGCGCGCCGAGCGCCGCCGGCTTGCCATCGACCAGCAGGCGGCGCTCGTGCGGCTGCAATTCAAAGCGAACGGCAAAGCGCAGGCTGGTGATGGACATGGGCAAAGACGACTGGGCTGATGGGGATGAAGGTGAATCGCGCTGGCTCCCCGGGAGGATAAACGCGGGCTCATGCGCTTGGCCCCTCGTGGCTCAGCCGCGACTAGGCAGAACTGCACGGCCGTCGATTCTGCACCCGGCCCTGGCCCCTCCGGATCCGGGCTGAAACCTTCCTGAAAGCCGAGCGCCTTGCACCTTTCAGGCACGCTTCAGGACTTTCAGGCGCCCCAGGTCGACAGTAGAGGCAACGGTTCACGCCGCGACCTTCAACCCGACCAATCAACGTCGCCACCCTCAGCACAAGCGCCTGAGCGGCCACTCAACCCAGGGAAACCGCCCCATGTTGCTGACCACCTCCATCGCCGCCGGCCTGGCCGTCGCCCGCATCAGTGGCGCCTGCGCCGCGGCGATCGCGCAGGATCTTCTCACCCGTGGCCGCCAGGCACCGCCAGCGGCTGTGGCCGGGCTCGACCGGTTGCGAATTCGCTTCCCGCCTCGTGACGGCCACCCCTGCGTCGACGCCTGGTATTTTGCGGCCAAGCCGAGCCGGGCCGCAGTGATCTTCACGGGCGGCAAGACAGCATGCCGTGGCGGCTTGCCGACGCCGGCCACCCTCGCGCTTGCGCAGCGCCTGATCGATGCCGACCTCTCGCTGGCCTCGATGGCACCGTCTCATTGCCCATCAACATCAACATCAATCACCGGGAACAGCTTCAAAATGAGAGTCAACAAGTTGGGCGCGCGCTTGGCAGCGACCACACACGCGTCATTGTTCGCCGTTTTGAGCATCATCGCCAGCGCGCTCGTGCTGTCCGCTTGCGGCGGAAGCTCTGATGGAGCCAACGGCACCGATGGAACCAACGGAACCAACGGTCTCACGACCCTGGCGCTGGTGACTGCCGAAACTGCAGGCGCAAATTGCGCCAGCGGCGGCAGCAAGATCAGTGCGGGGCTGGATACCAATGCCAGCGGCGCTCTCGATACTTCCGAAGTCAGCAGCGTTCAGTACGTGTGCAATGGCAGCGTGGGGGCTGCGGGTTCCAACGGTGCCACGGGTGCCACGGGTACGACAGGTGCAAGTGGCCTGGCCAGCTTGGTTCTCATGGCGGCCGAGCCTGCGGGCTCCAACTGTGCCAACGGTGGCTCGAAGATCAGCGCCGGCATCGATGTCAACGCCAACGGCGTGCTCGACAGCGCCGAAGTCTCCTCCATCGGCTATGTGTGCCAGGGTGCCGTTGGTGCAACCGGTGCCACAGGTGCCGTTGGTGCAACCGGTGCCACAGGTGCCGTTGGTGCAACCGGTGCCACAGGTGCAACCGGCGCCACAGGTGCAACCGGTGCCGTTGGTGCAACCGGTGCAACCGGTGCCACAGGTGCCACAGGTGCCACAGGTGCAACTGGTGCCACTGGTGCAACCGGTGCCACAGGTGGCACCGGCAGCAACGGCTATAACAGCCTGATCGCCATCGTGGCCGAAGCGGCCGGTGCCAATTGCACCTACGGCGGCAACAAGGTCAGCGCGGGCCTGGACACGAACGCCAACGGCGCGCTCGACGCGGGCGAGGTCACAGCGACCTCGTACAACTGCAACGGTGCTCCCGGCGCGGGAATCACCTGGGTCGATGTCACCACCACCAGCGTACAGGCGCAGTCCAGCATCGGCTACCTGGCCGATAACGCGGCGCAGGTCGTCATCACCTTGCCCGCTGCGCCGAGCCTCGGTGATCTGGTGCAGATCACCGGCGTGGGTGCCGGCGGATGGAAGATCGCGCAGAACGCCGGTCAGTCGATCGTGACCTACGCCCTGCCGAGCGATGCGCTGCTGGCAGGCGTGAGCTGGACGGCTCGCGACAGCGCTCGATACTGGTCCGCGGTGGCCTCCTCGGCCGACGGCAGCAAGCTGGTGGCGAGCGTGAATGGCGGGCAGCTCTACACGTCCACCGACTCCGGTGTGACCTGGGCCGCGCGGGAGAGCACTCGAAACTGGCACGCGGTGGCCTCCTCGGCCGACGGCAGCAAGCTGGTGGCGAGCGTGGATGGCGGGCGGCTCTACACGTCCACCGACTCCGGCGTGACCTGGACCGCGGGCGCGAGCACTCGACACTGGTACGCGGTGGCCTCCTCGGCCGACGGCAGCAAGCTGGTGGCGAGCGTATATGGCGGGCAGCTCTACACGTCCACCGACTCCGGCGTGACCTGGACCGCACGTGACAGCTTTCGAAGCTGGGTCGCGGTGGCCTCCTCGGCCGACGGCAGCAAGCTGGTGGCGAGCGAGTATGGCGGGCAGCCCTACACGTCCACCGACTCCGGCATGACCTGGACCGCACGTGACAGCACTCGATACTGGTACGCGTTGGCCTCCTCGGCCGACGGCAGCCAGTTGGTGGCGAGCGTATTTAGCGGGCAGCTCTACACGTCCACCGACTCCGGCGTGAACTGGACCGCACGTGACAGCGATCGATACTGGTACGCGGTGGCCTCCTCGGCCGACGGCAACAAGCTGGTGGCGATCGAGTATGGCGGGCAGTTCTACACGTCCGCCGATGTTCGCAGCACCTCGACTGGGACAGGCGGTTCGCTCAGCGGCGCCCAGTACGATGCCATCGAACTGCAGTACCTGGGCGGCGGCAGGTTCATCCCTTTGAGCTTCGCAAGCTATTCAGGTAGCTTCGCAGTGCAGTGAGTGTCGAAGAACGAAATAACTGCGCCTATGAATGAATAAGCTGCGACTGGCCGCGCGGCTACAGACGCCCGACGCCGAAGATCGCCGCAAATCTCTTCTCGATTTGCCACGACCGAGGCGACGATTTCCTGCGTGCCGCGGCCAACGGCTGGTGTCTTGCTCTCGCCGAGGGCGGCGACACCCACTTGGCAGCCGCTTCCGGCCATCGGGCGAGTTGCCACACCGGTACCGACTGCTTCAACCACCCATTCGGACTCGCAAACTCATTGGCCGCATGTCTGTCCAAACATCATTGATATAGGAAAGGCACTCTGCCTTGCTGCCAGTCCTTCCGGCATCCGACCAGCCTGATGCATTGTCACGGTCGATTGGCCAGATTGAGTATTGCTGCTCGTGATTGACAACCACCTTGTAGGTCACAGAGTCATCGTGTTCTTGCGTCATAGATTTTCTCTCAGCTCTATAAGAATCAAGGAATGCAGGAAGTTCACAAGAGCGCGATATTCCCGATCGGCATGTCGGGTCGATGGGTCACAGCATCAACAAACGCCACAATGTTTTCGACGAAGCGCTCCATCACGTGTTTCGGCAGGCGACTGCGTGAGAAGTAGATGTCGCCGCCGATGCCATCCTCGATATCGGACAGCAAGATCAGCGGTTCATCGTCTGTATCAGACATGGTCTGCGATGGCGAGTCGAACGACATCAACGACGATTCGATGCCGCTTCCCGCCGAGGCCAGCGCCGATACCCTTTGCTTCTCACCCATCGGAACCCAGTTGAAGGTGCTGTTGTATGTGAATGGAGCACGCGGCAGCTGCGCGTCAATATAAGAATGATCGGCGTGCTCGGCCGCCGAACAATATGTCTGGGTGATGCGCTCCAGCAGGTCGGCGAAGCTGTCCTCGGCGCGCATCTGGATGCGCAGGTTCAACACAGACGCGAACACGCCGATCGCATCCTCCAGACGTGGATCGGTTCGGCCGTTGGTCTGATACCGGATCACAGCGTCGGAGCTGCCACACCACCGCAGCACGACGGCAGCGTAGACGGTGAACATGCCCATCACGAGCGTCGTCTGTTGCACCCTGCACCATTCCCGCAAACGCTTCGTCCGCTCGGCATCGATGTGCAGTGGCACGGTCGCCCCACCGTAGGGCTCGGGTGGCGTAGACAACCGGGCCAAAGGGAACCGCAGCCGCTCGCTGTTCGCCAAGTAGTCGTGCCAGTAACCCAGATGCCGCTCACGCCAGGACGAGAGACTCGCGTGCTGCAGGACGGCATGTTTCGCGAGTTGCATCGCTGGCACGGCTTGTTCGACCACACCGGCTTTGACCAACTGAGAATAGGCCGTGAGAACATCCCGCATCAGGATGTTCATGGAAAAGCCGTCGGCGATCAGCAAATGCATCGCGACGACGAGGATGTGCTCCTCCTCCTCAAGGTGCAACAACACCGCACCGAACAACGGGCCTTTCGCGGGATCGATGGGCGTCAGGACGAGATTGTCGATCTTGCGCTGCACCTCGTGTGCGCGAGCCGGCTCGGCAAAGGCGCGCAGATCGTGTACTTCCAGTTGATATGACCCCGGCTCGTCGATGACCTGCATCGGGGCGTCGTCGCCAGCGACGATACGAGTGCGCAATGCCTCGTGTCGGCGAACGACATGCGCCACGCTTTGGCGAATGAGGTCAATGTCGAGTGGGCCATGCAGTTGAGTTGCACGGATCAGTTGGCGAAGCCGCCGTTCTTCGGGCAACATCACGTTCCAGCGATAGCGTTGAGAAAACCCCAGTGGCACAAGCTCGCCTGGCGCACGAGGCCCCGTTTCAACGTCGAGCGAGCGCCCGGTGCTGTCGTCCGTCGCTTGCAGCGACTGCACCACTGCCGCCATCGCCCGGATCGTCGGGCTTCTGAAGATGGCGACCACCGGCAGGTCGACTGCGAACCGCGCCCTCACTTGGCCGATCAATTGCATGCCGAGCAGCGAGTGGCCACCAAGCTTGAAGAAATTGTCGTCGCGCCCGACACGCTCCAATTTAAGCAAATTGTTCCAGACTGTGGCGAGCCCTGCCTCCACCGGCCCCTGCGGTGGCGCGTAGGCCTCTCCGTCATAGGCGTCAACCTGAGGCGCAGGAAGCGCACGACGATCAAGCTTGCCGTTGGCAGTGATGGGCAACGCTTCAAGGCGAACATAGGCGGCAGGCACCATGTAGCTCGCCAGCCGGCCGGCGAGGTGCTCTTGGAGTCGCCCTGCGCTCACCGCAGCGCCGTCCGCGGTCGCCTCCACGGTGTAGTAAGCAACCAGCCGCTGATCACCGGGCGCGTCTTCACGCGCCAGCGCCACTGCATCACGCACGCCTGGATGGTCAAGCAATTGAGCTTCGATCTCTCCGAGTTCGATCCGGAAGCCCCTGATTTTTACTTGGAAGTCGCTGCGGCCAAGGAACTCGATGTTGCCGTCGGCGAAGTAGCGCGCACGGTCTCCCGTACGGTAAAGGCGCTCCCCTTCGACGAACGGGCTTGCGGTGAAGCGCTCGCGAGTCAGGGCCTCAGATGTATACCCTCGCGCCAAACACACACCGGCGATGTACAGGTCACCGGCAACGCCCCTCGGCACAGGTTGACGTGCGGCATCGAGAATGTAGTAACGCGCATTGGGGATCGGGCGACCGTATGGGATGCTCCGCCACGCCGGATCGACCGCCGTGACCTCGTACCAGTTTGACCAGACGGTCGCCTCGGTTGCGCCGCCGAGCGAGATGAAGCGCGCGGCAGGAAACGCCGCAGCGATCGCACTCGGAAGCGACAGGGCGATCCAGTCGCCACTGTTGAACACCAACCGGAGTCGGGAGCAGTCGGCCGGCGACTTTGTCAGGTAGGGCGCCACCAGTTGCAGCGCCGCGGGTGCTGAATCCCAGAAGGTGATGTCACCACGGAGCACGACGTCGGCCAAGCGCTGGGGATCGTTGATGAGCGTCTCGCGGGCAACCCAGATCGTGCCGCCCGCCGCCAGCATGCCGAACATGTCGTACACCGACAGATCGAAGCAGATCGAGGTGACGAACAGCAAGGTGTCGTCGGTGCTGACCCCGAACGTCCGGTTTACCCAGTCAATCAGGTTGATTACCGGCGAATGCTCAACCGCGATCCCCTTGGGCCGACCGGTCGAACCCGAGGTGTAGATCACATAGGCGAGATGTCTCGATGTCAGGCCGATCTCTGCCGGGTTCAGGTCGTCGCTCGGCTGCGCCGCCCATGCCGCGGCATCCGCCGTCAGATCGACAACCGCCACCGGGTGCGGCAGTCCTCGCACTGCCAGGTCCAACGCCGTGCGCGCGTCACCATGGCTCAGCACCAACGCCGGCTGGCTGTCGTCAAGCATGTAGGCGAGACGGTCGACTGGATAGGCAGGGTCGAGCGGCACATAGGCTCCACCCGCCTTCAGGATCGCCAGCACCCCCACGATCATGTCAATGCCGCGCTCGACGCAGATGCCGACACGCTGCTCCGGTCCGACCCCATGATCGCGCAGGTAGCGCGCCAACCGGTTGGCGCGCCGATTGAGCTCGGCATAGCTCAGGCTGTGTTCTTCGCACACAACTGCGCGGACCTCGGGAGCGAGCCGCACCCGAGCCTCGAACAGCTGGTGGATCAGCACCTGCACCGCATAGGGCTCATCAGTCGCGTTGAACTGATCAATGACTCGATGCCGTTCGTCTGCGGTCAGCATGGGCAACTCTCCGACAAGCGTGCGAGAGTCACCGATCATGTTTCGCAGCAGCACGGGGAAACAGGCTATCCAATGCTCAACCGTCGCGCGGTCGAACAGATCGACCGCGTAGTCGACGCTGCCAACGATCTCGCCCCCTTGCTCGCTCAGCGAAAGCAGCATGTCGAATGGCGAAGAGGTGCTCACGTCCTCGTCGATGGTCATACTCAGTCCGGGCCAGCGGGGTTCGTCGCCAGCTGCGTTCTGCAACGCGAACATGACTTGGAACACAGGGTTGCGGCCGAGGCTTCGCTCGGGCTGCAGAGCTTCGACAACCTGTTCGAACGGGACATCCTGATGATCGTAAGCACCCAGCACCGTTTGCTTGACCTCCGCCAGCAGCGTGCCTACCTGCGCGTCGCTGGCCACAGCGATCCGAAGCGCAAGGGTGTTCACGAACAGGCCGATCAGGCCCTCCAACTCTACGCGCGGCCGGTTTGCCACTGGCGTCCCTATGACCACGTCATCCTGCCCACTGAGTCGTGCGAGCAGAACCGACCATCCGGCATACAGCACCATGAAGAGTGTCATGCCCTGCCGCTGTGCGAAGGCGTTCAGGTCAGCCGAAAGCCGGGTATCGAGCACTACCGCAACGCTGCCCCCTCGATAGCTTTGCAGTGCATTGCGCGGCCTGTCAGTCGGGAGTTCAAGCTGCACCGGCGCACCAGCCAAGCGGCTGCACCAATAGTTGAGTTGTCGCTGCCGGTTGTCCTGCTGTAACGATTCCGGCAGCCACTGGGCATAGTCGGCATAGTGAATCGGCAGCGGCGCGAGCGGATCGCTGCGCCCTTCCCGATGCGCGGCATAGCAGGTCGCCATCTCGCGGATCAGGATACCGATCGACCAACCGTCTGAAATGATGTGGTGCATCGTGATCAGCAGCACGTGGTCGTCCGCGGTCAATCGCAACAGCCTGCCGCGGATGAGCGGACCGGTCGACAACTCGAACAACGCTGCCGACTCTTCGCGCTGATGGTGCGCAATCGCCGCCAGGCGTCCATTGGCGTTGTCGCCAGTTAAGTCGACCAGGGTCAGCGCGAAAAGCCCGTTCGACGCGATCACCTGATGCGGTACACCCTTCTCGCTCACGAAGGAGGTGCGCAATGTCTCGTGCCGGGCAACCAGGCTGTCGAGCGCCGCCTGTAGCGCTCTCTGATCGAGCGTGCCCTTCAATCGAAGGGACAGGGGGATGTGATACGCCGCGCGAATGCCACCACCGAGTTGATCGATGAACCACAAACGCTGCTGCGCCGCAGACATGGGCACTCCACGTGCCCCGCTTTCGTTGCCTCGCGAATAGCGCGGGATGCACTGGATCTCACGCGGCTCCTGGTTCAACAGTCGCTTGAGAAGTGCCGCCTTGCTCGCGGAAATGGTTTCGGATCTTTGTTCCATGTCGTCTCTTGGCGTCGTTGTTCGCTGCTCGTTTCGCGGCTTGTCTGCAGCGCTTGGAATGGGCGCGCGTTCGTCGACCGGCATCAGCGCGGCAGGAAGCGTGACAGCGTCAGGCTTCCCGTCGCTTGTCATAGCGCATCGACATAGCCGTGCTCTTGCAGCCACGCGTCGCTAAAGAATTTCGACATGTATTTGAGGCCGCTGTCAGGAATCACGGTCACGATCGTGATCGGTATCTCGGTGCGTGCCACGATCTGCTGACAGGCCCAGATATTGGCGCCACCGCTGCCGCCGCCCATGATGCCTTCGACCCGCGCCAGCGCCCGCGCGGCTTTGAACGCATCCGTATCGGTGAACTGAATCACCTCGTCGAGCACGTCAAAATCCATGCAGCCGACCAGATGATCTTCGCCGACGCCTTCCACCTGATAAGAGCCGATGTCGGTGGGGTCCACCTTGCGCTCGTTGAAGTAGCGGTGATAGATGGACCCTTTGGGATCGGGCATCACCACGCGGATGTCCGGCCTTTGCGATTTCAGAAAGCGCCCGCAGCCTGACACGGTCCCACCAGTGCTGCCCGAAGCGACAAAGACGTCGATGCTCGGACCCACCTGCCGCCAGATTTCCGGGCCGGTGCCAATGAAATGCGCCTCGACGTTCTTCCGGTTGTTGTACTGGTCCACCATGAACGCACCCTCTGTGTCTGCCGCGATACCGCGGGCAACAGTCAGGTAGTGCTCGGCGCTGCCCGGCGGCGCAGCAGTGGGACAGACGATGATCCGTGCACCCATTGCCTTCAGTGCATTCTGCTTTTCGCGACTGACCTTGTCGGGCATGGTGAGCACCGCACGGTAGCCGCGCTGCGCCGCGATGAGAGCGATCGCCGCCCCGGTGTTTCCCGATGTGCTTTCGACGATCGTGCCGCCCGGTCGCAGCCGTCCGGTGCGCTCAGCGTCGTCGATAATGTGCCTAACGACCCGGTCCTTGATGCTACCCGTCGGGTTGTAAAACTCGAGCTTCGCGAACACGCGCACGTGTGGCTGCGGGAAGAGCCGGCGCAAGCGAACCATCGGTGTATTGCCGACCAGTTCATCTGCATCGACAAGTGGTTCTTGCACATTCATCATGAAATTTCCTTCGGCGCGTTCTGGCGCAAACAAGTGAGGGTGGCTGATCGCGGTTGTCATTGGTGCCGCTGCAAAGCAGGAGCGAAGAGCCGAGCCGCCCGAGACAGCTCCGCCACGAGCGCCTGCACATCACTCAGACCACTCGCCGGATTAACGAAGACAGCTCGCAGAAACTTGCGCTCGTGCGATGCCTCATACCAGCTGATCGACACCGCGCCCTCAGCCAGGACATGGCGCAGGATCGCTTCATTGCGCGCGTTCTGTTCCGCCGCCGTTTCCCCGGGCTGACACGCCGAACGGAAGGCGACGACGTTGCTGGTCGGGGCGCGCAAGAGTTCGAAACTGTCGTCAGATTGCTCAAGGCCGGCGCAGAACGCCTCAGTGAGCACCATGAAATGGTCGACGATCCGCGCGTAGCCGGAGCGGCCAAGAGCCCGCAACATCAGCCAGCCCGACAGCGATTCGAGACTGCGGGAATTGTCGAGCGACCAACGGCCCAGATCCGGCTCGCCGCCAGGCACGTAGTAGCCGATCCCGACCTTGCCTGAATGCTCCAGCAAGGCGGTGTCACTGACGGCGAGAAAGCCAAGCGCTTGGTTGACGCCCAGGATCTTGTGCGGATCGAGGGTCACCGTGGTTGCCAGTTCGATCCCGTCCAGAAGACGCGCGTGCGTTGGCGAAAAAAGAAACATGCCGCCATGCGCCGCATCCACATGAACCGGCACATTGAACTCGCGCGCCAGCAGCGCGGCCTCACGCAGTGGATCGATCGCGCCCGAGCCGGTCGTGCAGGCGGTCATCGCCAGCGCCATCACGGTCTGGCCCTTCCCTCTCGCGACCAACAGCGCTGCATGAAGGGCGTCCAGGTCGAGCGCTTCGTCGCCTCGAACCTTGATCGCGGTCACAGAACGGTCACCGAGCCCGATAAACCGGGCGGCGGAAAGAATGCTCTCATGTGCGCGCTCGGAAGCCAGCAGAACGAGTCCGCCGCCACCCAGCGTCGTCACTGCGTCGGCCAGCCCCAGTGCGGATACATCGATGCCGCGGCGGGCGAATGCCGCATTGCGCAGCAGCAGCAGCGCCTGCAGGTTTGACTGACTCCCTCCCGTGGTCATCACCCCGCCAGCCAATGGCTGCGCGCCATAAATCAGCGTTGAAAGCCACTGCGTGAGTTGCTTCTCGACGAACGTGCCGGAGCGCGACGAGGAAAAAGCGATCGGATCCTGCGCGATCGCGCGGATCACCAAGCCGGCGAAAACCGAGAGTTGGGATGGCGGCACATCCATCTGGGCGAAGTAGCGCGGCGAGCGCTTGTTGCGACCGAATGGCGTGACCGTTGTTGCCAGCCGTTCCGCAAGGCCTGACAACGACTCGCCATGCAGCGGAAGTTCGCCCGTGAAATGCTTGGCGATGTTCGCAACCGTGCAGGTCGGTCGCGTGCGCAGATTGGTGTCGGCAAGCGTCTCGAGTGCCATATGGGCGAACGGGCGCAACTGTTGCTCAAGCGTCTCGAATGAAGCCACCGTGAACGGGTCAAGCAAGTCAACCCTGTCATCGTCCGTGCCGCACGGCGCATCAGGATGATTTTGCAGCTCAAGCATGGCCGACACCCTCTGCCAATCGGTCATTCAGAAGCTCGTTCGCTTCGTCTTCAGACAGCGAGGCGACATAAGTCATCAGCGCCTGTTCGACCAGACTCGCCAGCCCCTCGACGGTCGGCGCTGCCCAAAACTCGCTGACACGCACGTTGACGTTGAACTCGGCAATCACCCGGGAGATGACCTGGATCGACTTGAGCGAATTGCCGCCGATGCTGAAGAATGGATCGCCTCGTCCGATGCCTTCGATGCCCAACACGTCTTGCCAAATGGCAGCAAGCCGCGTCTCCAAAGGCGTTTGTGGTGGCTCGGCTTTGGAGCGCGCAGCGAAGTGCATTGCGCGCGGTGCTGGAAGCCGCAGCCGGTCCAGCTTGCCCGAGGGGGTGACGGGCAACGCATCCAGGATGATGAACGCCGAAGGGACCATGTAGCGCGGCAAGTACTTTTCGACATGCCGACCCAGCTCAGCCTCCGATGGGGCGTCGCCGACGACATAGGCAACGAGTTGGATGTCGCCGTCAGGATCGTGCCGCGCGACGACGGCGCAGCTGCGCACTGAGCTATGCAAGCAAAGAACCGCCTCGACCTCGGCAGGTTCGACGCGACAGCCCCGCACCTTGACTTGGTGATCGGTGCGTCCGACATAGGCGATCGTGCCGTCCTCGGCCAAACGGCCCACGTCGCCGGTGCGATACAGGCGCTCGCCGGGCACAACGGCGTAAGGGTTGGGCACAAACTTCTCCGCCGTCAGCATCGGCTGGCCCTGATATCCGCGAGCCAGCCCGCCGACCCCGGCGACGCAAATTTCGCCTGGAACGCCTGGAGGGACCGGGTTCAGAGCGGCATCAAGGATGTAGAGGCGGTAGATCCCGATTTGCCGCCCTATCGGTACCGTGGTGGCGGAAGGAGGCACTCGGCCTTCCCATCCCGCAACCTCCGACGTCTCGGTCTGGCCGTAGAGGTTGTGGAATTCAGCGGCAAAGTGTTCGCTGAAGCGTTTCAGGACGCGTGTCGCCACGGCCTCTCCCGACAGCGACACCCAGCGCAGGTCTGGGCAGGCCGTCGGCGGCGCAGCGCCGAGATATGCATCCAGCATGGAGGGCACAAAGTGAGTGAACACGGTGCGCGGCACGGTGAGCAGCGCGGCGATGTGCATCACATCCGCTTGCGCTCCATCGTCTGCCATCAGGATCGTCGCGCCTGCCATCAGGGGCCCCAAGATCTCCCACACCGCAACATCGAAAACCAACGGTGTTTTGTAGATCAGCCGATCGCCTACCGCGAGCGTGTAGCGGCGACGCAGCCACTCCAGGCGGTTCATGGCGCAGCGGTGGTCGAGCATCACGCCCTTGGGCGCGCCCGTCGACCCCGATGTATAAAAAACATAAGCGAGGCTATCGGCCGAGACTGCAACGTCGAGGTTCATCTCGTCTGCACGGGTCGCATCGACCTTGTCTGCCGCAACCAGCAACAGTTGGCATGGCAAGCTTTCGAGCGCCAACGCGTGCTTGTCCTGGGTGATCACGGCGAGCAGATTGGCGTCGCGGGCAATCGCATGTAGGCGGTCGATCGGGAAAGCGGGATCCAGTGGCACGAACCCGGCGCCCGCCTTCAGCGTCGCGAGGACCGCGATGACCATGTCGATAGACCTGTCCATGCAGATGCCGATCAGTCGTTCCGGCGCCGCGCCAGCGCCGATCAGTCGCCGCGCCAATCGGTTGGCACGGCGATTCAGCGCGTCATAGCGCAGCGTCGTGCCGCCGTGGTCGATGGCGATCGCATCGGGCGTCAACGCGACCTGAGCCTCCACATGGAAGTGCAGCGGGTCACTGTCCTGATAGATGGCGAATCCGCTGTTGGCAGTACGGATCAGTCCCTCGGCTTCGGCCGGCGAAAGCATCGCGATTGCTGCCAACGGGGCCGCGGGGTCGCGAGCCGCTGCGGCAAGCAAAGTCACGAAGCTGTTCGCCAACCGCTCTGCGCGGGCTTGGTCCAGCACGTCTAGGCTGTATTCCAGCTCGCCGTCGAACCCCTGCTCCGTTGCCCGAATCGAGCAGGTCACATCGACCTTGGCCGTTCCCGAATGGACCACGATTTCTTCTACGTTCGCCGCAGCAAGTCGGGGAGGTTCGTCGAACGGCGTGGTCTCCATCACGAACATCGCCTGGAAAACCGGATTGCTGCCGCCACGGCGCGCCAGACCCAGGGCATCGACGATCTCGTCGAACGGCAGTTCCTGGTGGGCCAGCGCGTCTGCAAGCGCCCCAGCGGTCGCGCCGACCAAATCTGCAAAGCGCATCTGTGGCTCAAACACGATTCTGATCGGCAAGGTGTTGGTGAAGTAGCCGAAGACGCCAGCCGCTTCAGGCTGCGTGCGGCATGCGACCGGTACGCCAATCAGGATCTGATCCTGCCCTGTGACTCGGTGAAGCGTGGCGAAGAAGGCGCTCAGCATCACGACGAACGGCGTGGTCGCATGCTGTACCGCTGCCGTGCGCACGGCGGCTGCGAGATCGGGGTGGATCAGACATGTCGCTATGCCGCCGGCGCCTGCGGGCGCCGCCTTTCCAACGGGGTCGCTCGTCAGTTGTAGCAGCGGCAGTTCGCCCGCCAGCCGCTCGCGCCAGAAAGCGCGTTGCCGTTCTGCATCAGGCCCTGCAAGCCAGCGGAGCTGCCAATCGGCATAGTCGCCATATTGATACTCCGGCTCGGGCAGCGCGCAATCGACCCCATCGCGTTGAGCCACGTACAACGCGGTCAATTCGCGCCAGAAGATCGCGAACGAACAGGCATCGCAGGCGACGTGATGTACGACAAGCAGCCACAAGACTTCGTGATCGGCCGTGTGGATGCATACCGAACGCAACAGTGGGGACAGACTGAGGTCGAGGGGACGGGCCGCCTCTTGCCGCGCCAATCTGATCCCCGCCGCGAACCCGTCGGCTTGCAGGTGCTTAGACTCGATAGCGGCGGGCGGGCGACACTCCTGCCACAGCGCATCATCCGCCATGACGAGCACCGTCCGCAACGCCTCATGACGCGCGACGATGGCAGAAAGCGAGCGGTCGAGTTGCGTCGCCGAGAACGCTCCGGTGATGCGGTATGCCAGAGGTACCGAATAGCTGGCGGTACCAGGTTGCAGCTGGTCAAGCACCCAAAGTCGCCGTTGAGCATGCGAGGCCTGTCGCCGTGTGCTGGTGTTGCGGCGCCACTGCCCTACCAGCGGGTTGCGCAGAGTCAGCCGGCCTACGAGGGCGTGCATCTCGCCAGCGTTGTCGTCCTGAGCCAACTGCGATGCCAGCAATGCGGCGAGCGAGCGGATGGTGGGTGCACGCAGGAACGCGGCAACGTCGAACTCGATTCCACTGAGCCTTGAGACACTGCCGAGAAAACTCAACGCCCGCAGCGAGTCGCCACCCGCGAGGAAGAAATCTTCGCCGGTCGCCAGCGGCGCACGCCCGGTGCTGCGAGTCCAAAGCGCAGCGATGGAACGTTCAAGATCGGTGGCATCGGCAAGCGTCGGTTCAGCGCGCACAAGCTCGATCGCGCTGAGACGGGCGCGATCGACCTTGCCATTCCCAGTCACTGGCAATGCCGGAAGCGCCGTCAATGCACTGGGCATCATGGGGCGTGGCAGATAGGTTGCCAATTGCTCGCGCAGCGCGCCTTCATCGAACGCATCCGCGACGACATAGGCCACGATCTGCTTCCCCCCGGTCGCGCTGTCGCGGGCCAATACGGCCGCCTGGCGAACGCCAGTGCATCGGAGCAATGCACTCTCAATCTCGCCCAGCTCGATGCGATGGCCCATCACCTTGATCTGGTCGTCGCGGCGCCCCAGAAATTCGATGTTGCCGTCCGGCTTGAAGCGAGCGATGTCGCCGGTCCTGTAGAGGCGTGAGCCGGGCTGTCCGAACGGATTGGGGGTGAATTTCTCGGCGGTCAGCCCGGGCTTGCCCAAATAACCCCGCGCCAGCCCGCGCCCGGCGATGCAGAGTTCGCCCGCCTCGCCGGCCGCCACCGGCACGCCAAGCTCGTCGAGGATGTAGCACTCCATGTGGGCATTCGGTCGCCCGATCGAGATGTCTTCGGGGCCGTCTCCGGGCGCCGCCTGGTATAGCGTGCAGCTGACGGTCGTCTCGGTGGGGCCGTAGTCCTGCATCCAGGTCACGTCACGCGTCTTGACGCTTGTTCGCCATTGCCTGAATTTCTCGGCAATGACCTTCTCGCCGCCGAGTATCACCAGGCGCACGCTGGCAGGCCAGTCTGCCGACGCAGTGGCCATCTCGCCGACCCAAAAATGCCAGTAGGCGGTCGGCACGCTGGCAATGGAGATTTGATGTTTCGTCAGCGTGCGCAGGAACGAATCGATCGGCGGGGCCTTTTGAGCAGGGACAACCACAGAGGCGCCTGCCGCCCAGGCACAGAAGATCTCCTGCAGCGACCCATCGGCAGTGATCGAGGTAAATTGCAGCACCCGATCGCGCGCCGTGTAATGCATCACATCCTTCAGGTGGAGGATGTGATTGACGATTCCTCGAT
>Ga0302321_100000838_pt1 | contig 26650 bp, 21 predicted proteins | sample Fen_T0_1_FD_202505 | JGI IMG/M metagenome (GOLD analysis project Ga0302321, IMG submission 202505) | Peat permafrost microbial communities from Stordalen Mire near Abisko, Sweden - Fen_T0_1 | ecosystem: Environmental > Terrestrial > Soil > Wetlands > Permafrost | place: Sweden: Abisko... | reverse complement strand
GTCCCAGGCGCGCGATTCGAGTTTGAAGTTCTTTTGCATCATGCCCCAATTTTCGAATGCGCAGCTCCACACGCCGGCGCAGTTGGTCATGAGCAACGGCTGGCTGCTGAGCGCGGGGCGTAGCAGGCTGTGGCCGGGCATGCGGGCATGGTAGCGAGCGATCTCGGGAGCTTGGTCGATGCCCATCAGGTCCAAGATCGTGGGGGCGATATCGACGTGATACACGTAATCGTGCTGCTTGTTGCTCAAGGCTTCTGCTTCTTCGGTGGTGAGCGTGCCGGGCGGCGCGTCGATCCAACCGGGGACATGGATCTCTTCGTCGAAGATGCTGAAGGTGTGGCCCATCTGGTTGTGTTCGCGGAAGGCCTCGCCGTGATCACTCGTGTATATGATTACGGTGTGCTTGCCGGCTTCGGTGGAGCGCACGTAGCTGAGCATCTTGGCCAGGTGTTGGTCCTGTTGGTAGACCGCGTTCTGGTAGAAGTTTTTGAAGTACGGGTTGTCCTCCGGCGCCTTGCTGGTGGTCGAGGGCTGGAAAGGCTGCGGGCCGCTGGGCTCCACGTAGTACGGGTAGTGCACGTTCGACAGCTGAACGACGGCCATGAATGGTTCGTGCAGCGTGCCGAACTCGTGAATCACGCGGTCCGCGAGCAGCCCCTCGGGAGCGCCCATGTCCAAGTCCGCCGTGGGTTCGAGATCCGTGGCGCTGAAGAGTTTGCTCACGCCGAGGTTCTTCACCCACAGCCGGGCGTTCCCGAACAGCATATTTTGGCTAGTCCAGAACGCGGTATCGAACCCGGCGGCGCGCGCGTAATCGAAGATCAGCGGCCAAGTATGCAAATTGTCGCGTGACTCGGCGGGGCCGAGGCCCGACCACAGCACGGCCAGCGAGACCGCCGTGGTCGAGTCCATCGATCGCATTTGCGCGAACGCAAAGCGCTCGGGGAAGAGCCGATTGGTGGCTTCGGTGCGGCGGCAATCCGGCTCGTAGCCGACACAGGCCGCGTCGGCGCGGACGCTTTCCAAGAGCACGAACAGCACGTTCCGCTTGGGCGTGAGCAGCGGGTGCAGTGCGGGCACGGGCAGCGATTGCCGCGCGCGCGGGCGCATTTGGTTGGATTGTTCGGTCCAGCCGAGCTCCGTTGCCAGCAGGCCGCCGACCGCGTTCAAGTACAGTACGTCCGGTGGCGCGGCCTGCAAGTGCCGGTGCTGAGTGGGAATGAAGAAGCTTGCGGTGACCAACGCGGGAGCGAGATAGCCGGTGAGGCGCAAGCGCAATTGCGGGGCGCGCAGCCAACGCCGAGCGAGCCAAAGCAACGTCAGCGCAATGCACAGTGGCGGCAACTTGGCGCGCAGGTAGTTGCCGTAGTCAGCCAGCAGCTGATTGACGACACTGTCTTTGAAATTCGACGCGAAAAGCGATACGTCGAGATTCAGGTAGGCGTTGTATTGGCTAAAGAAGTAAGTTTGGCCGCCGACCGCGAAAGTGAACGCGATGACGAGGAGCGCTCGCGAAAGCCAGCGAAACGCCCCGCGTCGGCGCGAGGCGGCGTGTAGCAGCACGCTCCACACCAGCGCGCCCTCGATCAGGGAGGAAAGGTAGTAGCCCTGGTGCCAAAGGTCGAGGCTGGCGAGGCGAGCGCTGCGCCGCGAAAGGTCCATCCCCAGCACGACCGCCGTGGGTACCAACAACAAGAGCGGTGCCAATAGACGACGCTGGCGCGCAAGGCGGCGCAAGCGCGCGAAACGATTGAAGGCGAGCGTGCGCACGGGGAGTGCGGCGGCATTCAGTTCTGTTTTCGGGGCTCCGTGCACGGCGAGCCGCGCAGTGTAGTCCAATCAGGGCAAGGCCCGCACTTCTTTGGATGGGAAGCGCGCTCCACGTGCACACTCAAGTCCCGGGCCAAACGTCCGTTCTGTCCAGGCATGGGACCGCTGCGCCTGCTGAAAATGTCTGCTGCCTTGCTCTTGCTGGCCTCGGCGTGCAAACAGCCGGCGGCGACGGTCACGCCTGAAAAAGAGGTCCGCCCGCACAAGGCCAAAGAGGGCAAGGGCCGCACCGCCGAGGCTAAGGCCAGCAGCGAGGACGGAAAGGCGGAGGAGAAGGCGAAAGCCGACGAGGCGCCCCAGAAGTACACCGTGCCGTTCGCCTGGGAGGCCTCGAAAGCCGAGCCGCTGGCGTTGACCCGGGAATTCTTGAAAGAATCTTTCGAGGACAACAAGACCTACATGGAGCACGGGCCCAAGTTCTTTTCGGCCTTCGCCGACGCCGAGTTGCCGCGAGCCACGGTGGTAACCTGCTCGGACTCGCGCGTGCAGCCTCAGGCCTGGGACGAGACCAGCGAGAACGATGACTACACGGTGCGCAACTTCGGCAATACCCTGACCGGGGACGAGGGCTCGATCGAATACGGCGTCGAACAACTGAATACGCCGCTGCTCTTGATCATCGGTCACACGGGCTGCGGCGCCGTCAAGGCGGCCAGCGGGGATACGTCCAAATTGAGCAAGGCGATGCAAGCGCAGCTCAAGGGCCTACAGATCCCGCGCGCCAGCGCCGGCAAGAACGACAACCAGATCTGGGCCGAGGCCGTGATAGCGAACGTGCACAATCAGGTCACCCTCGCGCTGAAGAGGTACGGTAAACGCGTGCAGAGCGGCTCGCTGACCGTCGTCGGCGCCGTGTTCGACTTCCGCGACGACCTCCGGCAAGGCCCGGGCAAATTCGTGATCGTGGACGTGAACGGCAACGGCGAGAGCGAGCGCATGGAAGCTTTCATGGCCGCCATCAACGACAGCCCGGACGCAGGCAAGGGCGGCAAAAAGGGGCACAAGCGCGAGGGCTTGGCGCCAGAAGAAGCCATGCGCTCACTCGAGCAAGTGAAGGGCATCGTCACACGTGAAGTGGCATCGGTCACGAACGACTCACCGAACGCCGGGCGCCCCGTCGACTGAGCAACTTGGCAGCCGCTCTGCGCTTCAGCCGCCCGGGTTGCCCAAGAGCAACGTGGTCAGCACGTAGTTGGAAATGAGGATCGAGACAGCGCTGTGGACGACGGCTTGTGTCGTGGCCTCACCCACGCCACGCGCGCCACCAGAAGCGTAGTATCCGCGCGTACAGGAGATGGCGGAGATCAAGAAGCCGAACACGGCTGCCTTGATCATGCCCATGAAGAAATCGCTCGGCAGCAAATGCCGTTCGATGTTGGAGATGAAGATGCCCGGGTCGACCCCGAGCCAGCGCACGGCCACGAGCCAGGCGCCGGCCATGCCCACGCAGCTGTACAAGATACAGAGCAGCGGCACGGTCAGCACCGCCGCCAGTAAGCGTGGCGACAGCAGGTATTGAACGGGGCTCACGGCCATGGTCACGAGCGCGTCGATCTGCTCGGTGACGCGCATGTTGCCGAGTTCAGCGGCCATTGCGCTACCCGCTCGTGCTGCGACCATCAGGGCTGCAAACACCGGGGCGATTTCACGCGTCAGCGAGACCGCGACGACCTGGCCAACCACGCCTTCGGCGCCGAAATCGCGCAGGCTGTAGGTGGTTTGCAGGGCCAGCACCATGCCGCTGAACACGCCGGTCAGCGCCACGATGAAAACCGAGCCCACGCCGATGAATTCCATCGCCAAAAGCAGCTGCCCGAAACGATACGGCGGGCGAATCAGCCAAACCAGCGTCTCGCCGGTCAGCGCGAGGACCGAACCGACCAGCTCGAATAGGGAGATGAACGGCTGACCGAGGACCACCCATAGGCTCTTCGCCTCGTCTTCCCTCAGTTCAGCGGGGTCGGCCACGCTCAACTCTTAGCACTGAGCTCGGTGAGGATGGCGCGCGAACGACGGCCAGTGGCAGAAACGACGGCTCGTCGCGGGTCGAGCGCGAAGGTCACCACCAGCGCGTCACCCCCCAGCTGCTCGATGTACGGTTCACCCCACTCGACGAGCAACATTCGCCCGTCGTCACGCTGGGCATCCAGGCCGAGCTCACGCAGCTGCTCCGCCCCGGTCAGGCGGTAGAGGTCGGCATGCGAGAGCGCAGGAACCGTATCGTGCTCGTGCACCAGCGTGAAAGTGGGGCTCGCGACGCGCTGCGCCGCCGGGAGGCCGAGCGCACGGCACAGCGCGCGCACGAAGAACGTCTTGCCCGAGCCGAGCGGCCCGGTGAGGATCACGAGATCACTTTCGGTCAGGCTGGGGGCGACGAGCTGCGCGAGCTTTTGGGTGGAACGGCGCGTGGGCAGGTCAATTGTCAGTTCGGAGGCGGTCACGGCGATTTCTTGGGCGTTATAGGAGGCACTATCGTTAGCGTGCGGCTGAGCCTTTGTCCCTGAGAAAAACCACGCATTTCGCTGGTCCAAAGTGAGGCCTGAACGCTGCTGAGCGCATTCCGAGCGCGCGCGTGGAGCTCGCGCACCGCGCGTTCTTCGTCTACCCGACCGCTCGGAAAACCCTCCAGGGCGCCCTTAGCCAGCAATGCCGCGTCGTGACCCAACGCTTCGTACCAGTCGAGCGCAGGCAACGCCGGGTTGGTTTCGAAACCCGGCCGGACGGCGCTGGGAAAACTGCCCGCGCCAAGCGCGAAGCACCCGCGGGGCGCGTCGCTCGCATGCACGAACGCGGCTGCCTCCAAGCCGAGCACGAGTTCGGGCGCGAACGCAGGAACGCCACGCAATTCACGCGCCACTTCGCTAGCGCACGCCGCCGAGCCCAGGACCAGCAGCGCCGAGACGCGGTCGCGCCGCCATTGTTGGACGGGAAAGCGCGTCCCACCTGCGCTTTCGGCCACGGACTCGCACGATTGACCCTGGCGTCCAACCCGGGCGACGCGTTGCAGCCCGCGACGGGAGAGCTCCGCGTCGATCGCGGCCTGTTCGCGGCTCGAGCCTTCACCGAGCACGAAACTGCTCTGGAATGGTCCGAGCACCGTCTCGGGCGGTTGTACGAGCAGCACGGGAATCCCGTTTTCTTCGGCAAACCGTGCGGCCGCGTCGGCTGAAGGACCATCGACCCCCGCAACCAAGATCGCCGCGCCTTCGGCGGCGAGTTCGCGCAGCGCCTCGACCGTTCCCTGGCTGCTGCCGCCGTCGTCTTGGGTAATCAGGTGCACGGCGGTCGGGGCGGACAGCGCATCCGGCGAGCCGAGGCCGTGTGCCAGGCCTGCCGCGAGACTCGCGGAACGACGGCGGAGCTCGGGGCTGCCCAAAGACAGTACGACGCCCAGGGCGCGCCCCGAGATCAACGGCAAACTTTGGGCTCCCCCAGCGATGCCGACCAGCTCAGAGCCGGTCGCACTCGCCCGTAGTGCCGCGGGCGCGGTGTCGAGCAAGCTGCGCGCGAGTGTCGCGTCTTTCTCGCGGACGGCGATCGTCACCAAGCGTTCGCGCAGCAGCTTGCGCAGCCACTCGCGCACCTGCGAGCTCTGACTCTCGTCCGGCTGGGCGCGTGCGAGACTAGCCAAACTTTCGAGCAAATCGGCCTTGCGAGCGGGCTGAAATTGCTCTCGCACCAAGCCTTCGAGCGCGGCGCGGCCTTCGCTCGGCGCTTCGACCAAGAGCTCCTCGGCCGCCTGCACCGCACGCGTGAAGCGCCGCGCCGACGACGCCGCCCGCAAACGCAGCTCGCTGAACAAAAGCCGCTCGTCGCCATCGACGATCTTGCCTGCCAGAGGTTCGAGCACGCTCCACGCGGCGTCCGGCTTGCTCTCACGGAGCAGTGCGTAGGCTTCCGCAACCCGCGAAAAATCATGGACCGCACCGACCGGCACCCTCACCTGTGCGATCAGCACCCGCGCTTCTTGCAGCGAACCGCGACTCACGCAATCGAAGGCGAGCAGCACGCGCACCATGTCGCTCGGCTCCTCGCTCGGGAAGCGCACGAGGAAGCGACGCAGCTCCGGTTCCAGCTTCCGTCGTTGGTTGGTGCTGCCAGCGAACCAGGCCGCGCGCAGAGCCCGAAAGTCTGCTTGAGCGTCGGCGTTGGCCGAAAGGCTAGCTTCGGGTAGCCCGACCTGGCTCCGTGAATGCCTACAGCCGGCCAAAGGCAAAAATGCGCCGCCGGCGAGCGTCAGCAGAGCAGCGAGAGCAGCGCTGGTCGAATCTCGAAAAGTCCGGAAGGCCTTTGGCATATGCTGGAGCTCGTGTCGGCAAAGGGTGATGCGCGCCCCGAGCGCCAGTCAAGTTGGCTGAGCCTGCTCGGCGTAGTGCAGGGTAGGCTCGACGGTGTGCTTCGCCCGCTGCCGCTGGCGTTTGCCGGCTTCGTGCTCGTCCACTTTTCCGTGCAGGCTTATCGCGCTTTCACGGACGGCGCGCTGCCGGAACCCGGCTTCGAACGCTGGCCCTGGTTGGTCGGCGCAGAGCTACTGCTCTGGCTTGCCTTCACGGCATTTGGCATACGCCAATTGAAGCGCTCTTTTTTGGCGCGTGGCTCGCTACCCGCGCAAGATGCCCAAGAGCGAGCGCTAGCCGTCATCGAGCCGCTCTCGCTGGCGATCGTACTCGTTTTCGGTGGCACGCATGGCGTGGTCCTAGCCTGGCCGCTGGTGACGGGTTCAATCGACGCGGCCGACCTCCGCCCGGAGCTCGTGGCCACGCTGTCCTGCACTTGGCGCGGCCTCCCAGTGCAGGGTGTCGCCTATCTTTGCGCGGTGGGCGTCACTTCGTTTTGCGCGGCGCGGCTGACTCTCGCGGCCTTGCCCATGGCCCGGCCGCGGCTGAAACGCGCCGTGATGTGCTTGGCCCTGTTCGTGCACCTGCTCGGAAGCTACGCCGTGATTCGCTGCGGCTCCGGTTCCCTTCTGCCTTGAGCCAACCCAAACCCTCGCTCGGAGCGACAGAGTTCGCTCTCGCCTCCGTACATGCTATTGGGCCCGCCCATGCCGCGCTGCTATTTGCTGACCTTGGCCAGCTCCTCGAGTCTCGATCAGCAGTCGAACAACGTCTCGCTGTTCAACGTCGTCGAGCAGTTGAATCTTCCGCGCGGCGTCGAACCACCGCCCGGGGCGCTCCTGCCAATCGAGATCCACGCCTATTTCTTGCTCGAGCCCGCTGAGCTCAACCAACGCTTCGAGATGCGCTTCGTGCTCGTGACCAGCAGCGGTCTCGAGATTTCCACGGACGCTTTCACACACAAATCGGCGACCTTACGCTACCGAACGCGAACCATGGGCACTCCCATCCCGCCGATCGCCGACAACTATCAGCTGCGGGTCGATACCCGCGCGCTCGGCAGTGAGCACTGGTCACGGGATCCGCTGTCCTGGCCCTTGGTCGTCGCGCTGGCCGAGCCGCGTCCGGCGATCACCCACTAGTCACTTGCAGCTACAGGCAGCTTGCGAGGTGACGGAACAGTTCAAGACTGCGAGCACGTCACTCATCGCCTTGCCCTTGAGGCCGCCGAACTGATCGATGACCGGTCGGCAAGTGCTCGCGCTGTAGCAATCCAAGCCACTGCAGCCCGACTGCTCAGCGCAGGCCACGATCAGCGCGCAGCCGAAATTCGAAAAACACTCGACGACTTGCGAAGCACAAGTCGTGCACAAGCACTGATCGCACGCATTGCCTGCGAGCACCTGGCAAGCTTCGACGATCCCCGCGGTCGCGCCGCTGCCACCCGCACCGGCGACGCCGACCGTCCCGCCGAAACTGGGAGCGCCCGCAACGTTCGGCGCGCCTCCGCTACCCGGCGCGCCCGCACGGTTGTTGGGTACGCCGGCGGATCCGGGAGCGCCAGCGCTGCTGGGCGCACCGCCAAAACCAGGCGCCCCCGCGCTGTTTGGCGCGCCAGCGTGAGCCGCACCGGAGGCACCCAGGGGCTGACCACCGGCTCCCTCTTGGTCGGTGAACGATCCCGTGCGCGCGCCACAACCGAGCAGCACGATCAGGCAGGCGCCGAAGAGGATTCGATTCATCGTCGACTCAAGGATTGCCCGCTTTCCACGGGCGCGCCAGCGGTGGAACGCTGCGACCGCGACACGTATTGGACAATTCGTGAGCAATCAGCGGGCGCCGCTAACTACGGAACATCAGCCAAGGATCACCGGCCGTTTGGCGGGTTTCGCCACCATCCCGCGGAAATAAGGCTTGTTGGTCACGGAATAGAGAGTACCCCGGGACTGAGTCGGGCGAACCGGACCGAGGGTTCGCGAGACCAGAGGGAGTTCAGGAATGTCAAAGGCCGACACGGGACCACAGGGCGCCAAACCCGCACCGGGCTCTGAAGCCAGCGCCCCGGTTTCCGAACACTCGCCACCGACGCAGCCATGGCGAAGACCACCGCCCGCCCAGCCCGTGGCGAGCGCCGACGCGGGCGACGACGACTTCGACCTGCACGACACAATTCCAGCACCAACGTGGCTCGATGAATTACCCGATACGCAGAAAGCGCCGTCGCCGTCGCCGCGCTGAGTCCGGGCGGCGATCCCCGGCTGTGCGGGCCGAAGAGCAATGTTAGCGTCCCCTCCGACTTGGAGGTAACGCCGTTGTCGATTCGTATTCCCGTGACCATTCGCTCGTTGTTCGTCATCGCACTGACCTTGGTCAGTCTCGCCGTCAGCCACGTCGCCAGCGCGGCGGGCCGTACGGAGTGGAAGAGCAAAGTCCTCAAAGAACGGCGCGAAGAGCAGCCGAACGGCGACGAGTTCGAAGACAAGAATGGGTACTGGAAGGTGGAAGTTGCCATCTACCTGCCGCGTGCTCCGGACGTTCCGCACGTGCCGATGAAATTCGAGTTCCAGCCCGAGGTCGAATACGAGCGCACCATCCTCGACGCCAGCGGCAAGGTCGTCGATCGAAAGGTGCCGCTCGTCAACCAACAGGCGTCGATCGAAAGCACCGACGTCGAGTTCCTCGACTCCGGTACGGGCAAGATCGAAGCTCGCACGCGCTTCTCCTTCAAGTTGACGCGTGGGCAGGGCTACAAGGCAGGCGAATACAAGGTGTCGCTCCACGACGGTCGCAACGATCAAGCCATCGGCACGCCGGTCACCCTGACCTTCGAGGGTAAGAACACGGTCATCCATCGCGAACCGATGGAGTTCAAAGGCGAAAAGAAGAAGAAGGACGCTCCCAAGGACGACGCCGCTAAAGCGGATGGCGACAAGTCCAAGGACGACGCCGCCAAAGCAGATGGCGACAAGCCCGCCGCGGATGGCGAAGCTGCAGCCGACTCGGAAAAGCCCAAGGGCGACGCGGCGAGCGACGAACCACAGACGATCAAACAGAAGCCCGGTGGCTGCGGTTGTCGCTTGGCCGACGACCGGCAAGAGAGTGGCTCGGGTCTCGTTTTCGCGGCGCTGGCGGTTTCCGGCGTGGTGCTGCGCCGCCGCAAGCGTGCGGCTGCCTAGCGAGTCACCTGCCGGACGCGCTCGGCGATACACGCCACGCCGAGCGCAAACGGCACTTCCTCCGTGATTAGGCTGAGCACGAGCTGAGCGCCACTGGGGAAGTCGTAAAACCAGCCTGGCTGGGTGAGTACGCCGTCTTGTCCGAGCAGCCCGAGCACCCACTCGGATTCGCTGAGCAGCGCGGGCATGCGCACCACGGCGTACCAACCGCCCTCCAGAAACAGAGGCGTCGCGGCGGTGCCCTGAAGTGCGCTGACGAGTACGGAAAAATTACGGGCAAGCCGCGCATTGAGCGCGCGTTCCACGGGCGAGCGCGAGCCCAAGAGCTCCGGCAAAGCATGCTGGACGGGAGTGTTGGGCGACAAAAACGTGTCGGCGATCAGCTCGAGACGCGACAGCGCGTCGGCGAGCGCGGGTTTCGGCCCCGCCGCGCACAGCCATGCCAACTTGAGCTGCGGCAGGGCGGCGAGCTTCGACAGACCGCCCAGGGCGAACACCAACGCGGCGTCGGTCTCCAGCACCGAGCGAACTCGCCGCGGATCCGGGCCGAGCGCGAAACTCGAAAAGACCTCGTCTGAAATGATCGGCAAGCCCAACTCGAGCAGCCTCGCGAGCTCGTCCTGCTTGAGGAAAGAACCAGTGGGGTTGTTCGGGTTCACCACTACGAGCGCGCGCGTGCGCGGACTCCGCGCGCGCTCGATGGAATCGAAGTCGATATGCCAGGCGCCGTCATAAGCGAGCTCGTAGTTGGTCACCTTCACCTGTTCCAGCGCCGCCAAGTGATCGAACAACGGATAGCTCGGCCGCGGGATGAGCACTTCGTCGTCGGCGTCACACAGCAGCTTGAACAAGAAGGCGTACGCTTCACTCGTGCTCGAGGTGAGCACGATCTGCTCGGCGGGGACCTCGAAGCCCGAGCTGCGCTGCAACCCCTGCACCGCGGCGCGCGCGGTCAAAAGCCCGAACGATGCCGGCTCGTACACCAAGCTACGCGCGTCACTCAATGCCGCGAGCAACCTCGCCCGGTCGTAAGGTAAGTCCGTGAGCGTCGGATTCGACTGCGTGAGATCGCAGATTGGTAGGCCGGCTGCGCGTCGCGCTCGCGCGGCCACGGTCAGCGCGTTGGGCTCGGTTTCATGCTGAGTGCGGTGGGAAAAACGCATCGGTCGCGACACAACATACGACGTCGAGCGCGGCGCCGACATCTTCGTACGTCCGCTGCAGCGTAAGTACGACCGTTGCCCGCCCCGGGCAGTACGCTCGGCGGTTGCCTCCCCGTGCTGCGCCGAGATTGGGGTTTGGAGGGCCACGCTTGAACGGGCGCGCGGCCACGCGAGCGGCGACGATCGGCAACCCGGCGGCGAAGAAGGCGTCTCAGCGGCCGCGCCGGCCCGAGGGGTCTACGGGAGCGGAGATCGGTCCTGCGGGCGAGCGCGGCGCAGATCAGCACGCCCGTGGCCGCTTGCTGAGTCAACCCGGCACGACGAAGCCGTCCGCCGGTCGCTCGAAGAGTTACCGGCTTGACCTGGTCCCGCCATCCTGTGTCGAATGCCGAACATGGCGCTCGACCAAGAATGGCCCAACTTCGACGGCGTACCGGACGACGACTCGCTCACGGCGGCGCGCCCGCGCGGGCAAAAGCTCGCTCGCTATCTGTGGTGGAATGGCGACATTCGCGAATCCGATTCGCTCAACGTGCATTACTACGCCAACGCACTGCACTACGGCACCGCCGTCTTCGAAGGCATTCGCTGCTACCCGACGGCCAGCGGGGCGGTCCTGGTTCGGCTGCGCGAGCACGTCGAGCGGCTGCTCTCTTCCGCGCGCCTATACGGCATGAAGGTGCCTTTCACGGCCGATGAACTCACGCGTGGCGCGATCGAAGTCACCCAGCGCAACGGCACGCAGAACGGCTATCTGCGACCACTCGCCTACTTTGGCGAAGGCCCGATCGATCTACGACCGAAGAAAGAGTGCCAAGTACGCGCGTTCATCGCCGTCCGCGAGCTCGGCACCTTCTTGGGCGAGGACGCGCTCCGCAACGGCGTCAGGGTCATGATCTCGAGCTGGCGAAAGTTCCACCACACCATGCTCCCAACCATGGCCAAGGCCAGTGGGCACTACGCCAACAGCGTCCTGGCCGCACATGAAGCGCTCGATCACGGCTTCGACGACGCGATCTTGCTGAATCAAGACGGCACGGTCGCCAGCGCTACGGGTCAGAACGTGTTTTTCGTCAAAGGCGGGATGCTGTTCACCAATGACGAAACGTCGTCCATCGTGCCGGGCATCACGCGGGATTGTATCTTGGACCTCGCTCGCCAGCACCAAGTCCCAATCACGATTCGCGCCTTCACGCGAGAAGACCTGATGCGCGCGGACGAAGTCTTTTTCACCGGCACTGCCGCCGAAGTCACGCCCGTCCGCGAACTCGACGGCACCGAGTTCAAGACCGGTAAAAAGACGCTCGGGGCTTTCTTCCAACGCGCCTACCTGCGCGCCGTCACCGGCAAAGACGAGTCACGGGCACATTGGTTGACGCGGGTCTGAGCTTTCAGCGGCTCGCGACGCCGCGCTTGGGCGACGAAGAGTTGCCGATTTCGACCAGCTCGCTGCGATAGATCAGCGTGCCGTCGCTTCCGGTTATGTCACCAGCGACGTCACCGCTGGTTACGCTTTCGCTGCGCGAGACGTTGAGTGTTGCGACTTTGTCGCCAACAGAAACCTTGTAGCTCTTGGTTTCACAATCGAGCTCACTCGGGCCGACCAAACACGTGCCGCGGGTCGAGGCGAGCATGCCGTCGTTGGAATCGGCGGCGAAGCTCGTGCGCTCGATCAATTTCTCGTAAGTCGCGATCGGGACGCGTTGCTCGGTTCGACCGTCGATTTTCGACACCCCGGTCACGGAATCAGTGCGTGGATCGAAGCGGACACGCAACTTCGTCGTGCCGCTCTGCTCCTCGAAGGTGTAGTCGATCACCCACGAGCCGTTCTCGCGAGCGATCACCTCTTCGGTCAAAGTCAGCGGCGACTTTTGGTAGCTACCGCTGAAACGGTGGACTTGGAAATCGCCGACCTTGCGTGAGTCAGCAGGCGGAGCCACGCGTGCGGGTTGGCTCGGGGTGACCAAACTCGGCTCATTCGACGCAACCTGCGCGCTGTTCTGCGCAGACGCAAACAGGCCACAGGCCGGTGTGAAGAGTCCGAAGGTGATGACTGCGAAGGGAGATGCCATGCGCTTCATGCATTGATCTGTTTTCACGAAGCGATTGCTTTGGCAAAGTTTCGCGTACGTCCGAGTCTTTGCCGGATATATGATTCAGGGGATGGGCACGGACCCGGACAGCGTCGGGGGCTTGGAACGAACGCAGCTGCTGGCGATCGTCGCTGCCGCCTGCGAGAGCGCCGAACTGGCCGTCGTCATCACTGTCTCGGACCCCGATCGGCCGCAGAATCTGTTCTTGAATCCGGGGGCCGAGAAGCTGCTTGGCTACTCCGTCGACGAGTTTCGAAGCATGTCCGCGTGGCACTGGCTCGCGCCCGAAGAGTTGCCGCGCGTCCAGCGCATGCGCGAGCGCCACCTGCGCGGCCGCGAGCTACCACCGCCCCTGGAAACGACGGCGTTGAGCGGTTCCGGTCAACGCATCGACGTGGAAGTGCTGCAGAGCCGCGCTACGCTCGACGGCCGCTCACTGAACGTCGCGTTCTTGTTCGACATCAGCGCACGCAAGCGAAGTGAACTCGCGCTTCGTCAATCCGAAGAGCGCTTTCGCGCTTTGATTGACGGCGCGCCCGACGGAGTCGCCATTTTGCTCGGGCCGAACATCGCGTTCTTGAATGCGGAGGCCGCGCGCATGCTCGGCGCGGAGAGCCCAGAGGCCGCGCTGGGCGTCCCGCTCACCGACTTCTTGCACCCCGAAGACGCGCCGCTCGCGGCCGCGCGCATCGGGCAACTGTACCGCGTCGGCACCCGCCACCCGGATCCTGCCGAGTACCGTTCGCGCTCGCTCGATGGTCGAGAGCTGTCGCTGGAGATCTCGGCGATCCCCACCGAATACCAGGGAAAGCAAGCGGTGCTGGCGTTCGCCCGTGACGTCACCGAGCGCAAGGCCATCCAAGCGCGTTTGGTCGAAGCCGATCGCTTGGCTGCGCTCGGCGTGTTGTCCGCGGGCATCGCGCACGAAATCAACAATCCGCTTGCCTACCTGCTGCTGAACCTCGAATTTCTGACGCGTGAGTTACCTAGCTTGGCCCGTGATCCGAGCAAGCTCGACGCATTGATGGTGCGCGTGCGCGACGCTTGTCACGGTGCCGAGCGGGTGGCCAGCATCGTTCGGGATTTGCGTACCTTCGCGCGGGCCGATGAAGGTGTGCGCGGCCCAGTGGACGTGAAAGCCGCACTCGAGTCGGCGCTCAACATCGCCGGCAGTGAGATTCGCCAGGAGGCCAACTTGGTGCGCGATTACGAGCCCGTGCCGGCGGTGGAGGCAAATCCGAATCGAATCGAACAGGTGCTATTGAATCTGCTCTTGAACGCCGTTCAGTCGCTCCGCGGCCACCAAGGGCCCGGCCAAGAAGTGCGCGCCAAGCTGCGAAGTGAGGGCGAACGGGTCTCGATCATCATCGAAGACACGGGCACCGGCATCCCGGAAGAGCTACTCGGAAAAATCTTCGATCCGTTCTTCACGACCAAGCCGGTTGGGGTGGGAACGGGTCTCGGCCTGTCGATTTGTCGTAGCATCGTGCGTGGTTTGGGCGGTGAAATCAGCGCGCGCAGCGTGCTTGGCCAGGGCTCACAGTTCACCGTGAGCTTGCCGGCGTCGAAGCGCCCGCTTTTGCCCAAGTCGGTCCCCCCGCGCTTGCCATCGCCGCCACCGCGGACGCGCGGCAGTATCTTGATCGTCGATGACGAGCTTTCCGTCGCTGGTTCGCTGCGAGCGCTGCTACAAACCGAGCACGACGTGACCTTGACGAGCAGCGGAGCTCAGGCTCTCACGGCGATTGCCGGCGCATCTGGTGCGGGTTTCGACGTGATCATGTGTGACTTGGTGATGCCGGGCATGAGCGGCATGGAGCTCTACGAGCGCATTCGCAAACAGCACCCAGGCCTCGAAGCACGCATCGTGTTCATGACCGGGGGAGTGTCGATGGCCCGCGCGCGCGAGTTCCTGGCTACGAGCGCGAACCTGACCTTCGAAAAGCCGTTCGATTTCGATCGTCTGCGACGCACCTTGAGGCGCTTGGTCGAAAAGCGCGCGATCATCGAATGACCGAGCTCACTCCGGCAAGGCTTCCGGGTCTTCGACCAGAACCGGCGTATCGAGCTTGGTGCGGCGCATGATTTCATTGACCAGCGCAGGGAAACGGCTGGCAGCGTAGGTAGCGGCAGTCGATGCCCCAACCGCGGTCGCCCAACCGATCGGTCCGAGCGGGCGGCAACCGAACAGGTGACTCAGTCCCGGTGTTTGCACGATGCCAGCCAGCAACGCCGCCGAGGTGATGCTGGTCACCAGCACCGGGCGACTGAAACGTCCCGAAACCAGCGTTTGCCCGAGTTGCGAGCCGACCAATGCCAGGAGCCCGATGGTGTTGGCGTTTGCTCGCGTACCGGTGAAGCGGCCAATCACCCACGCGGTGCTCGCGCCCACCGTGGTGACTACGGCGCGCGCCGCGATGTCACGGTTGAGTGCCTTGCCGAGCGAGGCCTCCGGTCCCTCGTGGGCCAGTGACTGCATGGTGGCGGCGGACGGCGGACGCAGCGCGATCGCCATCGCCGGCGCGACGTCCGTCAACAAATTCACGAGCAACAGCTGTCGCGCATTGAGCGGCGGACGCCCATCGACCAAGCCCGCCCCGAGGGTGAAGCCGATTTCGCCCAGATTTCCGCCGATCAAAATCGACACCGCGTCGCGCACCGAAGCCCACATTGCGCGGCCTTCGACCACCGCCAAAACCAAGGTCTCCATGCGCTCGTCGGTGAGCACGATGTCGGCCGCGGCGCGCGCGGCGGAGGTGCTGCCCTCGCCGATGGCAATGCCGACGTTCGAGAGTCGGATGGCCGGCGCGTCGTTCGCGCCGTCGCCGACCATCGCCACCACGCGACCGGCGCGTTGTAGCGCGCGCACGACGCGCACCTTCTGTGCGGGTGTGACGCGCGCGAATACCCCAAAGCCCTTGATCTTGCGATCCAGTTCGTCGTCGCTCAACTCACTGAGCTCCGTGCCGGTAATCACGGCTCGACCGCGCAGCAGATCCACGTCGCGCGCCACTGCTTCGGCCGTGCTCGGGTGATCGCCGGTGAGCATCACTACTTCGACGCCGGCCGCACGAAGATCGGCCACTGCTTGCGCCGAAGTCGGCCGCACGGGATCGCTGAAGGCGATGAAGCCACGAAAGCGTAGCGCCTCGAGACGCGACAGATCCAATGCCTCGGCAAGCGGCAGCTCGCGCTCGGCGACCGCCAACACGCGCAGCCCGCGCCGGCCAAATTCGCGAGCTTTTGCCAGCAATTCGGCGCGCAACGCGCGATCCAGCGGCAACCGCTCGCTGCCCCGCTGCCAGTGGTCGGCGTGCAGCAATACGGCTTCGGGCGAGCCCTTGACGGCGACCAGTACCCGCTCGGCGAAGCGGTAGCTCACCGCCTGATAGGCGCGCCCGGCCTCGAACGCGAGGTCCGCGCCACGCTTGAGGTCGCGCTCGCCGGCCTCGACGTTGCGCGCACGGCCCGCACGCGAGAGCGCGGCGTCCATCGGGTCTTGCGTGGACGGCCCAGCACGTAGATCTGGAGCGGCGCGCAGCGCTGCCGCGAGGATACTTTTGCCGAACTCGGACAGCTCTGCGATTGGCGTCGTGTCTTCGCCGTCGGAGACGAAGCTGAGCTCGACTCGGCCCTCGGTCAAGGTGCCGGTTTTGTCGATGCAGAGCACGTCCACGCGCCCGAGCGCTTCGATGCTGCGCGCGTTGCGCACGAGAGCGCCTTGTTTCGAGAGACGGTCAGCCGCAGCTAGTTGTGCCGCCGTGGCCAACAGAGGCAAGCCTTCCGGCACCGACGCCACCGCCAAACTCACGCCCGTGCCCACCAAGTCTTCCAGTTTGCGGCCGCGTAGCAAGCCGGCGCCGATCACCCCCACGCCTGCGGCCAAAGCTACCGGGCCCGTCAAATTAATCAAGGATTTCATGCGTCTTTCGACGCCACCACGACTGGGGTCGCGCTTCGACGCGACGGCGCCACGGCGAGCCTCGGTCTCGTCACCGGTCGCGACCACCACCGCAGAAGCGCGGCCCGCGGCGAGCGCGGTACCTTCGAACAACATCGAGCTGCGATCGGCAACTTGCGGTTCGAACGAGGCGGCCACGTTCTTCCGGACGGGCAGGGATTCCCCAGTCAAGCTCGAGGCATCCACCTCGAGCGATTCAGCGTCGATGATCCGGCAATCGGCCGGCACCACATCGCCCGCTTCCAGGACGATCACGTCCCCGCGCACCAAATCAGTCGCGTCGATTTCGCTGACCTCGGTACCGCGGCGAACGAGGGCCCGGCGGCGCGCGGTCCGGGACAACTCGCGGATGCGGCGCTCGGTACGGAAGCGTTGCACCCCGCCGATCACCGAGTTGAGCACGACCACACCGCCGACCATGGCCGCGTCACCGAACGAACCAACCGCTGCCGATAAACCGGCGCCGGCCGCCAGCAGTGGCGCCAGCGGATTGAACAGTTCGTCCGTGATGTTCTCCGCTAGTTCGGTCAAGGCAGAACGCTGGTCCGGAGCGCGCCGACGACGGCGCACGGCGTCGCGGCGCAGCAAGCCTTCCCGCGACGTTCCGAGCTTTTTGAGCACGCCTTCGGCCTCCAACGCGTGCCACGGCGTGCGGTCGCGCGGCGCCGGCAAACTGCGGCGCGCAAGCTTCATGGAGCCGCGCGCACCGTTCAGCATGGACACCACCGAGGCCGCATTCACCACCGCGATCACGCGCCGCCCCGTCAACGGCAGCACGCCCCCCGCCGACACCAAGGCGCCCAGCGTAGCGGCGCCGAGCGCGATGTTCACGCTTTGTTTCGAAACCTGTCGCGCGACCACGCAAGAGTGAATCAAAAAGCGGACATCGCTCAGGTCGTCCTTACAGATCAAGTGCGCGCCCCAGGGCGTGACTTCCCCTTCACGCATCAAGCCGATTGCACAATCAGCAGCCGCGATGCCGGAGGATGCGCCGGTCACGACCACGCACACCGTGCGACCTTCACGTTGCAGGCGGCGAATGCCACGCGCGAAGCCATCTCCCTCTGGGATCGTGTCGTCCGCCGCGATACCTTGCAGGACCGCTTCGTTGTTGGAGGCGATCACGACTCGCATCTGCGCCTCGTGGGCCGCGGCAATCAGCTCGTCGATGCCGGTCTGCGGGATCAAATCGACCTCCGCCGCGGCGATCAAGGCGCCGCCGCGCATCAACCCGAAGACCAAGCCGCCGCGCGCGCTCAACCCCGGGGTGTGCAGGGCCAATTCGGGCGGAACCGCGACGTCCAGTACGCCGAGCGGGGCCAGCGTGTAGTCACCGATGCGCTTGATGTCGATCGGGCGTTCGACGTCGAGTAGCTGCTGAACCACCCGCCTGACTTCGATTTCGTCGACCTCGGCCGTGACGACCAACTTACCGATCTCGAAGCGATCGCGCGCCACCAAGTCGGCCTGCAAGACCAAGCAGTCGATGCGGTCGAGCTTACGCAGGACCTCCGGATCGACCACCAGTGTTTGGCGCTTGGCCAACGCCCGGCCCAGATCCGCGGCAAACGCTTCTCGCCCGAGCCGAGCAGGCCTGGGCAACCCACCGAACAGAGCCGCGACCGCGCGCTGAACGCTGCGCGTGGTCAAGAAGCTGACCGCAAAGCCGCCGAGCGAGACGATCCACGCCCGATCCGCATATTCCTCGATCGGTCCGCGCGGCAGGGCTCGCGGCCGCGGCTCACGCCGTAGGTCTTCGAAGCGATGCGCCGCTTGTGCCCGACAAAGCTCGGCCTCGCGTTGCTCCCAGACGCGCCGACGCGACTCGGCTTCGCCCAGCAGCGAGAGTTTGTGCAAGGCCTCCACGAATGCGCTGCCTGGTCGCTGCGCCAAGCCGTGCGCGAGCGCCGCGGTGACGTCCAAGGTCAGGTCCGCGCGCATCGGCCCCAGTCGCTCTTCGGCGATGCGGCGCAGGCGATCGGTCGATTGCACGACCGCGACCAGCGCCGCCACCGTGCCACCGATCCGCGACGCGGGGATGGGCGAAAAGCGAAGTCCGAGAGCAACGACCACGCCTACCGTGTCGGCGAGCAGCCCCACCTTGAGCCGCTCGACGGTCTCGCTGTCCGCCGGATGTTCCCAAATTTCGTCGCGAAAGGGTGCCTGGTGCACCCCAGCGGTGCGCTCCGCCTGAGACACGACGTCCAGCAGCTCTTCGAGCGTGTACGCTTCAGGCTCGAAAGACACCACGATTCGCCGGGAGTGTGGGTTGAGTTCGACCCACTCCACCCGCGGCATCGCCTTGAACCCGAGTTGGGTCTGACGCGCAAACGCCGCAAGTTCGGTCGCTGGCAGCTCACGGAACTCGATGTGAGCGCGCGTGCGACCGATCCAGCTGCGGCGCGAACGCTGCGAAAAGAGCTTCCGGAGCGAACCGAACAGCACCATGGCTTCTTTTTTCATCAACCCCCCGCGAAGCGATCGGTCGCGGAAATCAACTCGTGCACGGTGCCGAGTTCGTAAGCGGAGTGCCCGGAGTCAGGCACGACGCGAAAGTCAGCTTCGGGGAACGCGCGAGAAAGCTCCCACGCGCTCTTCAGCGGGCACACGACGTCATAGCGACCTTGAATGATCACGGTAGGGATGTGACGCAGCCGAGTCACGTCGTCGATCAATTGATTCTCATGGGCCAAAAAGCCTCTGTTTACGAAATAATGGCATTCGATGCGAGCGAACGCGAGGCTGAATTCGTCACCTGCGCAGCTGCGGATGTACTCCTCGTCTTGCAGCAGATTACTCGTGCTCGCTTCCCACACGCTCCATGCGCGCGCAGCCTCCTGGCGAATGAACGCGTTCTCGGAGGTCAGACGCCGGTGATAGGCGGCGATCAGATCGCCGCGCTCCGCGAGCGGAATTACTGCCAGGTATTTTTGCCAAGCATCCGGGAAGAGCACGCTGGTGCCGTGTTGATAAAACCATTCCAACTCCCAACGGCGGAGCAAGAAGATCCCTCGCAGCACGAGCTCGCTGACCCGCGCCGGGTGCGTTTCGGCGTAAGCGAGCGCAAGCGAGCTGCCCCAAGAGCCGCCGAACACGAGCCAGTGGTCGATGCCCAGGTGCACGCGCAAGGCTTCGATGTCCGAAACCAGATGCCAGGTCGTGTTGTCGACGAGCGATGCGTGAGGTTTGCTCTTGCCACAGCCGCGCTGGTCGAAGAGCACGATGCGATAGCGGGCCGGGTCGAAGAAGCGACGTTGCTTCGGGCTGGTCCCGCCACCGGGCCCACCGTGGAGAAACACCGCCGGCTTGCCGCGCGGGTTTCCCGATTCCTCGAAATAGATCGAGTGTTCCGGTGACACCTCGAGGTAGCCCGCCCGGTACGGCTGGATTTCAGGGTAAAAGGTCCGGCGTGGCATGCGCCCGTCAGGGTACGAGAGTCGCCGCCTCGTCACAAGCTGCGCCGGCTGCCGACACATGTTAGGGACGCCCGTGGCAGACGAGACACCAGGCGCACAAGACCTCACACCACTGATCAAGACCGCGCAGCGAGGCCTGCGTCGCGACGTACAGGCGCTCTTGGACCAACTGCCGCAGGGCGAGCTTTACATCCCGCTGGTCCGAAACATCGAGGGTGTCAGCGACGGCCAGCGCTTGGACATCGACGATGGGGAGGTGAAGCTCGTGCCACACATGCTGCTGGACGAGGAGGGCAATCACTACGCCGCCCTTTTCAGCCACCCGGAGCTGATGGCGCCGATGGAGCGTCAGCTCGGCTGGAAAACCGACGACGAAGACCTGAAGTTTTGCACCGTACCGGCGCTGTTCGCACTCGATATGGCGCTCGAGGTGGTGGACGACGAGCAGGTGCTGGGCTTGATCCTGAATGCGGGTACGGACTACGAACTCGCGCTGCGTCGCGCGGAGCTCGCGAGCCTGACCAACGGCAAGGCCATCCCGCTGGTTGGCTATGTCGCCAACTTGGAGGCAGATGAAGGCGAAACCACGCTCATCGCCGAGGGTGGCGAGCCGCCCGCGCCGGCTCTGGTTGCCGCGATCGAGGCGTGTTTGGCAGATTTACCCCAGGTCGCGGGTTATGCCCTATTGCGAACCTTCAACGCCGAGCGGGATCTCGAGCCCCATCCGACCCTGAAGCTTGCCGCACTCGCGACCGTGGAAGAAGGCGAGCTAGCCGGCATCGCCCGCAAAATGATCGACGCCATCGGGAAGCACTTGCCAGCGCCGGGTTACATCGACATCGTCTTCGACCGAAGCGATGACTGAGTCGAATGCCGTGGAAATGGCGCAAGACGTGGCGCCTGCCCCGCTCGCCGAAGTGCCGAGCGCGCGGCCGGATCTGGTCTCGAGTGGACAAAAACGACTGAGTTTGCTGGAGCGCACTCTGATCGCGATCGTGCGACGCAGCTTCGAGCCAGGACTGCTGAGTCGCGCGGTACAGTTCGGTCAGCGCACGATCGGCTGCGGCTGGATCCATCTGTGCACGAAACACCTGCGCCACGTCCACGGTTACGAACGCTTACCCCCGCTGGACCCCAAGCAAAGCTACATCTTGATCGCCAACCATCGCAGCTTCTTCGATCTCTATGTCGTATTCGGGGATTTGGTGCACCGCGGGCTCGAGCACCGGATCGTGTTTCCCGTCCGCTCGAAGTTTTTCTACGATAATCCGTTGGGCTTGTTGGTTAACGGCTTCATGAGCTTCTTTGCCATGTATCCGCCACTATTTCGGGACCGGAAGAAGGCGCTCATGAATCCGCTCTCGCTCGAAGAGCTGGCTTTCTTGCTGCGTCGCGGGGGCATGTTCGCGGGCATTCACCCCGAAGGCACGCGTAAGCGCGACGACGATCCGTACACCTTCCTGCCAGCGCAGCGCGGCGTCGGCAAAGTGATTCAAGACGCGCGCGTGCCGGTGATCCCCGTTTTCATCAACGGGCTGCTCAATGATCTGACCAAGCAACTGCGCGGCAACTTCGATCGTACTGGCCAGGACATCTTCGTCGTCTTCGGCGCGCCAATTGAATTCGGGGATTTGCTCGATCAGGGCAAGAGCCCGAAGGTGCACCAGGCGATTTCGGATCGCGTCATGCAGGCGGTCAGTGCGCTCGGGCAAGAAGAGCGCGAGCTGCGCGCCGCTCGTCACGGCGGCTCATTCGTCGTCGAAAAATAGCGGCTCGCGCTGTCCCAAGAAGCGATTGATGGCCGCCGCAGCGCCCGCCGGCAGTTCCGTGAAGCACACCCCGAGGCCGGGCGGCGTATCGCTGTGCTCATTGTAGAGGCGCACCCAGCGCACCTCGCCCGCGATTTGGAATACGTCGTCGCTGTCTGGCATGCGCACGCTGAGCTCGATCCTCGAGCCGACCTTTTGCAGCTGGTGGGTGGCGATGAACAGCCCGCCCGCGGAGATATTTTCAGCCAGCCCGGCATAAAAATTGTGTTCGCTGAGCACGCTCACTTGGAGGTCGACCGCGAAGCGCTCGTGCTCACGCCGCACGCTGTCGTCGGGCGGGGGGCTATCGACGCGCGGGCGGGCGGAGCTCAAGCTCGTCTGAGGATCGCTTTTCTTCATCGCACGAGACTGAACGGATTGTCCCACCCGTCTGTCAACGGCGAGCGGGAGGTGAGCTTAAGCAGCGTCTACTTCCTGCAACAGTCGGCCTCGAAGCCGCCCTCGAGTTACAGCCAGGGGTTAACGGCCGAGCGTGGGCGTTCGCCGCTCAGCTGGCTGCCCACACGGAGTACGATATGAGCGGCGCATAGCGCACATAGGAAAAACAAGCCGTGGCTGAGCGGTACGCGCGCTGCAGCGAACAAAGGGCTTTGGCTGCCGAAGGACCAGAAGTAGCTCGCCACGAGGAGCAGCAGCGCACCCGGCAGCAGGTAGCGAACTCCCAGCTGCGCGACTTCGGACAACCGGACTTGATTGGTGGCAAAGCGCAAAAGCAAGACCAAGCTCACCACGGCGGTGGCCTTCGCTTGAAACAGCAGGGCACCGCAAACCTGCAACCCGAGTGCCAGCGAGGCATCTGCCGCGGCCAGACCGGGGATGCGCGGACCACCCAGGAACACTAAGGAAATCACGCCACTCGTCAGGATCAAATGGCTCCACTCGGGGAGTGTGGTGCTGCGCCGGCGCGCAGTAGCGGCACCCGCGTCGCTGATGGCCGCCGAGAGTGCTCCGGGCGCGCGCGATACCATCGGCACGAGCCCCAGCACGACCAGCAAGAAAATGCCGAATGCCACCGGACTTGCGAAGGCAAACCATTGCCAAGGCCAACCGCCTTGCGCGGTCAAAATGTCATCCGAGCGCAAACTACCCGAGAGCAAGACGGCGCAAGCCATTGCGGAGAGGACCGGCGTTTGAAAGACCAGCGTGAGCAGCACGTGCCGCAAGCCGACCCGCAAAGAGAATCGCCGCCCCGGTTGGCGACCACCGAGGACGAGCGCGGTCGCGCAGAGTGCGGTGAGCGAACCCAAGAACAACACTGGCAGATCCAGTTCCCGCGCCCAAATCGTTCGGTTCATGGCCAAGAGCGTGAGCCACGCGCTGTCCATCACGAATACGAAGTACGGCAAAGGAGAGCTCGGCAGCTCGCTCAAAGCCACTCGTAAGAAGCTCGCGGCCTTCAGGTCGCCTTGCGACTGACCCCAGGCGGATGGTCGTGCTCGGTCCCTGATCCGTGACGCCAAGCGCCCTTCCAACCAGGACAGCGCGCGCCCCAAAGGCGACGCGAAGAGCAAGAGCAGCGCGACCGCAAAACCGAGCAACGTGGCGGCAGGAGCCAGCTCCGAGGGTGAGCCCGGTTGAAACCCGGACACGTCGAGGGCAAACGCGGAAGGGGTCTTCTCGTCACCGCGCCGCACGGACACATGAGACAAGCGGGCGCGAGGTGGCGGAATCAGATCGGAAAGACCGGACAGTCGCACGCCATCCAGTTCCAGCAGTGCGTCCCCCGGCATGAGGCCCGCTCGCGAGGCCCGCCCATCCGGCTCGACAGTGTCGATCAAAAGCACGTCGCGCTCTTCCGAGTGCACCACGGCCATGCCCGCGAAGGCCGCGAAGCGCTCTGCCTCTGCTTCATGGGCGGCCTGCGATAGCTTGGGGATGGAAGCAGGGTTCACGTCCAGGACCACACCCTCGAGCGTACCGCGCACGGGCGGCGCTCCGGACTCACGCGCCTGAAATGCCGCCGTGGTCGCCCCCCGGAACGTAGCGTGTACGGCATCGCCCACGCCGCAGAACTCCCGCGACAACTCCGCATTCAGGGTGACCGCGATCGAGTGCGGATCGCTGGCCGCCGCGGTGGCGACGATCGTGACGTCGCGCAGCGGGGATTGGCCCGCGCGAAACACGTCGCCCTGGAAGCTGACCTTTGCCGCGCGCCCTTCGGGGAATCCAGAACCGGTCAAGGTCAGCCGGTCCCCGACTTCGAGCGAATGCGGGTTCAGGTCGCTCACCTCGAGCAAGTTGGGTGAAGCGTCGCGCGCATTGCAGGCCGCGCTCAGCGCAAGCGCGACAAGAGCGAGGGGGCAAAGCCCGCGCCGTACGGCAGCAGAAACGGAGAGACGCACCCACTGCCGCTTAGCCTGAACTCCGTGCGTGGGACCAATAACCGGAGCCGAGCGCCAAAATTTTGGGTCGACCGAGCGCGCTGTGCTTTGGTGGCCCCAAGCTCGACCCAGAGCGGTTTTGACGAGGACAACATGGCGAATTTTTCCAGTCTTTTGACGCGGATCAAGGCACTTCAAACGGAGATCTTGCGTGCCGCGCCGTACCGCGACATCAGCTTGGTACCCAATCCCGGTGCCTCGCCGCTGGCCATCGCCGCGGTCGAGGAGCGCATCGGTCATCGCTTGCCACCGTCGTACCGAGAGTTTCTGGCGCAGCACGACGGCTGGCCCCGCTTTTTCGAGGGTGCGACGCTGCTCGGCACGGCCAACCTAGGCAAGCGCATGTACGACGACATGGCGCGCGCCGTGTTCGAGGCCGCTGAAACCCCCGTCCCGCACTTGGCACCCCCCTCGCGCGCGCAGCGCGCTCCGATCGTGCCCTTCGGCATCGACTTGCAAGGCACCACACTGTTCGCGTTCAACCCGACCGTGACCCGCGCCGACGGCGAATGCGAAGTGGTTGCCTGGGTCAACGAAATCGGCGTGCGCCGCGATTCGTTCGCGGGTTTCCTGGAGTTCGTGGTCGAGATGTGCGAGTCCGAGCTCGAGGGCTACCAAATCCCGAGGCATTCCCTGCGTCAGTCAGCCTGAGTCCGAGAGGGGACACTGTAGGCAAGTGCCTGAGCGGCGCGGAAACGCGCGGGCAACCTTTGACCAGCTTGACGCTGTGCGCCATGCTTGATGAGCTCAGGCTGGTAATACCATGGTCAGCGGTGAAATCTCGGACAGCGCACCTCCCTCGTCACCTCGACGGATCATCAAGCGCTACTCGAACCGCAAGCTCTACGACACCAAGGGTTCGAGCTACGTCACGCTGCTGCAAATCGCGGAGATGATCCGCGAAGGTGAGGACGTACAGATCATCGACAACGCGACGAAGGAAGACAAAACCGACGTCACGCTGGCGCTGATCATTTCCGAAGAACTGCGCACCAAGCCGCGCGGAATCCCGCTGTCGACACTCAAAGCGCTGATCCGGAACAAGGGGGAGCGAATTCTCACCCAGCTCCGTGAAGGCCCCATCGGCAAGCTGATGCCGGTCAAAGAGGGGGAGGATCCGCTGGCTCCGGTTGCCCCGGTATCATCGGTGCCACCGCCACGAGAGGAAGAGGAGATGTCCCAGAGCAAAGAAGGCAAGGGGCTTCGGGCCACACTGGAACAGTGGCAGACGACGATTGATGAGCGAATTCGCACGGTTCTGCCGAATTTCGCTGCTTTTCGCGATCTCGAGCAAGAAGTAAAGCGTCTTTCCGAACGCCTCGAAAGCCTTGAGCGAAACCTGGGAAAGCCCCCCGAAAATCGGGAATAGCTGGCCCGGTGGCCCGGTTGCATCGGTGAACCCAATGAGCCGCAAAGTCAGTATATCGGCGCGGGAATTCGAGACCGAGGCGATCGCTCAGCTGAGCGCACTGCTCGGCGTCGCTTCGCGCCTGACTCGGAATCCCGCGGACGCGCAGGACTTGGTGCAGGACACCTTGCTCAAGGCCATGCGCGCCCGTGACCAGTTCGAGACCGGCACCAATATGCGCGCCTGGCTGCTGCGCATTTTGACCAACACGTTCATCAATCGCTACCGCCGGGGCGGTCTCGAGCGCAGCGTGTTGGACGGGCCGGACGCCGATCCATTGGCGGACGGCTGGATCAGCGCGTCCACCATGGAGTCGATGCGCGATCCCGAATCGCAAGCCCTGCGCCCGATGCTCGAAAAAGAGATCAAGCGCATTTTGGACGAGCTGCCGGAAGAATTTCGCTTGGCAGTCGTGCTCTCGGACGTCGAAGAGCTCTCCTACAAAGAAATCGCGGACATCATGGGCTGCCCCATCGGAACGGTGATGTCTCGCCTGCACCGCGGCCGCCGCTTGCTCAAGGGTCGTTTGTACGAACATGCACGCGCCCTCGGCATCGTCGGTCCCGAAGCGCTCGTGGGAGACACGTCCGCGAAACAGGAACCGGTGATCGATCTGTCTCAATACCGCGAAAAGCGAGTCGCCCGATCATGACCAGCTCTTGTCGACAAATCGCGCCCCTGCTCGAAGCCTTCGGTGACGAAGAGCCCGCCGCCGATAAGCTGCTCGAGGTCGAGCAGCACTTGGTCGACTGCAACACGTGCGGTGAGCGCGTGCGGCTCAACCAAGCCCTCCACGTGAGCGTACGCAGCGCGGTGCGCGGCGCGGCTCCGGTGATGCCCGGCTTCGAAGAGCGGATCGCGGCCGCTTTGCGGGCCGAAGCCTTGCGTGAAGAAGCAGTAGATACCGTCGTCGAGCGAGAAGCCCAGCACTCGCGCATGCTCTCTTGGCGCAGCGTAGTCCCGGTCGCCGCAGCAGCCGCGCTGACCTTGGTTTGGGCGGCGTCCACCAGCAAGCAGCAGGCCCAGGCTGAAGGCAGCTTCGCCTCGGCCCGCTTG